>Ga0116141_10006102_pt1 | contig 10034 bp, 6 predicted proteins | sample AD_UKC097_MetaG_FD_89744 | JGI IMG/M metagenome (GOLD analysis project Ga0116141, IMG submission 89744) | Active sludge microbial communities of municipal wastewater-treating anaerobic digesters from USA - AD_UKC097_MetaG | ecosystem: Engineered > Bioreactor > Anaerobic > Digestate | place: USA... | reverse complement strand
GTGTCCTCCGGAAGCCCGACGACGAGGTCTTCGAACGCGAGGATGGCCCGCGGCTCAACCTCAAGCGCGAGGTGCAGATCGAGCGGGCCGCCGCATGCCTCCTCGGGATGAAGATCGACCTCCCACGCCTGACGCATGGAGTAGGTCTCGATGAAGTGCCGCTCGTCGTGGATGTGGAAGCCGTGACGGGTTGCATGGTCTTTGAGATCCGCGATGAAGCCTGGGATGTCAGTCACTGCCATTGGGAGCCAGTCTCGCAGGTCCGTCAAGGCACTGCGACCCGATACCGTGGCGGTGTGGAGAATGCCACAACGTTCGCGTTGTTCGACAGGATCGCAGCCGAGGTCGCCGACGCGGTTGCCGTGGCGGATCGCGTCGGTCGGGGCGAGCGGCCAGGACAGTACCGCCTCGACCTCGATGCCGACGCGGTGGTCACCGAGGCACTGCGCTCGGCGGGGTTCGGTGTGGTGTCGGAGGAATCCGGACGCGACGGCTACGGTGCGGCGGTGACCGTCGTGGTCGACCCCGTCGACGGCTCGACGAACGCGAGCCGCTCGCTGCCGTGCTGGGCGACGAGTCTGTGCGCCGTCGATGCGGACGGCCCGCTGTTGGCGACCGTCGTCGACCAGAGCCGTAGGGTCACCTGGCGTGCGGTGCGAGGCGGCGGAGCGACCCGCCAGGTCGGTGACGGTCAGCCCGAGCCGATTCGGGTGGCGGAACCGGTGCTGGCCGGCGACGCCGTCGTCGCTATCAACGGCATGTCGTCCAACAAGGCGGAAACCTGGCAGTTCCGGGCGTACGGAGCGGCCTCGATCGAGTTGTGCATGGTCGCCGATGGCACCCTCGACGGGTACACGAACCTCGACGGAGACTCCCATGGGGTGTGGGACTACCTCGCGGCCGTATTGATCCTCGCGGAGGCCGGAGGGGTTGCCCGCGACGTCGAGTTCCGCGACCTGGTCACGCTGAATCCTCGTGAACGGCGCTGTATCGTCGCGGCGTCCTGCGACTCGCTGTTGGCAGAAATGATGTGGTGATGGGTTCAAGCCGGACACAACGTTGGAGCCTTCAGGTGTACGGGCGGTTGCCGTCGATGATGCGCCAGCGCCTCGTGCGGGCGTTCAAGCCCTCCTACACGGTGGGGTCGATGACGGCGGTGACCCGCTCCGATGGGGCGGTGTTGCACGTGCGGCACAGCTACGCGTCGCACTGGGCGTTGCCCGGGGGACTGGTGAATCGCCGTGAGGACGTCGCGACGGGCGCGGTTCGAGAAACCCGTGAGGAGGTCGGCATCGAGGTGGTGTTGCACGGCCAACCGTCGGTCACCGTCGATCCGATCAAACAGGTGGTGCGGGTCATCTACCGGGCCGGCCTCGCCGAGGGGGTCGTGGCGACCGACGCCCATCCCGCATCGGCGGAGATCGTCGAGGTCGCGTGGCTGGATGCAAGCTCGGATGCAACCATCACCCCCGAGTCGCGAGAGGCCCTTGAGGCGCTCGAACGATCTGAAGGTGTCGCCACCGGGCGAACGCCTGGGCAGTGACGTCGTCGAATCGGCCGTGGGGTTGCCGGGCGGTATGCTGGCGAACCGTTCGGGCGTATAGCTCAGTTGGCTAGAGCTCCTGGTTTACATCCAGGCGGTCGGGGGTTCGAGTCCCTCTGCGCCCACCACCCGCGTGCCCACTATCTCATAGGTCTTTTGGGCACCGGAGACTGTGACGATCGCCCGGTCAAACTGGGCCTCAGGGTTGCCGATAACCATCTTGATGGATTTCGAGCGTAACCCTGTGGACCGGACCGCTCCTGCACGGCCGGACAGTGAGCTGTCAGCGAGCGACGTCGTCGACGGCGACGTGGTCGATCGCGAGGCGCTTCGCCGAGCGATGGCTCGCGCCGCGACCGAGCGCGCGAACCATCCGGCGCCACACACCGTGGTCGCTCATCGTTCGTCGATGGTCGACGGGTCCGTTGAGGTGCTCGGGGCACCCGAGGCGCCCGAGGCGCAGGTCGCGCCGGAACATGCAGCGGCGGTCGGCTCGGTGAAGGCGACGAAGTTCGTCGAACAGCGCTCCGCTCGCGCGGGCGACGATCAGAGCCCGACGCGGTCCTGGGAGTCGCGTCCGATTGCGTCCCGCCTGGTGCGCCTCGGTGTGACCTTGGTACCGATCGCCGTCGGTGCGCTGTTCGCGGTGGCGGCGTCGAGGGTGCTACCTCAAGCGACGTCGGTCGTGATGGCGGTCCTTCGCGCGCTCCTGGTGGTCGCACTCACCACCGGGGTCGTGCGCCTCGTCGACAAGGCCTCGCGCCGGTTCCTGCCGTTGGCGGCGCTGTTGCAGCTGTCGTTGGTGTTCCCGGATCAAGCACCGGACCGAATGCGAGCCGCACTCAAGGCCGGAAGTTCGCGTCGGCTCGCCCGCAACGTCGAGGAAGCTCGAACGAACGGGTTGGCATCGGATCCGGGTGATGCCGCTCGCCAGGTCGTCGCGCTGATCTCGGCGATCGGCGACCACGATCGGCGCACGCGTGGCCATTCCGAACGCGTCCGGCTCTTTGCGGACCTGATCGGTGAGGAACTCCACCTGTCCAAGGAGGAGCGACAGAAGCTCCAATGGGGTGCGCTGTTGCACGATCTCGGCAAGTTGATGGTTCCCGACGAGATCCTCAACAAGAAGGGCAAGCCCACCGACGAGGAGTGGTCCATCCTTCAGAGCCATCCGGCCGAGGGCATGAGGCTGGTGGAGCCACTGCGGGAGTTCCTCGGAGAGTGGGTCTACGCGATCGGCGGCCACCATGAGAAGTGGAACGGCACCGGCTATCCCGAAGGCCTTCGCGGTGATGGGATTCCGAGGGCGGCGGCGATCGTCGCGGTCGCCGATTCGTTCGAGGTGATGACCGCGGTGCGCTCCTACAAGCGTGCGATGCCGTTGAGCGAGGCGCGAGCGGAACTGACCCGTTGTTCGGGAACACATTTCTCACCGGAGGTGGTGCGGGCGTTCCTGAAGGTGTCATTGGGGGATCTGCGTCTGGTGTCGGGGCCGCTCGCATCGCTGGCGCAGGTTCCGTTCGTCCAGTCGATCATGAGCGCTCCTGCACAAGTCGGTGGCTTGGCGTCGCCGGTCCTCGGTGCTGCGGCAGCGGCTCCGGCGGCGGCCGCAGCGACCGCGGCGGCGGTTGTCGCTGCGGTGGCGGGCGCAGTAGCGGTGGTCGGGTCCGGGCCCGCCACCGCCGATGAACCCCCAGCGCCGGTCGAGTCAGCCATCGTCACCACGGTGCCCGAGCTCAGCGAAACCGTGACCTATGGCAGCTCGCCGAACGCCGGCAAGGCGCCGGTCGGGCCGGAAGGCGCCGGAACCGAGGCTGCTCCAGCGACCTCGACGACCACGACGACGACCACGACGACCACTGCGCCGGCGACGACGGCGCCGCCGACCAGCTTCCAGGTCAGTGGCACGGTCAAGCCCGACTCGCCACCGCAAACGCCGCAGTCTCCAACTGCGCCTGCCTCAGGCCCATCTCCATCAGGCACGCCGGACGGCGCCGGGGGTTCGGCCTCGGCATCGAATGCGCGCAAGACACCAGCGTCGACCGCGGCGCCGACGACCGCCGCGCCCCCTTCGGCTCCGCTGCCACCGCCGAATGGCCAAGGCACCGCTGCGACAACCCTTTCCCTGGTCGTGCGTCAGGAGGGGTCGTCGACCTCGACATCGCTCGAGGGGGCCAACCTCCAGGCCGGAACCCGATATGTGGTGACGGCGATGTCGAATCAGATGCCGAACATCAAACGTGTCACCTACGTCTACGGCGACGGGCTGTTGGTGCAGGCGACCACGACGGCACCGTTCGAGTTCACCTTCACCGCGACATCGTTGCTCGCGGGCAACAGTACCCAATCGGTCACCGCGTTGGTCGAGGTGTACAGCGGGTCACCGTTCTCGAAGAAGGTCAACTTCACGACCACCTCCGGCTGCCTTCTCGGATTGTTGTGCTGAACGCCGACCCGGTGACCCTCAGGCCGCCGAGGCCGCCATCGTTCGCAGCCGGCTGATGCCCAATGCGGCCCCTGCGGTGCGCACGACCATCATGGCCGAGATCGCGGCCCAGATCCCTGCCAGCCCCCACGGTGCAGCAGCCCACGCGACGAACCCGAACGCACACGAGGCGATCAGCATCGTGGCGGCCAAGAAGCGTTGACGCGATGCGCCGACCAGCATCCCGTCTCCAACGAACGCGACGGCGCTGACCGGGGCGAACGCTGCGACCCACCACAGGGCCGTCGTCGCCGCGTCGATCACCGCCTGATCGGAGCTGAACACCCGGGGAAGCCACCACGACAGTGCGACGATGCCAACCGCGAGCGCGACCCCGACCCGGACTCCCCACGTGAACAGCCGTGCGGTGACGGTGCCGAGTTCGTGGAACGTTGCGGACCCCAACCGGTGCGACACCAGCGATTGTCCGGCGGCCTCGAGGCCGTCGAGCGCGTACGAGCAGAAGATCCAGATCTGAAAGGCGATCGCGTAGGCCGCCAGGGTCACCTCACCTTGTCGCGCCGCGAGCGCCGTCGCGACGGTCAACACGGTGCGTAGCGCAACGGTGCGCACCAACAGGTCTCTGCCGACGACGAGTTGCGTGCGCAGGCTCCGCCGATCGGCGACGAGCGGCGCCCCGGCGCGCCGGGCATCGCGGACCACGAGCACCACGTAGGTGATCCCCGATGCGAGTGCGGTCGCGGTGGTCGTCCACGCCGCGGTAGCGATCCCGAACCCGAGGCCGATCACCAGGATCAGGTCGGCGACGAGGTTGGTGGCCGCGGCGACCGCACTGATGAGCAGAGGGATCCGCGTATCGAGGTGACCCCGGCGCGCTCCGATGCCGGCCATCGTGAGGGTGGACCCGGGTGCCGAGAGCGCCACGATCTCGAGGTAGCGACCAGCGTCTCGCGCCACCTCGCCGGATCCTCCGAGCCATGAGATGAACGTCGGGCCGCCGATCAGGAGTGTGACGGTTGCCGTCGCGCCGATGGCAAGGGCGATCCACATCGCGGTGACGGCCTCGTGCGCCGCGCGGCGGGCATCGCCGGCACCGAGGTGTCGGGCGACGGCCGTGGTGGTGGCGAACATCAAGAAGATGAACACCGTCGATGCGAACGACACCACTCGCACCGCGATCGCCACGCCGCCCAGCGCCGTGGTGCCGAGGGTGCCGACGATCGCGGTGTCGCACAGCTCGGCGAGCGGCTCGGTGGCCAGCGCTAGCGCGGCGGGAATGGCGATCGCGCCGATCTGTCGGTCGATCGAGGCAGACGCGGTCGTTGGCACGAGGCGAGCCTACGATGCGGAAATTCGCGCAGAGTGCGGGTGCTCGGCGCTCAGCGTCGGGGATCGCAGGTGGCTACCATGACGCCGTCGGTGAAACGGTTCGCCAGGAGGTCACGGATGCGCAACGACGGGACCCGCGAACGAGGCGCGGCGTCGGGGGCGTGGGCAGCGGCGGCGGTTGTTCTCGCGCTCGGAGCGTTGTTGTTCGGATTCACCGCACACGTTCGCCTCAACGAGATGGAGGCCGAGGTGGCCCGGCTGTCGTGGGCCACCACGACGGTGCCGGTGGGCGAACCGCGAGTCGCCACCGACGAAGGCCTCGGCCTCGGCGTCGGTGCCGATTCGGAACAGGCGGGTTCGGCATCGGCTGGTACGGCGCAGGCGGGGTCGGGGGACTCGGCGCCCAGCGATGACGATCGCCTGGCAGTGGTGCGAGCGTTCACGACCGTCTACGACGCGTCGCAGCCGCTGAGCGAGCGCCTGTTGAGCGTCGATGATCCTTCCGGGGTCGACCTGGCGCTTCAAGCGATTGAGGCGGGGCCGAACGGCGAACTGGTGAAACAGGTCGTCGTAAGCGTCAACGACGTGAAATTCCCGACGGCGAACTCCGCCACGGTGATCTACACGATCGTGGTGCCCGGAGCCGATCCGGTGCCGGGCCGCAACGGTGGGGCGAAGCTCATCGACGGGGCGTGGAAGGTGACCAGGGCAACCGTGTGCGGGGATCTCGCTGCGGTCGGAGGCAGTTGCTGAACCCGCGGCCGAGCGTCGAGCGGCCGCCTCTACGAGCGGCCGGCGTTCAGCTCCAGAGCCCCGACTCGAGGGCCTCGGGAACCATCAGGTGCGAAGCTCCGGCGCGAGCGGCGCTCGATGACACGTCGAGGTAGCGAGCCTCGAGCCGAAGGGTGACGGCGTCGGGTTCGGTGATGTGGCGCACACCGGCGTTGAAGGCCACATCGGCGCGATCGAACAGGGCCAGGCGCGGAAGCCGGGCGACGGCGTCGTCGCGGCGTGCGCTGTCGCCGCCGTAATACACCGGATCGTTCACCTGCCCCCACTTGTCGGCGCCCATGATGACGACGTCATAGCCGGCAGCGATGTCGACGATGAGGCGTTGCTCGCTGACGACGATGCGCATCCATCCGACGCGGCCCGCCAGTCGTTCGAGCACCTCGACACGTTGATCGAGGCTCGGGGTGCTGAGGTGTTCCTTGCCGATGGGGATGCGGCTGACCACAAGGTCGACCCGTTCGAGTTCGAGCGTGGTTCGAGCCTCCTCGGCCACCGCGAGATGCGCGACCGTGGGCGGGTTGAACGTGCCGGGGAACACCCCCACGCCACCGCGGTGCCCACTCATGTCGCCTCGAGCCTCGGGCCTCGCCGAGCCCAGGTCAGTGCGGCACAACCCGCAACGCACAACGTGGCGGAGGTGAGCAGCGTCGCGTTGAACCCCAGGCGCGTGTAGATGGCCCCTCCGGCCGCCGATGCGACTGCTCGGGACACCAGCATCACGACGAACGCCTGGGCGACCGAGCGCCCGCGGTTGTCGACATCGAGCTCGGTCACGATCGGCAGGGTGGCGACGAAGGACGCCTCCATGGCCAGGTCCATCAGCAACAACATGGCCACCCCGAACACCGCCGAGTTGCCGACCGCACTGTTCGACATGGCGATCAGGATCAACGACGGAATCGCCGCCAAACCGATCGCGACCCCGCCGACGCGGACCGGTCCGAGGCGGTCCGCGTATGCGATCACCCACGCCACGCCCACGAGCTCGGCCACCCCGAGGGCCGCGGTGGCAAAGGAGAGTTGGGTGTTCGACATGGCGAGATGCCCTGCGAACCAGTCGCCGTTCACGGCGAACACGAGCATCTGCGAAAACGGCTGCAGGCAGAAAAACGCCCAGATGGCTCGGCGAAGGCGTGCCGGGTTGGCGATCGCCTCGAGGGCGTGGTGGGTGGCGGCGGAGCCGGTCGAGGTCGCGGTGGAGCCCGTTGGGCGTGCGGCCGGTGCTCCGACGGGCTCGTCCTCGGCGGCACCCTGCTGCGAGCGCCGTAGGCTCGCCCCGGAACCGACCGCCAACAACGCCAGGATCGGTCCGGTGATCAGAAACCCGGACCTCCAGCCGAAACGGTCGGTGGCGAAGCCGATGATCGGAACGCCGAGGAGGAACGACCCCGCCCAGGTCGTTTCGATGAAACCGATGACCCGCGCTCGTTTGGTGACGGGAACCTCGTGGCCGACCCACGCGTTCTGGGCCAGGTCGATCGAGTTCTTCGCGAACGCCCCCAGCACCATGACGACGACGAACACGGGAAACCACGGGGTGGCGGCCAACAGACAGGAGATCCCGACCAGAACTCCACCCGCGGCGATGACCGCAGCACCGTGGCCGTTGTCCACGAGTCGACCGGCGACCGGCGACCCCAGCCCGCCGAGCTCGCGCACGCCCAGCACGACGGTCATGGTTTCGACGCTGACACCGAGGCCCCGGGAGATCTCGGTGATGAACACGTACGGCGCCCGTACGAACAGGTTGCCGAGGAGGCGGGTGGCGGCGAAGCCACGCACCGTCGGCCACACGTGGCGATGATCCTGCGGGGTATGACCGTCGGGGCCGCCCTCACGCGGCGGCGTCATCGCCGATCGGCGCAGCGCTGAGTGTCGATCGGGGACCGCGGCATGGCATGCAGGCTACCGGTCGCGACCGTGCCGCCCCGGCTCTCAACCCGAAACGGCGCCCACGGCCGCGTGTTGCTGATATCGTTGTGGCCGTGACGCACCTGATCGTTTCCTCCAGCCTCGTAGTAGTGCGCTAGCGCCGCAGCCGATATTCCTGCGTGCGCGTCCAAGGTCCCTCCGGGGGCCTTTCGTCTTTTTCGGATGGGCGATCCGAGATCGGTCCGACCGGCTCCCGCCGATGTGGGAGATCGACCCGAAGCGGGTCGCAACGACGAGTGGGAGGCAGCGCAGGAACTGACGCCGAGGCCGGCGAACGACCAAACTTGTCACGATCCGACATCAACTGTCAGAGAGAAGATCCATGGGTGAACAACAGGGAGAACAACCGACCCGAATGACCGGGGCGGAGGCGCTGATCAAGGCGCTCGAGCTCGAGGGCGTCGAGGTGATCTTCGGATTGCCCGGGGGATGCATCCTTCCCGTGTACGACCCGATCATCGACAGCCCCATTCGCCACGTGCTCGTCCGACACGAGCAGGGCGCCGGGCATATGGCCGAGGGCTATGCCCACGCCACTGGACGTCCCGGTGTGGCGATGGTGACCTCGGGGCCGGCGGCCACCAACATCGTGACGCCGCTGTGCGACGCGTTCATGGATTCGGTCCCGATGGTGGTCATCACCGGTCAGGTCTCCGTCGCGGCCATCGGCACCGACGCGTTCCAGGAGTGCGACACGATCGGAATCACCCGATCGGTCACCAAGCACAATGAACTGGTCACCAGCGCCCAAGACATCCCGCTCGCGGTGCGCCAGGCGTTTCACCTGGCGACCACCGGCCATCCGGGCCCGGTCCTGCTCGACATTCCCAAAGACATCATCGATCCGACGCATCCGAACTCGATGATGGAGTGGCATTGGCCGACCGACGAGGAGGTGGCCGCGTCGCTGCCCGGTTACAAGCCGACGACCAAGGGTCACCCCCGCAAGATCAAGGAGGCCGCCGAGCTCATCACCGCTGCCCACCGTCCGGTGCTCTATGTGGGCGGCGGAGTGTTGAAAGCCCGCGGTGCCGAGGCCCTGCGGGAGTTGGCCGAACTGGCCGACATTCCGGTCGTGACGACGTTGATGGCGCGCGGTGCGCTGCCCGACGATCACGAGTTGAACCTCGGGATGCCCGGGATGCACGGCAACTACACCGCGGTCACCGCCATGCAGGAGTCCGACCTGTTGATCGCGCTCGGCAGCCGATTCGACGATCGGGTCACCGGCAAACTCGACGGCTTCGCGCCCGATGCGAAGATCATCCACATCGATATCGACCCGGCCGAGTTGGGCAAGGTCCGGCGGCCGGACGTTCCGATCGTGGGCGACGCCCGCCTCGTCGCCGAAGAGCTCATCCGGGTGCTTCGTAACCAGGGCGCTCCCGACAACCAGACCGATCGCACCCCATGGCGTTCGACGCTGTCGGGCTGGCAGGAGAAATACCCGCTCACCTACGAGCAGTCCGCTCCGGGGGGATTGCTCAAGCCGCAGTTCGTCCTCGAACAGATCCGCGACCTGTCGCCGCGCGACACGATCGTCGCGTCGGGGGTCGGCCAGCACCAGATGTGGACTGCCCAGTACTGGAATTTCCAGTACCCGTACACCTGGATCAACTCGGGCGGACTCGGCACGATGGGCTTTTCGGTTCCCGCCGCCATCGGCGCGAAGGTCGGCATGCCGGATCGCACCGTGTGGGCCATCGATGGCGACGGCTGTTTCCAGATGACCGCCCAGGAGATGGTGACGGCCGCGACCGAACGGATTCCGGTCAAGATCGCCATCCTCAACAACGCATATCTCGGCATGGTTCGCCAGTGGCAGGAGATGTTCTACGAAGAGCGCTACTCCGAGGTCTACCTGTCGCCGGACCTGCCCGACTACGTGAAGTGGGCCGAGGCGATGGGTTGTGTCGCCATGCGCGTCGAGTCGCCCGAGGAGGTCGCTCCGGCGATCGAGAAGGCGAACTCCATCAATGACCGTCCGGTCGT
>Ga0116141_10006099_pt1 | contig 10036 bp, 10 predicted proteins | sample AD_UKC097_MetaG_FD_89744 | JGI IMG/M metagenome (GOLD analysis project Ga0116141, IMG submission 89744) | Active sludge microbial communities of municipal wastewater-treating anaerobic digesters from USA - AD_UKC097_MetaG | ecosystem: Engineered > Bioreactor > Anaerobic > Digestate | place: USA... | reverse complement strand
GGGGGCCTATCCCCGCTCGCGCGGGGCAACCGCGTACTGCGGCACGCTGTCGAGCGTTTGCAGGGGCCTATCCCCGCTCGCGCGGGGCAACCTGCGAGCGCGGCTGCGACGGCTTTGGTTTTGCGGGCCTATCCCCGCTCGCGCGGGGCAACCTTCCTGACGTGGGGCGAATCTCAGGGTTGGTGGGGCCTATCCCCGCTCGCGCGGGGCAACCTCTCGCGCCCAACTCATTGTCGGGCAAGAGAAAATTGACAATTGAATCAAGTTCTTAAAGAACAGTTTCAGACTTCGATACCCCGACGGCGCACCAGCCACATGCCGTCGGTTTCATGCAAATCCCGCGGGGGCACGCCCAAATGCGCCATCCCCACACCACCTACGGCAGTCAGATCCCGCCAAACCATCACAGCGCTGCCTTCGCGAACGTTGCCATACCAGTCGGTCACCACCTGCCAGACTCGCTCTCGCACCCCGGGATTCATGCGCGGCGAGACAAACACGTTGGGCGCCACCTCCAACATCACCGACGACAAAAAGCCGTGAAAGCGATCAGGCATGTCACGTATCACGATCATCACCAGTGCCATGGCCCACCTCGTCCATACGTAGAACCCGTTGGATGCTGTCGATCATCGAAGCAATCACCTGCTGTTTGCGAAACACCGCAGCCGCTTCGCGCCGCACCAGGCGATCGATGGTATCGCCAGAGTTTTCTGCACGCTTGGCGGCGGTGAAGGCGACGTGCAGTGTGACCGTCTCCCGAAACAAGTCGGCGATGTCCAGCACGAAGGATTGGCCAGAATCCTCATGGATGAACCCCAAAGGCGGCAGCGCCGCGACGGCCTGCACGGCAATGGCGGCGGCAGCCTGCACGGCGGTGGCCGCGTGATTGATGGCTTGGTTGGCCACGTCTGCAGCATCAGGGTTGGTGCGGTCGTAGTGGCGCCCTTCCCAAGCGATGCCGTACTTCTGCGCCATCAGGCGGTACATGTTTTTCACCCGCGCGCCTTCAATGCCGCGCAGGGTGTCCAGGTCGCGGTGCGGCAGCACCTCGCCCAGGCGCAGCGCATACATGTGGCGTGCCACGCTGATGCGGCGCCTGGGGTTGCCCCACAGTTCGGCCTGGCGGCGGGCGACGTCGGAGCGATCGGGCAGCAGGGGCGGTGCGGTGTAGCTGCGCACACCGTCCTCCCCCACGGCGGCCAGCAGCGTGCCGTGGCGCGCCAGCAGGCGCAGTGCGTCATGGGTGACGCTGCTGCCCGGGCCCAGCAGAATCATCGACACCGCCTGGTGCGGAATCTGGTCCATGCCAGGCGTCAGGCTGTCTTTGCCACGCAACAAGTGCAGACAGCCGTCGATCACGCACAGCTCGCCGCGCGACAGCCACAGCAAGCCATGGCGGTCAGCGTGTGGGATGCGGGCCTTTTCCAGCCCCAGGCGCCCTTTGAGCATCGGCCTCAGCCCGTCGCGCGTTGCAGCAGCAACATGCCAAAACCGTAGGAGCGGTGCCGCCCCACACCCCGCACCAGCAAGTGCGCGAAGGCGGCCGGATCGGCCACACGCAGGCGACCCGTGAGGGTGGCATCCGGCCCCTCGATGGCGTGGCCCTTGCGCGGCTGATCGATACCCGGCTGGCTGCGGCGCACGACCTTGCTTCGGGCAAAGGCGCTCAAGCGCACGTCCAGCAACTCGATGGCGCCTTGCCAGGGCTGGCGCGATACGCCTTCACGCACGGCCAGGTGTTGGCGCAGCCATTGGGCATAGACGGCCTGCCGATCCACTGGCGCACCTTGCGGGCCACCGGCCAGCGCCACGGCGTGGACAAAGGCGTCCTGCTCTTTTTGCCCACTGCGCACCGTGGGGCGCAGGCGCACCTCAAAGCCCAGTTCCTGCCCTGGCACCCATTGCGTGGGGAAAGGTCGCAGGCCGTAGCCCTCGTGGGCACTGCAGGCGCCCAGGCCCAGGGTCTGCGCGGCCAAGGGGTCGGCCAGTGCCACCTGCGCGGCCATGGCCTGAGCGTCCAAGGCGGTGTAGGCCAACAGACCCCGGCGCGCGTCCAGGTAGCGAAAGGGCTGGGGCGCATGCGCACCAAAAGCGGCGCGCAGCAGGCCGTGCAGGGCCTCACCCACATCGTGGGTGCGGTAACGCACCATCCAAGTGGCCAGCAATTGCGGGTCGGGCTGGGTGTGCAGCAGGTACAGCGGTGTGACTGTCATGCACTCGCCTCCACAGGGTGCAGCAGGCCTTGACGCACCGGGCGCCAGCCGCCGTGGACACCGCTGTCCCAGTTGCGTTGGTCGCAAAGGTCAAGCAATCGGTCACCGGGCTGCACTCCTTCACCCTCGGGCCACTGGGCGCGCCAGGCGGTGGCGGGTGTGCCTGCGTGGTGCGAGGTGACGATGGCTTGCAGGGCCTCGCGCGTGTCTCTGGCGTGCTGCCACCCGGCCACCAGTCGGCCGGCGGGCAGGCAGGGTTTGCGGCCAATGAACAGGGGGCGTGCGGGTCGATCCAGGGCAGCGGCGATGTCGTCCAGCGTGGGGGCTTCGTCGGCCGGTTGCAGCGCCACGGCCACCCAGGCACACAGGTCGGCGTGGTAGTCACGCCAGCGCAGGTGCGGGCCAGCATAGGTACCTGCCCCACCAGCGCGCTCTTCCGGCATGCCCCAGCTCGTCCACCCCTTGTCGTCCTTGCCCAATTGGGCGGTTTGAAAGTCCTGCACACGCTGCCCGCCAGGCGCCAAAACGCAGCCCATGCACAGGCGCTGTTGCAGGCGGTTGTGTCGCTCGGCCTCGCTGCGGTCCCAGCCCAGGGCGTTGGCAAACAGGCCGGTAAGCATGGACAGCGCCGGAAAGTCGCGGATCACGCCCAGGTTGTCGATGGCCTCGCCGCCAAAGGCGATCAAGGGCGAAGCCAGCCGGATGACGAGAAACCGACGCACTTCACACCTCCACGCGGGCCTGCACCACGGCCTCCTGCGCCCAGTCGGCCAGGGCTTTGAGCGGCAGGCGCTGCGCGCCAGGAATGGTCACGTCATCGACCGCCAGGAAGCGCCGCGCCAGCGGTGCGCCGTAGGCTGCGTCCATGCGCTCAACCTCGTCGGCCAAGCGCTGCACTGCGGCTTGGCGCAGGGCGTTCTGGCGCAGCGGCAGGGCGTTCTGGAAGGCTCCAGCCAGGCTGCGCGGCTGCCAGTCGCCCGCCTCCACCAGCATGAACTTGGCCCATTCAAACGGCGCGGTGGAGCCACGCTTGGCCCCGGGGCTGACAGTGGCCACCAGGTGCAGCAGGCTTTGCACCACACGGCCAGCCAGCGCGCGTTGCTCGGTCGAGATCGCGGCCCAGTCCTTGATCTGCACGCCCTCCAGATTGGCCACCAGTTGCGGCACATCGACGACCAGATAGCCGTAATACAGGCCGCTGGCCAGCTCGGTATCAAAAATGCCGGCCGAGCCTGCCTCGCCCTGCTCGCGCAGCAGGTCATCGACCACGGTGAAGTAGTCATTTTCCACCTGCGCCTCGTGCACGGTGAAGGCGTGGGCCACATAAACGGCAGCATCGCGGCTGGCCAGCACGTCGGAGGTGACCATGCGGCCAAACAGAGCCGATTCCAGCCCGCTGCCCAGGCGCAGGGCTTCGAGGTTCTTCTTTTCTTCCTTGCAGAAGGCAGCAATGGCGGTCTTGAGGGCTTTTTCCTCGGTGTGTTCGCTGGCCAGTGCGGCGCAACGCTGCACCAGGTAGGTGATTTCGGCGTAGCCCAGCAGCACGGCCTGGCCGGTTTCAAGCGCGTCCTTGCCCTTGAGATCCTTAGCCTTGTCCACCAGGCCAGCGGCGCGCAAGCCCTCCACTGCCAATTGCGCCAGGGGCTCGGCCACACCCGCCTCCATCAGGCGCTCCTTGATGAGGCGGGGGATTTCACGCGAGCGCACCGCCATGGGCACGTCCAGATTCTTCAGCGCAAAGGCATCGTCAGCCACGCGCCAGTGGCGCTTCAGGCACTGCGAGGAAATGCGCGTGCGGATAGCGTCGCCATAGGGCAGGCGCTTGGCCAGCCCGGCATCGTCACGGTTGAGCAGCGCGGCCGGGTAGTTGTGCAGGGTGTGGATTTGCAGGAAGCGGGGTAGAGTCATGAGTGAGGTCTCCTGGGCGAATGGTGGATGGGGTTACGCAGCAGCCTTGCGGGCTTGCTGGGCGAAATAGGCGCCGGCGATGCGCAGGCGGATTTGCTCGGCGTCCTGCAGGGCTTCACGGTCACCGTCTTGCTTGAGCACCAGGGGGCCAAGCTCGTACCAATTCGGTGTCACGCCCTTGCTGGCCAGCAGGCGCAGCACGCTGGGCAGCAGTTGCACAAAGGCGTCGCCGCGTGCGGTCAGCAGCTTGGTCACGCGCGATTCGGCCACGCCAGCCTGCGCCAGTTGCGCCCCCAATCTGCCCGTGCCGTCGTGCCCGGCCAGGGCCATGCCGTGGGCAATGAGCGCCCAGCGCTGCCAGGCGGCAGGCTGCCAGCGGTCAGGCTCCAGCCCGGCTGCCAGCAAGGCATGTGCAAGCGCAGCAACCTCATGGGGGCGCAGGGCCTGGTCGGGGCTCATGCGCGCCAGGGCGGCGCGCGCGCCGGAATCGGTCTTCTCCAGCTTGCGGATATGGGCGGCAAGGGCCGCATAGGGGCTGGTTGTGTTCTCGCTTTGCCCCTGGCTGATACCAGAGCTGGGGCTGGAAGATTCAGGCATGGGCTTCTCCTTGCTGAGTCGATGCGCGGTTGGCGCGCTGTTGGGCGTAGTGCACCGCCAAATCCATCAATGGCCCTTTCTTGGCGCCGTGTAACCCTCCACGAAAACGCGACAGCGCAGCCGATCGCGCCTTGTAGCGCTGCATGCCACTGCGCGGCCCTGCGTCAAAGGCTTGCAGCAGTACCCTTTCCGCGCGCTCGGCCAGGCCCAACAGCCAGTGCAAATACACATCGGCCTCCTGCTGCGCGTCGCTGGCCTCGACCTGCAATGCCAGGTCGTCAAAAAAGCGGCTGTCTTCCTGCTGCTCGAAGGGCTGGGCAAAGCGGCTGGCGCGGTTGCTGATGGCGTCGTTGCCGCCGTCACTTTCACCATTGGCAAACAGCAAACACAATGAAATCCATAGCAGCTTGCGCATGTCCGCTATGGCCTGGATGCGTTTTTTTGCCAACGCAGCCAGCAGCGGGCGCTGCGCGCCCTGCAGCCTCATGCGCAGCCTGGGTGATACCGGCACGCGCCGTTCGTGGTAGCCCTCGGTCTTGCCCTGGCCGCGCACGGTCACCTGAGCGATGGCTTGCAGGGGTGTGTCTGGCTGCCAGCCTTCGAGCCGCCAGGCTGCGCCATGGGTATAGCCATCGCCCATGAGCAGTTCGCTCATCAGCTTGTAGTCAAAGCCGTTGCGCGAGACGGTCAAGGCCTTGCTCTTGGCGGTTTCTATGGGCGTCCAGGCATCCCCTGTTACGCCATTGCTGTCCTTGGCGGCAATGCGCGCCACCTTGCTGCCTGTGGTGTGGGCCTGGAGATGACCCTGGGGCGCGGCGAGCCGCACGCGGCGGCAGATTTCTATGTAAAACGGATCGAGGGATTCCAAGGCCAGCGGATCAGTCCCCGACCATGGCAGCAACCACACAAGCGCATGCCCCCCTTCGCCCGCCAGGCCAAATTTGCTGGCAATGCGCTCACGCTGGGCCAGCAGGCTGGCGATGTCGGACTGCCAGCGCTGTCCCCAATGCCCGACAGCGGCCACGCCGACGCCGGGGCGACTAGCGAATCCGCCGTTCATGCGCGAAACACCGTAATTGCCTGCACCCAAAAATCCTTCCTGTGTTTGCAGACTAACCAGGGCAAACAGCCAGTCGTCGGCCTGGGACTGGCGGGCGCGTGCCGCCTTGAGGTCGTGGTTCTTCGACGTGACCAGCATGTCCAGCGCATCGGCGGCGCGCAGCAGGTTGTTCCAAGTCGCTGGGTTCTCCCCTGGCACCGGTGCTTGCAGCATGGCGGGCTTGCCTGGCGGTGCCACCAAGCACCAAGGCGCATCGTCCGGGTCATCCGGGGTCAGCGCGCGAAGCGCTGCGCGCCAGTCTTCGGCGGTGTACCAAGGCTGGCATTGCCCAGCTCGGTGCAGAGCAATGGCGGCAAGCTGCACCAGCAAGGCATGCCAGGGGTGGCGCTGGTGCGGACGTAGGCGGGGGAAGTCGCGCAGCGTGTCAGTTGCGAGTGCGGCCAGCACCTGCGGCAGGCTGCCTTGGTGTAGCGCGCCGTGCGCGACGTCCCGCCAGCCTATCGACGGCTCATCAAGCAGATTGAATTGCAACTCACTCGCCTCTCCAGGGGATGACGTCATACACGGCCCTCCTCTTGTTGTCCCTGAAAACAAGCCTAGCATACGATGCATTTAGTTACGTTGATGCCGGCATTTTGAGTGGCGCCAGCACATCCAAGCTGCGGGTGTATGGATGCGGGGGCTGCGCACAGGCGAAAATGTCGCAATCGTCCGTCCCATTGGAGCCTCACCATGCGACCGTCCATCGTGCTGAATCGAAAGCGCCATGCCGTGCGGGCAGCAGCGATGCACTTTCGCACGGCCAACCCGCGCATCTTTGGCTCGGTGCTGCACGGTACCGACCAGGAAGGTAGCGATCTCGATCTGCTCGTCGACACGCTGCCCGGCGCGACGCTATTCGACCTGGGCGGGCTGCAAGACGCGCTGGAAACCATGCTCGGCATCCAGGTCGATGTACTGACACCGGCCGACTTGCCACCCAAGTTCCGCGCGCAGGTGCTCGCCGAGGCGCAGCCGGTATGAGTGACACCCGCCTGGCCGACTATCTCGACCACATGCGCCAGGCTGCGGTCGACGCCTGCGCCTTCGTGCAGGGGCTGACGCTGGAGGACTTTCATCAGGACAAGCGCACGCAGCAGGCCGTGATCATGAGCCTGATCATTTTGGGTGAGGCGGCCACCAAGGTGATGGACGCGTACCCGGACTTTGCGCGGGCACACCCGCAAGTACCCTGGCGCAGCATGCGTGGCATGCGCAATCGCATCGCCCACGGCTATTTCGACATCAACCTGGATGTGGTGTGGAGCACCGTGCAGACGGCCCTGCCGCCACTGCTGGAGCAACTGGCGACCCTGCGTCCGCTGGCTGGCGACGAGGCCAACACCTGAGCGATCAGGACGACAGCCTCTGCACGCCCAAACGGCTGTAACGGTAGCGGGCCTCGCCCAAACGGAAACTGAAGCCCGGCCCCTCGTTGGGCTCCAGAGGCTGCAAATCCTCGGGCCGCGCATCCAGCGCCAGACTGGGCGGGAGTTGGTGATGGCGCAGCGCCAGCTGTTGCACCGCTTCACCAAACGGGCCGATGGGCCAGGGGGCATCAAACACCACCAGGCGGTCGGCTGCACCCAGGCGGGTACCGATGGGGCCCTGGTCATTAGGAAAGAGATCGCCGAAGGGGCTGCCAAAGTCCAGCGCATGCAGGTTGGCCAGCGTGCCCGTGGCGTTGCGCAGCCCATCCACCTCCTTGCCAAACTGCACCCACGCCGCACCCATGTCGTGCGCGATGGCGTCCAAGGCCTCGCTATGCGTGGCCTGCTCCACCAACGCGCGGTTCTCCGCCGGAATGCTGCGCATGGGCGCAGCGGCGATCAAGCGGCGCGTGGCTTCCAGCACACGCAGGTCAAGGTAGACGCCCGCCAGGGGCTGGCCCTTCTGGCGTATCGGCCCCAGGCCGTGGCGCTGGCGTTGCAGCAGCGGTGCAAGATCATGATTTGCCGGCGTGAGCACCCAGGCGCGGGCCTGCTCGCAGCCTGGAGGGCGGTGCTCGCGCGCGTGGCGGTGCAGGCGACCCAGGCGCTGCAGCAGCACGTCCATGGGACACAGGTCGGTGATGAGCAGGTCGGCGTCGATGTCCAGGCTTTGCTCCAGCGTTTGCGTGCCGACCACCACCAGGCCCACGCTGCCCGGGCGATCACGGCGCTCTTTGCCGATCTGCGCCTGCACCTGGGCATCCAGCAAAGGCCGGTCCTGGCGGCTGAAGCGGCTGTGGTGCAAGGTGCTCACGCCGTTGACCTTGAACAGGCAATCCACGCCCTGGGCCGCTGCAAGCGACTCCACGGCTTGCAAGGTGGCAATGGCGTCGGGCACGGTATTGCGCACCACCAGCACGCGCGCACCCTGGGCCGCGGCCTGCACGGCCAAGGCAGCAATGCGCTCGGGCGCGTCGATACAGTCCAGGGTCTGCCAATGCACGGTTTTCTGGCGCGGGTTGCCTTCCACGGCTTTCAACTGTGGGCCATTCGCATTGCAGTGACTGATGTCGGGATAGGCCTGCGCCTGCGCCTGGGCCAGGCTGGGCGGCAGGCTCGTTCCCCGCTGACCGATTGCCAGATAGCGCGTGCGCGCTACCGCGCCCAGCGTCGCCGACAACAGCAGCGCCTGGCCGCCGCAAGCCACATGGGCGCGCAGCAGGTGCTCGGTCAGGCGCGTCATGTAGGCGTCAGACGCATGCACCTCGTCGATGACCAACAAACTGCGCGCAAGCAGCGCATGGCGCATGTGGGCATGCTTGAGCTGCAAGGCCCCCAGCAGTGCCTGGTCGATCGTGCCGACCGCAATCGGTGCGGCCAGGTAGCGCTTGGGGTGTTCGGCCGCCCAGCGCCGCCCGGCCTCTTCGTCCTGTGGTTCGTCGTGCCACAGCACCTGAAAGTCGGGCAGCGGGTCGTACTCCTGACCATCGGCCGCCGCATAGCCCGGCAAGGCGCGCACGACGACGGGGGGTGCATCCGTCCAAGTGCGTTGCACAAAGGCCCGCACCCGTTCGTACAACTGCGTGGCCGCAACACGGGTGGGCAGGGCAAAGTACAGCGCATCCACCTGGCCGGCACGCCACAGGTGCAGAAAGCGCCATAGCGCCGCCTCGGTCTTGCCGCTGCCGGTTTCGGCCTCCAGCACCACGATGGAGCCCAGGCTGTCGTCTGCCATGGCCGTCTGCATGGGGTGCGCTTTGAGCACGCCAAAGGTTTTGGCAAAGTCGGCCGTCGTGCTGTGCTGGCGCGCAGCCGCATCACCCACTACCAAACCAATAGCTGTCAGTGCTTTCTGTGCAATGGCTGGCGCCGTTTTTGAGCGCAATTCTCCTGGCCTTGTATAGGTGAAGAATCCGGGTCGCGTGTCCGACCCCAGCCAATCGGCCAATTGCACCAGACCGGCAAACAGATGAACAAAAGCTGGCGTCGCGGGCAGTTCGGGGGCATCGCTGACAAATGCCTGCGGATACTGCGTCTGGATGGCCCGGCCCATGTCGGCAATGGCCTGTGCGGGGTCATATAGCACTTGGCCTGCGTGTTGTATGGGCGTCCACAGCGCTGTGCTGGCTTGGTCCTTTACCGGACGGCCATGGTGGCTGATGCTTGCGTGCAGCAGGTCCAGGGAGATGTCGCCCCAGCAGGACATGGCCTCAAGGGGCAGCCCACTGAGAATGCGCTGCGCCGCATAGTCCCCGTTGCAATATTCCGCAAACAGACTCCAGCCCTCCGCTCCATGCCCGGCGCGTGATGTGTGCCAGCCGACCGGGCGCTGTGCCGGGTCACTCCAGTATTTGCCCTGGAAACCCGTGTTCGCCTTGCCGATGTCGTGCAGAAAGGCCAGTACCGCCAGCCGGGCGCGATCCACTTCGGTCAAGGTGTGGCCGACGGCGCACCGCAACGCCCGCTCCGTGGAAGGCAGGCGCAGCAACTGGTGCATGACGGCGGCAACGTCCGTCATGTGGCCTATCAGGCTGTGGGTGGTGGTGCGCTGGGGAAAGCGCTGCAATTTGCCCCACGGTATGAACTGCAAGGTCACGTGGAAGTCAGCGCCTCCTGCCGGCCGCGGTGGGACTTTGCCCACTCACCCCACCCAGCGCCGCGCGTTGCGCCAGATCTGCATCCAGGGGCTGAAGTCGCTGCGGTCGCCGTCGGTCCAGCTCATCTGGATGTTGCGAAACACCCGCTCGGGGTGCGGCATCATGGCGGTGAAGCGGCCGTCGGCGGTG
>Ga0116141_10006089_pt1 | contig 10044 bp, 8 predicted proteins | sample AD_UKC097_MetaG_FD_89744 | JGI IMG/M metagenome (GOLD analysis project Ga0116141, IMG submission 89744) | Active sludge microbial communities of municipal wastewater-treating anaerobic digesters from USA - AD_UKC097_MetaG | ecosystem: Engineered > Bioreactor > Anaerobic > Digestate | place: USA... | reverse complement strand
TGCTCGGCCGCGAATGCGCCGATGGCTAGGATCGTCCAGGCGGGTCTCGTCAAGGTAAATCGACCTGACGAAGAAGTTCAGGCGGCGATGGACGAAGCAGCCCTTCGCGAGCTTCCCCGCATCACGACCCGCACGGGTTACCTTGCTCTTCTTGCAAACCTCGCCATGTTGTCTGGTCTGTTGGGAACCATCACGGGTCTCATCAAGGCGTTCGGTGCCGTCGGTGGGGAGTCGGTCGATCCTAGCCAAAAGGCGAGAATCCTTGCGGAAGGCATTTCAGAGGCCATGAACTGCACGGCGTTCGGTCTGATGGTTGCTCTTATCTCGCTCATTGGCTTTGCCTTGTTGAACGGCAAGACGCAGCAGCTCGAGGACGACATCAACGAGGCGACGGTCCAGGTTCTCAACTTGGTGATCGCCAACCGGCAGAAAGTCAATCTCCAGGGAGTTCCGCAAGCGTAGTCGACTTCCGACGTTCGATGTACGGCTAGCAAGCAGGAGGAGACCATGGGTGGTGTAAGCGTCGACAGTGGCGGCAAAAGCGGAAGGCGTTCGGTCGATTCGGAACTCAACTTGATTCCCATGATCGACTTGTTCGTTGTCTGCGTCCTATTTCTGATCATGACCGCCGTCTGGTCGCAAATGGCGCGGATCGAGGCCAACGCCCAAGTCCCTGGCCCGCCCAGGACCGACGAAGAAGTCGAAAAAGTCGAGCCTGAAAAAATGCTCACGGTGGAGATGAAACAAGACGATCGTTTCGTTCTCATCTGGAAATCGGGCGCTACCGTCCATGCCACGTCCGAGGTGCCTCGAAAAGGTCAGCCCATCACATTGGGAACGGAAACGGTCATGCGGTACCCGGACCTCGCCACGGAAATTGCCAAACAGTGGAAAGAGTACGGGAGTCATCAGAACGACAACGATCGCAAGGTCGATCAGGCCATCATTTCTGTCGACAACCGGGCCCCCTTCTCTGACATCATCGCTGTCATCGACGCGATCTACACCCTGAAACGTACCTACAAAGGCGCGGAAATCAACGCATTCCAAGTGACTTTCTCGGCACGTTGAAAGGGAGGGACCCATGGCTAGAGGAAAACGCAAATTCGAACACTCAATGATTCAGAAGCCGGGACGCCGGCTCATGCACAAGGTCCCGCTCAGGTTCGTGCAAAACAAGGTCTCCGGGGGTGGAGCACGCTCTGTCAACACCAGCCTCGCATTGATTCCACTGATCGACTTTTTTGTCGTCGTGGTTCTCTTCCTCCTCATGTCTTTCTCCGCTAGCGGCGAAATCCCGGTGGATAAAAACACCAAACTGCCCAGCGCCGAAAACACCCTCGACATGATCGATGCTCCCGTCGTCGCCATCACCGGCACCAATATTCTCGTGGATGGTTCACCCGCTGGTTCCACACGCCCGATCGAGGATTCCGGTCGTCTGCAAAAGATCGACGATCTTCACAACATCCTGAAAAACAAAAGGGAATTGTGGAAGCAACTCAATCCGAAAGCGGAGAGTCCTGGTGTTGTCGTCATGCAAGTCGATCACCGCGTCTCCGCTCTCGTCGTCAAGTCCGTCTTCCAAACCGCGGCGTTCGCTGGTTATCCCAACGTCTCTTTCATGGTCGGACAATTGCCGAAGACCAAAAAAGGCGGCGAGCACTGACCCCGCTCTCCGTTCATCTCGCGCATGAAAACCTCTGAGGAGCCTACGTCCCGAGGGCTCTCGGCCATCCAAGAAGGCCGAAAGCGCAGAGCTGAATTCCCTCGCATCCCTCCCCGATTTTTTCTGTGGATGTTCGTCATCCTCGCTGGATGGGCGATCATCTATTGGAAAATCGATCAAAACGAACTCGAATCTTGGCGCAATCGTCTTTTGTCTCGCCAACGCGCCGTCGACGCCGAGTTGGGTCCTCGTTACAACCCCGTGCGCGATCAATTGGAAGTTTGGATCATGGAAGCGGCCGGACCGTATGCCGGTGACTCCATCTCAGCGGAAGCCAAATCCTCCCCTTTCCGGTCGAAACCCGGAACCTATTTGCGACTTTATATCGACGACGCCAAGCAACAAGAGTCGTTGCGTCGCGCGGCTCTCGAATCGTTACGCGATGGGTTTACCTCTTGTTTTACGACCTTTCCCAACCCTGATCCTTTCAAAGGCCCTGCGTGCAAAAAAAACCAGGAATGTCCACCAGGACAGCACTGCAACGAAGTTTTCCACTGCTCGGAACCTGCTCAACCCTATAACCTTCGTGTCGCTTACCGCGCCGCGCGCGTGCTATCCGATTCCTGGGTCAACGACGTCCGCGAAGCGAGCAATGACATGCGCTTACGTTTGCTCGAACGGGACTTCGATAGCGCGGTTCAGGAAGACATTCCTCTCGCCATCGACTTGCTCGTTCGGGCTCAATACTTTTTGCTCGTCCTCGACGAAAACACGGATTTGGCCGCTACGGAGGTTCCGGACGCGGGGACGTATTCGGAGTCTTTGCAAGCGGTGCCGCATCCGGTGAGAGTTTTTGCTTGGGATCTGGTTTCGAAAAAACTTCTATTTCGAGTCCGCACGGAAATCGTTTCCAAAGTTGGTATCACTACCGATTCGGCAACCACGCGGATCGCGGTTCAGCGTCAATCGAACAACTGTGCGATTGCGGTCGAAGTTCGCAGGCTTCTCGGCGACGAGTCCGCGGGCGCACCGTCACCGTAGACGAAAAACCCCATAAATATCGGTGTAATTCGCACCCGTGGGCTTTCCCTCGAGGGCGGTACCGAGGCGTTGATGAGCCGTAGCATCATCACGACGTTCCAGGCATAGGTCGACCCAGGTTGTATCGATGCGCGTCTTATCAGCTCCGCCGACGCAGGCACCGGCGTGATCGCTGTTGCCATCGACGCCGTCGGAAGCGGCGGCCCATACGATCACATCATCGGGTAGTGATTGAAGCGTTCGAAGAGCGACCCATCCGGCGCGTCCGCCCCGTCCTGCATTTTGGGGAACCGACAAGGTTGGCTCGCAAGCCATCACCGATCCTTGTCCGGGGGAAAGGGTATATGCAGTGTTCACCAGCCATCCGGCCAATTGCTCCGCGCTCAGAGATTGCGAAGGATGCCCGTGCGCATCCCATCCTTGTTGTCGAAGTTTGGCTACGAAGCCATTGGCGAGGTCCTTGGGTGCCGCAACGATTTCGGCGGTGACTCGATCGAGCACGTCATCGGAGGGCTCGAGAGTTTCTCGAAAAGCCTGTTTACATGGCTCTTGCAGCGAGGGTTCGAGGTATTTTTCGGCGATTGCGTGGGCATCGCGCAAGGTCGTGGGGTCCGCAACACCAGGACCGGAACCGATATCATGAGGCAATCCCCCGATGACATCACTGAGGATGACATTATGGACTCGTCTTGGGAACGCTCGAGCGAGACCGCCGCCTTTTACGGTGCTCAGATGTCTTCGCACGGTATTGAGTTCTTGGATATTCGCGCCGCTTCGCATCAGTCCACCCGTCACGCGACGTTTCATTTCCAAGGAGATGTGATTTGGCGCGCACAACAGGGCGGAAGCTCCGCCGGAGACGAGCAGCAACAGGGAGTCTTTCTGCGATTGTTGTGCGAGCTGGAGTGCGCTTGTGGCGGCGTGCATCGAACGAGGATCGGGAATGGGGTGCGCTGCGAAAAGGATTTGTTCTTGGTTGGGCAGACGGGAGGTATCGGTGCCATCGGTGGTGATGACGAGGTAATTCGTTTTGGGGTCGAGTATTTGCAGGGCTCCTTGCGCCATGGCTGGTGCTGCTTTTCCCACGGCGATGACGAGTACCGAGCCGAGATCGAGGGTCTTCAGGTGTTGGGCAACGAGATGCGCAGGATCGAGATCGTGCAACGCCTCATGCCACGCGATTTCGAGAGAGGATCGAATCGAGTTCATGGGGTTCTAGTGTCTTTCCAATCGACCAAACCGGAATAGAGGATCGTTTGCCAACCCAAGGTCATGGTGCATACAAAGTCGCTATTTTGCCGGGTATGCATGGCGTCTTGGGACCAGCGCCACAGTCCCGACAAGCCGATCCACGGGCCTTGCGCTTGCGGAAGAATAGGAATTCCCATCCCGACACCGGTTTCGAAACCTGGACCTTGGGCATAGGGTCCTTGATGGGCGAAGGCGGTTCCCATTCGAATGGAGAAGCTATCGATCCACAGGTTGAGTCGGGGGCTGGTGCCTTGCCAATCTTTCAACAGGCGCGGGAGAAATAGAGGGCGTAGTTCCACGCCGACGGAGCCAATTCGTTCGAAGTCGGCATCTTTGCTCACTGGCATCATCCATGTGGCGTACGCACCGGCGGATTGGAGATAACGAATCGCAACGGCTCCCATGACTCCCGGGTGGGAACCATCGTAAACCATTCCAAGATCGCCTTGGATGGCGAGGTCACCTTTGAGCCGTCCCCAGGCGCCATCGGCGAAGCAGCCCGTGCTCGCGGAAAAGCAAACCGAAAAACAACATAGAGCGTGGAGTCGATTCATCAGTCGAGATTCGCCATTCGAAGAACTTGTTCGCGTACCTCGGGAGCCACGATCAAACGTTCTCTTCGCATTTCCTCTCCATCCAGGCGGCTCAGCAAAAAGGAGACCTCGGCAGGGCGACGTGAAGTACCTTTGGAAAAGACAACAACGAGATTGTCGCTAGCGTCATTGAACGGGACATCGGAAGCCACATCGAGGCCGCAATACACGGCGGGATCCAATCCCGCGCGCTCGGTGGCTCGTTTTGCCTGAAGCAATAAATGCTGCTGCAACGCGGGGTTTTTGCTCTCTTCTCCCACAAACTCGATGGTCTTGAAAAGGCGTCGTGAACGAAGACGCTGGCATAAGTCCGCAAGGCTCGGGTCATCACAGCTTTCCCAAGCGTGCAACGTTGCTGTCAGCACACCATCGTCGAGTTCCAAGTATTCGTCGATCGAAAGGCAACGGCCTTCGGCGGCGGACCGAAAGGCCGGTGGAGTGGAAGGCAAGTCCACCCCTTTTGCCAGAAGCTGCACGGCGAGAGAAAGGGCCGCACGAACCATCCATTCCGCGGCTCTCGTGGCTTTGTGAAAGTACACTTGTTGGAACATGAACAGGCGAGCCAGGACGAAAGACTCAATCGCCGCGACTCCTTTGACTCCATCGATGGCCAGCGCGGGAGGAGCTGCATGTGCATCGAAGGGGGCGAAACGTAAGCTTCGATGGAGCCAATCGAGATCGAAATTACCGTAGCGAACTCCGGTGGCATGAGCATCTCGCAGCAAATAGTCGCAACGGTCGACATCGAAGGTGCCGCTGACGGCTCTGGCAAGGTAAGGGAGTTCATGACGTCCAGCGATGAGTTCGGCGACACGCGAGGGCATATTCGGATCATGTTTCGCCAATACGGCGTGAACCTCGGAACCGGGATCGAGGATGATGCGTTCCGTCCAGATTTCATGAGGATCGGAGTGAGGAAGGGCATCTTCGAATAGATGGGACAAGGGGCCGTGACCGAGATCATGCAACAAGGCTGCGGCGAGGGCATCTTTCGCACGGGCACGACAGATTCGATGTTCTGGCGGCAAGGAACCTTGCAGGTCTCGCAATCGCTGGATCAGTCTTTTCATGACGTGAGCCGTACCGATGGCGTGGGCGAATCGAGTATGCTCGGCACCTGGATAAGCCAGGGAAGTGAAACCAAGCTGGCGAATTCGTCGCAATCGCTGCACTTCACGGGTTTCGAGGAGATTTTCGATGATTCGCTCCTCGTCGGACTCGAAAGCGATCAAACCGTGGACGGGATCACGCAGGATCATGGTGTCGTGTTCTCACAACCCACGAAAGCGCGCAACCACGGACGAACCCCAGCAGTCCAAAGGCGTTGAAGGTGGTGGTAGGCAAAGGGAGTCCATCGTTGTAACCTCGACCGATGCATAGTATCCGAAATGGGAGGAAAGAGTCCGGAGGCAGAGGCATCATGCGCCGACGGGGGTAGGACGCATCATGGGCCATTGCCTTCGTGATGAAAACTTCTTGGACGGATAGAGATATTCGGGACTTCTCGGCTCAGGGGCCGTAATCATGCGTGAAGTGAAAAAGAAAGGAACACCGCGGCAAAACCCGACACGCCTCATCGACGTACTGCGTTCGCTACCCAAGGCGGAACTCGAGTCGTTGGCGCAGCGCATAGGGCGTCCATCGACCGGAATCTACGGGCGGACGGTCCCATGCAAATGGCGCGAAAACTCGTAACGATGGTTGAATTACGAGATACGTCGCGATTGGGAACGGCTCCAGCGCAACTGTTACGTCGTTTGGTGGAAGCAGGGGGCGTGCTGCAAGTTCGCGTGGTGCCACCGACGCTCGAGCCCCTAGCGGCTCGGGGGTTGGTATTTGCTCGAATGCATGAAAGCAATTGTATCGAGTTGGTTCTTCCGCCGGCCTATTTGGTGCAACTGCCGATGTGGGAGGGGGAGGATCCGAGAGGAATTCGCGCGTTGCTTGCGCAAAGCAGCGCGGAGACGCAAGCGGCGATTGCTTCCCATTATGCCGGACGTCCCGCGACTCATCCGATTGCTTTGCCTCTGGAAGAGGCGTGGAGCGTGCTGTCGAATCCTGAAGCATTGGCGCGAGAAATCGCCACGCTATCGTCCACGGAACGTCGATTGCTCGATTCCGTGTATCAGGAGGGATGTGAGGTCGATACGGAAGAATTACTCGATTTGGAGAGGGAGCCCTTGCGATTGCGAAACGCAACGGGAGCGGCCCCTTCCCGGCGTGGTGTAAGTTTCTCTCTCGAGCGCAGGGGGATGTTGATTCCGGTGCATCCCAACCGTCACATCATTCCGACGGAGGTCGCTGCCATCATTGGTGCGGAAGATGTGTCTTCGAGGAAAAGCAAGCGTGCGCAGATACGTGCGTTCGTGCTCGATGGGGATCATGAGCCACGCCGGGCGCGATTTGCTTTGGATCCGTCTCCCATCGCCATTGCGCTAGCGATGGCTGCGCGCGAAGGGGGCACGGAAGTTCGAGAAACCGCGGGGACTCCGCGTTCTTTGCTCCTTCGCCTTTCCCAACGATTCGGCCGTGATTTCCAAACCGTGGCGTTGCTTGTCGCGTTGAGCCGTGCCCTTGGACTGTGGGAGGGGTCTTCGTTGTCGCGGGCGACCCCTCCCGGAGCCTGGAGTTTATCGGAGTTGGGCTTGGCATTGTTTCGGGTATGGCGTCAGGGAGGAGCTTGGGATGAGGGTCGACCGGAACCGGAAGTTCTTCGGTTGCCTCCCGACGCTCGGGACTCCAGTCCTGTGCGCATCGTTCGAGAAATCGTACTCGATGCATTGGAGGACTTGGCGGAGGGGCGCTGGCTTCCCTTCGAAGCGATCGCGGATTGGGTTCGCAGCGATCCGCGGACACCGGGGGTAACTCGGCTGCTTCGACGCTGGGCGTTGCGTGTCGGCTTGGAACCGCCTTTGCCCACGGATATCGCGCAAACAATCGTGCTCGAATCCCTTCCCGCGTTGGGCATTTTGGATGTGGGGGAAGCCGATACGGACCATGATGTGGTGGATGCACCGCCGTTGGTGCGCATCACACCACGGGGTAGAGCCTACTTTCAGGGAAACGTGCCGCAAGCAGAGTCGTCGAGCACTGCGTTCATGCAGGAGACGGTGCTTCGTATTGGCTCCGAGGCAGCCGTGGGTTCGGTATTGACGCTCTATCCGTTCTGTGAGGTGGGCAAGGTGGATGATACGATGGAAGTCGAGATCACCAACGCCGCCATTTCGAGAGCGTTGGCTTCCGGTGTCGATGGTGAAGTCATTCGGGCCACCATTTCCGCTTTGGTCGACCCAAGCATCACGGTCGCAAAAGCCCTCGACCAGCTCAGTGTCGTTGTGGGACGAATCACATTCGTGGCAGCTTCTGGCTTTTTATGGTGCGACGATCCGGACGTGCGCGAGATGCTTCGCTCACGAAAACAGACGGCCGAGTGTTTCATCGATCCATCGCCCCCTGCGGGATTATTGCTAAGCCCGACGGTTTCTCTCGATGCCTTGGCAAGGCGTTGTCGAGTTCTTGGGGTCGAGGTGATTTCGGAAGGGCAGGTCGTGCGTGCGCGCTCGACGATTCCGCCTCCGATGTTGGACAATTCTCCTGCACGCCCAAGTGGTGCGCGGCCGACACCACGGACGGACAATCCTGTTCGTTCGTCGAGGTCTCGTAAGCCTTCGAAATCTCCTTCTCGACCACCGTAAGGGGGGTAAGGCGCACGAGCGAGGAGGGCGAGTCAACCGACGGCTAGCCATCAATGACCATTGACGGCTTGGCCGCACCGCGGCGGAGAAATCATCAAAGGAGCGTTGAGCGGGTGCGGGGGTCTTGTCCAAACAACTGTAACCTATTGATATTACAAATATATTTATTATCGCGGAGATTCGAAGGCATTGCCTGTGGTGTTCGGGCCATTGAATCTTCGAGCCAGTGGTGTGAGATTGCGGCTCGTTCTCGAACCACACGGGCCATGGATGTGGCATCCTGCCCAAGCATCGTCATGGAAGCCCAGGCCGATTCCAATCGACACCGGAGGACCCGTTCGAAAGTGTGCGTCGCCGCTGATAAGGAGAGGCGATGAGTATTGTACCGTCGGCGGCTCCGGAGTTGGTGAAGTACCGATTGCTGGATGAGATTGGTCATGGTGGCATGGCGACGGTATATCGGGCGATCGATCTTCGGCTTGATCGGGAGGTAGCGGTCAAGCTGATGCATCCGCATTTGCGGGAGAATCGAGAAGCTGCGGCGCGGTTTGTGACGGAGGCGCGAGCGGTCGCGCAGCTTCGTCATCAGGGGATCGTTGAGATATACGATGTATCTGATGAAAACGACGACGAGCGATTTCTCGTGGCGCAATTGGTGCGGGGGCCATCGTTGCGTGCGCTTCTTCGCGAGCATGCGGAGGTACCCGCGGAGATCGGGGCATGTTTTGGGGTATTGCTTTGCGATGCGCTTGGGCATGCGCATGACAAGGGGATCATTCACCGGGATGTCAAACCGGAGAATGTATTGGTGGAGTTGGACGACTCGCGGAAGATCGCGGTCGTCAAGCTCACGGATTTTGGCATAGCGAAAGTCATCGATGCGCAGGGGGTGACATCGACGGGTCAAGTATTGGGGTCTCCGGCTCACATGGCGCCCGAGCAGATCGAGGGTGGTGGGGTGGATGTGAGGACGGATATTTTTGGGCTTGGTGTATTGGTCTATGAATGCATGGTGGGGCATCTTCCTTTCGAGGGGAAGAATCCGGCGCAGGTGCTTCGCAAGGTATTGGATGGGAATTTTCCCGCGCTGGACCGGGAGCGGCCCACGATTGGCAGTCGGTGGGCTCATATCGTCGCGAAAGCGATCGCCAAGGAACCATCGCAGCGATGGGATGACATTCGAACGTTTGGCGAGTCGATGCGTCAGCAGCTCGAGCAGGTGGGGATTCGAGATCCCCGAGCGGAAATCTATGCATATTTTTCCGCACCTGACTCATACCGCGCCTCTTTCGTACCGCGTCTTGTGGAAAACCTCGTAGCACGAGCGGATCGAGCAAGGCAGGAGGGAGACACGGCGGGGGCCGCGGCGGATTTGAATCGTGCGGTGGCCTACTCCCCCGACGATCAGGAGTTGCTTGGTCAACTGACGCAATTGGCGACTGGGGTAAGGCGTCAACGTTGGTTGGCCAGGGCGAAGCGTGGCGCATTGTTGGCGTTGATTGGGGCGGTAGCGACGGTATTGTTGATGGTCCTAAGCAAGCCACCGCCGCTGGGTATCCCAGAAAAGCCATATTTACCGGCTCATACCGCCTCCATTCGTCTTCGTCCCACGGCTTCTCCGACGGCATCTCCGGTTGCGGTGGTGTCGTCGTTCAAGCTTCCGGCGATCCGCGCAAGTGTACGACCGATCCTTTCGTCGGTTCCCAAGGCGGAACGGGCTGTGACCATCGTGGCTTCGCCGGGCAGTGCATTGGTCAGCATCGATGGCAGCGCGCCGATCAAAGTGGGTTTTGGA
>Ga0116141_10006088_pt1 | contig 10044 bp, 9 predicted proteins | sample AD_UKC097_MetaG_FD_89744 | JGI IMG/M metagenome (GOLD analysis project Ga0116141, IMG submission 89744) | Active sludge microbial communities of municipal wastewater-treating anaerobic digesters from USA - AD_UKC097_MetaG | ecosystem: Engineered > Bioreactor > Anaerobic > Digestate | place: USA... | reverse complement strand
TCCGCGTGGCGAGGCAGGTGCACGGCGGCATCGGCTATTCGCGGCACAAGCCGTTCGAGCACATCTACCGTCACCATCGGCGCTACCGCATCACCGAAGGCTCGGAGGAGATCCAGATGCGCAAGGTGGCGGGCTACCTGTTCGGGTACATGGGGCCGAACAAGCACTGACCCGGTGGCGCCGGACGCCGATGCCCCCCGCGTCCGGTGACACACGCATCCGGTGAGACCGGACCAACCCTCCAGGATGGGAACGATGAGTGAACCCGAAGTGCTGTGCTCGGTCGATGCGCGCGGCGTCGCCACGGTGCGACTGAACCGGCCGCACCGCAACAACGCCTACAACGACGCGATGCTGCGGGGCCTGCTCGACGGCGTCGGACGGTTGGCCGACGACCCGGCGGTGCGCGTGATCGTGCTGCGCGGCAACGGCCCCCACTTCCAGGCCGGTGCCGACCTCGGTTGGGTGCGCGGCGTGAGCGCCGGCGATGCGCAGGCCAATCTGGCCGCCTCTCGGCTGACGGCGCAGGCCGTCTGTGCGCTCAACGAGGTGGCCAAGCCGACGATCGCCCTGGTGCACGGCTCCTGCGTGGGGGGCGGTACCGGAGTGGTGGCCGCCTGCGACGTCGTAATCGCCGAGCGCACCGCCCGCTTCACGATCAGCGAGGCGCGCTGGGGGCTGGCCGCGACGATCATCTTCCCGCACCTGATCGACGCGATCGGCCTGCGCCAGCTGCGGCGCTATGCGCTCAGCTGCGAGGCGTTCGACGGCGAGCAGGCGCGCACGATCGGTCTGGTGCACGAGGTGTGCGCGCCGGGCGGCCTCGACGCGGCGGCAGCACCCGTCATCGAAGGCATCCTGCAGTCGGCGCCGCAGGCGGTCGCGATCAGCAAGCGCAGCGCGATGCACTGCGCGGGGGCCGTCGTCGGCGAGGCGCTGTTCGAGCAGCTGGTGGCCCAGCACGCCGAGCGCCGCCAGACCGACGAGGCGCGCGAAGGCGTCGCCAGCTTCCTCGAGCGGCGGCCCGCCGCGTGGGTGCCGAAGGCGGGGTGACTCCGGGTCGCCTGCGACCCTGCACGCCGGCGCGCAGTGCCGGCGATGCGTGGCGCGATCCGGGGCCTGCGTGCGCTGCGGCCCTGGCCCGTCTCAGGCGGGAGACGTCGGCAGCGGGAACCGCTCCAGGTACTTCGCGTACTCGGGCTCGACGTCGATCTCCAGGCTGCCCAGCACGCGCACGACCCCGTTGTAGAACGCGATCGTCACGATCAGGTCGACGAGCTGCTCGCGGTCGAGGTGCGCCTGGAGCGCGCCGAACGTGGCGGCCGACATCGCGCCGGCCTGCGTCGTCTCGCGTGCGCCTTTCAGCACCAGCGCCGCCGCCGGGTCGAGCGTCGCGGCACGCCCTTCGGTGTCGTCGATCAGGGCCGTGATGTCGGCGTCGGTGACGCCGAACTCGTAGCCGATCTTGATGTGGTGCGACCACTCGTACGGCGCACGCGCGAGGTAGCCGACCTGCAGGATGGCCAGCTCGCGCAGGCGCGGGTCGAGACGGCTGCCGAAGCGGATGTAGCCGCCCAGGCCCTGGAACGCCCGCAGCGCCCCCGGACTGTGCACCAGCTGTCGGTACAGCGCGATGTCGCGCTTCATCAGGTCCTGGTGCTCGGGGGCGAGATCGGACTTGTCCAGGTAGGGCATGCGGGCCATGGCGGCTTCCGGAAGGGGGGCGGGCGCAGCGGGGCGACGGGCGCGGCGATGCGGCAGGCGCGGCAGGTGGCGTCAGGAGTCCGCCGTGAAGCCGATCGTCTTGACGATCGGGCCCCAGCGGTCGTAGTCGGCCTTGAGCATCGTGCGCAGCTCCTCCGGCGTGGACGAAGCCGCTTCCAGCCCCATCACGGCCAGGCCCTCGACGACCTCGGGGGCGGCCAGCGCCGTGCGCAGCGCCGCGTTGGCGCGGGTGACGACCTCGGGCGCGGGCTTGCCCGGCAGGAAGAAGCCGAACCACTCGCGGAAGACGAGATCCTTGTAGCCCTGCTCGGCGTACGTGGGCACGTCGGGCGCGAAGCGCGAACGCTGCGCGGCCGAGGTCGCGATCAGGCGGCACTTGCCGGCGGCGACGTGCTGCGTGAACTCGCCCACGGGGCCGGACACGGCGGCGATCTGGCCGCCGATCATGTCGAGGATCGCGGGCTGGGTGCCGCGGAACGCGATGTGCTTGATCGGGACGCCGCTGGCACGCTCGAGCAGCGCGCCGATGAAGTGGGGCACCGACCCGGCCGCGGGCGAGCCGAAGTTGGCCTGCGCCGGATTCGCCTTGCACCAGGCGATGAAGTCGGCCAGCGTGCGCACCGACGCCGGCACCATCGGACCGACGGCGAAGCCGAACTCGAACCAGCAGCCGAGCGACGCGGGGCTCACGTCCTCGAAGGGGTTGTAGGCCAGCTTGCGATAGATGTGCGGATAGATCATCAGCATCGACGCCGGCGTCTGCAGGATCACGCTGCCGTCGCGTGGCGCCGCGCGCATCAGGTCGATCGCGACCTGCCCGCCCGCGCCGGTGCGGTTCTCGACCACGGCGTTCTTCGCGTAGTTGCCGCGCAGACGGTCGGCGACACGGCGGCAGATCGTGTCGGACGTGCCCCCGGGCGGAAAGCCGGTGACGACCCGCACGGTGTCGAAGGCGGGCGCCTGGGCGCGCAGGGCCCCGGGCAGGGCCGCAGTGGCCGCCGCCGCTGCGGTCAGCCGCAGCGCATCGCGCCGCGAGACGGATTGGAACGGACTGTCGGACATGAGCGCTCTCCTCGCGTGATGCCGGATTGCGGCCGGGCGGATGCGCCGGACCGGACCATGCCGCCGGTCGCGGTGCGCCGGCGGTTCGAGGAAGCGATGATACCGACGCTCAGCGGTCGCCGCGTGCCGCGGCGAAATCCGTCCGGCGCCCGGCCCGCGCGGCGGCGTCGGCGCGCACGTCGGCCGGCAGGCGCGACAGCAGCCAGCGGATCGCCAGCGGCACCAGCACGAGGTCGTCGACGACCCCCAGCACCGGCAGCACGTCCGGCACCAGATCGACCGGCGACAGCAGGTACAGCGCGATGCCGAGCACGCCCAGCTTCAGCCAGCGGGGCGCCCGCGGGTGGCGCAGCGCATGCCACAGCAGGCGCGCGTCGCCCCGCACCACCGACCAGACCACCGACAGCCGTTTCCACATCGTCCGATCCTCCGCAAGGCGACGCGTGCCGCACGCATCGCGTCTTCAACGTGGGGGCGGGGACGCGGGATGACAAGTGCGCCTGCCGCGCCGCCGGGCGCCCGGAGTCCCGCTGGCGACCGCAGCCTCGCGGCCTCGCAGCCTCGCAGCGTCGCAGGCGCCCGCCGCGCCTCCGGCCGCGGCGACGCCAGGCTCAGATGCCGCGGAAGGTCGCGAAGTCGTCCAGCGGTGCGCGGCGCGTGACCAGCCGGTTGATCGGGTGCTGCGGATCGGCGTACCCGATCGCCATGCCGGTGAACAGCATGCGCTCGGCCGGCGTGCCCAGGAAGGCGGTGATCGTCTGCGGGTAGGTGGACCAGCATTCCTGCGCGCAGCTGTCCAGCCCTTCGGCCCGCAGCAGCAGCATCACGGTCTGCAGATACATGCCGAGATCCGACCACTGCGGCTTGCCCATCCGGCGGTCGACCGTGCAGAACAGCGCCAGCGGCGCGTCGAAGAACTGGTAGTTGCGCGCGAACCAGCCCAGCCGCGCCGCCTTGTCCTCGCGCGGAATGCCGAGCAGGCCGTACATGTCCTCCCCCACCTGGAAGCGGTAGTCGCGGTAGGGCGCGACCAGTTCCTTCGGGTAGACGTCGTAGTCCTTCTCCTCGCCGCCCGGCGCCTCGACCACGCGCGTGCGCATGATGGCCTTGAGCCGCGCGAGCTCGGCGCCGCCGACGACGTCGATGTGCCAGGGCTGCAGGTTGCCCCCCGACGGCGCACGCGCCGCGGCGGTCAGCACGCGCCGGATCGTGTCCGGCGGCACCGGCCGGTCGAGGTAGGCGCGGATGGAATGGCGCGAGGCCACGGCTTCGTAGACGTCCATGGGGGCTCCGGTGGAAAGGGGCGTGTCGGATTGCAGGCGGACTCTACCGCGCCGCCGGCGTCCGGATCTTCGTCGGTTTCGACGATGCACCGTCAGGACGGCTTTGGGATCATCCCCGACGAACGACGGCCCGCCGGGCCGGCACGTCTGGCGATAGGAGAGGAACGATGGCGGGTCCGCTGCAGGGGCTGAAGGTGATCGAGATGGTCGGCATCGGGCCGGCGCCGTTCTGCGCGATGATGCTCGCCGACCTCGGTGCGGAAGTGATCCGCATCGACCGGCCCAAGCCCGATGCGCCCGCCCGGCAGGCGCGCTTCGACGTCACCGCGCGCGGCCGCCGCTCGGTGTCGATCGACATGCGCAAGCCCGGTGCGGTCGAGGCCGTGCTGTCGCTGGTCGCGCAGGCCGACATCCTGCTCGAGGGGTTCCGGCCCGGCGTGATGGAGCGCATGGGCCTCGGCCCCGACGTGTGCCTGGCGCGCAACCCGAAGCTGGTGTTCGGGCGCATGACGGGCTGGGGCCAGGACGGCCCGCTCGCCCAGGCGGCAGGGCACGACATCAACTACATCGCGCTGGCGGGGGCGCTGCACGCGATCGGCCGCTCCGGCGAGGCGCCGGTCGTGCCGCTGAACTACATCGGCGACTTCGGCGGCGGCGGCATGCTGCTCGCCTTCGGCGTGATGTGCGCACTGCACGAGGCGCGTCAGTCGGGCAAGGGGCAGGTGGTCGACGCCGCGATGACCGACGGCACGGCCGCGCTGTCGGCGATGATGTTCGGCTTCAAGGCGGCCGGCGTGATCAGCAACCAGCGCGGCGAGAACACGCTGGACGGCGGCGCGCACTTCTACGACACCTATGCGTGCGCCGACGGCAAGTACGTCGCGATCGGCGCGATCGAGCCGCAGTTCTACGCGAAGCTGCGCGAGCTGTGCGGCATCGACGACCCGGCCTTCGACGCGCAGCGTGACCCGACGCGCTGGCCGATGCTCAAGCATCGCCTGGCCGACGTGTTCCGCACCCGCACCCGCGCCGAATGGTGCGCGCTGCTGGAAGGCACCGATGCGTGCTTCGCGCCCGTGCTCGACTGGGACGAGGCGCCGCAGCACCCGCACAACAAGGCGCGCGGCACCTTCGTCGAAGTCGAGGGCGTGATGCAGCCGGCGCCCGCGCCGCGCTTCAGCCGCACGCCGGCGGCCACGCCCGGCGTGCCCCGTCCGTCGGGGGCCGACACGGATGCCGTGCTGCGCGACTGGGGGGTGCCCGCGGCGCAGCTCGAGCAGCTGCGCCGCGACGGCGCGATCGGCTGACGCGGGCCTGCCCGGCATGGACACCGCAGACCGTCACACCGAGGCCCGCATGCCGCCCACCCACGCAGGATCGCACGCGATGTACCTGACCCAGCCGCTGCACAAGGCGCTGCGCGAGCGGCCGCGCGCGCTCGCCACCGTCTGCGGTGCGCGGCGCCACGACTTCGCCACCTTCGTGGACCGGGTCGCACGGCTCGCCGCCGGCTTGCGTGCGCTGGGCGTCCAGCCCGGCGACCGGGTGGGCATGATGGCGCTGAACTCCGACCGCTACCTCGAGTACTTCTTCGGGACCTGGTGGGCGGGGGCGGTGGTCAACCCGGTGAACATCCGCTGGAACGCCAAGGAGGTCGCCTACTCGCTCGACGACTGCGACACCCGCGTGCTGCTGGTCGACGACACCTTCGTGCCGGTCGCGCAGTCGCTGCTGGGCCTGTCGGCGTCGCTGCGCACCCTGGTCCACGCCGGCGACGGGCCCACGCCGGGCGGCATGACCGGCTACGAAGCGATGCTGGCGTCGGCGGCGCCCGTGCCGGACGCGATGACGGGCGGCGACGCGCTGGCGGCCGTCATGTACACCGGCGGCACCACCGGCCTGCCCAAGGGCGTGATGCTCACGCACGACAACCTGTACATCAACGCGCTGTGCTCGGTCGCCACGATGCCGCGTCCCGAGGACTTGGTCGGGATCCTGGCGGCGCCGATGTTCCACGTCGGCGGGTTCTGCCTGGCGATGCAGCTGATGCTGCGGCTGTGCCCGCAGGTGATCCTGCCCGGCTTCGACGAAGTGCCCATGCTCGAGGCGATCGAGCGCGAGAAGGGGCGCGAGACCTTCCTCGTGCCGACGATGATCAAGCGCCTGATCGAGCACCCGCGCTTCGCCGACTTCGACGTGTCGACGCTGAACCTGATCATCTACGGCGCCGCCCCGATCGACAGCACGCTGCTCGACGACGCGATCCGTGCGCTGCCGCAGGCCAGCTTCTGCCAGGCCTACGGCATGACCGAGCTCGCCCCGGTGGTGGCGGTGCTGCCGCCGGCCGCCCATCGCGCGGTCGACGGGCGTCGCGACAAGCTGCGCTCGGCCGGCGTGCCGGTGCCGATCGCCGAGATCCGCATCGTCGACGGTGACGACAACGAGGTGCCCCACGGCACGGTCGGCGAGATCGTCGCGCGCGGCCCGATGGTGATGCGCGGGTACTGGAACAAGCCCGAGCAGACCGCGCAGGCGCTGCGTGGCGGCTGGATGCACACCGGCGACGGCGGCTACATGGACGACGACGGCTACATCTACGTGGTCGACCGCATCAAGGACATGATCGTGACCGGCGGCGAGAACGTGTATTCGGCCGAGGTCGAGAACGCCATCCTCAAGATGCCGCAGGTCGCCATGTGCGCGGTGGTCGGCGTGCCCGACGACCGCTGGGGCGAGCGCGTGCATGCCGTGATCGTGCTGCGGCCCGGCCAGACGCTCGACGCACAGGCGGTGATCGCGCACTGCCGCGACGAGATCGCCGGCTACAAGTGTCCGCGCAGCGTGGAGTTCCGCGACGAGCTGCCGCTGTCCGCGGCCGGCAAGCTGCAGAAGTTCGTGCTGCGCGAGCCGTTCTGGGCCGGACGTGCGCGGCGCGTCAACTGATCGCCCATGCAACGGGTCACCGTCCCTCGGTGCGCTGTCCCGCGCCGCACCGTCCCGCGCGGCGCAGTGCGGCCGTCCGGCGATCGCCGCCCCGCCGCGCCGGCCGATTTGACGCCGTTGCCGCCGTCCGCGTAAGGTCGCCGGTCCGGCAGCGATTCCCTCTGCCTCATCCCACCCCCACCACGGAAGCCGAGCCCGACATGAGCCTGCCCCCGATCCTTCGCGACCGTCTGCGCCTGCCGGTCGTCGCCTCGCCGCTGTTCATCATCTCCAACCCCGATCTCGTGATCGCCCAGTGCAAGGCGGGCATCGTGGGCTCGTTCCCGGCGCTCAACGCGCGGCCGAAGGAGCTGTTCGAGGAGTGGCTCCAGAAGATCACCAGCGAGCTGGCCGAGTACGACCGGCAGCATCCCGAGGCGCCGTCGGCCCCGTTTGCGGTGAACCAGATCGTGCACAAGTCGAACGACCGGCTCGATCACGACCTCGAGCTGTGCGTGAAGTACAAGGTGCCCATCATCATCACCTCGCTGGGCGCCCGCACCGACCTCAACGATGCGGTGCACGCGTACGGCGGCATCACCCTGCACGACATCATCAACAACAAGTTCGCGAAGAAGGCGATCGAGAAGGGCGCCGATGGCCTGATCGCCGTGGCGGCCGGCGCAGGCGGCCATGCCGGCACGCTGTCGCCGTTCGCGCTGATCCAGGAGATCCGCGAGTGGTTCGACGGGCCGCTGCTGCTGTCGGGCTCGATCGCCAACGGCGGTGCGATCCTCGCCGCGCAGGCGATGGGCGCAGATCTCGCCTACATCGGTTCGGCGTTCATCGCCACCAGGGAAGCGAACGCGGTCGAGGAATACAAGCAGATGATCGTCGCGAGCGGCGGCGATGACATCGTGTACACCAACCTGTTCACGGGCGTGCACGGCAACTACCTGAAGCCTTCGATCGTCGCCGCCGGTCTCGATCCCGAGAACCTGCCGGTCAGCGATCCATCGAAGATGAACTTCGGTTCCGACCGCGAGAAGCCCAAGGCCTGGAAGACGATCTGGGGCTGCGGTCAGGGCATCGCCGCGGTCAAGTCGGTGGGCACCGCGGGCGAACTCGTCGCGCGGCTCAAGCGCGAGTACAACGAGGCGCGCCGCAACCTGCTGCAGAACACCCGCGACGCGGTCTGACGCGCGCGTCGCGCGTAGCCCGGTGCGCGCCGCGTCGCGGTCTGCGCTGCCGGGCCGCGCGGTGCCGGTCTATGCGTACTCCGGCACCGCGTAACCGGTCTGCCGCAGCACGTGCTCGCGGTCGCGCGCCGTGAGGCCCTTGTACCAGGCGGCGAGCTCCTTCACGGGCAGGCCGCCTTTCGCAAACGGCGGCGGCGGCTCGCCGATCGCCTGGTACACGTTGGCCCAGGTGCACAGGTAGTACACCGTCTTCCGGTTGGTGCCGCGCTCGATCAGGCCTTCGGCGCGCAGCGAGGCCAGGAAAAAGCGGTCGCACCACATCGCCATCGGCCGCGGCATCAGGCTCCAGCGCGGGATGGTGTGGAACGCACCGCGCAGCAGGAAGTAGCAGTTGGTGTCGACGTGCGAGCCGTCGAGGTCCTCGTCGATGCGCACGTCCATCACCGAGCCGTCGGCACGCGCCCACCAGCGCATCGCGGTCACGTAGTCGGCCTTGCCGTCGGCTGCGGCGTCGACGCACAGCGCCACGTGCTCCGGTGCGTACCAGTTGTCGGCGTCGAGGAATGCGATCGCGTCGAAGCCTTCCGCAGCGGCCAGCAGGCCGCCGATCGTGCGCGGCGTGTTGCCGTAGTCGGCATGGGCCTTGCCCAGGCGCACGTGACGCACGCCCATGTCGTCCAGCCAGTCCTGCGGATGACCGTCCGACACCAGGAAGTGCGTCGCCTCGTGCGTCTGGTCCTTGACGCTCTGCAGGCAGCGGGCCAGCCATTCGGCCGGCTCCTTGTAGTACGGGGTGACGACGGCAACGCGCATGTTCGGACTCTCCGTGGGGCCGGCTGCGCCCGTGGCGCGCCGGAAGTCTGTTCGGCGGATGGTGAGGCGACTATACGGACGCAGGCCGCTGCGGATGCCGCGAAATGGCGCGCCAACCGTTCGCTATTCGCGGCTTGCCGCGCGTCGGGCGGGCCCTAAAGTCGGTGCATCTCCTGTCCGCGGGTTGCGGACAGATCCATCACCCATCACGGAGTGCTCCCGATGTCCGGCAATCGCAGGTATCTCGTCGTCGTCCGCGCGGGGGACGACTCGCTGCACGAGCGCTGGCTCGCGGCCAGCGAACGCAACTGGGACCTCGTCGTCAGCTATGGCGGTGACGACGCCCAGATCTTCCGGCGCCCCGACGTGATGCGCATCGACGGCAAGGGCGCGAAGTGGCCCGCGCTGCGCGAGCTGCTCGCGTCCGACGCCGTCGACTGGCGTGCGTACGACTACGTGTGGCTCACGCAGGGCGACATGATCACGACCGGCGAGGACGTGTCGCGCATGTTCGACATCTGCAGCGGGCTCGACCTGTGGGTCGCGCATCCGGCGCTGCACCGCGACAGCCCCACCAACCACACGATCACGCTGCACAACCCGGCGTTCGGCCTGCGCTTCGTGAACTTCGTCGAAGCCACCGCACCGGTGTTCCAGACACGGTTCCTGGGCGCGGTGCTGCCGTCGCTGCAGCTCAACGACAGCGGCGGCGGCCTCGGGTACCTGTGGCCGCGGCTCGTCGACGACGCCGGCCGCCGGTGCGCGGTGATCGACTCGGTGCCGATGCAGCGCATGCGCCCGATGCACGGCGCCGTGCGGTTCGAAGAGGCGCCGGTCACGGCCGAGCGTCACGACACCGTGCAGGTGATGGCCGCGTTCCAGATCGCCGAAGCGGCAGAGATCAACATCGGGGCGCTGATGCGCAGCGGTGAGCGCTATTCGCTGTTCGACGACAGCTGCGATGCCTTCATGGGACGCATCCTGCGCGGCATGGTCGGCGTTGCCGCCGGCCCGCATGCGCTGGGTCTGGTCTACATGGC
>Ga0116141_10006083_pt1 | contig 10051 bp, 5 predicted proteins | sample AD_UKC097_MetaG_FD_89744 | JGI IMG/M metagenome (GOLD analysis project Ga0116141, IMG submission 89744) | Active sludge microbial communities of municipal wastewater-treating anaerobic digesters from USA - AD_UKC097_MetaG | ecosystem: Engineered > Bioreactor > Anaerobic > Digestate | place: USA... | reverse complement strand
GGAGTGCCGAGGGCCGGACTCGAACCGGCACGGAGCTTACACCCCGAGGGATTTTAAGTCCCTTGCGTCTACCAATTCCGCCACCCCGGCGGCACTGAATAATTTAAACACATTCAGCCTGGCCGGTCAATAACTGTGCCGGGCTTATTGTTATTTAAATTTGAGGAAAAAATGAGCTGTTGATGTGCTCGCTCATCTATGGGAAGAATGTATGGAACAAATACAGAACCATTTTAGTTCCGTGGAGGTTTAACAATTGATGTTTAAAGATCATATTAAAGGGCTGGGAGATAGGGTGGATATTGAATCAGTCAAACTTGTCTTTTTGCTGTCTTCACTTAAGGTGTATGGTTGAGACCAAGCCGCCTGGCTGGCGGGACCGATACAGAGTAAACCACTATCAGGCAAAATCAAATTCTGAAACAAAAAAAGGGGAGCTGGGAAAAGCTCCCCTTTCAGGCTTTATTTTCAGACTAATTAAAAACTGGGCATGTTTTCTTCTATAAGACTTAGAAGAAAAGAGAAATACCGGTAAGAACCTTATGAGTGTTTACATTTTCAGAATACTCTTCCCATTTCATGTGATTATGTGAATACCGGTATTCAACACGAATAGCAGCGCGATCGCCGAAGAGATATTTCACTCCACCTCCAGCGTTGATAAGGGTAGAATTAGTGTCTGAGTCTCCAATATATAAGGCATCATATGGAGCAAAACCGTTACCGTAGCCAAATCCAACCAGAATGAACGGTCTGAAATTGCCTTGTAACTGAAAATTGTATAGCAGATTGGCGGCAAGATTAAAACCGAAATCCACGTCTGAAATCTTGGTTAGCATTACCTCGGGTTCAATCTCCAGTCCTTTCCAGACATAATAACCAACTCTGAATGGGATGTTGAGAATAGAAGTAGACCCTGAATCACCTTCAAATTTGAAATTTGAAAAAGAAAGTCCGAATCCAATTTCCCATTTCTTGCCGGCCGGTTGAGCCGACACGACCAGAGTGCAGGCGAAAAGAATCACCACGAAGCTAAGAACTGCTTTTTTCATCCAAAAACTCCTTTCAAAAAATTTAAATTCAGTTTAGATTGACAGCATTATCTAGCTCAGGGTTAATCGGTTAAACCCAATAAACCCTGGCTCGCCCAGATTCTTCTTTCAGGTAGTCTTGCCTGAAGTGCGTCCGTCTAGCTCGATAGCTATATCGCAGACAATTCGGCCCCAGCGGCCTAAACTACTTTACCGCCCCTATTGCCCCTTCGAGAGCGGAAAATATAGCTAAATATTAACCAGTTGTCAAGTATAACTAAAAATATCGCAATCAATTTTAAAGAAGCTAAAAGAGGAGGGAAAAGGGAGCACAACCTCCAGCGAGCAGGTAAGTTCTATGGGAGTGATAGGCCATAGAACCTCATAGCATCCATCAAATGTAAAAAATAAAAAGCAAAAAGAAATAAGGGAAAATTCCTCTCTGCTATTTTTTGCCGGGCAGCTGTCAGAATAGATTAAACGTTGATTGATTTAAAAGTTTAAATATCCGATATTTAATGAGGAGGTGAGAAAAATTCGTTCAGGTCGGATCCGGAGGTTGGTAACAAGCGATTTAAAATTCGGCTTTTTATTTATTTTTTTATTCGTCTTTTCTGCGCCGTGTCTTTTTGCTGGATATTTACCAGGTGAGAGACTGGGAATCCTGGGAGGTGAAAAAAGACAAGGACAAATGCAACCGCAAGGGCAGGCAGAAGAGCCCCGACCAAGGCAGGAACAGGAATATGAGCAAGAGAAGGCATCGAACCAGATGGCCGAGCAACAGCAACAACAAGAACAGCAGAAAGACCAGCAGGAAGTGAAAGTGCCTGAGCGGAAGATAGGGCAGGCACAAGAAAATTCATCCTCGCTACGGATACCTGATTTTGGGCCGGATGGCTTAAAAGGTTTGTCACCAGAGCAGATAAAAAAGCTTCAGGCCGGCGAAGTGGTCATGACCTCCTCGCCTGAAGTTACGCCGGATGGGCATTCAGTCATAGCGGCAGCAGTCATGTTCAAGGTCGCGGTGGAGCAAGCCTGGGAAATTCTTTCGGCTACAGACAGGCAGATTGAGTACCTGGAAGAAATAAAGAAGTTAAGGGTGCTTGAAGCAGGGGAAGATTTTAATCGGACAGAATTTGAGGTCAAAGTTATGGGGCAAAAGGTCAGATATACCGTCGTCCATCACTTCCTGCCGGAGTTATATTATCTCTGGTGGGAACTCGATAAAAAGGCACCGCATGATTTAAAAGACCTATCTGGGTTCTGGAGGCTTTATCCAGCTAGCGAGGGAAAAACAATTGGCCGCTACGGAAGTCGGGTGGTGCCCGGTTTCCCTGTGCCAGAATTTATCAGAAAGCCACTGTATAAAAGCGGTGTCCGCTCTTCCCTCGAAAAAGTCAGAGTCTATGTAGAAAAGACTGCCAGCTCTGAGTAGGCGGCGGAAGGGGGTTGTGGTTTTTTGGTTTGGAATCTTGCCCCTTTGGGCATAGACCACTTGCGCTCCTTAGCCAGGGCGATAAGATCAGTTTTGGCCTCTTATACTCTGTCATCCAACTGATCTCAATACGGTCAGAATAGCTAACTGGACATAAATCCGGACAAAACATCAGATTGAGGAGAAAACTTGACCAAAATAGCCAGCCTTGATCTAATTTTTTTGTTGAAATAATTTTCAATAACCTTTATATTTTTTCCTAATTGAAAGGAAGCAGTTGGAAAGGAAAGGCCTACTCTTTTAGCAACGGGGGATGGAGTAAATGAATAATTTCATTACTAATAGCAAAACAGCTAATTTATCGAGACGCTTATCTGAGCTTGTTATCAACAGCCGCGAATTAAAATTCCTGGTCGGCTTCTTTTATTTTTCTGGCCTAAGGGAACTTTATATTCCATTATCTAAAAATACCAACGTTATCCTTAAGGTCCTGGTTGGCCTGAATGTTGATAAGCTCAACAATGAGCTGGTTGAATATGCTGATGCTGAAGACAGAAGTGGCCGTCTGTCGAACGAAGCTATTCAGAATAAATTTCTCAATTCCTTAAAAAAATCCATCAATACTGAAAAGTTTGACCACAAAGACTTTTATGAACAGGTCAAATATTTCGTTGAGCTGATCGAACAAAATAGGCTGATTATTAAAAAAACACTCAAACCAAATCACTCCAAGCTTTACATTTTTAAACTGCAGCCAGAGCAGGTTGGACGCCAATCACTGTTTATAACCGGTAGTAGCAATCTTACCGGCTGGGGCCTCAGTGCTCAGGAAGAATTTAATGTAGAGATAAGCGACTATGGTGTCGGGGAGGCAGAAGATTATTTCGATAGCCTGTGGGAAGAGGCCGTTTCTATTACAGAGAATGAAAAAGTCAGAGACAAACTACTGGAACTTATTAACCACGACACATTGGTCAGGAAAATAACTCCTTTTGAAGCTTATGCTTTAGTTCTAAAGACCTATCTTGATTCCTTTGATAAAAAGGAGATCGGCCTGTCGCTGGTAAATCTCTTTAAGAAAAACGGCTACATTCCCTATCAATATCAGCTTGATGCCATCAGTCAGGCGCTGGGTATAATTGAAAAAAATAATGGCGTCATTCTGGCCGATGTGGTTGGTCTGGGCAAAACCATCATTGCCTGTGCTATCAGCCATGAATTGAAGAAACGAGGAGTGATTATCTGTCCGCCGGGTATCATGGGTGATCCCAGGAAAAAAGATGCCGGCTGGAATATGTATAAAGAACAATTCAGGTTGTACGATTGGGAAGTCTGGTCGCTGGGAGACCTGGAAAAACTTCAGGATCAGATAAAATCCGGAAGCCTTCAGGACATTGAAGTAGTTATCATTGATGAAGCTCATCGTTTCAGGAATCAGGATACGCAGAGCTATGAATACCTGAAGAACATCTGCCGGGGACGAATAGTTATTCTGCTTACAGCTACTCCATTCAACAACCGACCGGCAGATATCCTGTCCTTACTCAAACTGTTCATTGTCCCGAAAAAATCAAGTATAACCCTGGAAAACAATCTGGTAGATAAATTTACTGAATTTAAAACAGCTTTCGACCGGCTCGCCTATATCAAAAAATACCATAACTCGACTGATCCCAAAAAATGCCAGAAAGCTTATGCTTATTATCAGGCACTTTTTGGTGAACCTTTTGTGTTGCCCCTGGCTCTGGAAAGGGTTAAGCAGCGCGCAAAATATCTGGCCAAACAAATCCGTGATGTTATAGAGCCTGTTACCATTCGCCGTAACAGGCTGGATCTTCTTGGAAATCCCTACTATAAAAACGAAGCCACCAGTCTTTCCAGAGTGGCTGATCCGATAGAGTGGTTTTTTGAATTGAGCAAAGCGCAGTCTGATTTCTATGATGTGGTCATCAAAGATTATTTTGCTGATCCCGACGAAGGCGGCCGATTCAAGGGAGCCATGTATCGTCCCTTTGAATATGAGAAAGAGAGACAGTCAATATTAGAAGATAGGCTTCCTGAAAAGGAGAATTTCGAATTCATTCAACAGCGAAACCTGTATGATTTTATGCGCCGCCTGCTGGTCAAAAGGTTTGAAAGTTCTTTTGGCTCCTTTGAGCAGAGCTTAAAAAATTTCAAGCACATTACAGAATCGGTGCTGGAGTTTATCAATAAGACAGACAGATACATCCTGGACAGGGGATTAATTGAAAAGATTTATGATAAAGATCCGGAAATAATAGAGGAGGAGCTGCGGAAATATGCCGAAAATTTAAGCCACGACGTTTATCCCAGGAATCATAAGATATACAAGGTATCTGATTTCAGATATCGTGAAGAATTCCTTGCTGATCTTCAGTCCGACCTTGATTTATTTGATCAGATTCTTGAAGAGCTCAAGGAATTACATCTGGTGGAAAATGATCCAAAAGCAGCCTGCCTTATAAAGAATATCAAAAATCATTTTCAGCAGGAGCCACAGAAAAAAGTGGCTATCTTTTCTGAATACCTGGACACGGTTAAATATCTCGAGCCAAAGCTGGAACAGGAATTTCCCGCTCAGGTACTGGTTATTGCTGGCGATTTAACTTCAGCCAGGATAGCTGAGATCAATAGTAACTTTGATGCCTCTTATCCACATCCAGAAGATAAGTACAAAATCCTTCTCTCTTCGGACAAAATTTCAGAAGGATTTAACTTAAATCGGGCGGGAATGGTCATAAATTATGATATTCCCTGGAATCCGGTCAGGGTCATTCAGCGTGTTGGCCGGATAAATCGAATAAGCAAAAAAGTATTTGATGAACTTTATATTGTGAACTTTTTCCCGACCGAGACAGGGGCCGAGCTGGTTAAAGCGCGTGAAATCGCTTCTAACAAAATGTTCTTAATCCATAATACACTCGGCGAGGATTCAAAGATATTCGATATAGATGAGGAGCCGACACCAGCTGGTCTTTATCTTAAGATTCAGCAGAATCCTGAAAGTAAAGAAGAGGCCAGTTTTTATACCAGAATGGTCAATGAATTTGAAATAATAAAACAAGAACACCCTGAGCTGGTCAGGGCGCTGGATAGTTTTCCCGTTAGGGTCAAAGTGGCCAAAAGACAAGATCAAGACGAATTGCTGGTCTTTATTAAGAAAGGTCGATTATTCATTTATAGAGCCAGATATGATCAGAAGGAAGATGCTGACCCGGTGGAGGTAACTTTTGATGAGGCCTATGAAAGAATTGTCTGCGGGGTGGATGAAAAGGCATTGAAGTTGAGCGAAAAGTTCTGGCGTATTTATGGACAAATTAAGGATCTCAGAGAGCGGAGCCCGCTACCACCCGGACCAAGAGGGCTTGAACAACAGGCTATAAATAATCTTAAAACCCTTTTAAACCTGCCTCCGGACAACCAGCTTTCCGGGTATAAAGAGTTTCTCCGGACTTTACTCGAGGACATCATTAACTATGGCACATTGCCCGATTATACCTTGCGCCGCATTGCTAATCTTGAAGCTGGCGATGAAAAAAAGATGGGAAGGACGATAAAAGAAATTGAAAACTTAAAGAATGAGCTTGATGATAATTATCTGGAAAAAGAAAAACAAAGGCAGCGGCGTCTCGAAAAAGAGATTATTGTCGCCATTGAGAATAAAAAGTCATGAGCAGCAAACAAATCTTAGAATCAATTATTAATGAATTTGCTCCTGAGAAGTTGGAGAGCTTTTTCCGGCAAAAGAATGATAAGCTTGAGTTCCCAACAAGGGGCTTGCTTCCAGCTCCGGAACAGGTAGAGGACTTTACAGAGGGCAGGTTATTAGCTGAAGGGGAACTCGAAGACGGGAAACTTATCGTCTGTTCTTTTCTGGTCAATAAGGAACTAACGGAGCGATCCGGCAAAAAAGCTCAGTATGCAGTTGGAAAGAAAATATTAAAAGAACAGTCAGCCGATGCCGGTATCTTTATTTTTTATGACCGGGGAGGAAACTTCCGCTTCAGCTTAATCTATACCAATTATCTCGGGAAACGCCGGGATTGGAGCAACTTCAGAAGGTTTACTTATTTTGTCAGCAAGGATCTGACCAATAAAACTTTTCTCGGGCAGATAGGCGATGGCGACCTGACGACAATCGAAAAAATCAAAGAAGCCTTTTCGGTTGAAAAAGTTACTAAGGAGTTTTACAGCGAAATCGCCAACTGGTATTTCTGGACAATCAAGAAGGTTAGCTTTCCTGCTGATGCGGAAAAAGAGGAAAATGGCAGGAACATCGCCGTTATCAGGCTGATAACAAGGATGATATTTGTCTGGTTTATGAAAGAAAAGGGGCTGGTTACGCCGCAGCTTTTTAATAAAAGGCAAGCTCAAGATCTCCTAACAGATATCTCTCCCTCCGAATCAACTTATTACAAAGCTATTCTCCAGAATCTGTTTTTTGCCACCCTGAATACTAAAATTGACCATCGTAAGTTTCGCTTCCAGCGGACCTATCAGGGCCGAAACAATGACTATATGGATCACTCTGTTTATAGATACGAAAAATATTTTAAAGATAAAGATAAGGCAATTTCTTTGTTCAAGGATATCCCTTTCCTTAATGGTGGTCTTTTCGATTGCCTCGATAGAAGAGTTGAAGAAAATGGGAAAAATAAAGAGATCAGGATAGACGGGTTTTCAGATAAGGACGTCGGCTTAAATGTTCCTAACATACTTTTTTTCTCCGGTGAGAGGGAAGTCGATCTAAACAGAGATTACGGTACGCAAAACAAAAAATATAAAGTCGTAGGCCTGATCGATCTTCTTTCCTCCTATAACTTTACAATAGATGAAAATGTGCCTGATGACCAGGAAGTTGCGCTTGATCCAGAGCTTCTGGGCAAAGTGTTTGAGAATCTTCTGGCCAGTTATAATCCGGAGACAGCTACAACAGCCCGCAAGGCTACGGGCAGTTATTATACCCCCAGGGAAATTGTCGATTATATGGTCACTGAATCACTAAAACAATACTTCCAGACTAATCTGGATAGTATAGAAGCAATCGAAGAAAAGCTGGAAGGACTGTTCTCAACAGCTACAGACAAAAATGATAATCCATTCGATAATGAAACCACCAGAAGTATCGTGGCTCTTATAGATAATTTACGGATTGTTGATCCCGCTGTTGGTTCGGGTGCCTTTCCCATGGGCGTCCTGAATAAGCTGGTATTTATTCTTTCCAAGCTCGACCCTGAAAATCGTCTCTGGAAAGAAGCCCAGCTCAAAGCGATTGACAGGGCCGTGACTGACCCCGTTCTCAAAAACAAATTAAAAGAGCAAACAGAAAGGCAATTTTTAGAAAAAAACTCAGATTATGGAAGAAAATTATATTTGATTCAGAAATGTATCTATGGAGTTGATATCCAGCAAATTGCAGTGGAAGTGGCTAAATTGCGCTTCTTTATTTCACTTTTAGTGGATGAGAGAGTGGACAAAAACAAAGATAACTGGGGTATTGAGCCCTTGCCTAATCTTGATTTTAAAATCATGCAGGGAGATAGTTTAACCTCGCAGTTTATGGGTATAGATCTTGATGAAGAAGTTATTACCGCTGGAAGTCCTTTATTTGCCGATGAAGTGAGTAGGTTAGTCAATGATTTTCAAAATAAGAAAAATGAATTTCAGAATGAATCAGATAAACGCAAAAAAGATATCTTAATCCAGGAAATTAATGAACTCATTATAAAGATATTTGAAATAAAGCTAAGAACAAAAAAGAGCTCATATTTTGACAAGATTAGGATCATTGAAGAAACCTGGGCAAATTTCCCCAATGAGATACAGCGGGCAGAAGCGATAGAAAGGGAGAAGAAGAAGCTGTATGAAAAAGAGGGATTTGACCTCGACCAGGCTGAAAGACAACTGAGAGAATATACACAGGGTCAAAAATCAAGGCCGTTCTTCCCCTGGAAGCTTTATTTCGCTGAAGTGTTCCAGGAAAAAGGCGGGTTTGACATAGTCATGGGCAATCCTCCCTATATTCAATTGCAGAAAGCCTATGATAGCGGGAGAAAATACGCTGACCTTTATAAAGATCAAGGCTACGAAACATTTGACCGCATGGGCGACATTTATTGTTTGTTTTATGAGAGGGGAATTAAGCTTCTGAGGCCTGGTGGCATTTTGACCTATATAAGCTCTAATAAATGGATGAGAGCTGGCTACGGTCAGAAACTAAGGCATTATTTATCTAAATATAATCCAAAGATCTTAATAGACCTGGGTCCCGGGGTGTTTGAAAGCTCTACTGTAGATACCAACATTCTTATAGTTCAAAAAGCAAGGAATGCTAAGAATCTCTTAGCCACCACAGTTACTGAAAATAAAAAGGACCATGTTGATTTTGCTTCCATTTTGAAGAACAACGGAGTTGTATTAAGCAAGCTAGATGAAAAGACCTGGTTCATTGGTAATGATGCGGAGCAGCGACTAAAGGCGAAAATAGAACGGGCAGGGAAGCCACTTCGGGAATGGGGTGTAAATATTTACTATGGCATAAAAACCGGCCTTAACGAAGCCTTTATCATAGATGGGGCCAAAAGGCAGGAAATTCTAAATAATTGCAAGGGTGAAGATGAGCGACGCCGTACCGAAGCCATTATTAAACCAATTTTGCGTGGACGTGATATCAAACGTTATTATTATGAGTGGGCCGGCCTCTGGTTGATAGCGATACGTGCAGGTTGGACGAATGAAAACAGGGGAAAAGAAAAACCAAATATTTTTATCGAAAGAACATTTCCATCCTTAATGAAACACCTAAAGAACTATGAAAAAAGGGCCAGAATACGGGATGACCGAGGGGATTATTGGTGGGAAATGCGCCCTTGTAAATATTATGATCAGTTTGAGGAAGAAAAAGTAGTATGGACTCCTGTGAATTCTGAATATAGCTTTTCTATTGTTCCGCAAGGATTTTATTTCTTAAATTCTGTTTTTATGATCACAGGGAACAGAACAAAGTTGTTCTGCGCGATTTTTAATTCAGCTTTAATAAGATATTACTTGACTTTTTTGTTTTCTTCAGAAAAACAGTATACATATGCTTCAAAAGAAAATATGGAGAATATCCCTATTCCCAGAATTACATCTTTGAATAGCTCTATAATTGGCAAGATTGAAAATATAGTAGATAAGATAATATCGATAAAGAGACAAAATCAAAAGGCTGATATAGACAATCTCGAGGAAGAGATAGACAATCTTGTCTATAATCTTTATGGGCTAACAGAAGAAGAAATACAAATTATTGAAAATAATTCAAAGGATCAGATCAAGGGGGAACCATGTCTGATAAATTAGATCTTAATAAGTTAAATGTCTTGTCGATGAGTAATGAACAAATTGATATTGAAAGTTCTGAGTATAGAAGTAATGACGAATATGATTTCTTAAAGATCAGACAAAAAATAGAGCCCTGGCTTACGGCGGTATTCCAGAGTGAGCATCTGTCTTTACTGATTGGAACAGGATTGGATATAGCTCTAACAGGAGAAGGCGGATTGCCACCAAGAATTGAATT
>Ga0116141_10006082_pt1 | contig 10051 bp, 8 predicted proteins | sample AD_UKC097_MetaG_FD_89744 | JGI IMG/M metagenome (GOLD analysis project Ga0116141, IMG submission 89744) | Active sludge microbial communities of municipal wastewater-treating anaerobic digesters from USA - AD_UKC097_MetaG | ecosystem: Engineered > Bioreactor > Anaerobic > Digestate | place: USA... | reverse complement strand
CCCAGGCCTGGGACAGCGGCCTGGCTGGCAAACGCATCGCCTGGCTGGGTGACCTGGGCGGCCACCTGGCGGTGGAACCCGGCATCCTGCCCCTGTGCGAAAGTGCCCTGGCGCGCATGGCGGAGGCCGGCGCCGTGGTGGAGCCCGCCGCGCTGGACACCGACCTGGACGCGGTGTGGAACGCCTGGCTGGCCTGGCGCTGCGCACTGGTGGCGCCCATGATCGGCCAGGCGCTGCAACTGCCCGGCGCGCGCGAGCAGATCAAGCCCGAGGCGCTGTGGGAATACGAGCGCGCCCAGGGCCTGCAGCTGGGCGACTTCATGCGCGCCGCCCAGGTGCGCAGCGCCTTCTACACCCGCCTGGCCACGCTGCTGGAACACCACGACGCGCTGGCCCTGCCGGTGGCGCAGGCCTGGCCGTTCGACGCCAACCTGCACTGGCCAAAAACCGTGGCCGGCCGCGCCATGGACACCTATCACCGCTGGATGGAGTGCACGCTGTACGCCACCTTTGCCGGCCTGCCCGCCATCAGCCTGCCCGCCGGCTTCAGCCCCGACGGCCGCCTGCCCATGGGCATCCAGCTCATCGGCCGCCCGCGCGGCGACGCCGCGCTGCTGGCGCTGGCGGCGGAGTACGAATTCCGCGCTCAGGACTTGCTGGCACGCCGGCCGCCAGAACCAACCTGACGGCGCCGCGTGCGGGCACCCCGAAACGCAACGGGGTCGCTATCTATTTCATAGCTGCTCGTGGCCGGCCGACAATGGGAATGCGCCTGTTTGACGCTGAAAAACGCCGTTTTCAGCCCCCTGGCGGCTCGCCTGACGTTCAATATGTCCCCGGATACGCCCCGCCGTCGGGCAGGATGTTCTGCCCGGTGAGGTAGGCGGCCTGCTGGCTGCACAGGAAGGCGCAGATGGCGCCGAACTCTTCGGCCGTGCCGTAGCGACCGGCAGGGATCTGCGCCTGCTGGGCGCGGCGGAGGTCGTCCACGCTTTTGCCGGTCTTGGCGGCGGCGGCCTGCAGCGTGGCGGTGATGCGGTCGGTGTCGAACTTGCCGGGCAGCAGGTTGTTGATGGTGACGCCTTGGGCCGCGATGCCGCTGCGCGCCACACCGGCCACAAAGCCGGTCAGGCCGCTGCGCGCGCCGTTGGACAGGCCCAGGATATCGATCGGCGCCTTCACCGCGCTGGAGGTGATGTTGACGATGCGCCCGAACCCGCGCGCGGCCATGCCGTCCACCGTGGCCTTGATGAGTTCGATGGGGGTGAGCATGTTGGCGTCCACCGCCTTGATCCAGGCGTCCCGGTCCCAGTCGCGGAAGTCGCCGGGGGGCGGGCCACCGGCGTTCGTGACGACGATGTCGAAATCCGTGCCCGGGCCGCCGGCCACGCCGAAAACGGCCGCGCGGCCCTCGGCGGTGGTGATGTCGGCGGCCACGGCCAGCACCTGTGCCCCCGACGCGGCCTGCGCGCGCAGTTCGTCGGCGGTGAGCGCCAGCGCCTCGGCGCCGCGCGCCACGATGACCACGTGTGCGCCCTCGCGCACCAGCGCCAGCGCGCAGCCGCGGCCCAGCCCTTTGCTGGCGCCGCACACCAGCGCCCATTTGCCTGTGATACCCAAATTCATGACAATGCCCGCTTCTCGTGACCGAAAGATCGCCATGATAGGGGCTGCATTCGATCGATGGAGACTGCCCGGTCGCGCCCTGCCGGCGGCGGCGCTGCTTCTGGCGGGCGTGGGGGCCGCGATGGCGCAAGGTGATCCCGGCGTGCTGCGGCGCGCGGCCGATCTTCGGGCCACGCCTTCTGCCAGCGCCCAGAGCCTGGCCTCGCTGCCGGCGCAGGCCCCGGTGACCCGGCTGGCCGGGCGCGAGGGCGCGTGGATCCAGGTGCGCACCGCCAGCGGGCAGACTGGCTGGCTGCACCTGTTCGATGTCGGTTCTCCCGGCGCCGCCGACAGCAGCAGCTCGGGCGCCGGTCAGGCTGCCAGCGGGGGGCTGCGCGGCCTCACCAGCCTGTTCTCGCGTGGCAGCGGCGCCGGCGGCAGCACGGTGGCCACCACGACCGTCGGCATCCGCGGCCTGAGCGCCGAAGACATCGCCAACGCCCAGCCCGACGCCGCCGCGGTGACGCGCATGGAGAGCTTGCGCCAGAACGAAACCGAGGCCCGCGCGTTTGCGAGCAACGCTTCGCTGAAGAGCCAGACCGTCGAGCCCCTGCCGGCGCCAGGCGCACCGGCGGCCGACCCCGGCGGGCGGGTGGCCCCATGAGCGAAGCGCCGGGCCGCCCCAAGCAAGCTCGCACCGCAGCCCGCGAGGGTGAAGGTGCTCCCGTGCACGTGCGCGCCACCGCCGTCCGCTGGCTGCGCGCCAGCCTGGCCACGGTCCTGCTGCTGGCCGCCACCGGCACGCCGGCCCAGTTCAACGCGCTCAAGCTGCTCGGATCGGTGAACATCGGCGTCGGCCCCGCCGCCGTGCAGTCACCGGGCAACGCCTCCGGCGACAACCTGCTGCAGCTCCTGTCGCAATCGCTGGACCAGATCGACGAGCCGAAGGAGATCGAAATCGGCCGCCAGCTCGCCGCCGTGCTGCTGGGCAGCAAGCCGATCCATGGCGACATGGCGCTGCAAGCCTATGTGAACCGCCTGGGGCGCTGGATCAGCCTGCACAGCACCCGGCCCGGCCTGCCCTGGGCGTTCGTCGTGATCGACGACGGCGGCTACAACGCCTTCGCCGCGCCCGGCGGCTATGTGTTCGTCACCAAGGGGCTGATCGACCGGGTGCGCGACGAGGCCGAGCTGGCCGGCATCCTGGCCCATGAGATCACCCATGTCACCAGCCGTCACCACCTGGTCGCGCTGCGCGCCAAGGCCCAGGCCGGCGTGCTGACGCAGCTGGTGGCCTCGCAACTCAGGAACAACGCCGGCGGCTGGGTGTCGGCGCAGATGCTGGCGCTCGGGCGCAATCTGTACGGCAGCGGACTGGACCAGCAGGACGAGTTCGACGCCGACCGCCACGGCATCGTGCTCGCCACCCGCGCCGGATTCGACCCCTATGGCCTGGCCACCGCGTTGCAGCAGCTGCGCACCGCCGCGCCCGATGATCCGCTGTTCGCGCTGTCGCTCAGCACCCACCCGGCGCCGCAGCTGCGGCTGGATCGCATCGAGGCCGCGATGGGCAACCGCCTCGACGGTTTTGCCGGCCAGCCGCCCGTGCCGCTGGCCTCACGCCTGGCGCGCTGAGCGCGTGAACATGAAGATGCCGGCCACCACCAGCACGGTGCCGCCGACGATCCAAGTGTTCAGCGGTTCGTCCAGGATCAGCACGCCCATCAGGATGGTGGCCATCGGGCCAATCATGCCGGTCTGCGCGGTCAGCGCCGGCCCGATGCGCTCGATCGCCATCATCACCAGCAGCACCGGCAGCGCGGTGCAGGCGGTGGCGTTGAGCAGCGACAGCCACAGCACCGGCGTGGCCACCTGGGCCGCCGACAGGGGGCGAAGCACCAGGAACTGCGCGATGCACAGCACGCACGCCACCGAGGTGGCCAGGCCCGCCAGCCGCAGCGCGCCCAGGCGGTGCACCAGCTCGCCGCTGTAGCTCAGGTACATCGCGTAGCTCAGGGTGCTCAGAAAGACCAGCAGGCTGCCCCAGGCCACCGCGCTGCCGTCCAGCGAGAGCTGGTGCCCGAACACCAGCACCACCCCGGCGTAGCTGACCGCCATCGCCAGCAGCTGCGCGCGCCGGACCGGCCGGCGGTGCAGCGCCCAGCCCAGCAGCAGCACCAGCGTCGGCGTCAGGTACAGGATCAGCCGCTCCAGCGACGCGGTGATGTATTGCAGCCCGGCGAAGTCGAGCGAGCTGGCCAGGTAGTACCCGGTCAGCCCGAGCCAGAGCACGCCCAGGCGGTCGCGCCCCGTGAGGGCCGGCTGCCCACGCCCGGCCCACCAGGCCATCGCGGCGAACAACGGCAGCGCAAACAGCATGCGGTACATCACCAGCGTGATCGCGTCCACGCCGTAGCGGTAGGCCAGCTTGACGATGATCGCCTTGCCGCTGAACGCGATCGAGCCGGTCACCGCCAGCGCCAGGCCGCCCAGCAGCCCCGACGATCCGGGATGCGCGCCTGCCTCAGCGCTCACTGGCGTACCTTCGTGCCGCGCACTGCGGTACGAGCTTGCTTGGGAACGGCCCGGCGCTGCGCTCACTGGTGTACCTCCGTGCTGCGCACTGCGGTACGAGCTTGCTTGGGAACGGCCCGGCGCTGCGCTCATGCCCCGCCTTTCGCGCCGGCGGCGCGTTCGGGTCTCGACCGACACGCATCAGAAGCCCACCGCCTGCCCATCCCGGCGCGCGTCGCTGGCCGCCACATAGCCCTCGACCTTCGGGTCGCCGGCGCGCCAGATGAACTGGCCTGCGCCGAAGTCCTGATAGGAGTCGTTGATGACCTCGACCCGGTGGCCACGCGCCACCAGGCCCTGCGCAGTGCGTGCATCCAGCGCCGCCTCCACGTTGATCTCCAGACCCGCGTTGAAACGCCAGCGCGGCGCGTCACAGGCCGCCTGCGGGTTCTGGCCGTAGTCCAGCATGCGCACCAGGGTCTGCAGGTGGCCCTGGGGCTGCATGTTCGCGCCCATCACCCCGAAGCTCATCACCGGCTGGCCGTCCTTCGTGAGGAAAGCCGGGATGATGGTGTGGAACGGCCGCTTGCCTGGCGCGACCAGATTGGCCGGATTGGACCCGCCGGCGTCCACGCTGAAGCCGTGCCCCCGGTTCTGCAGGCTGATGCCGAAGGTCGGCTCGACGCAGCCCGAACCGAAGCCCATGTAGTTGCTCTGGATGAAGCTGACCATCATGCCGTTCTCGTCGGCGGCGGTCAGGTAGATGGTGCCGCCCTTGGCGGGGTTGCCGGCACCGAAATCCTGGGCCTTCTTCCTGTCGATGAGTCGGGCGCGGCTCGCGAGGTAGGTGTCATCGAGCAGTTGATCGGCGCTCACCGCCATCGACGAAGGCTCGGCCACGTAGCGGTAGACGTCGGCGAAGGCCAGCTTCATCGCCTCGATCTGCAGGTGCTGGGAGTCCGCGCCATCCACCGGGAGCGCCGCCACGTCGAACTGGCCGAGAATGCCGAGCGCCATCAGCGCCGCGATGCCCTGGCCGTTGGGCGGGAGTTCGTGCAGAGTGTAGCCCCGATAGTCCTTGGCGATCGGCTGGACCCACTCGGGCCGCCAGGCCGCGAGATCGCTGGCCTTCAGGCTGCCGCCATGCTGTGCGGCGAAACGTGCCAGTGCCTGCGCGATCTCGCCGTGGTAGAACGCCTGCCCTTGTGTCTCGGCGATCGCGCGCAGGCCACGCGCCGCCGCCGGAAACCGGAACAGGTCGCCCACCGCGGGCGCCCGGCCCCACGGCAGGAAATGATCGGCAAAGCCCGGCAACGCCCGCAGTTCCGGCGTGGCCGCCGCCCATTTCTGCTGCACCACCACCGGCAGCAGGTAGCCCCGCTCGGCGATCTCGATGGCCGGCTGCATCAGATCGGCGAACGACAGCTTGCCGAAGCGCTCGCTCAAGGCCGCCCAGCCGCCCACGGCGCCCGGCACGGTCACGGCATCGAGGCCGCGCTTGGGCGGCGTCTTCGCGTCGGGCCCGTAGCGGCGCCGGAAGTAATCCGGCGTCCAGGCCGCGGGCGCATGGCCGCTGGCATTGAGCCCGTGCAGCGCCCGGCCGTCCCAGAGGATGCAGAACGCATCGCTGCCCAGCCCGTTGCTGACCGGTTCGCAGACCGTCATCGCCGCCGCCGCGGCCACGGCGGCATCGACCGCGTTGCCGCCGGCGTAGAGCATGCGCAGCCCGGCCTGCGCGGCCAGCGGATGGGACGTGGACACCACGTTGCGCGCGAACACCGGCAAGCGGGTGCTGGCATACGGATTGGCGAAATCGAAGTTCATCGCGGCAAGCCTGAAGGATCAACGCCGGGCACGGCGTGATTCGATTGTCGTCGAGATGCCGGCGCGCTGCCTGCCAAAGCGCCAACGGCGCCCGCAGGCGCCGTTGGCGGTTCGCGGACGAGCCCGGTCAGTCTTCGACGAACGCTTCCTCGCGCTTGGACTTGATGGCCGGTGTCAGAACGATCACCAGCAGCAGCGCGGCGGCGGCCAGCAGGCTGGCCGACAGCGGACGGGTGACGAACACGCTCCAGTCGCCGCGCGAGAGCAGCAATGCGCGGCGCAGGTTCTCTTCCATCATCGGGCCCAGGATGAAGCCCAGCAGCAGGGGCGCCGGCTCAGCGCCGAGTTTGATGAACAGATAGCCGATCACACCGAAGATGGCCACCATCCAGATGTCGAAGGTGTTGTTGTTGGTGGAGTACACGCCGATCGCGCAGAACAGCACGATGGCCGGGAACAGCCAGCGGTACGGCACGGTCAGCAGCTTGATCCACAGTCCGATCAGCGGCAGGTTCAGGATCACCAGCATCAGGTTGCCGATCCACATCGACGCGATCAGGCCCCAGAACAGTTCCGGGTTGCTGGTCATGACCTGCGGGCCGGGCTGGATGTTGTGGATGGTCATCGCGCCCACCATCAGCGCCATCACGGCGTTGGGCGGAATGCCCAGCGTCAGCAGCGGAATGAACGAGGTCTGCGAGCCGGCGTTGTTGGCCGACTCGGGCGCGGCCACGCCACGGATGTTGCCTTTGCCGAACGGCACTTCGCCGGGCTTGAGCTTGGTCTTCTTCTCGATCGTGTAGGCCGCGAACGCCGCCAGCAGCGCGCCGCCGCCGGGCAAAATGCCCAGCAGCGAGCCGATGGCCGTACCCCGCAGCACGGCCGGTGTCATGCGCTTGAAGTCTTCGGCCGACGGGTACAGGTGCGTCACCTTGCCGGTGAACACCTCGCGGTGCTCCTCCTTGACCGACAGGTTGGAAATGATTTCTCCGTAGCCGAACACGCCCATCGCGATCACGATGAAGCCGATGCCATCGGTCAGCTCCGGGATGTCGAACGAGAAGCGCGCCACGCCCGAATTGACGTCGGTGCCGATCAAGCCCAGCAACAGGCCCAGCACGATCATCGCGATCGCCTTCAGCAGCGAGCCAGAGGCCAGCACCACGGCGCCGATCAGGCCCAGGATCATCAGCGAGAAATACTCCGCCGGGCCGAACTTGAAGGCCACCTCGGTCAACGGCGCGGCGAAGGCCGCCAGGATCAGCGTGCCGACACAGCCCGCGAAGAACGAGCCCATGCCCGCTGCGGCCAACGCGGGGCCAGCGCGGCCCCGGCGCGCCATCTGGTAGCCGTCGATCACGGTCACCACCGACGACGACTCGCCCGGCAGGTTCACCAGGATGGCGGTGGTCGAGCCGCCGTACTGTGCGCCGTAGTAGATGCCGGCCAGCATGATCAGCGCGGCCACCGGCGGCAGCGCATAGGTGGCCGGTAGCAGCATCGCGATGGTGGCCACCGGGCCGATGCCGGGCAGCACGCCGATCAGCGTGCCCAGCAGGCAGCCGATGAAGGCGTAGATCAGGTTCTGAACCGTGAAGGCGACGCCGAAACCCAGCGAAAGGTTGTTGATCAGATCCATGTCGGTTTCCTCAGCCGGTGATGAAAGTGGGCCACACCGGGAACTGCAGCTTGAGCAGCACGATGAAAGCCAGGTAACTGCCGATCGAGAGGATGACCGACAGGATCAGCACCTCTTTGAAATGAAAGCGTTCACCCGCCAGGCTGGCCACAAAGGTCAGCCCGAAGATGCCGGCGATCAGCCCCATGGCCGGCAGGCCGATGCTGGGCAGTCCACCGAGCAAAATGCCGAACAGAACGTTGGAGGCGATGATGAAAAACAGCGGCTTCCAGGCGAAGGCGCCGATCTTGTCGCCGTCGGCCGTCTCGACCACCAGCGCCTTGAACATCACGACGGCCCCCAGGATCGCCAGCAGGATGCCCAGCAGCAGCGGGAAATAGCCCGGCCCCATGCGCGCGCCGTTGCCGATCGTGTAGCTGGTGGCCCCCACCGCGAAGGCGGCGCCGACAGCGGTGAACATCAGCCCCGAGAAAAAATCCTTCTGGCTCTTGATTCTCACAAGTGAACTCCTCGATACAGAATGTGCGAAGCGCCGATTCTGGCGGGAAATGCCATCACACCCGATGTGGGTTTCACCTATCTGGCGGCGTTTTTCCGGCTGGACACAGACAAGGATTGGGGTTAACCCGTAGCAGCCGCTCAATCCACCGGCGGTGTGGCCGCCAGGACCTCGTCCAGCGTGGTCAGCCCCTCGGCCACGCGCAAGGCCCCAGCCAGGCGCAGCGGCCGCATGCCGTCGGCCACCGCCTGGCGGCGCAGCGCGTCGATGCTGGGCTGCTGGTTGACCCGGTCCTTGAAGGCCTCGGTCACGGTCAGCAGTTCGTACAGGCCCATGCGACCCATGTAACCGGTCATGCGGCATTCGACGCAACCGACGGCCTTGTAGGGTCGGTAGCCGCCGTTGATCTTCCAGGGTCTGACCACCGCCTCCAGATCCGCGCGGGTTGAGCTCTCGTCACGGGCCTTGCAGTGCGGGCACAGGGTGCGCACCAGCCGCTGCGCCAGCACGCCCAACACGGTGGCGTTGATCAGATAGGGTGGCACGCCCAGCTCCATCGCCCGCGTGATGGCGCTGGGCGCATCGTTGGTGTGCAGCGTGGAAAACACCAGGTGCCCGGTGAGCGCCGCCTGGACCGCCATTTCGGCAGTCTTGAGGTCGCGGATTTCGCCGACCATGATGATGTCGGGGTCCTGGCGCATCAGCGCCCGCAGGCCCTCGGTGAAGCCGAAGTCCAGCTGCGGCTGCACCTGCGTCTGGTTGAACGACGGCTCGATCATCTCGATCGGGTCTTCCACCGTGTTCACGTTGACCTCCTCGGTGGCCAGGCGTCGCAAGGTGGAATACAGCGTGGTGGTCTTGCCGGAACCGGTGGGCCCGGTCACCAGGATGATGCCGTGCGGCCGCTTGACCAGCGCCTCCCAGCGCTCGGCGTCATGGGCGGTGAAGCCCAGCGCGTCCAGGTCCTTCACCGTGGTGTCGGGATCGAAGATGCGCATCACCATCTTCTCGCCGAAGGCCGTGGGCAGCGTGGACAGGCGCATCTCGATTTCTTCAGCCGCGGCAGCCGCCGCCGGGCCGCCCCAAGGCGGCTGGGCCCCCTCGGGGGGCAGCGCAGCAGGCGAAGCCGCAAGCGTGGGGGCGCGCATGCGTCGGGTCTTGATGCGGCCGTCCTGCGGGCGGCGCTTCTCGATCACGTCCATGCGCCCGAGCAGCTTGATGCGCGCCGTCATCGCGTTGAGCACGGCGATCGGCATCTGGTAGACCGGGTGCAGCACGCCGTCGATGCGGAACCGGATCGTGCCCTGCTCGCGCCGGGGCTCCAGGTGGATGTCGCTGGCGCGCTGGTCGAACGCGTACTGCCACAGCCAGTCCACCACCTGCACCACGCCCTGGTCGTTGGCGTCGAGCTGCTTGTTGCTGCGGCCCAGTTCCACCAGTTGCTCGAAACTGGCGCCCCCCGCGTTGCCGCCCGCCTTCTGCGCCGCGCGCACCGACTTGGCGAGCGCGAAGAACTCCACCGTGTAGCGCTGGATCTCGCCCGGGCTGGCCAGCACGCGGCGCACCGCGCGCCGCGACTGGCGCTCCACTTCGGCCACCCAGTCGGTCAGGAAGGGCTCGGCCGTGGCGACCACCACCTCGGCAGCCGTCACCTGCACCGGCAGCACCCGATGGCGCTCGGCGTAGGCCGCGCTCATGACATCGGAGACCTTGCCCACATCGACCTTGAGCGGATCGATGCGCAGGTACTCCAGGCCGCACCGCCCGGCCAGCCACTGGGTCAGCGTCTCGATGTCCAGCGCCTTGCCGTCGCTGGCGCGGCGGATCGCCACGCTGGCCAGCCGCACCAGCGGGTGCTGCACGCTCTCGGCCTGGGCGCAACGGGCGATGGTGCGCTGGGCCTCCTCGGGCGTGATCAGCCCGTCCTCGCGGGCCCACTCCACCAGGCGGCGCCAGTCGATCGGGCCCTG
>Ga0116141_10006079_pt1 | contig 10052 bp, 10 predicted proteins | sample AD_UKC097_MetaG_FD_89744 | JGI IMG/M metagenome (GOLD analysis project Ga0116141, IMG submission 89744) | Active sludge microbial communities of municipal wastewater-treating anaerobic digesters from USA - AD_UKC097_MetaG | ecosystem: Engineered > Bioreactor > Anaerobic > Digestate | place: USA... | reverse complement strand
CGGTTTCGTGCTACGACAGAACCGTCCATGTTTCTCCTCCGCAAGTGCAATTATAGGCCTTTTTCAGCTTTAGTCAACTTTCGTCAGACTATTGACAGACTATTGACAGACTATTGGGACGCCTATCAAAAAAAGGGATCCCGGATAATACGGGATCCCACGATCTTCTTCTGGTCGGGGCGAGAGGATTTGAACCTCCGACCTCCTACTCCCGAAGCAGGCGCGCTAACCAGGCTGCGCTACGCCCCGAACGACGGGCATTGTAGCATCTTACGGAGGGGGCCGTCAACGAGAAAGATCTCTGTAGAAGGATCTCTGTAGATTGATACCGGAAGCACAATCATGGTAACATTTACATCGCTATAGATATTATTGCGTACAATGGATGCTGACCCGTCGGGCCGGCGGGGCTGGAGTCATGTTGAACAAATCTCAAGGGGGGAAACGCGTAATGGAGAAGATGAAAGTTCTTGCCGAATGGTCCTACGACCCGGCAAAACCCTTCAGAGGCTATACCGGCAAGACCCTGAAGGTCAACGTGGGGGACATGACCTTTGAATCGAAGGATGTCTCCGAAGAGATGAAGGAAAAATTCACTGGTGGAAGGGGCTTCGGCCTGAAGCTCCTCTGGGACTCAGTCAAGGAAACTACCAGGTGGAACGATCCGGAGAACGAGATCGTCATATCCGGAGGACCCCTCTGCGGGGTTACCCAGTACCCAGGCATGGGGAAATTCTACGCCGTATTCGTCTCACCCCTTACGGACCAGACCTATGACAGCAACGCCGGTGGGCACTTCGGTCCTCTACTGAAGTTCGCGGGCTTTGACGCCATCGAGGTACAGGGCAAGGCTGATAAGGACGTGGTTGTCCTGGTCGACGCTGACGAAAAGAAGATCCAGATCCTGGAGTCTCCCTTCAGTGACGTGAACGCCTACACTGTGACCGAGGCGCTTCACGAGTATTTCGGGGATCCAGAGGATATAAACGACCGCCGTTTCGTATCGGTGGTCTCGGCTGGCAAGGGTGCCGAGACCTCATACTGGGGGTGCCTGAACAGCAGCTTCTGGGACACTCACAGGAAGATGCCCAGGTTGAAGCAGGCTGGGCGCGGCGGCGGTGGGACCATTCTCCGCGACAAGAAGATCGCCGCCCTCGTGGTGAAGACACACGACCTTAGCGGGACGGCCAATAACCCTGCCGATGTGGACACTCTTACCAGGCTGGGGGCAAAACTCCACAAGGAGATAATCACCCTCGACGCCAAACAGTGCCGGATGCGGACGGCCGGAACGCCTCACCTCAATGAGATCATGAACGAGTATCACCTTCTTCCCACAATGAATTACAAATTCGGACAGCACCCTGATGCCGACAGGATCCATTCGAAGATCTACGAGAAGATGTTCACCCAGGGGATAGCAGATGGATGCTGGTACGGTTGCACATTGGCCTGCGCCAAGGCTGTTGATAACTACACCCTGAAGACGGGACCCTGGAAGGGCAAAACGATCACCGTCGACGGGCCGGAGTATGAGACGGCCGCAGGCATGGGCTCCAACGTAGGCGTCTTCGACCCTGAGTGGACCACGGAGACAAACTTTTATGCAGATCACTACGGCCTTGACACGATCTCTCTCGGGACCGGTATCGCTTTCGTCTGCGAATGCTACGAACTTGGGCTGATCAACAAGGAAAACACCAACGGCCTGGAACTCAAGTTCGGCAACAAGGACGATATCATGGAACTTCTCCATCGCCTGGGAGAGGGCAAGGACGAGTTCGCCCTCTTGGTTGGCAAGGGCATCCATAAGATGAAGGACCTTTTTGCCGAGAAGTTCGGTGCCGACAGGGCTGTTATGGAGAGGATCGGAATGGAAGGCCAGGGGATAGAGGTATCCGAATACGTGCCGAAAGAATCGATAGCCCAGTGGGGCGGCTACTTCCTCACCCTCAAGGGGCCGCAGCACGATGAAGCGTGGCTGATATTCATGGACAGGGTCAACAAGCAGCTTCCCACCTTCGAGGACAAGGCCGAGGCTCTCCACTACTTCCCCAATTTCAGGACCTGGTTCTCCCTCGTCGGACTTTGCAAGCTGCCCTGGAACGACATAGAACCTGCCGACAACGCCACCAAGTATCCACCCCAGGAGGCGGCGAAGGTCCCTGAGCACGTACAGAACTACGTCGATCTCTTCAACGCCGTGACAGGGAAGAAAATTACCAAGGAAGACCTGATCCTGCAGTCCGAGCGAGTCTATAACTTCCAGAGGGTTTTCCAGCTCCGCCTTGGGAAGGGCACCAGAAAATTCCACAATATCCCCGACAGGGCCCTCGGGCCGGTCTGGGCAGATGAATGGGAAGCCAGGGCCGAGTATTACGACAACGAGCTGAAAGCGAGCGGGGTCGACCCTGCAGGGCTTTCTTCACAGGAGAAGTGCGACAAACTGCAGAAGATACGACGGGAGCAGTGGGAGAAACTGGTGGACACCGTCTACAGGCGACGCGGCTGGGACAAAAACGGCATACCCACTGTCAGGAAACTGAAGGAACTGGGGATGGACTTCCCCGAGGTCATAGCCGTTGTCGAAAAGAACGCAAAACCGGAGGACCAGTGGAAGGACTGAGATGATGATCACCGTTAACGGGGAGCCCATGGAATGGGAGGAAGGAATGACCGTAAGGGACGTTATCAACGAGAAGAGATACGTCTTCCCGCTTCTGGCGGTCTGGATCGACAATTCTTCCGTTCCGAGGGACAAGTTTGACACTACTCGGGTCCCCGACGGCTCCAACGTTCAGATCATCCATATGATCAGCGGGGGCTAGTCCAGGTCAATTCAAAGGGGGGCAGGCCAGAAGGACTGCCCCCCCTTTCCATTTGCCGAGGTTCCGTCCGCTATTTCTGATTGGGATCGTCGTGTTTGTTAGGCCTCAGGGGGTTATTGTTATGCTCCTGCCTTGTCGTTCTGTTCTCCCAGCGGAGCCTTCCGTTATCGCCGGCCTCGACGGCAATTGGGATCTCTGTCCAGCCCCAGGGTGTCACCATGATGAACCTGAGCTCCACTCCGTGAGAGGCCAGGGCGCTGAAGTGCTGGACATATCGCACGACTTCCCCTATCACCCAGCTGTCGCTCAGCATCCATACCCGCCTGCAATGATCCCTGCCGAAGAGGGCGGCATAATCTATTGCCATCCGCATCCCCTCGTCGAAATCCACAGGGCCGAGACAGAGTACTACGGCATCCTCGTGCCCGATAGGCTCTGTTGAGGCAGGAAGAATATCGGCGAACTTATCCACCCATTCAAGCTGGGAGATCAGTGCTTCAGGGTCCCCCTGTTTTCTGTCCCCGAAACCGAACAGGAAGTCCTCGCCGGAGAGCTCTCCTTCACCGGCCATAGCCGACACCATCCACTCCTGTATCTGGGAAGCCAGTCTCTCAATATAAGAGGGGCAGTCCCTTCCCGACATGGCTTTCAGGATGTCTCCCACCGTCCATTCCCCGCTCGGATCGAAGCCTTCCCATTCGTTGCTCTTTTTTGGATCATTGGCGCCCATGAAACACACCTCCCCCGGGCTTTCAAGTTTTCAGAGCATAGCATATTTCAATGAAATAGACACGGGTCAATAGAGACCGTCTTTGGCCTATAATAACCCTATAATCGAGAATAATGAAGGAAACGGGGTGTGTTTTGATGCAACCTTTCAGGATCGATCCCGAAAAGGTGCAGCTGCTTCTGATCGATCTCCAGGAGAAGGTGTTGCCCGCCATGTCGGACTGGGAGAGGGTGGCCAGGAATGCAGGCATACTCATCGAGGCAGGAAAGATCATGGACGTCCCGATCAAGTACACCGAACACTACTCCAGGGGGCTTGGCGGGACCGTCAGTACAGTCGCAGAGAGGATGCCCTCAGATGCCGGATCTTTCGAGAAGATACACTTCTCCTGCTGCAATGAAGCCGGCTTTGAAGAGTTCCTGCGAGAGGAAGACCGGGACCAGGTGGTCCTTTCAGGTGTCGAGAGCCATATATGCGTTCTCGGGACCGTAATGGACCTCCTTGAAATAGGTTACCGGGTGGCCGTGGCTGCGGACGCCTGTTCAAGCCGTAACCCCGACCACCACAGGATGGCCTGCGAAGCCATGGCCTCTGCGGGAGCCCTGGTAGTGCCCATGGAGACGGTGGTCTACCAGATGCTCAAACGGGCAGGGACAGAACAGTTCAAGGCCATGCTGCCCTTTTTCAAGGCCTGACGGACGGGATCACCACAAGCTGGGAGGAGAACCGATGCCAATAGACAGGACTAGAGCGATCGAACTTCACAAAAAGGCTAAGGGGAAGATCATGATCTACCCCACCATCAACATCCACAACGAGGAGGATATGGCCCTGGCCTATATCCCTGGGAGCGTCCCTCCATCTCTCGCCATCCAGGAAGATGAGGGCATGAGCTTTGAGTACACAGGGAGGGGCAACAGGATCGCGGTCATCTCTGACGGGAGCGCGGTCCTGGGTCTCGGGAACGTAGGACCCTGTGCGGCCCTTCCGGTCATAGAGGGTAAATGCCTCCTCTTCAAGCTCTTCGGCGACGTGAACGCGATCCCGGTATGCCTCGACAGCCAGGATACGGACGATATCATTCATTTCTGCACCCTCTTCGCACCGAGCCTGGGCGGGATAAACATCGAGGACATAGCAAGCCCCAAGACATTCACCATCGTCCGGGAGCTGAGATCCAGGATCAACATACCGGTACTCTGCGACGATCAGCACGGAACTGCGGTCATAGTCCTAGCGGGCATCTTCAACGCTTTAGAGGTCCAAGGCAGAAAGCTGCGGGACATGAAGATCGTGATCAACGGCGCAGGCGCTGCGGGGATAGCCACCGCTGAACTCCTTCTTAAGGCAGGGGCGGAGAACGTTGTGGTGCTCAACAGTTCGGGCATACTCAACGAGGACAACCCCAGGATGAACCATGTACAGAAAGAGCTTGCCGAGAAGACAAATCCAGAGAAGAGGTCCGGTGGACTTGACAAGGCCATCGAGGGAGCACACATCTTCATAGGCCTCTCAACGGGAGGCGTATTCCCTGTGGAGCTCATAAAACGCATGTCCGGGGACCCGGTAATACTTGCCATGGCTCTTCCTGATCCAGAGATACTCCCCGAAGAGGCGATCGCGGCAGGTGCGGCGATAGTGGCCACTGGCGGTCCCGGGTTCCAGAACGCCATGCCCAACACCCTCTCCTCTCCCGGGATAATGAGGGGCCTTCTCGATGTCAGGGCGACGGTGCTCAACCATAACATGCTGCTGGCTGCGGCCAGGGCGCTCGCCGACGTGGTGGACAGGCGCAGACTGGGACCCGGCAAGATCATGCCGGACATCTTCTGCGACGAGGCAGCACCCAGGGTGGCAGAGGCGGTAGGTCAGGCCGCCATAGCTGAAGGCTTTGCGACAAGGGCGGTCCCAAAAGGGGAGATATACAACAACCTATGGCAAAGCCTCTACGGCGAGCAGATCATGAGGTTCTGAGGACAAAGGTACAGCGGATCTTCAACTGAGGATCGCCTGACCAGGGGAGCAACAAGGTGGGGGTCATCTTCTGCTGATCTCCGCCTTGACTTTTTTTTCAAAGGCCAGGAGTCTTTTCTTAAGGGAGATCCCTCTCGGGCCTCCGTATCCGCGAAGGCTACCGTCACTCCCGATGACCCTGTGGCAGGGGATGAAGAGAGCCCATGGGTTGGAACGCATTATCGATCCGACCGCTCTTGCTGCCTTGGGGTTACCTGCCCGTTCGGCCACCTGTCCATAGGTAAGCACCTCCCCGAAGGGGATGGCTTCGACCACTTCTAGGACCCTCCTGGAGAATTCGGGGATTTCATGTTCATAACAGTAGGTCACTAGAGGTCTTTCGCCCCTCCAGAAGAACTCCCAGGACCTTTCCAGCCAGATAGGAAGTACCTCCTGCGTCACTTTCCCATGGCCGGAAAGTCTACAGGATGTAATGCCGTAAAGTCCGCCGGGGACCCAACTCACCGACCACATGCCGAAGGGGGAATCAAGCACAGATGATGATACCTCTTCGTCGATCCCTCTTCTGTGCCAGGCGAGCATCACCACCACCTCCGGGAAAGGATCAGCAAGGTTCCTGCCAGGGTGACCCAGAGAGAGTGCCTCTCGCTTCTCCAGAGGACATCCTTGTCAAAGGGGCCTCGTAGTTCTGCCAGGGAAGGGGCTTTCAGAGGAAAGAACCTTCCCACCCTTTCGGAGTACCTGGCGAAATCCACAGGGAAATTCTTCCTGAGGAAGGATTCCTCGTAAGGGATGACCAGCATCAGGTACAGAAATGCGAACACTGCCGAGAAAATGATAAAGGCCGCCACACTTCCTGAAAGCACGCACCAACCGGCCCCGATAAGGGCGTTGCCCAGGTAGAGGGGGTTCCTGGCAATGGAGTATGGCCCCCAGGTGACAAGGCCTTTCGCGCCGACCTCCTCGCCCCGGTATTGCCTGATGGTGCCAGCCGCCCAGAACCGGATACCCTGCCCCAGGGCGACAGGGACCAGTCCATAGAGAGGACCTGCCGTTCCAGGTCGGGAGAGAAAGAGTACCAGCAGGAAGAAGAGAGTCCAGACACCGCCTCGGAAACGAAATGCAAGGGAGCCCATTCTATCCAGGTTCATATTGAATTCTCTCCCTTCCCTTCCTCACCGGACTTCAGAAGTTCTTCGGCCATCCCCCAACCGAGCATCCTGACTGCTACGATGGCCCCCATCGCAATGGAGAGATACTCCGTGAAGAAACGCCAGGTGATAGCCATGACACCTGCAATGTTCCAGGGAACGAGAAGGCTGAAGATCGCGGCGCCCCCGCCCTCGGCGACCCCGCTTGCTCCCGGGGTCGGCACGAAGTAAAGGATGAAAAGAAAGAGGGCCTGGGCAAGGAAGGCCTCTATGAACCTGGCTTCCAGACCTACGGACCATATAAGGCAGGGGAGAATGGAGAACATGGCAACCATCTGGAGGCAGGAGAACAGGAACCCGAGGACAAAGAGAGGCATGCCCGAAGAGAAGAAGATGCGAAAGTTCCTGTTATAGGTGTCGATCTCAAGGTTGATCCGCCTTACGATCCTGAGGACCTTGACAGGCTTCAGAAAACCCCATCGCTTGAGCAGCAGTGTAATGCCGCCGGCCCACTTCTTGATGATCCGAGGTCTCAGAAGGCTTATCACTACTATTGACCAGGAGACCAGAACAAAGACGAGCACGTAGGAGAAGACGCCCTGAAGCAGTTTTCTCCCCTGCAGAAGTTCAGGCTGAAAAAAGAGAGCTACGGGAACTATAAAACCCAGCTGGAAGAGGGTCATCAGGGTGCTGGTCAGGGTTATGGCTACTCCCTTGCCAATGGGGATACCGCTCTTGAACAGGAAATAGACCTGGAAAGGACCTCCCCCGCTCTGCATGGGGGTTATGGCACAACCGAAATAGCGGAGCCAGTTGAGCAGGACCGCCAGTTTACAGCTGATCCCCTCTCCTGCCGCCTTGACCACAAAATAAAGTTTGAGGGCATCAAAGGCCCAGGCAAGGATCACGAGTAACAGGACGCAGACCAGACGGACCTTGTAAGCATAGGCTATCATCTCAAAGGTCGATCTGTCGAAGCTGGAGAGAAGTACTATGGCGCTCACTCCCATGGAAAGGGCCAAGAACGCCGCCAGACCCCTTTTAACCGACAAACTTACTCCTCCCGTGCAAGGCCCTTCAAGCCATTCCCTCTCATGATGGACCGTTAAGTGCCAGCCCTGTCTTCCATGCGAGAATGGCTACCTGGGTCCTGTCCTTGAGCTCAAGTTTCCTGAGAATATGGCTGATATGATTCTTTACGGTCTTCTCCGACAGGACCATCTCACGTGCGATCTGCTGGTTGCTGAAACCCTGGGAAAGGAGATAGACCACCTCCCTCTCCCTGGCAGTAAGCCCTCTGAGCAGGATAGCCCCTTCGTTGACCTTGCTCAGGACTTCGGGTAGTTCGGAGGATATCTCCTGATCGAAGTAGAGTTCGCCTTCTCCAACTCTTTGAAGTCCCTTTACCAGTTCACTGAATCCTGACGATAGACAGATGCAGCCGTGAATTCCCGCCTCGCAAAGTGCGGAGATGCGCTCGGGACTCCCGTCGGAAGAGAGGGCCAGGAAGCGAACCCCCCTGCATGAGAGGGAGAGCTCCCTGACGAAATGGGGCCAGTCAATCCTGTTTGAATCCAGATCGAAGACAACAACGTCCGGACGGGCCTCCCTGGCCAGACGGAAGGCCTCAAGGCTGTCATCAGTGGCACCTACAAGGGAGAGGCCCTCCTCATGGTCGATCGCCCTTCCGATGGCTTCACGGACCAACCTTTGCGGAGCTGCCAGTAGAACCCGTGTCTTTTCCAAAAAACCACCTCCAGGGAGAAGCCTTGGCGGGATGGACCTTGAGCAGTACCATGACAGACCCCTTCCTTCCCGGGGCGGTGTAAAATGGCAGAATAACAGATCAGGGAAGGCTGAGCCGATCCTCTATTCGAGGGCATTATAACCTATCATCGGCTCCTGTGCTTAAGGCAAATCCATCTTTAGCGGGAGGTGCTGAAGGTTATGATGACCCGGTCCCCGAACGTCTCCGGCCGGATCTTCTCAAAGATCGGGAAAGCCATTGGCCGTTTCGGAATGATCGCCCAGGACGACAGGATCACCGTCGGACTGTCGGGAGGCAAGGACAGCGTCCTGCTTCTTCTCGGACTTGTCGGCCTGAGGGAGAGAAGCCCCGTCAGGTTTTCTCTGCGAGCTTCCATGGTGGACATCACCAATGGGGAGTGCGACACCGGGCCGATGGAGGATCTCTGTGGATCCCTCGGCATTCCTTTCAACAGGATAACCTGTCCTGTTCTCGAGGTTATCAGGGCACGAGAGGAGAAGTCCCCCTGCAGCCTTTGCTCCAAGATGAGAGCCGGGGTTCTCTTCACCGACGCTCTCGAGAACGGATCCACAACGGTCGCAATGGGGCACAATCTGGATGACGCCGTAGAGACTGTTCTCCTCAACCTCTTCTATGCAGGAAGGTTCAGGTCCTTTCATCCCAGGTCCTGGAGGAGCAGGACAGGGCTCTGGCTTATCAGACCCCTGGTTTTCCTCTCAAGTTCGGAGATCACCGAAGAGATCGGACGACTGGGTATAGAACTGATCCCGCCTTTATGCCCCTTTTCCAGAGACAGCAAGCGTGAACGGATCAAGGAACTGGTCAGGTCTCTTGAAAAGGAGATACCCGATGTGCGATCGCAGTTACTCCATGCCCTGATGGAGCCGTATTCCGGGGATACCTGGAGTTGATCCGGCTAAGGCTCAAGGACGGTATTGTCGATCAGCCTCGCTTTCCCCACCCTCACTGCAAGGGCGACGACGGCTCTCCTTTCCACCCTCTCCACTGGCAAGAGGGTCTCGGCGTCCCGTATCTCCGCGTAGTCAATACTGACCAGGGGGTGTGCCTCAAGGACACTTTTTACCGTGGCCATGATCTTCCGGCAATCCCTCTCACCTGCGTCAAAGACCGACCTGGCCCCAACCAGAGCCTTCGAAAGAGCCAGAGCATCAATTCTTTCAGACTCTCCAAGGTAGATGTTCCGGCTGCTCATTGCGAGCCCGTCTCTTTCGCGGACAATGGGACAGCCCCTGATCTCCACGTCGACGTCCAGGTCTCTCACCATCCGCCTGACCACCAGTAGCTGCTGGTAGTCCTTTTCCCCGAAGTAGGCCCTGTCAGGGGAGATGATGTTGAACAGCTTCAGAACCACAGTACAGACCCCATCAAAATGTCCGGGTCGGTCCGCACCGCAGAGGGAGCGGCTGAGATCCCTCTCTGTTACGACCACGGAGCGGTCGGGGAGGTACATTTCTTCAGGGTCTGGAGCAAAGACAAGATCTACACCCTCGGAGGAGAGCAGGCCGAGGTCCCTTTCCATGTCCCTGGGGTAGGCTTCGAGGTCCTCAGAGGGACCGAACTGCAGGGGGTTCACGAAGATG
>Ga0116141_10006075_pt1 | contig 10053 bp, 10 predicted proteins | sample AD_UKC097_MetaG_FD_89744 | JGI IMG/M metagenome (GOLD analysis project Ga0116141, IMG submission 89744) | Active sludge microbial communities of municipal wastewater-treating anaerobic digesters from USA - AD_UKC097_MetaG | ecosystem: Engineered > Bioreactor > Anaerobic > Digestate | place: USA... | reverse complement strand
TGCCGCAGATCCGGTATGCCGTGCGACGGACTTTCCCGACAGTCCCCGACGGGCGGTGCGCGGGCGGCATACTGGGCGGCCATGAGCACACGCGTGGTGGTTCCGGTTGACGACGGCGAACTCCCGGGCATGTTGTGGCTCCCGGCGAGTGCGTCGGGCCCGGGGATCGTTCTGGTCCAGGAGATCTTTGGGCTCTCGCCCTATATCCATCAGCGAGCGGCCGATCTGGCGGCGCTCGGCTATGTCGTGCTCGCTCCGCAGGTGTTCTGGCGCCTGGGGGCCGAGTCGGTGCCCGATGGGCCGACGATGCTCCAGGAGGGCATCGAGCTCGTCAACAAGATCGACTGGCCCGCAGCGGTCGGCGACGTCATCGCGGCGGTGGCTTGGCTGCGCGAGCGGCCTGAAGTGCGCAGTGGGGTCGGGCTGGTGGGCTTCTGCTTCGGTGGCGGGCTGGCCTATCACGTCGCTGCCGAGACCCAGGTCGAGGCGCTGGTCAGCTACTACGGGTCGGCGTTGCCCGGGCTGGTCGACTCCATCCCGCCGGTGCAGGCACCGAGCCTGCACCACTTCGGGACGGCCGATTCCTTCATCGACGCCGCAGCGGTCGAGCGGATCCGTGCCATCGTGGGGCAGGCCCCGGCGTGTGAGTTTCAGGTCTATCCCGGTGCCGACCACGCCTTCGACAACCCTGACTTCGTGCTCTATCACGCCGAGGCGTCGGCGCAGGCCTGGGAGCGCACCGTCGAGTTCCTCGGGCGAGCCCTTCCGGTCGGCTGAGTCTCCATGTCGACCCCAGCGATCGGCTCGAGCAGTGATGCCGCGCCGTGCGTCAACGAATTCGGCCAGCCCGTTGGAGCCCAGGTCGACTGGCACGCCGCCAAGCACCCTCGTCCGGTGACCCTCATCGGTCGGCGGTGCCGCGTCGTCCCTCTCGACCTCGCCCACGTGTCCGACCTGTATGCCGCCCTCGCCGCCGGTCCGCCCAGCCAGTGGACCTATCTCACCTTTGGTCCGTGTCGTACCGAAGAGGAGTTCCGCGAGGTGGTGGCGGGCTATCTGGCCAACCCTGAATTCGTGTCTTTCGCGATCCTTGACGCGGCCGGAATCCCCCGGGGGATCGCGGCATACCTGAGGATCGACCCCGCCGTCGGCACCGTGGAGGTGGGTGGCATCCTCCTCGGCGAGGGACTGCGGCGCACGCCGGCGGCCACCGAGGCGATGTGGCTGCTTGCGCGGAATGCCTTCGAGGAGTTGGGTTTCCGGCGTTACGAGTGGAAGTGCGACGCGCTCAACGCCCCAAGCCGGTATGCCGCCCAACGGCTCGGCTTCCGCTTCGAAGGGGTCTGGCGGCAGGCCACGATCTACAAGGGCCGCAACCGGGATACGGCCTGGTTCGCGATGACCGATGCCGACTGGCCGGGGATCAATGCAGACATCCAGGCATGGCTTGATCCGTCGAACTTCGACGACCTCGGCAAGCAGCGTCGTCCGTTAAGCGTGACCCCCTAGATATCGAACCAGGCGACGGCCGGCTCGACCAGGCTGCCGAGCCAGACCCGGCCGTGGTGCTCGCGGACGCCAGTGGCCATGTGGAAATGGGTGGCGTCGAAGGCATAGTCGTAGACGACCTGGCCGTCGTCATCGAACGCCATCACCCGCGCAGTCCGTTTTGGCTTGGGTTGAGCCCACGTCGGCAGCTTCATCGCCCCGCGGCGGAACGCCACGGGACCGGACTTGAGCCGCTCGACGACCGGATCCACGGGCGAGGCAATGGCGACCCAGATGAGTCCATCGGTGCCCCGTGACATGTTGTCGGGATAGCCCGGTAGGTCTTCGGCAAGGTAGTCGTGGGTGCCAGCATGTCGACCGGTCAGCCAATGGCGAACGACCGTCCGGGCGCCGGTCTCGGCCACGGCGACGTAGGACTCATCGGCGGACAGGGCCACTCCGTTGGCGAATTCGAGGCCGGTGAGCAGGGTTTCGACCGACCCGTCGGTATGCCGCACCAGCAGCCGCCCGGTCCGCGTCGCCTCGATGAGGTCGAACTTCCACTCGTGCACGGTGTAGTGGGCCGAGGTGTCGGTGAAGAAGATCCGGCCGTCGCTGGCCACGGAGGCGTTGTTACAAAAGCGCATTGGCGTGCCACCAACATGGGACGTGAGCACCTCGACCGAACCGGCGTTCGGATCCACGGCGAGCAGGCCGCGGTCGGCGTCGCAGACGAGGACGCGCCCATCGCCGAGGAGCTCCAGGCCGAGTGGACGGCCTCCGGTCGTTGCCACCCGTTCGACCAGACGTCCGTCGGGGGTGAGCTGGAAGACCGAGCCATCTTCGGTTGCGGTCCAGACATGACCTTTGGGGCCGATGAGCACGTCCTCCGCGCCGTTGCCGGGGACCCGCACGACCGTGAGCCGCTCAGTGGCCATGGCCACGAGCCTAGCCCGGCGTCTCGCGCGGAGACAGGGTCGTCGAGGACTCGGAAGGTCGTAGGGACGGCCTACGTCGTTGACAGGTTCGGCATAGGGACGCGGGCGAGTCTTCTCATCAGCGGAGGTCACCAGAGGCCTCGACCCGACAAGGAGAAGCAGCCATGAACGTCAAGAAGATCAGCATCGCCGCAGCGTCCGTCGCCGCCGTCGCCGCACTCGCGGTCGGTGGGTCGGCCATTGCCAGCGCCGCCGACAACCCAGCGCCGACGACCAGCACCACTCAGGGCAGCGCGGACACGGCCCCGCAGGGCCAGCAGGGCCAGCAGGGCAAGGGTCAGCGCAATCAAGGCGCGACCGGTCAGCAGGCCTCGCCCGATACGCCAGTGACGGGTGACGAGGCTGCCAAGGTCTCGGCCGCGGTGACGGCCAAAGATTCAGCCGTCACGGTGACCGAAGTCCGCAAGGACCCCGATGGCTCCTACGACGTGCTCGGCACCAAGGCGGGCGTGAACGTCATGTTCGACGTCAGCGCCGACCTCGCCACGATCACTGAGAACGCGGGGGGCCCCGGCGGCGGTCGCGGTGGCAAGGGCGGCCCCGGCGGTGCCTCCCAGGACACGCCAGTGACCGGTGACGAGGCCACGAAGGTCTCTGCTGCCGTCACGGCCAAAGATTCGACCGTCACGGTGACCGAGGTTCGCAAGGACCCGGACGGCTCCTACGACGTGCTCGGCACCAAGGCCGGCGCCCCGGTCATGTTCGATGTCAGCGCCGACCTGGCGACCGTGACCGTGAACGCCGGCCCGCAGGGCGGCCCGGCGGGCGGTCGACACGGCGCTCCCGGGACGACCGACCCGACTCAGCAGTCCGCCCCGTCCGCGACCTCGTCCAGCTGACCTCAGGCCGGGGCCGAACTGGCCCCTCGCGACCAATTCGCACTTGAACCGTTCTCGTGGCAGTTGCTTCCGCCACGAGAACGGTTCAAGTGCCACTGGAGATTGGCTGCCATGCCGCTAGCCGTCGACCGCCACCGCAAGCGCTGCACAGATCTCGCGCATTCGGTCGTCTGAGACTCGGCCCAGTCGGCTGAGCAGGCTGCCCACTGACACGGACTCCACGCAGTCCGTGTTGGTCACGCACGCCGTGGGCACAGGGTCGACGCGAGGATGCAGCTCGACCTCGCTGGGGAGGCCCCGGTGAGTGGTGGTACATGGCGCCACGAGCGCCTTGCGCCGCCCGACGATCGCGGCGTCCCGGAACAGCATGGGGCGCGAAGGTATGCCGCATCGATGTCAGCTCGCCGTCGTGCCGTCAGGAACGCCATGAATGCCTGCTCCAAGAGTCTGGCATCGGTCGAACCTGGCGCGACGGCACCAACTTGCTCAAGCAAAACTCGCGTCGACCGTCGTGTTCACCCGAACCTTGGCCATGCCACAAGTCCGCACAATCGTGGCATTCTCGGTCGGCAGAAGCGTGACTAGGGTGGGCGGGGCTGGACGTCTGCGAGGAGGAACCGATGACGCATACGCTGGTTGTCATCAGGCACGCGAAGTCTGACTGGGATGTCGACGCCGCCGACCGCGACCGTCCCCTTGCGAAGAGGGGCCGACGCCAGGCGCCGCATACCGGGCGCTGGATTGCCGAGCAAGGCATCGTCCTCGACCTGGCCGTCGTGTCACCGGCAGCCCGAGCCCGCCAGACCTGGGCCCTCGTCTCCGCTGAGCTCGTCGTGCCGCCGCCCATGCAGGTGGAAGAGGCGGCATACACCTTTGATGGGGACGACCTGTTCGCGGTGGTGGGCGCTCTGCCGGAGTCGGCGCGCGCGGTGGCGCTCGTAGGGCACAACCCGGCGGTCGAGGAATTCGTGGAAACAGTGACCGGCCGGTATGCCGCCCTCCCGACCTCAGCCATCGCCGTCCTGGAGGTGCCCGAGTGGGGGAGCGTCGGGCCCGGGACCGGGCGGTTGATGGCAAACCTGCGCCCGGCCGACGGGGCATAGCCAGCCGTCTGGCCGATCGTTGACGGGCTAGTCGGTCCGGGGAGTGCCCGGCAACAACCAGGCCCGCTCCTGTTCGAACTCGACGTTGACGATGTCGCCGGGAGAGAAGATCTGCTCCTCGTGCGGGTCAGCGACGGCGACGACGAGGGTGCCAGCGTCGGTTCGCACGTCGTATTCGATGGACTCCCCGTAGAACATCGAGGAGACGATGGTTCCCTCGCCACCGCCCGTCCCGGCGCCGGGAGCAGTCGCCCGGACCCGCACGGACTCCGGACGCACCAAGAGGGTGACCGGGCCCGTGCTGGTGACGTCCGGGTGCCTGGGAACGACCCATTCGCGCCCTAACACGTGGATGGTGGCTGCGTCAGTGGTGAGGTGTCCGACGGTGACGTTGAGGAAGTTCGCCCGCCCGATGAAGTCGGCGACGAACACTGACGAAGGGTGCCGATAGATCTCTTCGGGGGTGTCTACCTGCTCGATCACTCCGACATTCATGACGACGATGCGATCGGACATCGTCATCGCCTCGTCCTGGTCATGCGTGACGAAGATCGTCGTGATGCCCAGATCCCGTTGGAGCCGACGGATCTCCCGGCGCATGTGGACGCGCAGTTTGGCGTCAAGGTTGGACAGGGGCTCGTCGAAGAGGAGCACTTTCGGTCGCATGACCAGCGCCCGGGCGAGGGCGACCCGCTGCTGCTGTCCTCCGGAGAGCTGGTGAGGTGCGCGAGCGGCATACGGCTGGAGGTTCATCGACGAAAGGGCAGCCTCCACCTCGCTCTTGATCTGGCTCGCCGGGAGTTTCTTGAGCTTGAGCCCGTACGCGACGTTGTCAAAGACGCTCAGGTGCGGGAAGAGGGCGTAAGACTGGAACACCATGGCCATCGGACGATGGTTGGGAGCCATCTGATTGATGAGCTCTCCGTCGAGGCGAAGCTCGCCGGAGGTGGGGATCTCGAAGCCGGCGATCATCCGCAGAGTCGTCGTCTTCCCGCAGCCAGACGGCCCCAGGAGAGTGACGAACTCGCCTGGGTGGATGTCCAGGTCGATGTCCTTGACGGCTGGGGCGACTTTCCGGTCGTCGCCGTAGGTCTTGCGGATCGCCCTCAGGTTCAAGGCGCCCGGAGTGCCGGTGGATACCCGGGCACCCGTCGGCGAACTCGACGTGTCGGTCATGGTTGTCTCCCGGGTCTGGTCGTGGGTCATCGGCGACCCACGCCACGGAACGAGGGGTGCAGCAGGGCCAGGTTCAGCAGCCCAATCACCCCGAGCACGATGAGGATGAGGATCGAGCAGTAGGCGAAGGCATTGCCGAAGCGCCCGGCGTCGACCTCGGCAAGAATCTGCGACGTCATGATCTTCGTCTGAGGAGTCGTGATGAAGATGATCGGCGACAGTGTCGTCATGGACCGAGCAAACGCGTAGGTGAGTCCCGCCAGCAGGGCCGGACGGATGAGCGGGAGCGTGACCCGGCGGAAGGTGGTTGCCGCGGAGGCCCCCAGACTCGTCGAGGCCTCGTCGATCGCCGGACTGATCTGCCCGAGGGCGGATATCCCCGAGCGTTGCCCCGACGGTAGCGACCGAGCGACGAAGACCATGATGATCGCCACCGCTCCGCCGAACATGGCCGATCCGCCGGCCACGGCGGGGAACCACTGGCGCCCAGCAATGACTGTCGGCGTGTTGAAGGCGATGGCGTAACCGATACCGATGACCGTGCCGGGAACCGCCAGTCCGAGCATTCCCACGAAGTCCATCAGGCCTGCGGTGCGCTTGAGTTTGCGAACCACCAGCCAGGCGATGAGCATGCCAAGGAGACCCGCGATGGGGGTCGCGATCAACGCGAGGGTCGTCGTGGTGAACATGGCGTCGGAGCCGATGCCGGAGAGCACGAACTGGAAGTGCGACCAGGTGAACTCGTTGTTGACTCCGAGGATCTTCACGAAGCCGCCGCCGAGGACCGTGAGATAAAGCAGGACCACGAGACCGCAGGTGAGGAAAGTGACAGCAAGGGCGGGAATCCGCAGCACCGGGCTGGTAATCAGTTGGGTGGTGCCCGTCGGCTTGCCGGTCACCGTGACGACGTTCTTCCGGCCCACCCAGTAGCGCTGGATGAGGAACACGCTGAGCGCGGGCACGAGCAGGACGACGCTGTATGCCGCTCCGGAAGCCACGCTGTATTCGCCGGTGATCGCGATGTAGGCCCGGGACGCCAGCACCGTGTAATCGCCGCCGAGGACTAGGGGGTTGCCCAGGTCGGAGATGGATTCAACGAACAGCAACAGGACCGACCCGGCGATGCCGGGGATGAGCATGGGGACTGTGACGGTGAGGAAGGTGCGGAGCTTGCTCGCACCGAGGTTGGCCGACGCCTCGTCCAAGCTGGGGTCGAGACTCTCCAGCATCCCCTTGAGGTTCATGTAGGCGACCGGGAAGAAGGAGATGACCAGCACCATCGTCAGGCCGTTGAGACCATAGATGTCCGACTGGATTCCCAACAGTCCGTTGGTGATGAGCCCGTTGCGCCCGAACAGACTGATCGTGGCGGTCGCGATCGCGAAGGGGGGTGACACGATCGGGATCAGGGCGATGAGGTGCAGGATCCGCTTGCCGCGGAATTTGAGTCGGACCTGGGCATAGGCCAGAACAAAACCCACGGCCGTTCCGATGACCGCGACAAGGACGCCGAGTTGGACGGTGTTCCACAAGATCCGGCGGTTGACCGGGCTCGTCAGCATCGAGCTGACGACCTCCCAGCCCTCCGGAGCGAACGCCACCGAGAAGATCCGCAAGAGCGGCAGGCCGACGATGGCGGCCAGGATCAGCGAGACCACCGTGACGATGACGACAAGGCTGAGGTCGCGAGTGGTTCGGCGCGCCGGGGGCCGCGACGTCTTGGTCGCGGCCCCCGGCGCAGCTGCCGGGGTGAGCAGGGTGGTCATGACAGTGTCGGGTGGCTCGTCGACCGGCGGAGATCGTCGATCACTTCGGTGCCGGGGCGACCTCGGCGTCAAAGCGGGCGGTGAGTGCCTTCTTCTTCTCGCCGGCCGCGATCGAGTCGTAGGCGACGAGCTTGACCTGGTCGAGCTTGACCATCTCGTCGGTGATCTTGGCATCCGGGTTGGTGGGGATCTGGAAGCTGCCCACCGTGGGGCCGATGTTCTGGTGGTCAGCCGTCAGGGTCCAGTCGATGAACTTCTTGCCGTTGGCGGGGTTGGGCCCGCCCTTGACAAGGGAGACCGCACCGACCTCGTAGCCGGTGCCTTCGCTCGGGAAGGTCGTCTTGAGCATCGTGAAGCCCTCTTTCTGGTACTTCACGCAGTCGTGGCTGAATACCACGCCGACCGCCACCTCGCCTCGTCCGGCCATCTGGCCGGGGGCAGCGCCGGTCTTGGCATACTGCAACACGTTCGAGTGCAGCTTCTTGAGGTAGTCGAAGGTCTTGGTCTCGTCCATCGAGTTGAGGACCATCTGGGTCCAGACGGCCGTGTAGGACGTGCCCGAGGTCGACGGGTGGGCGATCGCCACGTTCTTGGCCAGTTTGGGGTCGAGCAGGGCTTCCCATGAGGTGGGCGCCGCCACACCGAGCTTGGCCAGAACCTCAGTGTTCGAGCAGAAGCCGAGGGCGCCGACGTAGGTGCCGGTCCATGTCCCGTCGGCCGCCTTGTACTTGTCGGGGATCTTCGCTGCGTTGGGAGAGACGTACTTCTCGATCAGATCCCCCTTCGACGCTGCAACGTGTCCGTCGGACGGGCCCCCATACATGACGTCGAACTCGGGCTTGCTCTTGGCCGACCCCAACCGTGCGACGGCCTCGCCGGAGCTGAGCCGGACGTAGGTGGCCTTGATCCCGGTCGCCTTGGTGAAGGCCGCAGCCATGGCCTGGCACTGCTCTTCCTGCGGGGTGCAGGCGATGACGACGCTTCCCGATGCCGCACCCGACCCGGTGGAGGAAGCCCCCGTGTTCTGGTCGACAGCGCAGCCTCCGAGCGCGGCGGCCGCCAGCAGCGACGCCGCAGCGAGGGGAAGCATTTGGGTACGTCTCATGGCGCTACTCCTTTGTAGGTCCGGTCGGTCAGGACGCCGGTAGTCCGACCTTAGGGGGTCCTCGCGCTCCTTCGGGAGGTGGACACGTCGGAGTTGAGCAGCGCAACCGAGAGGTGACTTACCCCGCGCGGAAAGAATCGGTGGTCAGGAACTCACCGCTGGCGGTGCAGGCGAGGACGTGGATGTCCCATCGGTGCAAGGCCAGATCGAGCGTGGCACGACCGCCGGCGAGGATCGCGGTCGCCAACACGTCGGCGGTCATGATGTCCGGGGCCGCGACGGTGACCTGGGTGAACGACGCCTGCTCCTCCGTCGCTGGTGAAGTGACCTCCTTGCGCCACACATGCTCGCCGCGCTCGCTGACTCCGCTGGTGGCAACGGCGGGATGCATTGAGCTGCACGTGAATTGCGAGATCAGCGCCTGACGGTCGGCGGGGTCGATAATGCCGACCACCCACGGGAGCCCGTCCGCCTGGGCGCCCGCGGTGAGCACGTCACCACCGGCGTTGAGGCACCACGCGGTCGCGCCGTGCCAGCTCAACGCGTCGCCCGACTCCTGGATCGCTTGGGCCTTGATGATGCCGGCCAGGTCGATCGCCCCGTCCGGGCGGTAGGCCGTAAATGCGCCCGCGGTGTCCATCCGCCACTGCTCGGCCAGCGCGAACGAGTCACGGAACTTCACCGATGCATCGGCCACGGCGAGCTCGCCGCGCGCGACGGCACTGGCCTCCGAGTCGTCGCGATAGAGGCTGAACCGGCGGTTCAGGGCGGCGAAGGCCGCCTCGACCGAGTCGATCGCCCCGTCGGGGGCAGCGCCGGCGAACACCAGGCTCACCGTGGTGCCCATGGTGTCGAACACGTGGCGCTGACCTCGAGGGCTCATCGCTCAGGCCGCCTTGTCGAGGGCGGACTGCAATGACGAGAGGTACTTGTCAGACGTGTAGGTCGCCCCGCTCACCGTCGACACGTCAGCCGAGTTGGCCGCGAGCACAGCGGCCTTGAGGGTGGGAATCGCTCGCGCCTCGATCTGGGCGCTGTGGTTGTCGCGGACCGTCGTCGTGTAGGTGACGTTGGTGATCTTGCCGTTGGCGAGGGTCACCGTCACGGTGATCGTGCCGAACCGGTCGGATTCCGTTGTCCCCGTGTAGGTTCCGGTGGCGCCGCTGGTCCCGCTCGAAGTGGTCCCCGCGTTGGTGCCGGCCGCCACGGTCGTGCCCGTGCCGGTTCCCGCACTGGTGGTGGTCGTGAGGGTCTTGCCGTTGGCGGTGCCGACGTTCCACCCGACCAGGAGGATCCCGGCCGAGGCCAGGGCGGCGGCTGCCTTGCTTCGGGTGCTCATCGTTCGTCCGTGCCTTCCAAGGATGTGGCGGTATGCCGTGTGCTCACCGACACTCCGCCGGCGTCACCACTGACCCTGGTCACCGATGCTGTGCATCGGTTGTGAACGCCGACTGGCTCACCTGAGAGCCCTCAAGACCGTGCCAACCGCGGGGAGCATCGGGCGGGGAACATCGGGCGGGCCAGGCCACAGTCAGATCGACGTCAAAGTTGTCTCACAAGAAGCGCACAGACGGGGTC
>Ga0116141_10006068_pt1 | contig 10060 bp, 10 predicted proteins | sample AD_UKC097_MetaG_FD_89744 | JGI IMG/M metagenome (GOLD analysis project Ga0116141, IMG submission 89744) | Active sludge microbial communities of municipal wastewater-treating anaerobic digesters from USA - AD_UKC097_MetaG | ecosystem: Engineered > Bioreactor > Anaerobic > Digestate | place: USA... | reverse complement strand
GGCGCGGCTGGGGGCCAGGTACTGACCGATGGTCAGCATGTCGCAACCGTGGGCGCGCAGGTCGGCCATCACCGCCAGGACCTCGTCCTCTTCCTCGCCCAGGCCGAGCATGAGCCCGGACTTGGTGGGGATATCCGGGTGGCGTTCCTTGAAGGCGCGCAGCAGGGCCAGGGAGCCGGCATAGTCGGCGCCGGGGCGGGCCTGGGGATAGAGCCGGGGGACCGTCTCCAGGTTGTGATTGAAGAGGTCTGGCCGGCCGTCGCCAGTGAACTGAGCGAGGGCCAGGGCCTCGCGACCGCGAAAGTCGGGCACCAGCACCTCCAGCCGCGTGTCCGGACTGCGGCGGCGAATGGCGCGCAGGCAAGCGGCGAAGTGGCCGGCGCCGCCATCGCGCAGATCGTCGCGGTCGACGGAGGTGATGACCACGTAGCGCAGACCGAGGGCGGCGATGGATTGGGCCAGGTGCTCGGGTTCCTCGGCGTCCACCGGCGCCGGGCGCCCATGGGCGACATCGCAGAAGGGGCAACGGCGGGTGCAGACATCGCCGAGGATCATGAAGGTGGCGGTGCCGTGGTTAAAGCACTCGCCCAGATTGGGGCACTGGGCCTCCTCGCAGACGGTGGCGAGGCGGGCCTCGCGCAACAGGCGCTTGATGCGCGTCACCCCGGGGCCGATGGGGGCGCGGGCGCGGATCCAGCTGGGCTTGCGCAAGGGCTCGGCCAGGGGCTCGACCTTGACCGGGATGCGGGCCACCTTGTCCTGGCCCCGCTGGTGGGTCTCGGGGGTGGTGCGGGAGGGGGCGTCCAGGGAGGGCGGCGGGACTTGGCTGACAATCGACATAGGGTTGAATCCTGGGAGATGGGCTGCTTCGGCCCGGGGAGGCCGAAGCGACCAAGGTATAGCCATCGCACTTCAATTTGCGGCTTCCCCGGGTCGGGTGGTGTCTGGCGGGGGACGCCGTGAATCCGTCCCTGGAGGCTTGACGACCGCATCCTTGCGGTCGACACCCCCGCCAGACGCCCCCCGACCCTCCCTTACACAATGCCGAAAACTAAAATGCGGCATTTATAAGCGGTCAGGCGAGCGCCCCGGCTAAGGCAGCCGTGGGGTCCCTCGGCAGGTTCCGGTGCGGGTCCGTGGCCGCCCGCCCCTCCCGGATCAGGACCAGCAATTCCTTGGGACCATGGACGCCGTAGGCCAGGGTCTGCTCGATGTCGGCGGACTTGGAGGGCCCGGAGATGAGCAGGGCATTGGTCGGCAGACCCCGCCCCGCCCAATCCTCCTCGATCAGGAATTCGTGAAAGGTCGAGCGGATGCGGTCCGCCTCCAGGACCACGGCGTGGATGGGGGGGACCAGGGAAATCAGGCGAGGCTCCTGGATGCTGGGCCAGAGGACCAGGGTCCCGGTCTCGGCGATCCCACCCAGGCAACCGGTGAGGCTGGCGTCGGTGGCGGTGAAGAGGTCCGTCCGGCAGGCCTCGATGGGTTGGTCATGGGGGATCAGGGCGATCGCCCCCCGATCGGGCCAGGCCCTCACCAGTTCCGCGCCCAGGGCCGTGTCGGCGGCGTAACGCAGATTGGTCGCGCCCTTGGCTTGCAGGCGGGAAAAAAGGCAGGCCGGCCAATCGTCCCCCACCAGGATCACCTCGCCGCGGACCGCCGTCAGCGCCGCGGTGAAGCGCCGCAGCCGTTCCTCGGGCGACCAGTCGAAACGCCGCACCGGGTTCTCCGGGGCGGGGCGGGCACCGCCGGTGGTCCTGCGCCGCAGGCGCTGGAGGATGGCCTCCCGGGCCGGGCTATTCATGGGCAAAGCCCTCGGCCCGCGCCAGTTCGTGCAGACTGCGCGGGGCGATGACCGAGGGGGTGCGGGTCCGCGCCCAGGGCCCCAGCCCGGTGGGGAGCAGCCGGCGCAGGCGGGTGGCCAGTCGGGTCATGAGCCAGTAGAGCGGGGGGTGGGCATGGGCCTGGCGCCAGAGCGACCAGATGAGGCGATGCAGGACCTTGCGGCGGCTGCCGTGTCCTGGAACCCCCGCGTCCGGACCGTCACCGACGCCCTCGGCCCGCAGGCGCCGCAGCAGGCCGGGCAGGGGGATGCGTACCGGACAGACCTCGCCGCAGGCGCCACAGAGGCTCGAGGCCTCCGCCAGTTCCCCCTGCCGGTCCAGTCCCTGGATCTGAGGTTCGAGGACACTGCCGATGGGGCCGGGGTAGACGGTACCGTAGGCATGACCACCCAGACGGCTGTAGACCGGGCAATGGTTCATGCAGGCGCCACAGCGGATGCAGCGCAGGGTGGCTCGTAACTGCTGATCCCGATGGATGCGGGAGCGGCCATTGTCGAGCAGGACCAGGTGCACCTCCCGGGGACCGTCCCGTTCACCCTCCCGGCGGGGTCCGCTGATCAGGTTGACGTAGGTGGTGATGGGCTGGCCGGTGGCGGAGCGGGTCAGCAGGGTCAGGAGGGGGGGCAACTGGTCAAGGCGGGCGATGACCTTCTCGATGCCGCACACGGCGATATGGAGGTCCGGGGCCGTGGTGCAGAGCCGGCCGTTGCCCTCGTTCTCCACCAGGCAGAGGGTGCCGGTCTCGGCGATGGCGAAGTTTACCCCGGAGAGGCCGGCGACGGCCTGGCCGAAGTGCTCGCGCATGATGCGGCGGGCGATGGCCGTCAGGCCCTCGATGTCCTCGGTATAGGGGTACTCGGGGAAGTGGGCGGCGAAGAGGGCGGCGATCTCCCCCCGGTCCTTGTGGATGGCCGGGGCGATGATGTGGGAGGGCCTTTCCCCCGCCAGTTGCAGGATGAACTCCCCCAGGTCCGTCTCAACCGCCTGGATGCCCTGGGCCTCCAGATAGTGGTTCAGGCCCATCTCCTCCGACACCATGGACTTGCCCTTGATGACCCGCCGGGCACCCTGGCGGCGCAGCAGATCGAGGACGAGGGCGTTGCCCTCCGCCGCCGTCTCCGCCCAATGGACCTGGATGCCGTTGCGCTCGCAGTTGGCCTCCAGTTCCAGCAGCAGGTCCGGCAGGTTCGCCAGTGCCTGGCCGCGGATCAACTTGCCGCGCCGGCGCAGGACCGTCAGTTCATCAGTGTCGGGAAAGGCCTGCCGGCGCTTGGCGACCAGCCCATCCATGGTCCGGCGGATGTTGCGCCGCAACCGTTCATTGTCGAGAGCCTGACCGACGCGGACGGAGAATTCAGGGGGCATGGGTGCGTTCCCACAACAATTCGGCAATGTGCTTGACCACGGGCGCTTGCGGGTCGGGCGTCCGCGGACTCGCCGTCAGCCCCTTCGCGGTCAGCCCATAGGCCAGGGTGCCCCCCAGGTTGAGGAGACAACCGCAATCCTGACCGACCAGGACTCGGGCCCCTGTCGCCAGGATGGCCGCCGCCTTGTCCGCGGCCATGGCCGCCGAGATCTCCGGCTGCTTGACGGCGAAGGTGCCACCGAAACCGCAGCATTCGTGGGCGTGATCCGGCTCCACCACCTCCAGGTTCGCCAGGCGGGCGAGCAAGTCCGCCGCCGCGCCGGAGACCCCCATCTCCCGGCGGGCGGAGCAGGAGTGGTGCAGCACGACCTTGAGCGGGGGTCCCAGGTCCGGTCGCCGCCAGTCCAGGACCCGGGCCAGATAGTCCGTCAGTTCGTGGACCCGCGCCGCCAGGTGCAGGGCGCGCTCCTCGTCGGCGGTGCCGGCGAACAGCTTGGGATACTGGACCTTCATCATGCCGGCGCAGGAGGCCGAGGGCACCAGGATGGGATAATCCTCCGGGAAGGTGGCGAGTTGCTGCCGGGCGACGGCCCGGGCCGCGGCATCGTAGCCAGAGTTATAGGCCGGCTGGCCGCAGCAGGTCTGTCCCTGGGGAAAGATCACCTCCAGGCCCTCGCGGCGCAGCAGGCGCATGGCCGCCAGACCGGCCTGGGGAAAGATCAGGTCGATCAGGCAGGTGCCGAAGAAGTAGACGCGGGCGGAGTGCGGCATGGGCTAGGGGGAAAATCTTGCTGGATTGCGGTGGTGCGTCTGGCATTTGGTGGGGATTGGCCTATAGCATAGCCAGGACTGGTAGCCGACCGCGACAAACTTTTGTATATGCCCGACCACGCCCAAGCCCTGAACCCGCCCCGGTTGGCGGTGCTCGCCTCCTTTTCCGGCAGCGGGGGGGTGGAACATATGCTGGTCAATCTTATCGCCGGCTTCGTCGCGGCGGGCCGGGAGGTCGACTTGCTGCTGATCCGTGACCGGGGTCCCCACCTGGCGGGGCTGCCCGCGGCGGTCAACCGCGTGCCCCTGGGCAGCCAGCATAGCTTGCTGGCCATTCCCGCCCTGGCCCGCTATCTCCGCCAGGCGCGGCCGCGGGCCCTGCTGGCGGCCAAGGACCGGGCCGGACGGGCGGCGGTGCTGGCACGGGCCCTGGCGGGCGTCGACACCCGCCTGGTCCTGCGCTTGGGGACCAACCTCTCCGCCTCCCTGGCGGGCCGCTCGGCCCTGCGCCGGGCCTGGCGCTATTGGCCCATTCGCCGCCTTTATCCATGCATCGACCGCATCGTCGCCGTCTCCGCGGGGGTGGCCGCCGACACCGCGACCATCACCGGCCTGCCGCGGGAGGCCATCAGCGTCATTCGTAACCCGGTGATCACCCCCGACCTGCGGCAGCGGGCGGCGGCGCCCTGCCCCCATCCCTGGTTCCAGGGCAAGGGTCCCCCGGTCCTCCTCGGGGCGGGCCGGCTCCAGCGGCAGAAGGACTTCCCGACCCTGATCCGCGCCTTCGCCCGGGTGCGTCAGGCACGCCCCTGCCGACTGGTGATCATCGGCGAGGGTCAGGAGCGCCCGGCCCTCAGGGCCCTGATCGCCCAACTGGGCCTGGCGGACCAGGTCGACCTGCCCGGCTTCCAGGCCCATCCCCTGCCCTTTTTGGCCCGGGCCAACCTCTTCGTGCTCTCCTCCGCCTGGGAGGGATCACCCAACGTGCTCACCGAGGCCATGGCCCTGGGTACCCCGGTGGTGGCGACCGACTGCCCGAGTGGACCCGCGGAACTGCTCGACGGGGGCCGCATCGCCCCCCTGGTCCCGGTGGGGGACCCCGAGGCCCTGGCCGCCGCGATCCTGGCCACCATGGACCAACCCCCGCCCGGGGATCTGCTCATGGACGCCGTCGCGGAATATGAGCAGGCCTATAGCGCCCGGCAGTACCTGGCGGCCCTTGAGCCGGGATAGGACCCTACCACCTATCCCGTCACATGCCAGCCAGCGAGAGGCCGCCAGCCTGGTCACTGATCAGGGAGTTCATCCCTCCCCGGAGGCTAGGGTCATCGCACATCAAAATTTCATTTTTCCCGGCTCGGATGGGTTAAGCAGAGAGTAAGGGAGAAAAGGACTCAAAGCCTACGGTCGCACTACCACCGCCTCAAAAGTCCTCGTGCAACCCCTTCGCCCGCGCCTTGCCGGACCAGACCCAGACGTACTGGATGCCGCTGACGAGGATGGTCACGAGACATGCCCAGGTAAGGAAGGCGATCAAGCCGTCGGGCAAGGGCAAAGGACCGGCGTCGGCAATGACGGTCACGACCAGGGCGATCTGCACCAGGGTATTGAGCTTGCTAGCCCAGATGGGGGCGGCCTTGAGTTCCTCGACGCGGAAGTGATAGAGGGTAGCCCCGCCGACGATGACCAGATCACGCCCGACGGCCGCGATCACCAGCCAGATGGGGATCAGCTTGAGGGCCCCCAGGACCAGGAAGCAGGCCACCAGCAGGGTCTTGTCCGCCAGGGGGTCGAGGATGCCACCCAGCCGGCTCTGCCAGTGATAGTGCTTGGCGAGCCAGCCGTCGAGCCCGTCGGAAAGGCCGGCGATGGCGAAGAGCAGCAGGGCCCAGCCAAATTGACCCTCCAGCAGCAACAGGACCACCGGCATGACCGCCAGCAGGCGCAGGAAGCTGATGAGGTTGGGTAAGTCCCGGGGGCTGAAGACCATGAATGCTCAGGCAGGCGGGGGAGGAGAAGTGGATGGCTGGATTTTATTCTTCCCGCCGCCAGCTTGTCCAAGCAGGCACAGCGGTTAGGAATCGGATGGGCGCGTCAGGCCAGTAATTCATATTAAAATGCGGATTGAATCACCACCGGAGCCGGCCGTGCCACAGGACCCCCACCCCCCCATCCGCCCGGGCGCCAGCCGCCCGACCCATGTCGACAACCAACCCGGCTCAACTAGCCTGAGCTACCGGGCGGCTGAAGTCGACATCGACGCGGGCAACGCCCTGGTCGAACGCATCAAGCCCCTGGCCGCGGCCACCTTCCGCCCTGGGGTGCTGACCGGCCTCGGTGGCTTCGGCGCCCTCTTCGAACTGCCCCTCCACCGCTACCGCCAGCCGGTGCTGGTGTCCGGGACCGACGGGGTCGGCACCAAGCTGAAGCTGGCCATCGAACTGGGTCGCCACGACACCATCGGCATCGATCTGGTGGCCATGTGCGCCAACGATATCCTGGTGGCGGGGGCCGAGCCCTTGTTCTTCCTCGACTATTTCGCTACCGGGCACCTGGACCTCGAGGTCGCCACGGCGGTGGTGGCCGGCATCGCCCGGGGCTGCGAGTTGGCGGGCTGTGCCTTGACCGGGGGGGAGACGGCGGAGATGCCGGGGATGTACGCTGGCGGCGATTATGACCTGGCGGGCTTTTGCGTCGGCATCGCCGACAAGGAGCAACTGCTGACCCCCGAGCGGGTCCAACCCGGGGACGCCCTGATTGGTCTTGCCTCCTCAGGACCCCATTCGAACGGCTATTCCCTCATCCGCAAGATCCTGGAAGTCAGCGGCGCCGACCTGGGACAGGAGTTGGAGGGGCTGAGCCTGGGCGAGCGACTGCTCGCGCCCACCCGCATCTACGTCAAGCCGGTCCTCGCCCTCATGCGGGAACTGCCGGTCCATGGCATGGCCCATATCACCGGTGGCGGCCTGACAGAGAACCTGCCCCGGGTCTTGCCGGTTGGCACCCGGGCCGTCATCGACCTTGACTCCTGGCAAGTGCCGACCATCTTCGCATGGCTGCAGGCCCAGGGCGGGGTGGCGGATCTGGAGATGCACCGGACCTTCAACTGTGGCGTCGGCCTGGTGCTCTGCGTCCCGGCGGAGGTGGCGGATCGGACCTGCCAGCGCCTGACGGAGCTGGGCGAATCGGCCTGGCACCTGGGCCGGATCGAGGCCGCGACGGGCCAACCCGAGGTGATCTTTTCCCGAGGTCAGACGGCGTGAGCCCGGTCCCCCCTGGACCTGCGGGTGAAACCGCCCCCCTGGCCGCGGACCTGAACGCCGACCCGCTCCCAATTCCGGCTGATCCCCAGGCCTCGGGGCCCGCCCTCGCCGCGGGTGAGCCGCCACCCCTGCCCGTCGTGGTCCTGATCTCGGGGAGCGGGAGCAATCTCCAGGCCCTGATCGATGGCGCCGTCAACGGCAACCTGCCCATCCGCATCGCGGCCGTGATCGCCAACCGGGGGGATGCCTATGGCCTGGAGCGGGCCCGGCGGGCGGGCATCCCGACCCAGGTCCTGAGTCACCAGGATTTTGACGATCGGGAGGCCTACGACGCCGCCCTGATGGACCTGATCGATGGCTTTTACCCCGGCCTGGTCGTGCTGGCTGGCTTCATGCGCATCCTGACCCCCGGCTTCGTGGCCCACTACCCGGGCCGAATGCTCAATATCCACCCCTCCCTGCTGCCAAAATACCGTGGCCTCCACACCCACGAGCGGGCCCTGGCGGCGCGGGAACGAGAGCATGGCGCGACGGTGCATTTCGTCACGGCGGAACTGGACGGGGGGCCGGCCATCCTGCAGGCGCGGGTGCCGGTGGCGGCCGATGACGATGCCAGTCGCCTGGCCGCCCGGGTCCTGGTTCAGGAGCACCGCCTCTACCCGCAGGTGGTCCGTTGGTTTGCCCAGGGCCGCCTGGCACTGAGCCCCGACGGCCTGCCATGCCTGGATGGTCAGGCCCTGGACGCGCCCCTGCGCCTGGACCTCTTGACCCCTGACCAGTTAGCCTGAAGCCCGGACTTAGCCACCACGCCTCCCCCTAGCCCCGTCGCTCCCAGGGAACCTCCATGGCACACGTCTTCCAACTCCACCTCCCCAATACCGGCTGGGCCCTCTTTGGCGAGTCGGAGGAACCCGGCGTCGGCATTCGCCTTGGCCAGCATGGGTATGCCCTTGACGGCTCCATCCTGATCGGTCCCATCCTGCACAGCGAGGCGGAGGTGGACGCCCTCGTCGATCGGCTCCACCTGGAACTGGAGAGCGTCCGCGCCCAGGCCAAGCGGGAATTGCAGCGGCTGGGCTGAGCAACCCTGGGTGCCCAGCCTTTAACCGTACGCTTGAGCCCGCTTCAATCAGGTCCCGGTCTTGGTCAGCCCCGGTCCCGAGCCCACCGCAGCCGAGAACATTTTTTGAAACATGTCCCAGGAGGCCATGGAGCCAGCCAGATAGGGCTGGAAGAGCTTGAGGGGATCATAACCCTCGGCGCCTTCCAGCATGCGGGCGCGGATGTCGTCGAGCATCTGCCGCTGGAAGCCCTCCACATCGGGCAGGCCCAACAACTTGCGCATCTCTTCCGGGGTGACATCGACGTCGATTTTCACATTCATGGGCATACTCACTAGGGATGGGAGGAAAGAAGAGGGTCGGCGGAGACATCCGGTCCCAGGGCAACGTCCGGGCCGGGCAAGGCCTATCCGGCGCCCCCCCCGCCCAGTCTTTCCGGGAACCAGGCTTCAGTGACGGACCATGCGCGGATGGGGCTGCTCGACGGGTACCGGCTCATCCACCACCAGGCCCTGACGGACGCGCCGGCCGATCAGGACGCAGGCGTGGCCAAAGGCCTTTTCCGCCTCGCGGGCGGTCCACTCCCACTCCATGGGTGAGGCATTGGCCGGAATCTGCCAATGGCCCGTGGTCAAGATCTTGCCGATGGAGATCTCCAGGGTCCAGTCGTGCCAGACCGTATCCGGGTCCTCTTCTTCATAGAAATCCTGCTCCACCAGGCGCACATAATTGCCGACGGCGCCATCCATGGAGATCAGGTCGTTGACGACCAGCTTGTCATCCACGCAACTGGCGTAGCCGGTATGCACCGCCGTGGCGGTGGCCATGAGAGAATGCATGAGCAGGGCCGGGGACAGGCGGAGGGTGAGCGGACTGTCCCAGTCCGGCTCGGTGACTTCTTGTTCTTGCAACATCCAGTAACTCGATCGCCAAGGAGGGCCCCGTGGGGCGCACTGGCCAGTGGCGCTCGTCGCCACGGCTTTCCGCAATGATGAACCATTCGACACCGGAGGTAAAACCCATGTCAGGGCGACTCGCCATCAACAGGCAAACGCAGGCGACGCCCGCATGAGGGTCGCCGTCTTTTCCGACGTGCAGGCCAACTTCCCGGCCATGGAGACCTGCATCGCCCACATCCAGGCCTGGGCCCCGGACCTGGTGGTCATGGCTGGGGATCTCATCAACCGCGGCCCCAGCAGCGATCTCTGCCTCCGGTCCTTTCAGCATCTGCGGCAAGGGGCGGGCTGGCTGCCCCTTTTGGGCAATCATGAAGTCTGGGTCCTGCGCTGCGGTCATGAGCCACCCACGGACCCCATCGATGCCCGCCTGCGTGCCCTGGCGGACTTTACCCATGCCCAGTTGGCTGGAACCGAGCAGTGGCTGATGGATTGGCCGGATCACCTCTGCTTCGAGGGCGAGCCGGGGCGGGGCTGGGTCCACGTTACCCATGGCACGCTCCTGGGCAACCGTGACGGGATCTCGTTGCGCACCCAGGATGAAGACCTCCCTACCCGGATCCCCGCGGATGTCGACCTCTTTGTCACCGGCCACACCCATCGGCCCCTGTTACGACACTTCTCGGGGGTCGACATCCTGAACATCGGTTCCGTCGGCTCGCCCTTCGATGGCGATGTGCGCGCCAGTTATGGCCAGTTGGAGTGGCATGGGGGGCGCTGGCATACCCGGATCGTGCGACTGGATTATGATCGCGCCGCGGCGGAAAGGGCCTATGAGGATACCGGCTTCCTCGACCGG
>Ga0116141_10006067_pt1 | contig 10064 bp, 4 predicted proteins | sample AD_UKC097_MetaG_FD_89744 | JGI IMG/M metagenome (GOLD analysis project Ga0116141, IMG submission 89744) | Active sludge microbial communities of municipal wastewater-treating anaerobic digesters from USA - AD_UKC097_MetaG | ecosystem: Engineered > Bioreactor > Anaerobic > Digestate | place: USA... | reverse complement strand
GGCACTGAGATTGCCGCAACCATGGGATTGATACTTGTGGACACCAAATATGAATTTGGAAAAAAAGACGGCAAAATCATTCTTATTGATGAAATACACACCCCGGACTCCTCGCGGTATTTTTATGGTTCAGGCTATGAAGAACGCCAAAAATCGGAACTTCCTCAAAAACAACTTTCCAAGGAATTTGTAAGAGAATGGCTGATGGCAAACGGATTTCAGGGTAAGGAAGGACAGCAGATTCCATCCATGACCGACGAAATCATCAACGGCATTTCGGAACGGTATATCGAATTGTATGAAAATATTACCGGAGAGAAATTTGTAAAAACCGACACCTGCAATATTCTTCAGCGGGTAGAGAAGAACATCAACGATTTTTTAAAGAAATAATCACCCGGAAAACGATAATTTCCAATTTATTTTAAAAATTCAGCATTCTTATCATGCTGATTATTTGATTTTTAAAAATATTTTAAAAAAAAGCTTGCTTTGATATAAATCTCAATTTATATTTGCATATATTTTTCAAAATATTATGACAAATATTTTTAATAAACTTTTCTCAGAATTTGATATAAAGCAAGATTCTGCAGAGAGAGAGAGAGAGCTTTTACATACCAGCCCACCCACTGGCAGAAGAGCTATTTCTTTGCCAGCATAATGCCCGTTCGTTACTTAGAACTTCCAATCCATTTTTTAGTAAAATTTACTAATATTTCTATATGTTTTCGATACTTCACAACATCGGGCAGTATTACTTTTTTTATTAAGCAAAAAACAATTTGTCAGCAAACAATTATTAAGAGAAAAACAAATATTAACCCTAAAAAATCAAAAAATGAAAAAATTATTATTACTTTTATGTATGCTTTTCATACAGTTTATGAGTTTTGCACAAAGCGAACTGAAAATATTTTCTGAGTGGATGACCAACACCGGAACTCAAAATTTTTTCCATAAAAACATTATCAAAACAGATGCAAATGGAAATGTTTTTGTTGCCGGAGCAACTGTGAACGATTCAAACAACTATGATATTCTTGTTGCAAAATACAATTCAAGAGGAATTTTGCAATGGATGCAACAATACGATGGGGCGGGTAATGGCGATGATATGGCTGTTGGGCTTTATGTGGACACATCCGGAAATGTTTATACAACAGGAGCTACAATGACACTTACTACAAATTCAGATGTAGTTACTATAAAATATAGCAGCTCCGGAGTGCAACAATGGATTGTTACTTATAACGGAACCGGCAGCTTATACGACGCAGGAGCGGATCTAATGACAGATGCAAGCGGCAACGTTTATATTACAGGTACAAGCTTTAATGCAAACGGCAATACTGATGTTATTACAGTGAAATATAATAGTAGCGGCACACAGCAATGGGTAAGCCCTTACAATTACTCGGCAAACCTGAATGACGGAGGAGCGAAGTTGATGTGGTCGCCTAATGGAAGTATTCGGGTTTCTGTTTTGGTTCAAACAAATGGTACAACCTATAAGTCCGGCGTATTAAACTATAACACAAGTGGAACTTTAGTGGCATCCAAATTTAGCACTAGCACCAGCTCAGGTATTGACCAGGTGAATGATATGGTAACCGATTCTTCTGGTAATATTTACATAGCTGGAGCTATCCCTGTTGCAGGACAAGGGTATAATTATGATATTATTAAATTAAATTCAAGCCTTGATCTTTCTTGGGAACGTACATATAGTGGAAGCAGCAGTTTGGACGATATAGCAACTGGCATCAAAGTGGACGGTACAGGAAATGTATATGTTACCGGAACTTCAGGTACAAGCACAGAAGGGAAAAATATTGTTACTCTGAAATACAACAGTAGCGGCACGTTGCAATGGTCACGAACTTATAATGATACTTTGAACAGGGATGATGAAGCTAATGCTTTGGCTATGGATGCTTCGGGCAATATTTATATTGCCGGATCGTGCGCCACCGAAAGCGACAGCACCAATTATCTTACCATGAAATATAATGCCTCCGGCAATATGTTATGGACTATTCAAAGTGATGGCAACGCACATCTTGATGATAAGGCGAACAAATTAGTGATTGACAACAACGGAGATATTATTGTTACCGGCGAAAGCCGAACCAGTTCGGGTAGTTTTGAATACATGACCATTAAATATGTGGAAAAACAGATAATTACCCCAACTGATTATAATACTGAAGTCCCGGCAGGCAGTTTTTCGTATTATTGCAACAGGGGACAACTGATAAATACTAACGACACGCTGATACCCGAAATAAAATACTATACCAACAACTCATCTCCCGCGTTTTATTTTAAAGATAACAGCAGCAGCTTTGTATTTGCGCATGTTGATGCCAATGACAGCACCAGCGATACATTACACCGTATTGATATGAGTTTTCAAAAAGCTAATTCAACATCAAAAACATACCCAATGGAGGAAACCAGAGATTATCTGAATTATTTTCTGGCACAATGTCCCGATGGGATAACAAAAGTACACGGGAACAAACGCATGGTTACTACCAGCCTGTATTCAAACATTGACCTGATGTACAGCAGCAACCAAAATGGAATAAAGATGTATTTTATCGTGAAACCGGGTGGTAATCCTGATGATTTGATGTTGCTATTTGCCGGGGCATCGTCGTTTAATTTGGATGGCACAACAAATGCTTTGACCATAAACAGCAGCGTGGGCAGTATTACATTCGACAGGCCCACAGCTTACCAGCTAACAAGCGATAATGCCATTGTACCGATAACCGGATGGCAGTGTGCATGGCAAACTAACGGGACAGACAGCACCTATAAATTTTATACCGGCGCCTACAACAATACTGAAGCATTGGTGATACAGGTGGATGAGGGGAATAGTGCACTGCAATTAACACAAAATGGGAATTTGGAATGGAGCACAAACTATGGAGAACAAAATGATGGAAATAATTTATGCTTAGATGTCGTTACCAACCCGACCAATGGAAATATTTATTTAGTTGGTAAAACAAGTTCCTCGGATTTTCCTGTTAATTCAGGATTAAATCAGCCTACCTTTGGCGGGTCAATAGATGGTTTCGTTTTAAGTTTTTTCTCGAATGCAAATAATAATTGGGCAACTTTTTTTGGAGGTAGCGGGATTGATGCTGTGCAAAGCGTTGCATATGGAAATCAAAGTATATATGTAACCGGTGTTACATCAAGTACGAATTTACCAATCTTTTCTTCAAGTATTTCCAATTCTTATAATAAAAATTCGAATTCAGGGAGTAAAGATGCTTTTATCGCAAGAATTTTAACTTCTGGTTCATTTCCTGGTACAATAGTTTGGTCATCTTATATAGGTGGTGAAGGCAATGATGATGGAAAAAGTATAGCAATAGATAATAATAGCAACATTTATATTGTTGGAAATACAACAAGCCAAAATGCCCAACAAAACAGTTGTCTAGCAACTACCGGAGCTCAATTCCCATTATGCGACCAGCAAGGCAACAGTTATTTTCAAGACCACAATGAAGGTGCACAGGATATTTTTATTACTAAATTTGATGCAAATAATAATCTAATCGGAAGTACATTTTATGGAAGCGATCTAAATGATGAGGTATTTGAAATTAACTGTCCTGGAGGTGACGACGAAACAATAATACTGGTAGGAAATACCACTAAATCTTCTGATCCTTTGGCAAATTATACCCCAACACTTTATCAGAGTGGACCCCGTCCTGACCATAATTTTCCACTTTGTGATATGACCGGAACAACTGATTTCTTTCAGGTTGCAGGCCCTGTTTATTCAGGTTCATCAACAGGTTTTATAAGCAGGTTTAGTACTGGGGGTGATCTTCTGTGGGCGACCAATATGAAGGCCATAAAAGAATTTCAAACAGTTACATCAACTCCTCATTATGATAATAAAAATTTTGTTCCTATCGGAGATTTTTATGTAGCAGGATATACTGATTACGAAGAAGGAAATGATAATTGGGTAAGCGGTGTACCATCATGCACTCCGGTAAACACTGTTAATGTACCCATTTGCAATTCAAACGGTGGTTATACAAATGACGGCTCGGTAGATTATGCTGAATTATACATTGCAAGATTTAATCTTGTAAATTGTAATTTAACCTGGGGAACGCTATACCCTGGCCATACAAATATGAAAAGGGAAATCCCAAATGTCTTTAATCCGCAATGGGGAGTAGGGGTGCTTGCTGAAGAAAAGACAATTGATATTACAGTTGATAACTCTCGTGATTTATATTTGCTTGGAACTGGAATGGAATATATTTATAACCCATTACCGCTGATCTCTGGCGCTTACCATAAAGATTTTAGTGGTGGATATGACGAAGCTACTGATACTTATATCCTAAGTTTTGACCCTTCAAATAATTTATTTTGGGCAACTTATTTTGGCACCGATTCTCCAAATTTTTATGGTAATTCGCCTTGGCCATATTATGCGGATTTTGGTGGAGCTATAGCTACATATAATACGGATAAGCTATATATCGCAGGGTATAGCGGATGCGGTGAACCTTATAATTCGCCTAATACAGATTACCAATTTCCATGGGCAGAACCGCCAGGAGGTGCATATATGGATTATGCTTCTACTAATTGGTGGAGATGGAATGCTTTTATAACAAGATTTGGCCTTACATCAATTGGAGTAGGTATTAATGACACACAAAACACAGATTTATCCTTGCAAGTTTATCCAAATCCGGCCAGTGATAATATTATTAATGTAATCTTCCCTCTTATTAAAGAAGGAAAGTATCATATTTTGAATATCCTTGGCGAAGTAATAATGTCTGCTGATATTCGAAATACTGACAGAATTGTTATTAATTCAGAAAAATATGGGAGTGGTTGTTATATTGTTCAGGTACATTCAGATAAAAACTGTTATATCGGTAAATTTATAAAGCAATAAAGTCATGAAATATCTTATCTTTATTTTTTCATTATTCATATTTTCACCGGTATCTGCCCAGCACTGGGCAGCTATCGGTGATTTTAATCACGGTATTGGTTATTTATTTACCGATACCGTTGCCGATGAGTTATATTTGATTGGAGGCTTTTCAAAATTCAACTCTGATACAATAGGTGGAATTGGAAGATGGAATGGTTCTACAATGATAACTTTTGGTTGTGGGGTTGATTGGGATTGCATTACACCCATAATACCTGATGGGTTCTATCCCCGAGTAAACGGGATTATCAGGTATAATGGGGATATTTTTGTTACTGGCTTTTTTAACACAGCCGGGAATAATATAGTAAATAGTATTGCCCGTTGGGATGGAACAAGTTGGTATAATTTAAGTTCTGGTCTTAAAGGAACGGATGGATCGCAAGGAGGTGGTAATGGATTAAAAGTTATTAATAATGAACTATATGTTTTTGGTGGTTTTGATAGTGTTGCAGGGATTGCTGCAAACAGTATAGGCAAGTACGATGGTTCAAACTGGAGCGCTGTACATAACTTTCCGGTGATTCCGACAGATATAGGCGCTGCTAATAGGGTTAATGATATTGCTTTTTATAATAATGAAATCTTTGTATGCGGAAACTTGAATAATTTACCAACAGGAACATTTGCTAACATAATAAAATGGGATGGAGCTGATTGGGTAAGTGTAGGTGATGGCATTAGAGGAAGCATCGTTTTTGTAAACAAAATGCTAGTGTATAAAAATGAATTAATTGTTGGCGGATTATTTTCAAAATCAGTGGCTCCAAATAACCCTGGCTTAAACATTGGAAAATGGAATGGAACACAATGGTCAGAATTAGGTTCAGGCGTTGATGGAATGGTTCATGACATGAAAGTTCATGACGACACTTTGTATGTATGCGGAACATTTAAACACGCTGGTGGCATACCGGCTGATGGTATTGCAAAATGGGACGGAAGTAAATGGTGTGGTTTTGGTACAACTTTCGATAATGTTGTAAACGCCCTCGATTTTTATCGCGATACTTTATATATTGGCGGAGGTTTTTGGTCTATTAATGGAGATAGCATTCAATTTTTAGCAAAATGGACAGGTGGAAATTATATTGATACTTGCAGCAATACTACTTCGGTGGGTGAAATAGATAAAGAAGAAAATGCTATTGTTGTTTATCCTAACCCTGTTACCGGTAATGAATTTACTATTTCTTTTCCGTTCACAAAAAGCGGGACACTACAAGTGATAAATGTATTGGGCGAAACTGTCATATCAAATAACATACGCAATGCAGCTAAGTTTATCATAAACGTGGAAGCATTGAGCAAAGGCTGCTACATAATAAAGGTGCAGGCTGATAATAAATGTTTTGCAGAGAAAATATTAAAACAATGAGCTTAAAAAAGCTTGGATAATTTGTTTTGTTATTCTTCCGCTGGGCTTGGAAATAACGCCGTAATGTATTGGTAATATGAATAATACCTAAGCCTGTGCCGTCGGACCTCCGAAATTATAAGGGCTCAGGTCAACAGGATTATTGTCGTCGATAGTACCGAAATTTTCTTCAAATTTTGAAATATTATCTTTCAGCGCATTCAGCAGTCGTTTAGCATGCTGCGGAGTCAGTATGATACGCGATTTAACTTTTGCCTTGGGAATACCCGGCATAATTTTGACAAAATCCAGGATAAACTCGGAATGCGAATGAGTGATAATGGCGAGGTTGGAATAAATGCCTTCTGCTATTTCTTCACTTAATTCAATGTTCAATTGTTGTTCATTTTTCTTTTCCATGGTTTTTGTTTTTAAAAAAAAATATCGCCGGACACAGTGCCGGCGATATTTTTTTATAGTTAATGACTATTCATTTTCGCTTGTAGATTCTTCTTTTTCTTTTGAAGCTAACAAGTTTTCGTACTCTTCCCTGGTGCTGACAATAATCTTATCATACTCACGCAAACCGCTACCGGCAGGAATAAGGTGGCCTACGATGACGTTTTCTTTCAATCCGGCCAGATCGTCGGATTTTGAGAATACAGCTGCATCAGTCAATACCTTGGTGGTTTCCTGGAAAGAAGCCGCCGATATCCAGCTCTTGGTTTGGAGAGAGGCACGTGTGATACCCTGTAGTATCTGACGGGCAGTGGCAGGATGTGCATCACGAGCTTCTATCAACTTTTTATCCTTGCGTTTGAGTATAGAATTTTCATCTCTGAGTTTACGTGCCGGGATTATCTGGCCTGGCTTGTAGTTTGATTCTTCACCCGGGTTTACAATGACTTTCTTACCATAAATCCAATCATTTTCTTCCTGAAAATCTATCTTGTTCACCAGTTCGCCTTCCAAAAAGCGGGTATCGCCCGGGTCTTCAATTTCAACCTTTCTCATCATCTGGCGTACCACCACTTCGAAATGCTTGTCGTTAATTTTCACACCCTGCAAACGATATACTTCCTGTATCTCGTTCACGATATATTCCTGCACATTGGTGGGTCCCTTAATGGCGAGGATATCTGCAGGGGTAATGGCGCCGTCAGAGAGTTTATCACCGGCCTTAATGTAGTCATTTTCCTGAGCCAGAATCTGTTTGGTGGTGTTAATAAGGTAACTCTTGCTTTCGCCGGTTCTGGAGGTGATAATCACCTCTTTGCTGCCGCGTTTCAGTTTCTTACCAAAAGAAACCACACCGTCTATTTCGGATACTACTGCAGGATCGGAAGGATTACGTGCTTCAAACAGTTCAGTCACTCTGGGCAGACCTCCCGTGATATCGCCAGATTTTCCAACGGATCTCGGAATTTTGCATAAAGTTTCTCCGGCTTTGATTTTCTGGCCTTCCACCACTTTAATATGAGCGCCAACCGGCATATCATATTGCTTGATAACTTCTTTGGTTTTTTCGTTGACAATTTTTATCAACGGGTTTTTGGCTTTGTGCCTGGTTTCAATAATTACCTTATCGTGGAAGCCTGTTTGCTCATCAGATTCCTCGCGGAAGGTGATATTTTCAATGATATCTTCATAAACTACTTTTCCGCCTACTTCCGAAACAATGAGCGCGTTAAAAGGATCCCAATCACATATCAGGTCGCCTTTTTTCACACTATCTCCGTTTTTGAAGTACAGGGATGCGCCATAGGGTATATTACCCGAAGCCAGTACGGTTTTGGTATTGCTATCTACAATCTTCATTTCAGCAGAACGGCCAATTACCATATCCAACAGGTTTCCTTCCGCATCAGTATAAGGTACCGAACGGAGTTCTTCTATTTCGAGTAAGCCATCATATTTAGCTTCAATCTTGGAGGAAGAAGCAATATTCACGCCGGCGACGCCACCCACGTGGAATGTACGGAGGGTAAGCTGAGTACCTGGTTCACCGATGGATTGTGCGGCAATAACACCTACGGCTTCTCCTTTCTGCACAATTTTTCCAGTAGCAAGGTTTCGTCCGTAACATTTTGCGCAAACACCGTGATGCGATTCGCAGGTCAACACGGAACGTATTTCCACACTGTCGATAGGAGAGTCTGCTATGGTGTCACAAATTTCTTCGGTAAGTTCTTCGCCGGCTTTAATAATCAGTTCTCCGGTCTGGGGATGGTAAATATCATGCAATGTTACACGGCCAAGGATACGGTCGTGAAGGCTTTCGACGATATCTTCATTCTTCTTCAGTGCAGTAATTGTTAAGCCTCTTAAGGTGCCACAATCCTGTTCGGAGATGATTACATCCTGGGTAACATCCACCAAACGACGGGTAAGATAACCGGCGTCGGCAGTTTTCAGAGCGGTGTCGGCCAACCCCTTGCGGGCACCGTGAGTTGAGATAAAGTACTCCAGCACGGATAGGCCTTCGCGGAAATTCGACAAAATGGGGTTTTCGATAATTTCAGCTCCCGAGGCGCCTGATTTCTGGGGTTTAGCCATCAGACCTCTCATCCCGCATAACTGACGGATTTGTTCTTTAGAACCACGGGCGCCGGAATCGAGCATCATATACACAGGATTAAAGCCCTGCATATGCTGCGCCAACTGTGTCATCAGGGTGTGCGTCAGGCGTGAGTTGGTGTGTGTCCATACGTCAACAATCTGATTATAGCGTTCGCTGTGTGTTATAAGGCCGGCACCGTAATTGGCTTTGATTTCGTTCACCTCTTCTTCAGCTTTGCCGATCAATTCAGGCTTCACGGCCGGAACAACCAGGTCACCCAGGTTGAACGACAGACCGCCTTTGAAAGCCATGGTATAACCAAGGTGCTTGATATCATCAAGAAACTGAGCAGTACGGGCAGTGCCGGTAATTTTCAACACATCGCCGATAATATCACGCAGTGATTTTTTTGTCAGCAGTTGATTGATAAAACCGTATTCTTTGGGTACTACCAGGTTGAACAATACCCTGCCAACGGTGGTTTCGATAAGCTTGTTAACCAGAACGCCGTTTTCTTTTACATCTACCTTTACTTTGATAAAGGCGTGGAGGTCGATCTTTTTTTCGTTATAGGCTATAATTACTTCTTCAGGGCCATAAAAAGTCATTCCTTCACCTTTTACCGGATTTTCGGGTATGCTTTTTCTTCCTTTGGTAGTGTAATACAGTCCCAGTACCATGTCCTGTGAAGGAACGGTAACAGGGGCTCCGTTAGCAGGGTTATGGATGTTGTGCGAAGCGAGCATCAGTATCTGCGCTTCGAGGATAGCTGCATTTCCGAGGGGGACATGCACTGCCATCTGGTCACCGTCAAAGTCGGCGTTGAAAGCAGTACAGCACAATGGGTGGAGCTGAATGGCCTTACCTTCAATCATTTTCGGCTGAAATGCCTGGATACCAAGCCTGTGCAACGTAGGAGCACGGTTAAGTAAAACCGGATGTCCTTTCATCACATTTTCGAGGATATCCCACACCACCGGATCTTTACGGTCCACAATTTTCTTTGCGGATTTTACTGTCTTTACAATGCCTCTTTCGAGCATTTTGCGGATGATAAAAGGCTTGAACAATTCGGAAGCCATTTCTTTAGGGATACCGCATTCGTTGAGTTTCAATTCGGGGCCGACCACAATAACCGAACG
>Ga0116141_10006064_pt1 | contig 10065 bp, 9 predicted proteins | sample AD_UKC097_MetaG_FD_89744 | JGI IMG/M metagenome (GOLD analysis project Ga0116141, IMG submission 89744) | Active sludge microbial communities of municipal wastewater-treating anaerobic digesters from USA - AD_UKC097_MetaG | ecosystem: Engineered > Bioreactor > Anaerobic > Digestate | place: USA... | reverse complement strand
CGGGTCTACGCGCTCAATTCGGCGCTGGGCGCCGACCCGAAGTCGATGGTCTTCTATTCGCGCACCAAGGGGGCGCTGGAGCAGGCGCTGCGGGCGATGGCGTTCGTGTCGCTGACGCTGGTGCGGCCCGGTCTCATCGGCGGTCGTCGGCAGGAGTCACGGCCCGCCGAAGGCGTCGGCATCCGCGTGTCGCGGCTGCTCGAGCCGCTGCTGCCGCGCCGGTATCGCGTCGTTCCGGCCGAACGCGTCGCCCATCACCTGCTGGAAGCGGCGATCGCCGGTGCGCCTGGCGTGCACGTGCTCGAATCCGAAGCGCTCGTGTGAGCGCAGTGCGTCACCAACGTCCTGCCGCGTTCCACTGCTGGTGCTTGACCCGTGCCATCGCCAGCTCCTCGCCGCTCATCTCCCACGGCAGCGGCAGCTCGATCTCGATGCCTTCACGCACGCGGTTGTAGTTGTCGCCGATGACCGCCCGATTGCGCGCATAGAGCACCGGCCAGCGCCACATCTCACCCTGATAGAACCACTTCGCGATGGCCGACAGCGATTCGCCACCGCGCACCTTGTACATGCGGCGCGTCACCTTGGCCAGGTTCGCCACCCGGCCGGGCGGCGCCTGGTTGGAGGCGTCGTAGTAGTCCTTGAGGATGTCCTTCACGTGCTTGGTCGCGGCGAGGCCGCCGAGGCCCAGGTGCATCGCGAAGGCGATTCCGCGCTGGTCGGGGCCGGTCACCTGGCGGTAGTTGTTGTTCAGACCGTTGACGATCTTGGTGCCGATGATCCGTGCGCTCTCGAGCGCGCCCTGCTTCGTCATGTCGGTGTTCCAGGTGTGGACGACCACCAGCGCGTAGGGCCCCACGACCATCTCCCAGAACACGCTGGAGGCGCCGGCCAGCACCGGCCCGGCGGTCAGCCCGCCGATCGCGGTGATCAGTGCCGAGGTGAAGAAGTGCTCGACGTTGGCGACGTGCGTGGCCGTAACCTTCACGTCCCGGGCGTTCATCACGAACTCGATCGATTCCCGGATGGAGGAGACGCCCCCGTCCTTGCGGCCGGTCTCGCGGTTCGGCGTTTCGCGCCGCTCGGTGATCCAGGCGCGCGCCAGCACGATCTGGTTGTGCGTGTGGGGCAGGTACTTCCAGAAGCTCATGTACGCGACCGGAGACCAGGAGTCGAGCGACGGGTTGGCCGCGATCGCCCAGGCGGTCTCGGCGATGAGCTTCTCGGACGGGTCGGTGAAGTAGTCGCGTGGTGTCGGCATGGTGGTCGTCTCGTGCGCTGGCCGGCCGCGGAGCGCCCGACTCGGCGACAGCATCGCCAATCCGGGCGCGCGCGTCCATCGTTCCGAAGTCGGAGCCCGCGCGCCGCGTGTTCCGGTTCGACGGCCTTGACGCCGCCGCGCGGGGCGCCGCGGTTGACAGCCGCAGCCACCGTTGGCATACCCACTGCACGCACCATGGATCCGGAGGAGGGACAGCGCGTATGGCCGAACGGACATTGAGAGGAAAGGTGGCGATCGCCGGCATCGGCGAGACCATCTACTACAAGCACGGGCAGTCGCCCGATGCCGAATTCAAGCTGGCGTTGCGCGCGGTGCTGGCCGCCTGCGCGGATGCCGGCATCGACCCGCGCGAGGTCGACGGCTTCGCCTCGTACGGCAACGACCGCTCCGAGGCGACGCGGCTCGCCGCCGCGCTGGGCATCCGCGAGCTGCGCTTCTCCAACATGCACTGGGGCGGCGGCGGCGGCGGCGTGGCCGCGGCCGTCGGCAATGCCGCGGCCGCCGTGCATTCGGGCATGGCCGACTGCGTGATCGCGTTCCGTTCGCTCGCGCAGGGGCAGTTCGCCCGCTATGGCAAGGGCAGCCAGGCGGCGACCGTGACCGGCGACGACGCGTTCGCCGTGCCCTACGGGCTGATGTCGCCGGCCCAGCGCTTCGCGATGAAGATCACGCGCTTCATGACCGACCACGGCATCCGCCACGAGGCGCTGCGCAGCATCGCACTGGCCTCGTACCACCATGCGCAGACCAATCCGCGGGCGGTGATGCACGGACGCCCGCTGGACGAGTCGAAGTACGACGCGGCGCGCTGGATCGTCGAGCCCTTCCACCGGCTCTTCGACTGCTGCCAGGAGAACGACGGCGCGGGGGCGGTGCTGGTGGTGCCGGCCGAGCGTGCGAAGGACCTGCCGCACAAGCCGGTCTACCTGCTGGCGGCCGCGCAGGGCGGCCATCACCGCAGCGCGGCACCCGCGCACAATGCGCCTGACTACGCGTCGGCGCACTTCAAGACGGTGGCCAAGAACCTCTGGGCGATGGCGAAGATGGGCCCGTCCGACGTCGACGTGGTGCAGGCCTACGAGAACTTCACCGGCGGCGTGCTGCTGAGCCTGGTCGAGCACGGCTTCGTCGAGCCGAAGACGGCCAACGAGTTCCTGGTGCTCGACAACCTGAAGTTCGACGCCGGCCGCATGCCGCTGAACACCAGCGGCGGCAACCTCGCCGAGTGCTACATGCACGGGCTGGAGATGGTGAACGAGGCCGTGCGGCAGCTGCGCGGCACGGCCTGCAACCAGGTGCGCGACCCGAACGTCGTCGCGGTGCTGGGCGGCCCGATGGTCACCCCCGTCAGCAGTCTGATCCTTGGCACGGAGGCTTCCCTGTGAGCACGACCATGAACGACAAGAACGCCCGCGCGCTGCCGGCCGGACTGCCCGCGCCCGGGGTGGAGCCGCTCAGCGCGCCCTACTGGGCGGGCACGCGTGCCGGCAAGCTGGTCGTGCAGCGCTGCACGGCCTGCGGCAGGCACCAGTGGGGGCCGGAATGGATCTGCCACCGCTGCCACGCCTTCGACCTCGGGTGGGCCGAAGTGGCGCCGCGCGGGCGCATCTGGAGCTGGGAGCGCCCGCACCATCCGGTGCATCCGGCGCTCACGGGCCACACGCCGTACACGATCGTGCTGGTCGAGCTGGCCCATGCCGACGGCATCCGCATGGTCGGCAACCTGCTGTGCGGTCCGACCGACCCGGTGACGATCGGCGCCGAGGTCGAGGCCGTGTTCGAGCCGCACGACGAGGCGACGCCGCTGTACACGCTGGTGCAGTGGCGTCTGGCGGGCGGCGCGTGAGCCCCGGGCGCGGCGCGCGTGCGTGCCGCGCTCAGGCGCCCGCGTGTGCCACGTGTACGCGGGGCCGCCGCCCGTCGTTCCACCGGCCGTCGAGCGCGCGTTCGATCTGCGCGGCCAGCTGCAGCAGCAGGCCGTCGTTGGCCTGGCGCGCCTGCGCCTGGATGCCCAGCGGCATGCCGTTCTCCTGCGCGGCCATCGGCAGCGAGATCGCCGGGATGCCGCACAGGTTGGCCAGCGGCGTGTAGGCGAAGTTGCGCCACAGGTTGGCGAACCAGTCGTGCACCGACGGGTTGTCGCTGATCGTCAGGTATTCGGTTGTGCCGATCCGGGGCGTGGGCAGGGCGGTGACCGGCGTCAGGATCACGTCCCACGATTCGAAGAAGTTGCCGAACGCGCGCGCGGTGGTGTTGAACACCGTCTGCATGCGGAAGCGCTCGGTGTACGTGGTGTTGCGCCCGGCCTCCCAGATGCGGATGTTGATCGGCTCGACCCGGTCGGCGGGCGGCCGTTCGAGTCCGAGCGGGACGAGCAGGTTCGAGATCGTCTGCGCGAAGTTGCTGATGTAGCAGGTGGTCTGCGCGTCGAACGCGGCCCGGATGTCGACGTCGGGGAGCGCCCAGTCGACGCGGTGACCGAGCCCCTCCAGGAACCGGCCCACCCGCTCGAGCTCGGCCACGAAGTGCGGCGTGGCCCGGTAGTCGCCCCACGCGTGCGACAGCGCGATGCGCAGGCGGCCCGGGTCGCGCCGGATGAGCTCGCAGTAAGGCTCTTCGGGCGTCCAGTACGGCATGAACTCGCCCGGTGCGCCGCCCCGGCAGTGGTCGACGAAGGCCGCCGTGTCGCGCACCGTGCGCGTGTGGCAGCCCTGGATCGACACCAGCCCGGTGAGGTCCGACGCGCCGGGTGCGATGGAGAACACGCCGCGCGACGGCTTCAGCCCGATGTTGCCGTTGACGCCGGCCGGAATGCGGATCGAGCCGCCGCCGTCGGTGGCGTGCGAGATCGGCAGCGCACCGGCCGCCACCATCGCGGCGGTGCCGGCCGACGAGCCGCAGGTCGTGTAGTCGGTGTCCCAGGGATTGCGCGTCACGTAGACGGCGGGGTTCTCGGCCGAGCTGCACACGCCGAACTCCGGCGTGGTGCTGCGCCCGAGGATGTTCAGCCCGGCCTGCCGGATGCGCCCGGCCAGGAAGCTGTCGGCGCTGGCGCGGTTGCCGCGCATCAGCAGCGAGCCCATCTCCTGCAGCCGGCCCTTGAGCGTCGGGCCCAGGTCCTTCATCAGGTAGGGCACGCCCGCGAAGAACCCGTCGGGGTTCATGCCGTCCTTCAGCGGATCGTCGACGACGTCGTCGAACACCTCCACCACGGCCGACAGGGCCGGGTCGGTGCGGGCGATCGCGGCGGCCGCCTGCGCGGCGAGCTCGCGCGGTGTGAGCTCGCCCGCGCGCACGCGCTGCGCCAGCGCGGTGGCGTCGTGCGCCGCCCATTCGTCCCAACGCATTGCCAGGGTCATGTCGTGGATCTCAGTCGGTGGAGTTCGGGGTGCCGAAGGCGCCATGACGCCCGACGCCCGACGCGAAGGCCGTCGCGCCGGCCAGCGTCTCGCCGGACGCGATCACGGCGAGGCCGCCGCGCATCTCGTCGGCGATCGCCTCGTCGGTGGACAGGCTCCACTGGTCGAGCACCGAGCGGCGGTCGTTGCGCAGGCACGCCTGCGGAAACGCGGCGAGCTCGTGCGCGAGCCGCACCGCCTGCGCGCGCGCCTGCCCGGAGGGCACCACGCGGTTGGCCAGCCCGATCGCGAACGCCTCGTCGGCCTTCACCGGCCGGCCGGTCAGGATCAGGTCCATCGCACGGGACTGACCGATCAGCCGGGGCAGCCGGATCGACCCCATGTCGACCAGCGGCACGCCGAAGCGGCGGCAGTAGATGCCGAACACCGCATCCTCCGCGACCACGCGCAGGTCGGCCCACAGCGCCAGCTCCATGCCGCCGGCGACCGCATGCCCTTCGATGGCGGCGATCACCGGCTTGCTCAGTTCCAGGCGCGACGGCCCCATCGGCGCGGGCGTGTTGCGCCCCCCGACCTCGCGCCGCTTCTCCCGATCGCCCTGCGCGATCGCCTTCAGGTCGGCGCCGGCGCAGAACGCGCCGCCGGTGCCGGTGAAGACCGCCACCGACGCCTCGGGGTCGGCGTCGAACGCCAGGAAGGCGTCGTACAGCAGCGCCGCGGTCCGCCCGTCGACCGCATTGCGGCGCGCGGGCCGGTTGATCGACACGATGGTGACGGGGCCGTCGCGCTCGATCAGCACGTCGGCGGTGTCGGGGGCCTGGGCGGCCCGAGGGGCGTCGGGGGGGCTCATGGGGGTCTCCTCGGAGGGGCAGGTCAGCCCGGCAGGTCGAGCACCTGGCGCGCCAGGATGTTGCGCTGGATCTCGCTGCTGCCGCCGTAGATCGTCTGCACGCGCGCCTTGTAGAACGGCGCCAGTGCGTTGATCGCCGTCTCGCCGATGCGGGCGGCGGCATTCATGCCGCCGAACGGACCGGCGGTGTCGATGATCAGGTCGGCGATGCGCTGCGAGGTCTCGGACGCCCAGATCTTCAGCAGCGACACGTCCGGGCCCAGCGGCTCGCCGCGGCCCACGATCGCCGCATAGTGGCCGTAGATGTCGCCCAGATGCGCGACGTCGAGCTTCAGCGACACGAACCGGTCGTTGAACACCGGATCGTCGAACACGCCGCGTGCCCGCGCCACCGTCTCGAGCACCTGCAGCCCGTATTCGGGCAGCTTCGGGCTGCCCAGGAAGATGCGCTCGAAGCCCAGCAGCGACTTGGCCACCGTCCAGCCCTGGTTGAGCGCGCCCACCAGGTTGGTGTGGTGCGTGCGCACGCCGTCGAGGAACACCTCGCAGAACTCCTCGTGGCCCGAGAGGTCGCGGATCGGCCGCACGCGCACGCCCGGCGACGCGAAGTCGAGCAGCAGGAAGCTGATGCCCTGCTGCGGCTTGGCGTCGGGGTCGGTGCGCACCAGTGCGAACATGTGGTTGGCGTCGTGCGCCAGCGTCGTCCAGATCTTCTGGCCGTCGATCACGAAGTCGTCGCCGTCGCGCACGGCGCGCGTGCGCAGGCTGGCGAGGTCGGAGCCGGAGTTCGGTTCCGAGTAGCCCTGGCACCAGATGTCCTCGCACGACAGGATGCCGGGCAGGTACTTGCGCTTCTGTTCCTCGGTGCCGTAGCGCATCAGCACGGGGCCGACCATCAGCACGCCGTGGTCCTGGAAGCGGGCGATGCCCACGCGCTCCTGCTCCTCCATGAAGATCAGCAGCTTCGACGGCGACAGGCCCATGCCGCCGTACTCGACCGGCCAGGCCGGGGCGATCCAGCCCTTGGCGGCCATGCGCAGGTGCCAGTCCTTGTTCTCGTGCCAGCGCAGCCGCCGCGGCGGGAAGCGCAGCGCATGCGGATAGTGCGTGTCGAAGTCGTCGCGCACGAGGGCGCGGAAGTCCTCGTCGCTCATCGCGTTCCAGTCGCGCTCCTGCGCGACGCCGTAGCGGAAGGGTGCGGTCGTGCTCATGCGGTGGCCTTCGCGGAAGTGGCACTCAGGGCGCCGAAGCGGCGGCGGTGTTCGGAGGCGTTGCCCATCCACGCCGACAGCGTCAGCGCGCGGTTCACGTACAGGCCGAGGTCGTACTCGTCGGTGGTGCCGATCGCACCGTGCAGCTGGATCGTCTGGTTCGACAGCAGCAGCGCCGACTGCGCGGCCCGCGCCTTGGCGCTGCTCGCGGCCAGCGTGCGCGCCCGCGCATCGGACGCCGGCGAGTCGAACGTGCGGATCGCGGCGTCGACCACCGCGCGCGTGACCTGCCGGTGGATCCACAGGTCGACCGCACGGTGCTGCAGCGCCTGGAAGCTGCCGATCGGCTTGCCGAACTGCTTGCGGGTGCGCAGGTAGTCGAGCGTCAGCTCGAGCGCACGGTCCATGCCGCCCACCAGCTCGGCGCTGCTGGCGATCGTGCCGAGGTCGACGGTGGAGCGCAGCAGTGCCGCACCGTCGGCAGGCGTCGCGACGCAGTGCTCCGGCGCGACCTTCACGTCGTCGAGCACGAGCCACGCGCTGGCCGTGCCGTCGGCGCAGGGCTCCGCCGTCACCGACACGCCGGCCTGCGTGCGCGTCACCCAGTACAGCCCGACACCGTTGCCGGCCGTGGCGGCCACGACGAAGGCGTCGGCGCTGGCCGGCACCACGAAGCGGCATGCGCCGCGCAGCACGGTGTCGGCGCCCGACACCGTGGCGACGGCGCCGGGCCGGTCGGTGTCGAGACCGCCGCGCTCGTCCTGCCACGCCAGCGCGGCGACGACGTCGCCACCGGTCACCGCCGCGAGCAGCGGCGCGGCGCGCGCGCCCGCGCGGGCGAGGCACCACGGCGTCATCAGGCCGGCCGACACGAACGGCTCGGGGAAGGCGGCATAGCCGAGCTTCGACGCGATCGTCGCACCGGCCGTCAGGCCCAGGCCGAGCCCGTCGGCCGATTCGGGGACGACGATCGCGTACCAGCCCAGATCGGCCATCTGCTTCCAGACCGCGCGATCGAAGCCGTCCGCGCTGCCGCGCACCGCGCGCACGCGCGCCGCGTCGGGCTTTGCGAACGACGCCGCCGCATCGGCGAGCATCGTCAGTGTTTCATCTGTCATTGCTGTTCTTCCAAGGGGAGGGTGAACGTCTGAACGCGCAGGATTTTATCCTGCTCAACTATGGTCTCGATATCCGCGCGTCGCGCACGGCCGTGCCGCGATTTCGGCACGCACACGCAACGAGGCCTGCACATCGCCGGCATCGGGCGTGCATGATCGACCCGATCACGAGCGACCGGATCCACCGGTCCACACACGAGAGGGAGACATCGTCATGACGTTCGCACGGTTCGTTCCGAAGACCCGTTCATTGCTGACCGCCCTGGCCGCCGCCGGCGCACTGGCGATCGCCGTGCCGGCCGCCGCCGCCGAGAAGTGGAATCTGTACGTGTACAACGCCGTGTCCACGGTGTCGGCCGTCAAGGGCCTGGTGAAGGTCAACGAGGAGATCGAGAAGGAGACGGGCGGTGCGCTGTCGATCCGTCTGCACCTGGGCGGCTCGTTGCCGATCAACACGACCAACATCACGCAGGCGGTGAGCGACGACGTCGTGCAGATGGGCGACGACGGCTACTTCCTGGGCAACGTGCCCATCGGCGGAGTGCTGCGCCTGCCGATGCTGATCCAGTCGCGGGCCGAGTACGACAAGGCGGCGGCCATCATGGAGCCCTACCTGCAGAAGGCCTTCGAGAAGAAGGGCGTGCAGGTGCTGGGCCAGTACCTGTATCCGTACCAGGTCGCCTTCTCCAGCAAGAAGCTGACCTCGCTGGCCGACTTCAAGGGACAGAAGATCCGCGTCACCTCGCCCGAGCAGAGCGAGTTCATCAAGCGGCTGGGTGGCGTGCCGGTGACGATCGGCGCGCCCGAGGTGCCGTCGGCGCTCGACCGCGGCGTGGTCGACGGCGTGCTCACCGCCAGCTCCGGCGGCGGCAACATCTGGAAGGACATGCTCAAGTACAACTACCGCCTGGGCATCAACTACTTCAACTCGGTCGTGATCGTGAACAAGGAGCGCTTCGCCAAGCTGCCGCCGGACGTGCAGGCCAAGGTCACGCGCATCGTGCGCGACAACATGCCGCTGATCACCGGTGCGATGGAAGGCGAGGAGGAGACGCTGACGAAGAAGTTCGCCGACGGGGGCATGGTGATCACGCGGCAGGCGCCCGCCGACGTCGACCAGGGCATGAAGCTGATCTCGGCCTACTGGGACGAGTGGGCGAAGTCCAAGGGCCCCGACGCGGTCGAGGCCCTGAAGAAGGTGCGCGCGGCGCTCGGACGCTGAGCGCGCGATGTCCGCGGGACAAGACTCCCTGGACGGACTCGGGCACGCGATCGAGCACATCGCCGCGGGGCCCGGTCCGCTCGAAGACGCGTCGGAGTGGCTGTCGTCGCTGGCGCTGATCGCGATGATCCTGCTGATCGGCACCGAAGCGATCGTGCGCAACGTGTTCGGCGGCTCGCTGCAGATCACCGACGAGATCTGCGGCTACCTGCTCGTGGCGGTCACCTTCCTGTCGATGTCGGTGTCCGAGGCGCACGGCGCCTTCCACCGGGTCGAGCTCGTGCAGGCGCGGCTGGGGCGCCGCGCGCGCATCGTGCTGCAGATCGTGTTCGACGCCTGCGCGCTCGTCGCGTCCGCGCTGGTCGCCTGGCAGGTGACCCGGCTGGCGATGAACTCGTGGCGCGCCGAGGACGTGGCCCCGACGCCGCTGCAGACCCCGTTGTGGCTGCCGCAGTCGGTGATGGGCATCGGCATGGCGCTGCTGTGCCTGGCGCTGCTGCGTTCCATGCGGACGAAGGCGCGGCGACTCGCGCAGGTGGCGTCATGACCCCCGGCGTCGAACTCGTCTTCATCCTCGCCCTGTTCGTCGGGCTGCTGTGCCTGGGCATGACGATCCCGTTCGCCATCACCGTGCCTTCGGTGCTGTACCTGGTGATGCATGCGGGACTGCCCGGGCTCAAGGGCGTGGGGCTGGTGACCTGGGGCAGCATGAACAGCTTCACGCTCACCGCCATTCCGCTGTTCATCCTGATGGCCGAGATCCTGCAGGAGAGCCGATTGAGCCTGCGGGTGTACCGCGGCCTGTCGAAGCTGGTGTCGTGGATGCCCGGCGGCCTGCTGCAGACGAACATCGCCGGCTGCGCGATCTTCTCGGCGATCAGCGGCTCCAGCGTGGCCACGGCGGCGTCCATCGGCCGCGTCGCGCTGCCCGAGCTGGAGCGGCGCAACTACAGCCCGCGCCTGTCGGCCGGATCGCTGGCGGCCGGCGGCACGCTGGGCATCCTGATCCCGCCCAGCATCGCG
>Ga0116141_10006060_pt1 | contig 10068 bp, 7 predicted proteins | sample AD_UKC097_MetaG_FD_89744 | JGI IMG/M metagenome (GOLD analysis project Ga0116141, IMG submission 89744) | Active sludge microbial communities of municipal wastewater-treating anaerobic digesters from USA - AD_UKC097_MetaG | ecosystem: Engineered > Bioreactor > Anaerobic > Digestate | place: USA... | reverse complement strand
GACGGCATCCCGATGGGCATCTACGCGCGGGCCTCGCTGGAGCGCGAGTTGCGGGCGCAGGCGCCGCAGATGTTCGAGGTGACCGCCGCGAGTTTCGACTACTACCACGCGCTCTTCGGCATCCGATACCCGTTCGGGAAGTACGACCAGGTGTTCGTTCCCGAGTTCAACGCCGGCGCCATGGAGAACCCCGGGTGTGTGACGATCCGCGACGCCTACCTGTTCCGCGGGGCCGCGACCGACGAGGACCTGCTCGTCCGCAGCAACACCATCGCTCACGAGTTGGCGCACATGTGGTTCGGCGACCTGGTGACGATGCGCTGGTGGGACGACCTGTGGCTCAACGAGTCCTTCGCCGAGTACATGGCCTACCGCACCCTCACCCAGGCCGGGCTCTTCCCGCAGGCGTGGGTCGACTTCTCGATCGGCCGCAAGATGTGGGGGTATGCCGCGGAGCGGTCCCCGTCGACGCACCCGGTCGCGGGCTCCCCAGCCCCGGATGCCCTGTCCGCCCTGACCAACTTCGACGGCATCTCCTACGCCAAGGGCGCGTCCGTCCTGCGCCAACTCATCGCCCACATCGGTGACGAGGCATTCGTCGCGGGCGTCACGGCATACCTCAATGAGCATGCCTTCGGCAACGGTGAGTTGCGCGAGTTCCTCGCCGCGATGTCTCGGGCCGCGGGCGTGGACCTCACCAATTGGAGCGGGGCCTGGCTGGAAACCGCCGGCGCCGACACGATCTCGACCGAACTCGGCGGCTGGGTGGGCCGCCGGGTGCCGCCCGACCACCCCGCCGACCGCCCGCACACCCTCGACGTCGCGGGCTGGAGCGACGGTGCGGAGGTGTTCCGGGTGCCGGTGCGGGTCACCGGGGACTGGACCCATGACGAAGCCCTCGCGGTGGCGCCACCGGCCGCGGTCGTCGTGCCCAACGCGAGCGACCTCACCTGGGCCGATGTCGACCTGGCACCAGCGACGCTCTCGGCGTTGACGACCCAACTGGGGGCGATCCCGGACGCGACCGCTCGGGCCGTCGTGTGGAGCGCCCTCCTCGGCGGGGTCTACCGCGGCACCGTCGACCCGCGGCTGGCCCTCGATGTGTTCACCGCCGCGGCACCGCAGGAACAGCACGACGGGATTCTCGCCCGGGTGTCCACGCACCTCACGGACCGGATCATCCCGTGCTTCCTGCCGCCCGAGGCCGGCCCCTCGGCGGTCGGGCGCGTCGCCGGTGTCGGCTATCGGGTGCTGCGCGAGGCGGTGCCCGGGTCGGCTCAGGCGGTGGTCGCGGCCCGGCTGGTCGCCCGGACGACGACCGACGAGGACCGGCTGCGCGCCTGGCTCGACGGCGCCCACCTGCCCACCGGGCTGGACGGCGACGCCGACTTCCGGTGGCTGGTCGTGCGCAACCTCGCGAGCCGGGGCCGGCTCGACGAGGTGGGCATCGAGGCGGTGCGCCGCGCCGACGACACCCTCTCGGGGCGGCTCGCCGCCTTGGGCGCCCGGGCATGCATCCCGGATGTCGCGAGCAAGGGCTGGGCGTGGACCGAGTTGACGACGAACCAGCGGCTGTCCAACTATGAGGCGCTCGCGCTGGGCGGGGGGTTGTGGCTTGCGCCCGACCCGACGTTGGTCGAGCCGTATGCCGCCCGCTTCCCGGACGCGGTGGTGCGGATGTCGGGGTGGTTCGGGGACGACGCGATGGACCGGATCGTCAAGGCCGCCTTCCCGCGCCCGCTGGTGACGCCGGCGACCGCGGCGATGGCGGCGGGGGCCCTGGCTCGCGAGGATCTGACGCCGGGGGTGCGGCGGGCGCTGCGCGACCAGGCCCACGAACTCGACGAGGCGCTCGCGAGCAGGGCGCTCTATGGCTGAGGAGATTCCTGCGCGCCGCGTGCCGCCCCGCGACACCCCGGACGGGGCTGCGGCTGCCGGCGCCGCTCAGCGCACCGCGGTGGCGTCGCCGTTGCTGGCCGCCCTGGTCGAGGGCCGCACCCCCGGAGCCCGGGTGGTCATGCCCGACGGCGCGTTGACCCACGTGGAGTTGCTCGCCGCGGCCCGCGCTCGGGTCCCCGACCTGGCCGGGCTCGGCCGGATCGCGGTGCGCGCCGACCCGAGCCTCGATGTGGTCGTCACCCTCGTGGCCGCGCTGCTGGCCGGGGTGACCGTCGTGCCGGTGCCCGCCGACGTCGGCGTTCGCGAGTTGGGGCATGTCCTCACCGACAGTCAGGCGATCCCGTGGGGGGCCCTCGCGGAGGAAGTTCCCACCGGGGGTCTGCCCGCCTCGACCGATGGCGGCGTCCCTCCGGGCGCAGTCGTCGCGGCTGCCTCCTCCGAGCGGCTGGCCCCGGCGGGGGTCCTCGTTCTCTACACCTCGGGTACGACCGGAGCCCCCAAAGGCGTCCCCATCACCGCCCCCGCCATCGCCGCCTGCCTCGACGGACTCGCGGACGCCTGGGACTGGACCCCGGCCGACACCCTGGCCCACGGCCTCCCGCTCAACCACGTCCACGGTCTCGTCCTTGGTCTCCTCGGTCCGCTCCGCCTCGGGTCGAGCCTGATCCACACCGGGCGACCGCTCCCGCAGGGGTATGCCGCCGCCGCGGCCGCCGGGGGCACGCTCTACTTCGGGGTCCCCACCGTCTGGGGCCGGATCGCCGCCGACCCCGACGCCGCGCGTGCCCTCTCCGGTGCCCGCCTGCTCGTCTCCGGCAGCGCACCGCTACCCCGGCCGGTTTTCGAATCCCTGCGCGACCTCACCGGCCATGAACCCGTGGAGCGCTACGGGATGACCGAAACCCTCATCACCGTCGCGGCTCGCGCCGACGGGGAGCGGCGGCCCGGCTGGGTTGGGTGGCCGCTGCGCGGCATACGAACCCGGTTGCGGGCCGAGGACGGGACCGAGGTGCCCCACGACGGGGAAACCCTGGGCCGCCTCCAGATCGCCGGACCGACGCTCACGCCCGGCTACCTCGACCGGCCGGACGCCAACGCGGAGTCATTCACCGCCGACGGCTGGTTCGTCACCGGGGACATCGCCGTCATCGCCCCGGACGGATGCCACCGGATCGTCGGCCGGGAGTCCGTCGACCTCATCAAGAGCGGGGGTTACCGGATTGGGGCCGGGGAAATCGAGACCGAACTGCTCGCCCACCCCGACGTTGCCGAGGCTGCCGTCGTTGGCGAGCCCGACCCTGACCTGGGCCAGCGCATCGTCGCCTATGTCGTTGCCCGCGAAGGGGTCACGGTCGACGGCTTGACCCTGGCCGACTGGGTCGGTGGCCGGCTCTCCGCCCACAAGCGCCCCCGCCAGGTGCATCTGCGGGAGAATTTGCCGCGCAATGCGATGGGCAAGGTCGTCAAACCCGAGTTGCGTTGACACGACCCATACAGTGGGGTGCTTGCTCGGCATACCAAGCCGGGGCCGCTATCGTCGGGATCAGCGGGCAATGGTGCCCGTGCCACCCGACACGAACTGGGAGCACCTATGGCGACCGACTGGGCAGCCGACGTCCGGAAGTACGCACCGAAGGCCACCGACGAGCACATCAAGGGCATCGTCCGCCACTGCGGCATCGCGCTGCAGAAGGCCGACTCCTCGCTCGTCTCCTGCAGCGACAAGGCCGAGACCGACCGCGTCAAGAACGGCTTCATGAAGAAGAAGCTCGCCCTCACCGACGATGACGCCACCCTCCAGGCAAGCATCGACGCCGTGTGCGCGCAGATGAAGGCGTCCAAGCGCAAGAACCGCGTGACCTTCTACTACCTGCTCGCCGAGCGGCACGGCAAGCTCGACCTCTTCGGCTGAGTCACCACACACGTATGCCGCGCTGCCTCCGGTCGGGGCGGCGCGGCATACGTGTGTCCGGGCGGCATACAGGGTGTTCGGGGCGCACGCTGTGCTGGCGCTGGGAACGAGGAGCGCTCAGTGGAATTGGCTGTCGAACCAATCGGTGCGCGCCGCAGTCCAGGTCGACAACGCTGCCACCTCGGTCGACCAGGCGCCGTGCACGATGTGTGACTCATCGCGGGGAGTGACGCTGTTCCAGCGGTTGGAGTCGAACTTCGCGCCCGAACTCAGGTGCGCCGCCTGGTCATCGATCCAGCCTCGCAAGTCGGAGAAGTGGCCGCGCACCTCAAGCCAGCGGGCTTTCACGGCCTTTCGGAACTCCGGGTCCTCATTCAACCGTTTGAGCCACGTGTTGGTCGTCGCCGCCGATCCGTTGGGATACCAGCCAGTGGGGCTGGCCTGATTTCCGGGGAACCCGGTCGACCCCATTGAGGCATCAAAACCCTGAACGGGTCCAAAACACAACTTGCCGGGTCCGCTGGCCGAATCCGCGGCCTTGTACATGAAGGAGCCCCTGGGGTCCGTGAGGGCGACATTCTTCGTGTACTCCATGAGGAGGTAGTAGTCCACGGCGCAGCGTTCGTCGATGTAGGCGCGCCAGCCATTCGTGCTGTCGGTGAACTCCTGACCTCGCAGGGCGGCATCGGCTTTGCTGAGGTAAGTGCGCACGTAGTCGCGTTGTTCTTGCGTCAGTTCGCCGTCGTCGTTGCCGGATTCGTGCTCCACGACGGTCAACCCGTATTGCTCCAACTTGATGAAGTTCGGCTCTTTTGAATCCGTGTCCCAGCGCAGCAGGAATTCATCTTTGGATGCCGCTCGGGGCGTGGGTGTGGACTTGGACATCTGTGGCGTTGACGAGTCCTGAGTGACCGAGCCGCGAGTCGCGAACGAGTGTCGGGTACCCAATCCGTAGACTCCTCGAAGTTCGCCATTGACGTAGAGGTCGACGGGGATGAGGTCAGAGGTCCACGTCAAGCCGTCCAATTTGGTGGCGAGATGCAGCCCTACGCTGGTGCGCAGCAACGACCGATCATACCGATCCCCGTAGAGGGTCACGTGCGAGGAGCTCGGCAACCCACACAATGCGGCATCGTGGGCGAGCGTGACGGCAATGTCCGGTTTGTCGCGTTCCCACGAGAAATCGCCCACGCCGGCGATCTTGGCCGTCGCAGGACTTGAGTCGGCGCATCGTCCGTCCCCAGTTCCCTTCACGGTCAGTTGGCCCTCCCAAGCGGAGCCACTTTCCCCGATGGGCGAGCCGTCGTCGGTATCGACGTACACAGTTGGCAGGCCGTCGTCTTGCCGCGTGCGCGGGGCCGCATATTCAACTTGACGAGTGGCAACTTCGGCCGGTCCTGGGTGGATGACCGCCCGGTAAAGGTGGGTCACCTCAAGGGGGTCGGGCAGGCTGAACTCGGCAACCCCGTCGCGGGGCCGCACGACGGCGATGGTCTTCCAACTCGAACTGTCTTGCCAGTTGTCGACCACGACCCGTTTCCCTGCGCGATCGTTGAGAAACGTGGTTCGGATGGTCTTCAGTTGGAGATAGGCGAGGCTGTCTCCCACCAGTACCGGATCGAACTTGGCGGTCCAGACCGCTCCGGAGGGGCCGTTTGTGACAGCGAGTTGGGAACCGGCGGTGGCGAGCCGCTCGGCGACCGGGCTGGAGGCGCTCGTCGCGGCCCAGGTCAGTCCGAGTGTCGCCATACCCATGGACACGCCGGCCACGAGAAGCGCATAGAGCGCGGCATGACGCCCGCGACGGAATGACCGTCGCGGGGCACGGTGCTGCCCTGTCTTCCTCATGGGGTGTCCTCCTGAGCGAGCGGGGCTTCATCCGTGGCGCGGGCCTCTTCGTCCGCCAACTGCGCAAATGCCCCACCGGCCTCCACCAATTCAGTGAAGGTTCCTTGCTCAATAATCCTACCATTACTGAGCACACATACCGTATCCGCGTCCTTGATGGTCGAGAGGCGGTGGGCGATAACGAGCGTGGTCCGCCCCCGGGTCAAAGCGTCCAGCGCCGATTGCAGTTGGTGCTCCGTCTGAGTGTCCAGTGCGCTGGTGGCTTCGTCGAGGATGAGCAACTGGGGGGTGCTCAAGATGGTTCTGGCGATGGCGATGCGCTGCTTCTCGCCGCCGGACAAGCGCAACCCATGAGAGCCGACGACCGTCTCCAACCCCTCTGGCAGACTACGGACCAGGTCGGATATCTGCGCGGTGGAGAGGGCCTTCCAGAGTTCTTCCTCGGTGGCCCGGGGGTTGCCCATCAGGAGGTTTTCGCGGATTGATGAATGCGTCAGATAGGGACTTTGGTTCACTATGCCGACGGTCCGGCTTAGGTCTTTCGACCGGACCTGACGGATGTCGACGCCATCGATTGTAATTCGGCCTGAGGTCGGATCCGCCAATCGTGCCAGCAGGTGTCCGATCGTTGATTTCCCGGACCCGGTCTTGCCGACGATGGCAACCGTGTGTCCTGCCGGTATGGTAAGCGATACGCCGTCGAGTACGTTGCTTTCGGAGCCGGTGTATCGGAAGGTGACCTTCTCGAAGCAGACGCGGCCGCGCACGTTCTCCAGGGGTTGAGGGTCGTGAGGCTCTTCGACCTCCACCGGCAGGTCCAGGTAGCCGAATATCCTACTCAGCAGCGCGAGCGCGGCAACCCAATCCGCGCCGAGGTTGAGCAGGCTCATCAGCGGCTTGAAGACATTCGCCTGAAGGGTGGTAAAAGCGATCAGGGTGCCGAGTGATATCTCCCCCATGAATTCCGGAAAGCCCGCCGCGAGGTAGACGAGCGCCGGGATCGCCGCGAAGGCGAAGTCCATGGTCGCCATCCGTCCGCGACCCGCCATGCGGAAGCGCACCTCCAGATTCGCAAGTTCGCGTGAATCGCTGGCGAAGGACGAACTTCGTGATTCGGCGATGCCCAGCGTCTTGGTCAGGAGGGCCCCGTTGACTGAGAGGGATTCGTTTATTTGTCCGGTCAGATTTGCCAGAGTCTTCTGCCGCGCCGCGGTGATGTCCTTCCGAAGAACGGCGACGCGCCGCGTCATGAGGACGGCTGGTGGCAGCACGATTGCTGAGAGAATAGTCAGGCGGGGGCTCAGGGCGAGCATGGCAACCAACGTGGCAGTGACCGTCGTCAGACTGGTGACGATGGAGGTTGCCGTGTTGGTGACAATCGCTTGCAGGCCGCCGATGTCATTCGTCAAGCGTGACTGGATTTCACCGCCCCGGGTCCGCGTGAAAAAGTCCATCGATTGATTCTGGACATGGTCGAAGACGCGGGTGCGTAGGTCGCTCATCACCGCTTGCCCGGCGGAGGTTGTCAACCAGGCTTGAACGATCCCCAAGATGCCATTGGTGGCAGCCACGGACACCAAGCCGAAAACGCAAAGGAGCAGGAGCGTCCGATTCCCGTTGGGCAATGCCCGGTCAACGAGTGTGCGGATGAGCAGCGGCTGACCCAAGGCAACCAGCGATGCCTCGATGATGACCACGACCACGAGGACCATTCGGAGCCAGTGCGGGCGGAACAGCGCCAGCACGCGGCGGAAGCGCACGGGCGACTCCGCCAGTTGGGCGCGATCCGCGGGGTCGACCCGACGTGCACCTCCTGACTTGCCCATTTACGTCCCCTCGTCGGCTCCTTGGTGTCGGCTCAAGTCGCCAGACATAGCGGATCGAGGATAGGGCCTGAACTTGAAGGAGCGCGAGTTCCGACCGAATCGGTGCCGGCCAGGAGCGCCGTGCGGGTCACGAGCGACAAGAGACCGACGTAGAGGAAGCCCAGGGGCCGTGACGGCATAAGAGGAGATGAGGTGGGAATGGGGCTCCACCAGTGCCGCCTGGACCGTGGTCAGCGGTAGTTGGCGAACTGCACCGCCACGTCGAGGTCGGCCTCCTTGACGAGCCGCTGGACGGCCTGCAGATCGTCGCGGCTCTTGCTCGTCACCCGCAACTCGTCGCCCTGGATCTGGGTCTTGACCGAGCGCGGCCCCTCGTCACGGATGAGTTTGGCGATCTTCTTGGCGTTCTCGGTGGTGAGGCCCATCTTGAGCGGCACGTCGAGTTTGTACTCCTTGCCCGACACCCGCGGCCCGGCCTCGGGCACGTCGAGGTGCTTGAGCGAGACGCCGCGCTTGACCAACCAGGTCTGGACCACATCGAGCACGGCCTTGCAGCGTTCCTCGGAGTTGGCCTCCATCGCGATCGACTCGCCCGACAGGCGCACGGAGGCGCCGACGCCCTTGAAGTCATAGCGGTTGGCGATCTCCTTGGCCGCGGTGTTGACGGCGTTGGCGACCTCCTGCTTGTCGTACTTGCTGACGATGTCGAAACTGCTGTCGGCCATCTGGGTCGCCTTCCGTGGTCGGGAGTCAAGGTCGTGAGAGTGAACGGCTGATTCGGTCGGTGGGCACGGATTGGGTTGTATGCCGTGGGCTTGCTATCCTTCCATGCGCACCCGGCGGGTTGCCCGAGCGGCCAATGGGAGCGGACTGTAAATCCGTCGCGAAAGCTACGAAGGTTCGAATCCTTCACCCGCCACGCATGTGCATGAAGGCCCCTGACCCGGGAAAAACCCCTGGTCAGGGGCCTTCGCCGTGGTGCGAACGAGTATCGCCGGTCGGTGAGGAACTCGCGCCCGTGCCGAGCAAGGGTGGGCCGGGAGTGCTCACAGGACGTCACAGGGCATGCTGAACGGGTGGATGCCGAGTGGCTCCATGACCGAAATGCCCGCCCGTATCCCTACCTGCTGCGGTTCATGGCGCGGCGCACAGCGCCCGAGCGGGCCGGAGGTCTTGTCGCCGAAGGCGGGCATCGAAGCGCGAGAGGTATCCAATCAGATACTGATGACCTACCCTGGAGCCATGGAAGACAAGTCCTTGCTCGAGCAGGCGCGCAAGGTCGCTGGGATCAGCCAGTCGGAGTTGGCGCGCCGCGCCGGCACGTCTCGAACCGCCATCTCGGCATACGAAAATGGCCGGAAGTCGCCTTCGCTGGACACGCTGAGCAGACTCCTCAACGCGCTGGGTTTCCAGGTCACGGTCTCCCCCCGCCTCGTCTTCCACGAAGTCATGGGCGCCCACGGCCAGCGCTATCAGGTGCCCGATCGACTGCCGCAGTTGCCGCCTGGGAGAGCGTTGGCAGACGTCGCTCTCCCCTTGGCGATCAATTGGTCGCAGCCGGAGCGTGTATTTCGGATGCGAGAACGAGATGATCGAGCTCGTGTTTACGAAATGGTGTTGCGTGAGGGGGCTGGCACTGATATCGAGCGATACGTGGATGGCGCCCTACTCATTGACCTGTGGCCGGACCTTATCCTGTCGGCCGAGTTGCGCGCTGCGTGGGAGGCGGTTCTTACTCGGGAGTGCGACGGGGATCGAGCGGGTGTCCATGAAGCCGCTTGAGTCTGATGTTCCCTTGACTGAGTTTCAGATCGAAGTTGCCAGGCTCTTTCTTGAACTTCAGGAGAGCCGCGGCTTCGTGCTGGCCGGGGGCGCCGCGCTGGTCGCACTGGGTCTGACCAATCGCCCCACTCAGGACCTGGATCTATTCACCTCGCCGGGTAGTGGAGGGGTGGATGCCGCTGAACAAGCGCTCATAGGTGCTGCAGAGGCCCGCGGCTGGCGTGTGTCGCGGGTGCGCGTGGCGGACGGCTTTCGGCGGTTGATGATCCTTGGGGAGGGCAAGGTGCTCGTTGACCTGGCCGTGGACGCAAGCCCCACGTCCGCGCCGATACTCACACAGGTCGGTCCCACGCTGCCTGCGCGCGATCTTGTTGGACGTAAAGTGATTGCCCTTTTCGATCGTGCGGCCGCGCGTGATTTCGTCGACGTAGACCGCCTCGCCGAGCATTTCGGTCGCCAGGAACTCTTGACCTAGGCGCGACGAGTCGACGCAGGCTTTAGCGGCATACCTGAGGGTGCCATCAATCGAGTATGCCGCCCCGCCCGGCTCTCGTGGTGGATCGTCTGGGTTGGGACCCGGACGATCCACCACCAGAGCGGGGCCGCCGACGAGGGATGCCGCGATCCCTCTCGCGCCGCGGCGGACGCCGCATCGAAGGAGCGAGACTCGCCGTTGCGCCCGTGGGTGAACGGCGAGTCTCGCTCCCTCGAGGGCCCGAGCGCGGGCTACCGCGCCCCGCTTGGGTCATGTGGACAGCCTTGGCGGGCGCACACGGCCGGCCCGACGAGGGCTGCGAGCCG
>Ga0116141_10006059_pt1 | contig 10069 bp, 8 predicted proteins | sample AD_UKC097_MetaG_FD_89744 | JGI IMG/M metagenome (GOLD analysis project Ga0116141, IMG submission 89744) | Active sludge microbial communities of municipal wastewater-treating anaerobic digesters from USA - AD_UKC097_MetaG | ecosystem: Engineered > Bioreactor > Anaerobic > Digestate | place: USA... | reverse complement strand
TATATTATTTCTTTAAGCTACTAATAATATCTTTAATTATCTGATAAACTGTAGTATATAATTACTGCCTATGAAGCAACACGCAATACCTCAAAATGTATTAGATGTAGAGTTTAAGCTATTTACTAAGTTTACGCTTAAAGAATTCTCATATTTAGCTATTGGTGTAGGGTCTGGAGGGCTGGTTCTTTACCTAACTGTAGGAGGACAAATTCCGGGATTAATTGGAATACCCATCTTTATACTATCATCTCTTGCTGGAATTTTTCTTGCACTTGTTCCTATAAATGACCAGCCTGCTGACAAGTTTATTCAAAATTACATAAAAGCCATTACTTCCCCAACACAAAGAGTTTGGATAAGTAAAAATGACCCAAGGAATAGAGCGAAACCTAGTGTAAAACCAACTGAAGAAGGAAAAATAATTTCAAAAGAGAGTAAGGAAGAAAAGAAAAAAATTATTGGAGCTCAACCCTTACCAGAGAGAGCAGAAGAAGTTGAGTCAGAGATACAAAAGGAAGTAGATAGAGAATTAGAAGAGATTGAGAATACCACTCCACTCACCCTAAATCCTTCCGAGTTGATAATAACAGACGAAAATATTGGTAAATACCAATTTAAACCAAAGGATTTTGAAAATTATCCTGGGAATATTAACCTTTGGATATGCGATAAAAATTACAAACCAATTTCTGGTGTTATTGCTACTTTAATGGATGATTCCGAAAATATTTTGTATGCAAATAAGACAGGGAATAACGGATATTTCCTTACTAATCGCAAATGGAAACCAGGTCTCTATAAAATAACCCTTGAGAGTGAGAATTTTACATTACCGACAATGGATATTATACTCTCAGGAAAAGAAACTAACTTACCAATTAAGATTTCTGCATTATAAAATGGACAAAAACGCAAGAGCAAGAACAACAGCATCAACCCAAGATCATCTTGCAATAAAAGATATTAGAGATGACTTAGTTATTAATAAGAATGGGAGTGTAGCAATGGTTATCCAGACATCAGCTATAAACTTTGATTTGTTAGCCGAGTATGAGCAAGATAACAAAATACTTGCCTTCGCAGGTCTTTTGAATTCACTAAACTTCCGTATTCAAATTATGATTCGAACAAAAAGGATAGATATAACTAATTACATAACATATTTACAAAGCCAGGAGAAACAAGCTATGAGTGAAGGTTTAAAGAAGCAACTAAATATTTACACCAGATTTGTTAAAAATTTAATAGTACAAAACAATGTTTTGGATAAGAGCTTCTTTATAGTAGTCCCTTATCATTCTGGTTCAATTGTTCCAAGTTCTACTTTGATTAAAGGGAAAAAGAGCAAAGAAGAAGAAGAAAAGAATCTAAATATCCAAACTGATCAGTTAATAGAAAAAGCAAAAATATTTCTCTTCCCAAAAAGAGATCATATTTTAAAACAACTTGGGAGAATGGGACTATTTGGGCATCAGCTTACTACGAAGGAATTAATTACCGAATTCTATACAATATATAATCCAGAAGAAGAGTAATGGATAACAGTAACTTAAATACAACGAAAGACATTGTGAGTAAAGCAAGTTCTTTACTTCAAGAGAAAGCCTCTGTTTTACAAACAGGTTCGGACAAGTACAGTACATTTAAGGAAGAAATAAAGGTTACACCAAATTCTGATGAGAAAAATATTCCTCCTACCGAAGTGTTTGTTGATTCTGATGAGGATGAAAAGAAAAAAAAGAAAATGAATCCCATTTTTGAGATGCTTGATACTATTGTTGGGAAAAAGAAAGATTCTAAAAAAGCAGAGAACCCAGAAGAAGCAACCCCACCTGTTCAAGAAGAACCATCAAGTATTGAAGAGAACATAGGTATAAATTCCGACATGTCCATAGAAGATCTACTTGCACCAATCGACATAGAAGTTGATTTTAATCATTTAGAAATAGGAGGATATTTTTTCAGAACACTCTTTGTAAGTGGTTATCCTAGATTTGTTGGTCCCAACTGGCTCTCCCCAATTATTAACTTTGAGCACTCTTTAAGGATTAGTACTTTCTACTACCCAGTTGAGTCTAAAGTAATACTTGAAAAATTAAAGAAGAAAATCGGGGAAATGGAAGCAACATTATACACACAAATGGAAGACCGAAAAGTCATTGATCCATCATTGAAAGTTGCCCTTTCAGATGCACAAATGCTTCAGGATTCCATTGCGGAAGGAACAGAGAAATTTTTTCATTTCTCAATGTATGTAACATTGTACGCAAAAGATAAAGAGCAGTTAGAAAAAATCTCTAAAAATGTCATATCTACATTTGCAGCAATGAACGTTACCGCGAAGCCAGCAACATTACAGCAAGAACAAGCATTTATTGGAACACAACCAAGAGGGATAGACAACCTTTATATTACTAGAAATATGGATACTACCTCTTTGGCAACTACTTTCCCCTTTGTTACATCAGAATTAACAATGGATCACGGTATTATGTACGGACTTAATATGCATAACAAAAGCTTGGTCGTTTTTGATAGATTTGAATTAGAGAATGCAAACGCCGTAATTTTTGCAAAATCAGGTGCAGGGAAAAGCTACTTTGTTAAACTTGAAGCAATAAGGAGTTTAATGCTTGGAACTGAGATCATCATTATTGACCCTGAAAGAGAGTATGAAAACTTGGCCAAGGCAGTAAATGGTGCTTATATCTCTTTCTCTCAAGATAAAGGGCATAAGATGAATCCATTTGAGCTATCTGGTATCTCTGACGAAGGAGATGATGAACTTAGAATGAAACTTCTTTCATTGCATGGTTTTTTCAAAGTATTGTTTGAAGATTTAACAAATATAGAAGACTCCATTCTTGATAGAGCTTTAGCCTTAACTTACCGAGAGAAAGGAATTACCTATGATCCAAAGACCCAAAATAGGCCAGCACCTTTGTTAGAAGATCTTTACAAAGTACTTAAAGGGATGGCAGAGACAGAGGCTCATGGGTTAGCTAAAAGACTAGAGAAATATATCATAGGCAGTGGAGCTGGAGTGTTTAATGAAGCAAGTAACTTTGAAATAAATAACCCATTTACTGTATTTAGTGTTAGAGACCTTCAAGAAGAACTAAAACCTTTGGCTATGTACCTGATGTTAGATTTTATCTGGACAAAGATTAGAAAAGATCGAAAGAGAAGAATTCTTATAGTTGATGAGGCGTGGTATATGATGCAATCAGAGGACTCAGCTAAATTTATGTACTCAATCGCTAAGAGAGCAAGGAAATATTACTTAGGGCTTTCTACCATTACTCAAGACGTCGCCGACTTTTTAGGGAATGAGATGGGAAGAGCAATTATCTCTAACTCATCCATACAAGTACTGATGAAACAAAGTCCTTCTGCTGTAGAACTAATACAGAAAGTATTTAATTTGTCAGATGGGGAAAGAAATTTCCTGCTAAACTGCGATAAAGGACAGGGGCTGTTCTTCGCAGGACAAAACCATGTAGGTATACAAGTCTTATCTAGTGTTGCAGAACACGAGATAATTACTTCTGACCCAAGAGACTTAGAAAAATTGAAAGAACGCGAAGGTATTACTGACACAAGAACGATAGAAGAGTTGGCACAAATTTTCGATCCACCTGCTGTTCAACAACCAATGAGGGATGGAAACAGTAGCAGAGAAAGTGAAATAATAATGGGAGCAATAGAGACAAAAGAAAAACAGAAGAAAATTCTTCAAGACGAAAGAACCAGATATCAAGAAGAACTTGAAAAAAGACTTACAGAACAGGAAAAAATCATTAATCCAAACAAACCAGAAAGCCAAGAAACTTTTCTTGACCAACTTAACAAACGAACATTGACTGGACAGGTACTCTCTTCTAGAAAATCTATTCAAAAAGATAAAGAGCATCTCACACCTCAAGGATATGTAGAGAGTTATCCTGAGGATAATCAACAAGACAATGAGCCTATTTACTAAAAAGCAAACAACTGAAAAAGCAACTACTCCTATTCAAGAAGAACTTTATCTTGTAACAAAGGCTGTAGACACCAATTCTTTACCAAAAGAAGTATTAAATACCGATCTTGAATTACTAACAAAAGCAGAGGGAAAAAGGAATTATCGCTCTAATATTGCTAAATCAATTAGAAATCCACAAATCTCCAGAGCTGTTTCTGCTTTACAACTTAAGAATCCTTTTAAGGGAATTTAACTTAGTGGTCCTTGGTCTACATTCAAAAATTCTGAAAGATTTTCTTTTGTAATAGTTATTGGAGTCTCAGCTCCCTCTACTATTTTCCTCGCTACACTCCTAAGAATTGCTGCAATATTTCTTTCAAGTTGTCTGATACCAGCATCAAACCCGATAGGTCTTATGACAGAAATCCATACATCTTCTGCAAACACAACTTGGTTATCTGATAGAGAAAACTCCTCAAGTAGGTTAGGAAGAATATACTGTTTAGCTATAACCTCTTTTTCTTCATCAGAATAGCTTGTAAATCTTATCACTTCAACTCTATCAAGCAAAGCAGCTGAAAGCCCTCCTAGATTATTTGCCGTACAGATAAACATCACCTTTGATAAATCCACAGGGTAGTCAACATAATGATCCATAAAACTTGAATTCTGCTCTGGGTCTAAAACTTCGAGGAGTGTAGCCATCACATCATTTAGCAAGCCTGCATTACCACTTGATTTTTCAATTTCGTCCAAAAGTATAACGGGATTCATCGTCCCACACCTAATCAACGATTTAACAATCTGTCCAGGCTCTCCATCAAGTGAATATCGTGGTGTTCCTCTTAATGTTCTCACATCACCTATAGCACCTAAGGAAACTCTTGCAAATTTCCTATTCATAGATGTTGCGATTGATTTGGCAATAGAAGTCTTTCCTACGCCCTGAAGACCAACAAAAAGGAATACTGGAGTTGAAATGTGATGCTCATTTTCTACCTTTGGGACTTGTCTTTGATACATGCTCTCATCATTAACTTGTAGCTGTGTAGGAATAGTCTGTCGAGAGGAAAAAGAGCCCTGTTTCAATTGCATAGATGCAAGGTAATCAAGAATTAGATTCTTAACTGATTCCATTCCGAAGTGAGTCGAATCCATTATCTTTTTTGCTTGGTAAATATCAAGGTTATCTGGTGAATAGTTTCCCCAAGGAATTCTCACTATCCAATCGATGTATTTACTAACAGTTTCAAACTCGTTACTATAACCACCCATTCTAACCATCCTTTTAAGACGATTAATCGATTGAATGCCCTCTTCTTTAAGCCCAGAAGGAACAGAAGAAGATAGTAACTTGTTCTCCAGAGCCACTATCTCACTCACGCTTTCATCTATTCCAAAGTCATTTGCATTGATATTTTGGTAATCCATATGTATATTCAGTGTATAGACAACTACTAATTAAGTCAAACAGCCATAATATATAGAGTAAAACAGATTTTAAAAGAGAACACTTCTTTGACATAAAGGGAATCCCGTGATAATCTTTGATTAGATAATTTAAACTGCCTTTTAAATGAGAAAATTTTCGTTACTTTTTTCAATTCTTTTTTTGTGCATTTCAATGAGCTTTGCCTATGCTGCAGAAGTTAAGTTAGAGGACACTTCGACAGCATCTGATAAGCAAATCTCACTATCAGTGGATACAAAAGAAGAGACTACAGATACGATTAAAATTGTTCTCCAATCCTCAGAGGATGTAACAATCTCCGATGTTCTAGAAGGAGGATTTGATTGCTCTACATTTTCTTCCGTACCTAACAAAAACACTGCTGAGATAATATGTACTTTTTCTTCACCTAAAGCAGTCTCTGGCAAATTGGCAGATATCAAATTCACATCAACCGCAGAAAGTTATAATTTTACTGTAGATGAGAATCAATCAAAAATTGGGGAACTAGAAATTGATAATGTGGTAAACATTGGAGACATGCAAACAGAACAACCCATAGCTACAACTACTGACGATACTACCACAAATCAAGAAACCACTGAAACAAAAGCTCCAACAACTTCACAAACAACTACTAAGAAAACAACTGGATTTATGGCCTTCTTGCCATATATTCTACTCGGAGCAGCTGGAATCTTTCTTATTTCAATAATTATATTGCTAGTAAGTAAGAAAAAAGATAACGTCGCAAGTAACACTACGCCACTTCCTAGTTCAGAAGCACAGGCACCAGTAGTACCATCTCTTATCAATACACAACAACCACCAGTAGAGACACCAGTTCAACAACCAATGACTGAAAGCACCCAGACCACCACCCCTCAAATCTCTGAATCCAAACCTACATTGGCCGAATTAGTTGGTGCTACTCCTGAAATCTCAACAGAGACACCACCGATACAATCCGTTGGCTTAGAATCAAAAGAGCAAACTGATTTGGAAGCATTACTTAAAAGTGAAAACCCGGGTATAAATACAACTCCTCAAGAGCAAATTGTCAGTACTCCAACCTTAGAAAACATACCAATAATCGAAAATAATGAGAGCACAAATGTTGAGAATCCAAGTACTGAGGTACCATCGGGCTATTCGGCGAATATTTCAACAGGTGGTTTACCAGAGGTTGGCTCTACTTCTCCTCTAGAGAATTCATATCAGACTCCACCAAGCACTACAACTACTGACCAACCAGTTCAGTACACTTCAAATATCATTCCAGAAGTGGAGAATCCATCCTTGAATCCAGATTTAAATCAAAATCCCCTACCTACACCAGATATCTCTGCTCAACAAATTAACCAGCCAATTGACACACCTCCGACAGTTGATCCTGACTTACAAAACATTATTAACCAAGAAATAAATAATATTCAAGCAAATCCTTTACCTACTCCAGAGCAACCACAAAACCCAATACCAACAACAAGTACAACAAATCCTATGTAGAGAAGTTAAAAATTTCTCCACATTTGGCTTATCTTAACCTTGGTATCTCCAGTGTATTTGCTATTAAGTTTTTCAGAACCATAAGGCCTCTCACAATTCGAATCCAGTTCCTCAAAAGCCAATTGAGCAATTTTCATCCCTTCATAAATTTTTATAGGCAAGGGAGAAGTATTAACCAATTCTAAAGTTAATCGCAACTTATTCCCTGGATCCAAAAAACCAGCAGTTGCATGTATAAGCAACCCTATTCTTGCTAAGGAACTTTTACCTTCTAATCTCCCCACATGCCTTGAATCAACTCCTGTGACCTCTTGCACATTTGCGAGAGCAAATTGTCCTGGATTTAAAACAAAAGGCTCACCTTTCCCAATCTCTATCTCCTTCATCAAATTATCTACTTTTTTCTTCACATCTATAACCTTACCCTCTTCCTCTTTAAATACCAAAAAATATCTGTCCAAATGTAAATCATATGAAGCTGGCTGTAGGAACTCTTCCGAGAAGGGCTCAATGACTATCTCTCCTTTTTTAAGACTACTTTTAATACTTTTATCTGAAAGAATCATATGGGTGTTTACAAAAATTATTTGAAGATTAAGATCTATCAACAAATTCAGCCTTGGAATCAATCTTGGGAGACGGAATTCTTTTTAGCAACGAATTCCAAATTGCATCTTTCATATTTAAATTCCTTAACCACTCATAGACTAATACTCTATATGCTATGTGACCTCCATTCCTCGATCTCAGATTAATTACATACTGCAAATCATCATATGAACCATACATTATATATTTTGTGGCATGAGCATGTGGTAACAGATATTTTGTATATTCATCACACACCTCTTTAGACAATGCTTCTTTAGCTTTCTCTCTCCATGACTTTATCATAGAATATGTTTCTTCCAATGTATCTTGATACTCTCTCTTTAAATCCTTTAGTTGGGGAATATCTAAATAGTTGCACAAAAAGAAGCAATCCTGGTCTGGGCGTGCAAGCTCTTGATCCATATCAATTTCATCATGCAATATCGGTATGAAACGCTCTAAACTTCTATGCCTGTTTAAATCTTTCAAAGTTCCAAGTGTTGCAAATCCTTCAATTTTAACAGACCCACTTTGTGCAATATTTCCAATTGTTTTATTTTGATTGTGATATTCCGAAAGTACCTCTCCAATATATTCTTGATCTCCATCATCAAAACTATACTCTTCTATTGAACCTAACGGATTGAGTAACGCTTCATAATGTGTTAACAAACACTCTGTTAAATCAGGGGAATAACTCACTTTAATAGAGCTAGACTCGGAATCAGGGAAAGTTGGCACTTGCTTTCTGTTTAGGCTCTTTTTTAGGTAATCTAGAATCTCTTTCGTTGAATTTCTTCTACTACTGTTTGATTCGGTATGACGAATTAAATTATCTGCCTCTCGAATATATCCTCTTGCTTCTAAATCGGAATCTCCAAGTAAGTTTAGTACTAAATCGGCAATTTCATTGTCTACAACACCATCTCCTCCTGAGAGATATCCTATAAAGTCAGACCAAGCCCGAGCAGACATAACCAAAGCATCACTAGTACTCAAACCAACTGGAAGTAAATATCTTGCAACATCAAATGACCTTGCCTTAACAGAAGAGGCCTCCTGTGGACTCTCTTCATTAATTTTAAAAATTTTTGACAGCTCCTCTTTTGATAATTTAAGCAATTTTTTGTAATCTGCAAGTTGCTTAAAAATGATTTTCTCATACTCTTTTCTTATTTCCTGTTTAGAGCATACCTCACTTGGAATCTTAATAAAATTGGGATCTGAAAAATCTTGATACCTCGTAGATCTTTCTTGACCTGCAATAACTGGATTAATATAAAAAAACTTCATACCTGTAATAATCGGAATGTTCTCAATACATACAAAAAGCTCTGCCATATCACCAACAGATTTGTGTCCATATCCAGAAAAGATTTTTTCTAACCTTTCTGAAGCATCGGTTCCAGTATTAATAATCTCGGAAGCTATATCTAAGATTGAATCTGAAGACCTGCTATACCTAGCACCAAGGTATGCATTTATAGCAGGTTGTTTTGCGTTACAATTCTGTAACAAGGAGTGAACAACCATCCTATTCCATAAGGATTCTGACTTAATTGTAGCAATACCTAAATCCTTTCTAAAAATTAGTTTCATTTTTATTGTATTCCCGGAATTTTAAATACTTTAGTAAAATTGATAATTTCTTTTCTTATCTTTTCCTCTTCCTCTTTATCTTGGTAGTTCCTAATAGCCCTATCTATGAACTGTGCTACACTCTCCATCTCTTCTTCTTTCATCCCTCGTGTAGTCAATGCAGGTGTTCCAATTCGGATACCTGAGGGATCCCAAGGCTTCCTACTGTCACCTGGGATTGTATTTTTGTTAACAGTAATCCCAACAGAATCAAGAATATCTCCAACCTCTCTTCCTGAAAGACCAACAGAAGTAAACATATCTACAAGAAAAAGATGGTTATCTGTACCACCAGAGACTATCTTGTAGCCTAAATCTGAAAGTGAATCTGACAATTTTTTTGCATTCTTTACAACTTGTTGTGCATATTTTTTGAATTGATCTGTACTTGCCTCTTTCAATGCCACTGCAATTCCTGCAGTAATATGATTATGAGGTCCTCCTTGTAATCCAGGGAAAACAGCTTTATCAATTTTCTGAGCTATTACATCATCATTAGACAAAATCATTGCACCCCTTGGACCCCTAAGTGTCTTGTGTGTCGTAGTCGTAATTACATGTGCAAATTCAACTGGAGAAGGATAAACCCCTGCAGCAATTAAACCAGCAACATGTGATATATCTGCAACTAAATACGCCCCAACCTCATCTGCTATTTCTCTAAATTTTTTCCAATCAAGAATTCTTGAGTATGCAGAAAAACCAGCCCAAATGAGTTTAGGCTTTGCTTCCCGAGCAATCGAAAGAACTTGATCATAGTTAATATATCCTTCGCTATCTACTCCATAGTTAACAGCCTTGTAAAATCTCCCTGAGAAGGAAACAGGAAAACCATGAGTTAGATGTCCACCAGAGTCCAAAGACATACCCATTATGGTATCGCCCAAATTCAACAGGGCAAAACATACTGCTTG
>Ga0116141_10006056_pt1 | contig 10070 bp, 6 predicted proteins | sample AD_UKC097_MetaG_FD_89744 | JGI IMG/M metagenome (GOLD analysis project Ga0116141, IMG submission 89744) | Active sludge microbial communities of municipal wastewater-treating anaerobic digesters from USA - AD_UKC097_MetaG | ecosystem: Engineered > Bioreactor > Anaerobic > Digestate | place: USA... | reverse complement strand
TAGTTTATGACAGCTAGTAGATGAGAACAGTAAATATTAAAAATTAGTTAATACAATTTATGGATTTTATTTATAGACAATACCTGCCCATAAATATGGAAGTAATATTTATTGATTTATACCAGCTTCCATCTAACTTAACATCAGATAGAGCAAAGCAATATGACTTTGTTCATTTTACATTCAATACATTAGCAACACCAGCCGAAGTAATTAGATCAATCTTTAATTAGTAATGGGGATGATAATATGTCAAATGAAAATGATATTTTATCCATACAGGGTAAAGTAGAAATTCAAGATAAATAGGGCAATACATTAATTGATACTAATAATACAATATTAAAATGGGGAAAATATAAATTATTGTAGTCTTTATTTTAGACACGTAATGAATCTATTGATGCCATAAAATATTTAGAATTATATTCTGATAGTATGCAAAATAAAAATATTATACAAGATTATAAATAGTTAAGTCTTGTAAAAAGATATTAGATAAGTAGACGATAGAATATAGAAATATTATATTACAATTAGATTTTAGATACTTGGAATAAATAGGGTAGTCCATTAAATATATTTTATTTTTCAGAAAGCACATATAGAAAGAAATTTTTACAAGAATAGATTACTACACCACTAACAAATTAGAAAACATATGTAGAAGTATTTGATATGGAATAGCACGATTATGATAAAATTATGATTCAATTTTCTGTCCCTATCACTAAATAGTTTGAAGATCCCGAATTTAGTTTTAATACACTTATTTTAACATATGGCGGAATAGATTAGAATACATAGATGATAAACCCCTTAACTAATGAAGTAACAGATCCATAGATTACAAATATTGACCCAGATAATATGACTTCGGGATAGCCGTTTTCAATGGTATAGCTTCCTGAAGATTTTTTAATAACAGATACTATATATTTATTCTGGAAATTTGTCTTTACATTCAATCAAAAATATGATTGAGGAGATGAGTTAAATGCCTAACGACATAGAAAAATTATTAGATGTTAAATCTGATTTACTATTAGAATCGTCTCAACCTTCAGATGCAGATGTAAAAGAAGGATAGTTGCATAAAGCATTAAAGATTCCTAAAGATAAAGATGTATCAGATTATACAGTAGAAGAATTAGTGAAAAAATAGAAATAGTAGATTAATAGTGGATCACCATATTAGGGAATCATACGAAAGCTAAATTGGTAGTAGGTCATGAATAAAAATAAAAATCCTTCTGTTGAAAGTAAATTTAGATCAGTAATGAAGAAATTAAAATAGTGGCACGAAGAAAAATCTGAATAATAACATTATTTTATATTTAATTTAATTATGTTAACTATTAGGAGCATTCAATGATCATAAATTCGTCATTTGCAAATACAAAAAACGAAATTAATAAAAATATATTAATAAAATATTAGGAAACATTATAGAATTATCCGTATAATAAATATCTTGGATAGACCCCAGTATATTTTATAGAATATGGAACTAATCAGTATCAATATAAATCTGTATAGAATGATGATTCATTTGAGTATATAGAAGATTTTGTATATAACTGGATATGCCCTAATAGTAATCAAATAATAAGATCTGTCAATAGTATTTACAATTTGAAAACAAATAAACAATATTATCCTATTGATATAAATGATCATAATATATTATTTAGTATTTAGCCCGATAAAGAAATAAATTTTTCTTATGCTGTATAGGATAAAGATAAATCAATTGATGATATATTAATCTCTTACGAATATATTGACAAAAATACTTATTCTAAATTAATTTTATCTCCAGCATTTGATGGTAACTATTGTAATTTAGATTTAATACCAATTGGAGATTAGTTGTTTAATGGTCAAATAGAATTTAATTAGGATCAATAGGAAATTGAAATAAACAAAGAAAACCATATTACAACACTATATATATTATCTAAAAATAATAATTATTTATACCTATACAGATGGTATATACCATGCACTTACTCTAATGTATTTAACGAAATCAATATTGACGATTTTATAGATATATAGAAAGCTGGATAGCAGTCTATATATTAGGATTTTGAAAAATTATCCGAAATAAATATAAATGGAATATCCAATATTACCATTACCGGAAATGATTTAGATGTTCAAGATACAAAGATAAATACCATTTATCTATCACTTGAACCATATCTTACGGATATTCCAAATGAAACAATTATTTAGTTCATTTAGCAATTTTTAGATAAAGGTGAATTTTTATGAATAATATACGAGATATAATATTACAATTTTAGGGGTTATGTAATCAAATACCATATAGAAAATATTTAGGGTAGACTCCAATATAGGTATCTTTATTACCTGTAAAACGGTAGCAATATATAGCAACTGAAAATGATAATACACTTTTTACAATTGATGGAAATCCGTATCTATATAAATGGGTATTGCCAGTATAGATGGAATCTAATGTAAGAATATTGAATATAGAAAGTATATATAATCCCAAATTAAATCGTCAATATTTCCCCACCAAAATAAATAACAATTCTGTTATTTTTAGTATTTAGCCTGAAACTTCTCTAAATTTTACTCGTGATAATAATTATCGTAATAAATTAGTAGATGAATTAATAATTACATATCAGTATACCGATTAGAATATATAGTTTAATCTAATACCAGAAAAACAATCTTATGGTTAGTATAATTTGAATATTTAGCCGATTGGTGGGTAGTAGTTATCCGGAAGTATTGTATTTAATGAATTATAGATATTAGATTTCAGCGATATTAATGAGTATAACAGAACGGTATTGTATACATTTTCTATTTATAATTAGACATTACATATTTATAGATCTGAAGTTTTAGATAACATTTGGATGGATATTGGAGATTTTGAAGAATTAATACACATGTAGAAAATTGGATTTAGCCCATTTGATCCTAGGCTAATTAAAATTCATGAATAGTAGTTACCATAGTAGAAATCGTTAACAATAAATGGGTAGGATTTTGATTTACCAGAACCAAAAATATCTATAAACTTGGAAATATAGTAGTTATCCGACTTATTATTAAATACTTTACCCAATGAATTATTATTTTCTTTTGTATAGCAAATGTAGCAAGTATCAGAGGATTATAAAAATAGTGGCGAAATATCTATCGGGTCTTTTATTAGAAAATCTACTGTAGATTTATTGTATCCATAACTCAAGGTGAATATATGATTATTTCAGATTATACCGTTTTATTTCAAGAATTTAATTTTTATAATTTCTTTAATGATTATTTAAAATTCTATTACAATGAGGATACTATTGAATCTTTACCAGTATAGAATAATTTAATAATACGAAAATTTATATCACATGATTTATAGGAAATTTAGGATGAAGATTTCATATATGAATTGGATTTAAGTCAATATTAGATAATTACAAATTAGAAGGTAGATAATTAGTATACTATATTATAGTAGAACAGATCATACTCAAATGAATGGTATCATGAATTAACTGAATATAATAGAGGGGATATACCGAAAACCGATAAATATATTTACGAATAGAATATAGAAATAGACGGCAGCATAATAACATTAAGTTTATTTAATAACCCAAATAATGTAATGTTCAGAAATTTAAAAACAACTGGTGTAGTTGATGATTATATAGATATAAGAAAATAGTTTACTCCACTAATATATAAAGAATCGGGAATTGAAAAATTATATAATCCTTCTTTATCTGATGATGATATGTATAATCGAATAAATTAGGTAACTATTGCAAATTTAAGATTGCCATCTAATTTAATTGATATTCAATATAATATCAAACGATATTTAGATAGAAAAATTAACGATGATTAGTTATATTATATTACAATATTTACAAAATTTTCATCTACTGGATATCCCGAAAAAGTAGTAATTTAGACAATAAGAATAGAATTATCAAATAATATTGATACCAATATGCTTAATTTAATAGATAGTGAATTATATTCTATTTATTCATAGCTATCAAGAAATGTATAGATTCCAGTATAGTAGTTAGAATAGGATATATAGGAATTTGATTTATAGTTGGGAACAACATTGAATATTCCATAGTTATAGGACATATATATAATAGAAAATAGTAATGAAATATATGTTAAAGATATAACAACTGAAAGTAATATTTAGCATGGCAATTAGATTTATAACAATTTAGTATTATAGTAGCAATCCATAATAAAATAGAATCCTAGCAACAATTAGAGTGTAACAATATTTGATAGAGATTTGTCTATATTTGATCCTTATTATACAAATTAGATGGTCAACGATATTGATATATTAACTGGAGTATAATATGATTCATAATTATAATAATCTTCCAAATTTAGTAAATAATGGATAGGTAATAACAAGAGAAATAATAAACGAAAAGTTTATTGAAACTTTTATGTTTAATTAGTCTCGTACTAATCAAGAAAATATATCAAATATTTATTTACTTGAAGATTCAATATTAGATGAAGTCTCAATAACATAGGAATATGATTAGTCTATAAAATTATATAAATAGCCAATACCAACATTAACAGACGATTATAATATAAATAGTATTTAGGAATTAAAAAACAATTAGTTAAATGAAAGATATAAGATATATAAAATAGACGAATCATATATTTATTTTTAGTAGCCAAATGAAACTTAGGATCTAATTGCATAGATAGAAAATTAGGATTTAAGTGTAATCATATATAAGGTAAAACGTGGGTATTATGATACAAATATATATCCAAATATTACAATAGAAAGTGATTATTCTTTTGTAGATAATAACTTCATGTACTTTGGAGTCTATACTGGTTCTTCTATTATAAAATTATATTCAATTAACATAACCAATCTTGGATAGTATTTATAGGAAAATAATTTACGATTTAGTAATATATTAAGTGAAATTACTAATATTATAAATGAATATGAAATCCCAAATGTAGTTACGTATTATGGCAAATATGATTTATCAATAAACAATATTATTTCAATTGATGATCTTACGATCACAATATATTCTTATACAAATATAAATGCCTTAAATGAGGGATCATAGATTTATTTTTATGTAAACAGATATAACGGACTTTATATCATAGTAGATGATTATATATCTAATGTTACTCATATTCATTAGGAAGATTTTACAAACCTGTTAAAATATAATAATACCACATATATAATAAAAGGAATATTATATGTAGAAACAGATGAAATTAATACAGAAGTATTAATAGAAAATAAAGAAAATATAACTATTACTGGTCTTGGCAATTAGACTTCTATTATTGCATTTCCGTCTGCTAATACTACTGGATTTAAGATTATAGATAGTAAAAATATTATATTTAAAGATTTTAAGTAGACAGGATATATTAGTGGTGCATCTTCAACTTTATTATCATTTGACTGGAGTGTATCTAGTGAATCTGGATGGGATTGGTTCAATGTTTATATTAACGGAAGCCAAGTATTAAATCTTAGCGGAGTAGATTCCGATACCTATTCTCAAAATATTTCTGGAGATTTAACAATTAAATTTGAATATATAAAAGATAGTAGTTATTAGGAAAATGATGATTAGGGATATATAAGAAATTTAAATATTGGAATGTTAACAAATTTAGAACAAGAAGATTTAAGTGGTTGGACATTAACAGGAAGTTAGTAGCCATAGTTAGTTGATATTTAGGGCGAATCGTGGTTAATGTTTGATAATATTACAGACAGCCAATATTGCTAGATGGAAAGAACATTTACTGCTTTTGAATATCAAGGTGGCGAATTATTTCTCAATTTAATTTACATATCACAATCTGTTAATACGTTAAAACTCACAGATAAAATATATATCCAGAATGTTAATTCTGAATCAATTAAACATATAATTTAGTTTGATACTTAGAATATATATTAGAATAATCCCCCCGAAATAATTATCAATAATTAGAAAATTTACGGAGATATAGAATATATAACAGATTAGGAATTTCAAGTATTTCCAATAAAACCATCGGTAAGAATGGATTTATCTAAATAGTCTTTTACAGATTTACAAATAGGAGATGGCAGTTAGCAAGTAATAGATTGGGATTAGAATTAGGATCTATTAAATATTACATCAACTAATCCCAGTAGGTTTAAAATAAGATTTAATAACAATTCAAATACAATTAATTTTAACCCCGATAATTTCTAGGATCCAATTCATACACACGATATGTCAGATATAACAAGCGGTATCTTATCTATTGCTAGTGGCGGTACTAATAATAGTATTATGAATACTATAAATTAGTATATAGCATACAATGGTACAAGTTTATATACAGGAAATACTATTGAAGAATTTGGAGATTAGATTGAATCACAGTTAAATATTGAAGTTAAAGATGAATTTGATACAACACAATTTATAATCGGTGGATCAAATACGGATTTGTAGATATAGTCTTAGAATTAGAATTTAGACTTAAATTTTAATTAGTAGTAGAATAAAATATTGTTTAATTTAATGGTGCCCGTAAAATCAGTAAATACATTAACAGGTGATATAGTTTTTGATTATACTGATTTTAGTTAGTCTCAAGAAATTCATAGTCATACGGGGTATTTTGAAATAGTTGGCGATACTATAACACCAACAGTAGATACAATTAAATAGTTAAGAATAAATACATCAGATTCAAAAGTATTGTTTCAATTAGATACAATAAATAAAGAAATGAGTTTCAGGTTATCTCCTGAATCATTTTTAGATTTAGTTAAATGCAGTAATTAGAGATTAAAAATATTCGGGTTAAATATTATGGATAATTAGACAACGGTAGTATTCTCATAGTAGGAGTGATAACATGCAAACATTTCCAACATTGTTTACTAAAAGTTCAGTAATAAATAAAGATTAGTTAAATGATAATTTTATTAATTCTATATTATTTAACATATCTAAATATCACACAAAATTTATTACGCCATATCAATATTATGGAATATCTATTCCTACTATCTATACTGTTAGTACAGAATTATAGAATGGATCTGTTTAGTTTGACCCAGTAAGTAATTATTATATATTAACATATAATGATTAGACTATTACATTTGGTAATGTAATAGAAGTATATAATATTTCAAGAAATGAAACATATAAAGTATTACATAGTGAAAACAATGTTATTACATTTTTATAGGATTATTCTACTTAGGAAATAATAAGTGATATAGAACATTCTTCTATACGAGTATTATAGAATAGCAGTAAGGATAATATTATTTAGTCTGAACTTGAATTTGATATTTAGACAACATATGAACCAGAATATGATAGTTATTTATATATAATGTTATTTAAGGGTGCTAGAACATTTGATTTATACTAGATAAGTTTACCAGAAATTTCTTTTTATATTTAGGGACACAATTCATCAATTTCTGACATATTAACATTAATGCAAGATGATTAGTTTGATTATACACTATATGATGGTATTTCATATATTGGTGAATTGGTATATATTGGCGTTAATTCATAGACATTACAAGATATTACAATTACAGTTAACGATAGAAACTATCTCGATTATCTAGATTAGTCTACAACAGAAAAAGATATATTCTATTTTTATGTAAATAGAAATGAAACATTAAGTATTTTTATTGAAGATGAAGTAAATACTTCTTCAACGGTAACTGTATAGGAAATTGAGGATATACTTCAATTTAGTAATATCAATTATATATTTGCAAATAAGATAAAGATTGAAGGTCAATTACCAATAACCATATCTAATTTAGATAATGTTACTATTACGGGATTAGGGAATCAAACTTCAGAAATTAATTTTAGTGAATAGACATTTACAGGGGTTACTAATTTTATTGATATTTTAGATTGTACCAATTTACAATTTAAAGATTTAACCTTTTAGTTATATGATCCCGATTAGGGCGAACTAATACCAGATTAGACACAAGGATATAATAATTAGCTTGAATATACACTAATTAAAATAAATCAAAGTTCAACAAATCCATTAGAAATATTAAATGATAATATATATATACGACATTCAATACTAAATAGAATAGAACATATTTTTGAATAGGGAACAAATATTGTAGATTCTAATTACCCAAAAACAGATATTGAAAGTGTTCAATTTATTCCTCGTGGAATTGATACTGTGCAATAGGTAGTAGATAATTTATTAGAATACGGAACAATAGATCCTGGAATTATTCCTTCATATACGTTAAAAATAGGAGATGGTTCTTCTACCGCTATTTTATGGGAACCATTAACAAATCTTAATTTTACCAGTTCTAATGATAAATTATTACTTACCTTTGATGATTTGTCTAATACTATTAATTTTGAAATTTCAGATGTATAGTATGAAGATCATACACACGATATAAGTGATATAACAACTGGTATATTGAGTATATAGCGTGGGGGAACAAACACTAATACATTTATTGCCGATAAATATATATATTTTAATGGAACTAAATTTGTATCTGGATTAAGTGAATAGGATTTAATTTAGTAGTCATTAAGTGCTATCAATATAGATGTTAAAGATAATTCTTCTACACAATTTAGTTTAAGTTACAACGATCAAATAACATTTTAGTCATAGAATGGAGATTTAATTTTAACCTTTGATGCATTAACAAATAAAATAACATTTGATGCTAATGTACCAGTAACAAGTGTAAATGGAAAAATAGGTGATGTTACTCTTACATAGTAGGATATTGGATAGTAGTAGGATACACACAATCACGATGATTTATATCTAAGATTAACGGGTGGTACCATAAGACCAACTGTTGACGGTGATTAGTTAACTATTCAAAATTAGTAGATTGAAGATATATTTATAATTAATACATAGAATAAATCAATGACTATGTATGATGGGGTAACAAAAACATTAGATATTTATCCTAGTGCATTTGAATATAAAGGATTTAAAATTACACAATTTGATTAGAATACCATAGTAATGAGCGAATAGGTTTAATAGCAGGTGATATATAATGTCAAAATTATTCAAAGTAAATACTACAATTGATTATAAAGACGATTAGTAGATAAGCGATAGACCAAATTCTGGCGTTGATTAGTAGAAATAGAATTATAATTTAATTTTTAATAACGCATATTAGACACTGTAGGATTATTTCAAACTTAGAATGAATGATACTGATCCTAATTTCTTATCACGTGGTATTTTAATTTAGTAGGATGAAATAATTGCTTCTAAATATGATTAGGATTATCCTTTTTTAGAAATGTTTTATGATGAGACTACAACTACATCATATATTCATTTATATTAGGATTTATATCAAGAATAGGAAAGTTCTTTTGATGATAATGTATACATAAAAGGTTTATTATCAATATTTGATAGTGATATAAATAACCCAGGACTATTGAATGGTGCATCGTTTTTCCCTTATTATGATTAGAGTTTAATAACGCAAGAAAGCGATAATTATATAATAGAATTAATAAAATTTCCATAGGGTGGATCAAAAGAATACGCATCCTTACGAGTTAAAAATTTATATGTTGAAGGCGATTATACAATTGTTAATACAGAAGAAATGACAGTAGAAGATCCCCTATTAACTATAAATTAGAATACAAATGATCCGTTCTTAGAACGGAATTAGGGTATATATACAAAAGAATAGTAGGATGATAGTAAGTATTAGAAATTAATATTCGATGTTATATCTGGTAGCTGGAAAGTATTAGATTTAGGATATACAGATCCAGTATTAGAATCAGCTTCTCATTTTGAAGTGGGCGATTTTACATGTAATGGGACTTTTCATTAGGGAACAATGACTTCTGATACAATTGTATTTGATCCTGCATTTGAAATAAAAGACATTTTAGATAATATATAGTTATCAATTGACAGTTAGACAAATACAATAACATTTGATTATTATACATTATTTACTA
>Ga0116141_10006040_pt1 | contig 10077 bp, 5 predicted proteins | sample AD_UKC097_MetaG_FD_89744 | JGI IMG/M metagenome (GOLD analysis project Ga0116141, IMG submission 89744) | Active sludge microbial communities of municipal wastewater-treating anaerobic digesters from USA - AD_UKC097_MetaG | ecosystem: Engineered > Bioreactor > Anaerobic > Digestate | place: USA... | reverse complement strand
CTTCGAGTGTCACGGCGATCCGGGTGTCGCACGGCCACGTGCCGACACCGCTCAAAGCGAGGCAGACCGCGACAAGCTGACGGCGGCCGTGCTCACTCGCGAGGTACCGCGGGTGACCGGACGGTGGTCGTTCAGCGCCATCACGGCGCTCGACCACAACCGGTTGAACCCCGACGATCCCTCGCTGGGCGATCACGGCTCCGACGACGAGGACCAAGGCGAGTCGGCCGGCGCCGATGTCCCGACCCCGGCGGGTGACGCTGCGGGTCGCGCCGTCGGCCCGACCGAGGTCGCCACTGCTTCGACGACCGTGACGATGCCCTTCGGACGGCTCCCCGCCGGCCCCCGGTTCGGCACGCTGGTCCATTCGCTCTTCGAACGATGCGACTTCGCCGCGGATGATCCAGCCGTCGAGGTCGCCGGTGTGCTCACCGACGAACTCGCCTGGCAGCCGATCGACCTCACACCACGATCGCTCGTGTCGGCCACACACGCCGACGGCATCGAGCTGCTCGTCGACGGGATGGTCCGGGCCTTCGACACGCCGTTGGGAGACCTGTTCGGCGGTCGCCGACTCGGTGACTTCCGCCGTGCCGACCGCCTCGACGAGCTGTCCTTCGAGTTGCTTGTCCGGCCCGCATCCACACCCCTCAGCGACCGCGACATCGGCGCTCTCATCGCCAGCCACCTTGCCGACGATCATCCACTCGCCCCGTGGGCGGCAGGATTGGCCGAGGGTCGATTCGGCGTCGACCTCGCCGGCCACCTCACCGGCTCGATCGACGCCATCTTCCGCATCGAGTCCGCCGAGGGCTCGCGCTTTGTCGTGTCCGACTACAAGACGAACCGTCTTGGCGCCTTCGATGCCGAACCCGACCCGTTCGACTACCTCGGCACCAACCTCGATCGGGCGATGACCCAACATCACTACCCGCTCCAGGCGTTGCTGTATTCGGTGGCGCTTCACCGTTACCTGCGCTCCCGACTCGCGGGGTACGACCCCGATCTCCATCTCGGTGGCATCGCGTACCTGTTCGTACGCGCCATGATCGGGCCGAACACACCCGTTGTCTCCGGAGCCACCGCGGGCATCTGGACCTGGCGGCCATCCAGCGCACTGATCACCGAGCTGAGCGACCTGCTCCACGACGACGTTGCCAGCGCCGGAGGCACCCGATGACTCGCACCTCAAGAACCGTGGCACTGCCCAGCGGAGTTGGCTCGCTCGCACCCTTCGTCGACGCCGGCGTGTTCCTCGACAGCGAGGTGCAACTCGCTGCGGTCGTTCAACGCCTCGCTGTTCGCTGCGGTCACGAGGCGTCCGACCTCCTCATACTCGGCGTCGCCGTGGCGGCGCGCGGGCCCCGATTCGGCCACGTGCGGGTCGATCTCGACACGATCGCCGACCTGCACCTCGACGACCACGACGAGCCGGCCGAAGTTCCATGGCCGGATCCGCAGGACTGGCGCGACGCGTTGAACGCCGCCCCATGGGCGGTCGCCACTCCGCACGACGCGCACCTCGCCCCACTTCGTCCCCTCGTGTTCGACGGACGCAATCTCTACCTTCAGCGTTACTTCATTCAGGAGCAACGGGTCGGATCGGACCTTCTCCGCCGGGCCGGCACGGAAGGACTACTCGGGTGGAGCGAGCAGGCGATCGACACGGCGATCGACCGCTTCTTCAAGCCATCCGACCAGGACGCCGACGCCGAGACTCCCGATTGGCAGCGCAGCGCCGCGCGCGGTGCCCTCAGCAGCCCCTTCAGCGTTCTCGCCGGCGGGCCGGGCACCGGAAAGACCCGCACGATCGCACGCATGTTGGCCACGGCGCAGTCGCTGGCGCTCGATGCCGGCCGGCCGCTCCTGGTCGGTCTCGCGGCGCCATCCGGCAAGGCGGCGGCACGGATGAACGAGGCGATTGCGTCCGCTATCGCAGAATTGACCTCCGACGAACTCATCAGCGACGAGTTGGCCGAGGTGTTGCGCTCCGCTCAGGCGACCACGATCCATCGGATGCTCGGCGCGAACCCGCGCAAGGGGTTCGCTCGGGATCGATTCCACCCGGTGCCCTTCGACATCGTCGTCGTGGATGAGACGTCCATGGTGTCGCTGCCGCTGATGGCCCAGCTGCTCGACGCCGTGAGTGATCGCACCCATCTCGTCCTCGTCGGCGATCCCGATCAGCTCGCCTCGGTCGAAGCGGGAACGGTGATGGGCGACGTCGTGGGCCCCTGCGTGGACGACCCGACAACCGGGGGCTCGGGCACCGTCGCCGCGAACGGTCCGCTGCAACGCAACGTGACCGTGTTGCGGGTTGCCCGACGCTTCGGAACCGATTCCGGCATCGCCAAGCTTGCGGCCGCGGTTCGCCGGGGCGACCCTACAGAGGTCCTCGCGACGCTTCGAGACGACCGAAACGATGTGGGATGGATCGAACACGCCGACAGCCCGTCGCTCACGGCGCTGATCGACGAGGTGACCGACACCGCCCGCCAGGCGGTGCTCGCCGCCCAAGACGGCGAGGTGGAGGTCGCACTCGAAGCCCTGTCGTCGCTCAAGGTGCTCGCCGCCACGCACCGGCAACAACTCGGCGTCGCCGACTGGCGGGGCCGCATCGAGGAGCGTCTGATCGCCGAGGGACTCGACGTGCGATCCAACGAGCGTTGGTATGTCGGCCGACCGATCATCGTCACCCGGAACGATCGTCTCAACGGCCTCGCCAACGGCGACGTCGGCATCACCATCGCAACCGACGACAGCCTTGCGGTCGCCTTCGAGGGCAACTCCGGTGAACGCCGCATCATTCCGACCGCTCGCCTCGACCACATCGACACCTGGTGGTCGATGACCATCCACAAGAGCCAGGGATCCGAGTTCGGCCATGCGATCGTGTCGCTTCCGCGCCCGTCGGTTCCGATCCTGACCCGTGAACTGCTCTACACCGGAATCACCCGGGCGCGAGACCGGGTCACCATCATCGGTTCGGAGGAGTCGGTGGTCGCCGCCACCCAGCGACGGGTGGCGCGCGCCTCCGGACTGCGGGAGCGACTGTGGCCGGAGCCGTGACGCACACCGCCACCGTCATCGCCGCCACGATCGAGGACATAACCATTCTGAGTGTCAGCGGTCGCTTCTAGGTTGTGACCCATGCGGTTCCTGCACACCTCCGACTGGCATCTCGGCCGAACCTTCCACGGCGGCTCACTGCTCGACGAACAACGCGCCATGGTCGACGCGATCGTCGAGATCGCCGAACAGCACCATGTCGATGCCGTCATCATCGCCGGCGATCTGTTCGATCGCGCCATTCCCCCGGTCGAAGCGGTCGAGCTGTGGGAGTCCGCTGTCGCGCGGCTGCGTCTGACGGGCGCTGTCGTCATCGCCATCTCCGGCAATCACGACTCCGCCCGTCGCGTGTCGGTGCACAGCAGATTGCTTGAATCCGGCGGCGTGTTCCTGCGCGGATCCATCGAATGCTGCGACGAACCGATCCTGGTGGAATCGCGACACGGGGCCGCACCCGTCGCGGTGTACGCGGTTCCGTACCTCGACCCTGTGGCCGCTCGCTCCGTATTCGGCGAGGCCGCCTTTGAGCCACTCGAAGCGGGTTCGATTGTCGCAGACGATGCCAGCGCCAGCGACGGCGACGGCGACGGCGACGGCGACGGCGACGGCGCCGACATCGACGCCGAGACCGACGCCGAGACCGATCGACCCATCCGGCGTCGACGCGTCACCCACCGCAGCATCACTGCCGCGGCGATGGCGAGCGTGCGCGCCGACCTCGAGACGCGCGAGGTGTCGGGAACGGTCGTCGTGGCGCACACGTTCGTGGGTGGTGGCGTCTCCTCGGAGTCCGAGCGCGACATCACCCTCGGCAACGTCGAGCAGGTTCCGCTCACGGTTTTCGAGGGCATCGGATACGTCGCGCTGGGCCACCTTCACGGACCCCAGGTTTTCGAGGGTGGGCGCATCACCTACTCCGGTTCACCGCTTCCCTATTCGTTCTCCGAGGAGCACCATCGCAAGTGCGTGCGAATCATCGACCTCGACGCCGACGGAGCCGTCGATGTGGAGACGGTCCAGTTACCCGCGATCATGCGTCTCGCCACACTGAGTGGCACACTCGACGACCTCCTCCACGACTCCTCGTTCGCAGACCACGAGGGGTCCTACGTTCGGGCACAGCTCACCGACGTGCACCTACCGCTCAACGCGATGGCCCGACTTCGCGACCGGTTTGCCCGGGCCGTCGAGTTGCGCCACACCCCCACCGGCTCAGAGCTCACCGGTTCGGCGACCATCAACGCAGCACAACGGCGCGAGCTGCCCCCACTTGAACTCACGAGGTCCTTCTTCAACGATCAGGAGGGTCGCGACCCCACCGACGACGAACTCGAGTGGTTGGACGCCGCGCTCGCACAGGCGATGGGAGTGCAACGATGAGACCGCACCGACTTCAGGTCACAGCGTTCGGCGCCTTCGCCGAGCATCAAGATATCGACCTCGACCGACTCGCCGAGGAAGGGCTGTTTCTCATTCACGGTCGCACCGGCGCGGGCAAGACCACGCTGCTCGATGCGATCGTGTTCGCGCTCTACGGCGAGGTCGGGCATCGGGGCTCCGATCGCCTGGTCTCCCATCACGTCGAGATCGGCACGACGCCGAGGGTTGAACTGGAGTTCACCATCGCAGGTCACCGTTACCGGGTGACGCGATCGCCCTCCTACGTCGCACCCAAGAAGGGCGGAGGAACCACCCAGAAGGCGGCGTCGGCGACGTTGGTCCGCCTCGAACCCGACGGAACCGAGACCGTGCTCGGCTCAAAGCAGACCGACGTCAACCATGAGATCCAGTCGTTGGTCGGACTCAATCATCTTCAGTTCAGTCAGGTCATGTTGTTGCCCCAGGGCCGCTTCGAGCAGGTGTTGCGAGCCAAGTCCGACGAACGTCAGAAGTTGCTCGACACCCTCTTCGACACCTCGCTGTACGCGAGTGCCACGCAGTGGCTCGAAGCGCGAGCAGGAGAGCAACGCAAGATCCTCGAGGGCGCGGGCCGAGACCTCGAAGCCGTAATGCAGCAGGCCCTCGACCTTCGAACCGCGCTGCTTCAGCGCGAGGACCAGTTAGATCTCAGCGAGCCCGACGACTCGGGGCCCGACATCACCTGGCTCACCAACGTCGTTCACGAGGTCGACCAGGCCGCGACACTCGCGGCCGCCGACGCCGAGTCCGACAGGGCCACCGAGGCCACGGCCGCCAGCATGCTGACCGACGCCAAGCTGACGCTCAGCCAGTGGGATCAGGCCGACCGGGCACGCAGCCACCTTCGCCAGCTCGCCGCAGCGCAGCCCGAGATCGATCAACTCGAGGTTCGACTCGCCGAGTTCGACGCCGCAAACGCCATCGCGGTTCCGCTTCGCGACGAACACAACGCGAAGCGGCGCCTCGACACTGCCTGGCAACGACTCACCGAAGCGGTCGCCACCATCCGCACGGCACTCGATGAGGCAACCGTCCTTGACGAGGGTTTCGCGACGCTCTCGATCGACACCGCCGTCGACATCGCGAACTTCGAGGCCGGTCGAGTCGAGCCGTTTCATCAGCAGGTCTCCTCGATCGTCGCAATCGCTCGCGCTGGGCTCGAACAGCGGGCTCGGTTGAGTGCCGAACTCGAACAGGCGAACGCTGCACGAACGCACACGGCTCAGGAACTCGCGGATGCCGAACAGCGCGAACGCTCGACTATCGACACGATCTCCGACCTTGAGCAGCGTCACCGGGAACTGAGCGCACAGCTCGACACCGAAAGCGAGGTCGCCGCCCAACTCGAGCTACGACAGGCCGACCTGAGTCGCCTCGAAGCGCAACTTGGTGCCGCCAAGTCGATCGCCCGACTCGAGCAGCAGCGCCAGACCGCCGAGTCCACTCGTCAGGCGGCGGTCGACGCCCATCAGGCCGCGGTCGACGACGCTCAGGCATTGCGCGGGCGCTATTTCGACGGAATCGCGGCGGTGCTCGCCGCGTCGCTCACAGACGGAGAGCCCTGTTCGGTATGCGGTTCGCTCGATCACCCGTCGGTCGCGCAATCGAGCGACGATGCGGTCCGGCCCGACGATCTCGAAGCGGCCGACGGGGTCGTGGAAACACTCGCCGCCGAACGCGAGCAGGCCACGACCATCGTGTCACAGCTCACCACCAAGATCGCCGAACAACGCGGCATCCTCGGCGAGGTATCCGAAGCGTCGTCGTCCGTCGAGGTGCTCTCCGACCGGCGAGCGGACCTTGAGGCCTCCGTTCAGGCCGCCGAGCGGGCGGGAGGCACCGCAACACGCGTCCAACGCGAACTCCAGGAGGTGGACGGCAGCCTGATAGCCGCCCGAGCGGAGCGCGCCGAGGCGACGGCGCTGCGAGCGGAACTCGCGGGGCGTCAAGCGACCGAAGGCGACCAGATCGCCCAGGCACAGGCGGCCCTGGATCAGCTCGGCGACATGGGAGGCCTCGATGCAACCCGGGCACAGCAGTTGCTCATCGGCGTCGACACCGCATCGCACGCACTTCGCAGTGCGGCGACGCAACACCGCGACGCAGCGAGCGAGCTCGATCGCGCCCGCATCGACGCGGAAAATGCCGTGCGGGGCTCGACCTTCGCCGACCGTGCCACCCCAACCGCGATCCTGTCGGCATATCAGCGCGAGGGCGGCGACCGCGACGTTTGGTTTGCCCGGATCAACGACCACCACCATGGCCTCGATTCCGCGACCGAACTGCTCGCCCATGACTGGGTGACCGCACTGCCCCAGCAGCGCCCCTCCGTCGCCGACGCCGAAAGCGCAGCGCGTTTCGCCACCGACGCCTCGCGGCGCGCCTCCACCAGAGAAACGCACCTGAAGGCTGCACGCGACGACCTGCGCAAGCTGTCAGAACGATTCGACACCCAACTCGCCCAGTACGAGGTTCAACGATCGACGGTCGAGTTGTTGAGCCACGTCGCCGATCGGGTCGCAGGCAAGCGCAAGCCCCGTGTCTCGCTACAGCGTTGGGTGCTTCGCAGCTATCTCGAAGAGATCTGCGAGTACGCCAACCAACGCCTTGTGACGATGACCTCAGGGCGCTTTCGCCTTGAGGTGCGCGAGACTCCGACCTCGGGCAACAGCCAAGCCGGACTCGACCTCGACGTGTTTGATGCCCACACCGGCCAGACCCGCAATGTCACCACGTTGTCGGGGGGTGAGACGTTTCAAGCGTCGTTGGCACTCGCGCTCGGTGTCGCCGACACGGTCTCGGCCCACCACGGTGGAATTCGACTCGACGCGCTGTTCGTCGACGAAGGGTTCGGGTCGCTCGACCCCGAGTCGTTGCAACTGGCGATGGACGAACTCGACCGCCTCCGCGAGGGTGGGCGCATGGTCGGTTTGATCAGCCACGTCGGAGCGCTTCGCGAGCGGATCGGTTTCGGCGTCGAGGTCATCGCGACGCCGAAGGGGTCGCTGGCCCGCCTGGGAGAAATCACCCCGGTCTGAGCGCGCTCGACCGCTCGGCCTGGCAGCGTCGGCGAGGCGACACACGCCGGGTGCGTCAGTCCGCTGAACGGTCCGCCACGATGTGGGCGGCCGTCGCCGCCGCGGCCGACACGGTCAACACCGACGGCCACGCGCCGATCTTCTTCGCCAGCGGATGCGAACCGCCGAAGCCAACGAGATATACCGCGAGCAACAGCAACGCCTTGGCGGTGCCCACCGACTTCACCCAACTGCGAAACGCCGTCACCCCACCCACCGCGAGGACGATCCCGCCGAGTTCACGCTTCTTCGTTTCCCGGGCGACAAGGTATCCGCCGACCAGTGAGGCGGCGACGATGGGTGCAGTGCGAGCCATGTCGTGAGCCTACCCACGCCCCGCGACCCTGCCGGGTCACGTCCGTTGCGGACTCCACGGAGCGGGCCGTGCGGCGCCTAGCCGCCACACAGACCTACAGGCCCCACGGACCTACAGGCGGATGAGTTTCTGCTCACCCATGCCAAAGAACCCGTCGAGTTCCAACCGGGCCGAACCGGTGTCGATCGCTCCTTCGAACCATCCGTACGGCGCGTAGTACTCGGCGAGGCACCGTCGAGGGCCGAGGTGCAGCGAGTTCCGCACGGTCGGGGTGAACGTCACGTCCACTGCGCCCGAACGATCGCGGGCGTGCCATTTTCCCCACGGTCCGTTCGGCCGTTCGACGGTGATCGCGGGAAGGCGGTGGACCGCGTTGGCGATCCACAGCGCGTTCTCGTTGAACACTTCCCGATCCCGAACCTGATTGGCGGTGAGGTTGAACCCCTCGATGAGTCCCGTCGGACTCCTTCGAACCGCGGTCAGCCAGTCGTAGCGCTGGGGTCGGGGGTACTCGCCGTGATGATCGTCGATGATCAGGAAGCCGCGGTCTTCGGCCAGTCCGATTTCGTCAGAACCGACCCGAACCGACGCGTCGAAGGGCATCATCGTCTTGTGCGAGTACAACGCGCGGCCATCGGCGAAGGGGTGGACGATGACCAGGTGCCCGGCGTCGTCCGCACCGCACCGTCCAACACCGTGGAGTTCGAGCGGCGCAAGGTCGCCTCGACCGGGATGGGTTGCGTCGATGCGCACGACGCCGTCGTCGAACTCGTTCGTGAACGTGACGGAGAATCCACCGGCATGACCGTGAGAGCGCGTGCCGGAAAGCCCATGGGCGACCGCCGGGACCCAGCCCGGCACCAGCTTCTGCCAGCGCTGAATCGTCGCGGCGGCTTTGTTCACCACCAGCACCTGCAACAGGCCGGACACCTTCGCGGTGTACACGGCACCAAGAATGAACGTGTCGTCGTCGCCCGCCTGAAACGCCTGCCACTCCTTGGTCCGCAGGCCACGCAGCGCCCGACGCACCGGACTCGAGCCCGACGCGTCCAACAGGTTCACCACGGGAATCGCCGCGCCGTACGTACCGAACCGATAGCTCCCGTCGATCACCACCGCTGGCGGAGGTGCCACCGGATCGGGTGGCAACGACGGGTTCACGGTCGCGACGGCGTCGGCATTCATCGAGCCACCCTATCGAACCACCTCGCGGGACCGCCCCGTCGGCCGACCCCTCCGACATCGCCGACAGGCCTCGAAAACGGACGAAACCCCCGTGTTTACGGGGGTTTCCGTGAGCCCAAGAGGAGAATCGAACTCCTGACCTATTCATTACGAGTGAATTGCTCTACCGACTGAGCTACTTGGGCGTCGGCCGACCAAGATACCAGCACCCACCGCGGACGCGGCAAAGCCGTTCCGGGCGAGACGCGATCCCGGGTGATCAGCACACCGCGACGAACGTGAATCCCCGATCGCGCAGCCCCTGGATGATCCACGGCAGCGCCAGAATCGTGGCGGTTCGATCGCCGCCGCCGTCGTGCATCAGGACCACGCTGCGATCCTGCGCCCCGTTCAGCACTCGACCGACGATCGTGAACCAGTCCGGCTTTTCCCAATCGAGGGTGTCGATCGACCACATTGCGGTCGCTAATCCCTTTGAGGCGACGAGGTCGAGGACGTACTGGTCGTAGCTGCCGTACGGCGGACGGAAGCAACGCACCGTTCCCGGCCCGGTGATCGCTTCCAGCTGGTCGATCGACCCGACGATCTGGTCGATCTGCGTGCCGGGGTCGGCGTCGGCGAGCTTCACATGGTTCTTAGTGTGAACCCCGAGGCGAAACCCATCGGCCTGCATCTGACGAACGAGATCGGCCCGCTGCTGCGACTGCGGCGTGAGTTGAAAAAAGGTCGCCGGAACTCCGTAGAGCTTCAACAGGTTCACAATCTGTGTCGTGTACTGACTTGGACCATCGTCGAAGGTGAGCGCCACCACCGGCCCCATCGGGGCCAGCGACTCGTCCGCAGCCAGGTCGCGAAACATCGACCCCGGAGCCGGCACACCGTTGGGCAGCCACGCCGCGGCCGGGCGAACGACCGGGGGCTTCATCGGGGCTCCGGTCGGCCCCAACACCGTCGGCACCGGGGGTGGCTGCCAAATCGTCACCGGCGTCGTGTCCGGGGTCGTCTCCGGCG
>Ga0116141_10006037_pt1 | contig 10080 bp, 9 predicted proteins | sample AD_UKC097_MetaG_FD_89744 | JGI IMG/M metagenome (GOLD analysis project Ga0116141, IMG submission 89744) | Active sludge microbial communities of municipal wastewater-treating anaerobic digesters from USA - AD_UKC097_MetaG | ecosystem: Engineered > Bioreactor > Anaerobic > Digestate | place: USA... | reverse complement strand
GCAAAAACCCACGGCGCATGGCCGAAGCGTAAGCCAGGCTAAAAGTGATCAGAAGGTTGCGCATGCGCAGATGATAAGCGAAGGGAAACGAACGCACCCAACGTGGAGGTCACCGGCGCTGTGCGGCTTTATCGCGTAGCGTCCGGTGGACCGCAGGGTTAGATTTCTTTGTCATTACGGGCAATCATTAGTCCTTTCGGTTTTGCCAGCTCGCAGAATTCCTCGGCGGAGTATTTCATTGCAAGCGCCGCAAGACCACTAGCAATTAAAGGAAGACCAATTCGATATTCTCCAAGGGTGGCAATAACGGCAGCGGAAAAATAGCCATCGTTGAACACCTTTGGAATACGTTGGGACCAAAGCTTATAAATTGGGCTTGAGGGCTTACAGAATGTCTTCCAGGCAATGCGGCGAAGCAAAGCAAATGTGGTGCGCCCAATATTTTTTGGTTCTTCGGCCTTAGCCGGTGGCGGAAGCAGTTTTCTGTCTGGTGCGGGAAGCAAATTCAGCGAGTAGTTACGAACATCTTTCAGTAACAGAATGCCTGCCGTCGGTACACTATTACCGATGAGCTTAAGAATTTCTTCATCGGAATTGTGCTGCAAAAGGAGTATCGCCTTCGATTCGATCTCCGCGGGTTTCAATACTCCGTCATCTACACCGATCATTTCAGCGAGGATGCACTCTTCTTCAACGCGCTCAATAAAGCGCCGTTGAAACTGATGTCTGGTTCTGTCGGAGGTGATGTTGTTGATGTTCTCGATTACTTCTCGAATGATCTTCTTCGCTTCTGCGGCTTTCTTCTGTCGCAAGAGTGATACAGCGAGTAATGCGCTTGCTTCAAGGTGAAGCCTTGTAGATCGCCCGGCAAGCCGTCGTATACCGACTAGCCCTGACTCCGCGTAATTCAGACGATTGGCATCAACACATGCTTCGTATGCCCATAGCTTTGCCTTCAGGAGACGATGGTGGGTTCGATCATTGCCGAAAAGCGCCTGAATCTTTGTGGCGATTTCTATCGCCTTCTCTGGCTCGGCTTGAGAAACAGCTTGTTGCAACTCGCGCTCCATCGGGCGAAGAGCATCAAGAAACGGTCCAGTGAGCGTGGTAGCTGCCATAGAAATCTAACGTTAAGTAGACACCCGAAAATCGGCCTGAAAAAGCACCATCGAGGTGTATAAAAATGGGTTGATCTTGTAGCTCATTGAAATATATAAAACAAATATTTTAGTGACACCCTAAAATCTCGCGCAAATACAACACAGTCAAACCACGACCCCACCGCCAAAATTACTCGACCAAGTGCTCGACAAGCTGCGGGTGAAACATGACAGCATCCGGCCTGAGCAATCTTGTACCAACTGGATTAAACGATTTATTCGTCATTTTGACAAGGCTGGCTAATCATGCACTCACAGTTACCCCTGTCATGTGCGCAGATACCGTATCGAATAATGGCCGCTGCGAAAAGTCGGCGCTGGTGAGACGCCGCGTAGCAAGTCCACTTCTCGGACGGCGAATAACCAAAAATTCGACGTAAAACACGTCGCCTTAAAAGGGTTTGCGCACGGCCAATCGCCAGAGCGAGGTCACTTCTGCCGCGCGCGGCGTGCAACGGGTCGCTTGTATCGCTGACGCGTTTATGACTTGGCCGCACGTCCATTCGCCCGGCGATGGTTAGTCCTGCGGTTGCGATCATCGCTAGCAGTTCATCTCGTGTGCGCAGGCCCAGGTGTTCGGCGATGTCGGAGAGCACCAGCCAGCCTTCGCCGCCGGGCGTTAAATGGGCGGAGAGGCCGGCCAGAAAGCCGCGCAGCATGCGGCTATCGGGGTCAAAAATAGCTTCGTCCAGCGCTGAATTGGGTTGTGCGGGAACCCACGGCGGGTTGCACACGATGAGTGGTGCGCGCCCGGCGGGGAAGAGGTCGGCGGGCATGACGGTGACTTGCCCGGACAGGCCCAAGCGGGTGATGTTATCCACCGCGCAGGCCAAGGCGCGGGGGTTTTGGTCGGTGGCGATCACACGGGCAATGCCGCGCCGGGCGAGCACGGCGGCGAGTACGCCGGTGCCGGTGCCGATGTCAAAGGCGAGCGACAGGTCGTTGAGCGCTGCGGGCAGGGGCGCTTCATTCACCAGCCCGACATATTCCCCGCGCACCGGGGCGAAGACGCCGTAATGCGGGTGAATGCGGGCATTGAGCGCGGCGACCGGCACGCCTTTTTTGCGCCATTCATGCGCGCCGATGATGCCTTGCAGCTCACGCAACGGGGCGACGAATAGCGGGCTTGATTCGGGCGCGCTCAATTCGCCATAGGCTGCGCTGCAGGCTTGGCGCACGTCCGGCGCGCGGCGCAGGGGGATGTGGTAATCCGCTTCAAACGGAATCAGCAGCCGGTTGAGAATGTCTGCGCGCTGCCCTTGCGCTGCGCGGTGTTGGTTAAAGGCTTCACGCATGCTGGTTGGCTGCGGTAATTTCGCAGGGCGCTGCCGATCCACGCGCCGCGCCATGGCTTGCAAGAGTTGGCGCGCGTTATGAAAGTCACCCCGCCAGAGCAAGCCCTTGCCGTCACGCGCTAAACGGAAGGCGGCGTCAGCCGTGGTCTGGTCATCCACCACGACAATCGACGAAAAAGTCGGCGCTGGCGATACGCCGCGTAGCAAGTCCGCTTCTCGGACGGCGTTACTTTCGGTTCGCCACTGTGCAGCGCGGGTTTGGCCATTTTCCACCCACTGAATGATCGCTTGGTTGCTCGACATGACTCACAACCGCATCACAGCCCTGCATCCAGCCCGCCGCCTTTTAATGCGGCGGCAACAACGCGCTGGGTGAGCTGCGGGGCGAGCAGTTCGATGAAGTCATATTCAAAGCCACGCAGCCAGACATCGCGCCGAAAGCCCAGGCGCGTGGTGTTGGCTTCAAACAGGTGCGCGGCGGGGATAGCGGCGAGGCGCTCATCCCGCAACGGGTCAAACGCCATCTCGGCGATGATGCCCACGCCCAGCCCCAGGCTCACGTAGGTTTTGATCACGTCCGAATCAATCGCGGTGAGAATGATGTTGGGTGTGAGGCTTTGTTTATCAAACGCGCGATCAATATGCGAGCGGCCGGTGAAGGTGGCGTCGTAAGTAATAAGCGGGTAACTGGCGAGCGTTGCCAGCGTGGGCGCGCCGTGCTGGCTTTGCGCAACCAGCGGATGCTCCTTGGGGGCAACCACCAGATGCGACCATTGATAACACGGCAGGGTGAGCAACTCGCTGTGCTGGTCCAGCGCTTCGGTGGCAATGCCCACATCGGCTTTACCCGCGAGCAACCACTGTGAAACTTGCGCGGGGCTGCCTTGTTGCAGGTGCAGCCGAATGGACGGATGCCGCTGCATGAATTGCTGAATCACGGGCGGCAAGGTGTAGCGGGCTTGCGTGTGGGTGGTGGCAATTGAGAATATGCCGTTGTTTTCCGCCGTGAAATCCTGCCCCACGCGGGCAAGGTTCTGGGTTTCCCGTAGAATCTTGTTGGCCATATCCAGCACCAGTCGCCCCGGTGCGGTGATGTGCGTGAGGCGCTTGCCACTCCGCTCGAAAATCGTCACGCCCAATTCTTCCTCCAGCAGGCGGATTTGCTTGGATACGCCGGGCTGGGATGTGAACAAGGCCTCCGCTGCGGCAGAAACATTCAAGTTCTGCCGTTCGATTTCAACCAGATATTTAAGTTGTTGCAGCTTCATGGGGTGATTATAGATTTTTTTGATCTAACCAAATACTTCATAAGTATTTTCCAAACCTATCTATCGCGACTAATATCGTCCGCATTATGGAATTTACCTTTACCCCTGCACTCTCTTTTTCCGGCTTGATTGTCGGTTTATTGGTCGGCCTCACCGGCGTGGGCGGCGGCTCGCTGATGACGCCGATTCTGGTGCTGCTGTTTGGCTTCAAGCCCGCCACCGCCGTGGGCACAGACTTGCTTTATGCGGCGATCACCAAGAGCGGCGGCACCTGGGTGCACCATAAACACGATAACATCGACTGGCGCATTACGGGTCGCATGGCGTTGGGCAGCGTGCCTGCAGCGGCGGTTTCGCTTTACATCATTTCTCAACTGGGGATTGATAATCACGGTACGGCACGTTTGATTTCCGCAGCATTAGGTGTGGCTTTGTTGCTCACCGCAGGCTCGTTATTATTCCGGCAAAAATTGCTGGCCTTTGCTCAGCAGCACATCGGACAAAGCTTCACCAGTAAACAAACCACGTTTGCCACAATTGCAATTGGTGCTGCCGTTGGCGGCCTCGTCGCCTGGACCTCGGTTGGCGCAGGTGCTTTGGGCGTGACGGCACTGACTTTTCTATATCCCGAAATGCCGACTCGCCGGGTTGTCGGCTCCGACATCGCCCACGCGGTGCCGCTCACTTTGGTGGCCGGCATGGGGCACTGGTATTTGGGCAGTGTGGATGTGCATCTGCTGCTGAACTTATTGATCGGCTCATTGCCCGGCATTGCGCTGGGCAGCCACTTTGCTGCTCGTGTGCCTGAGCGCCGCCTGCGCACATTATTGGCCGCTGTCCTGATTTTGGTCGGTGGCAAGCTGATCTTCGCCTGAAACTGAAGAGATAATTCAACGGAAAATCACTATGTACCATTACGATGAAACCGATAAAGCCATTGTCCACGCGCGGGTAAAACAATTTCGCGGCCAAACCGAGCGTTTTTTGGCCGGGCAATTAAGCGAAGATGATTTTCGCCCCCTGCGCCTGCAAAACGGGCTGTACATCCAGCGCCACGCGCCCATGCTGCGTATTGCGATTCCTTATGGCATGCTTTCTTCCACACAACTGCGCGCGTTGGCCAGCGTGACGCAGAAATATGACCGTGGCACAGGGCACTTCACAACACGCCAGAATCTGCAACTGAACTGGGTCGCCCTGCCTGAAGTGCCGAACATTCTGGAAGACTTGGCGAATGTTGAAATGCACGCCATCCAGACTTCTGGCAACTGCATCCGCAATATCACCACCGATCATTTCGCCGGCGTTGCGGCGGACGAAATTGCCGACCCGCGACCGTGGGCGGAAGTGTTGCGCCAATGGTCGACGTTTCACCCGGAGTTCGCTTATTTGCCACGCAAATTCAAGATTGCGATTAGCGGCACCACGGAAGATCGCACGGCCATCCGCGTGCATGACGTGGGATTGCAAATCGTTAAAAATGATGCAGGCGAGATCGGCTTTACGGTGTACGCGGGCGGTGGCTTGGGCCGCACACCGCTGATCGGCCAAAAGATGATCGACTTTTTGCCCTGGCAACATCTGCTGACTTACACCGAAGCCCTGGTGCGCGTTTATAACCGTTATGGTCGGCGCGACAACCCCTACAAGGCGCGTATCAAGATTCTGGTTAAAGCCTTGGGTAGCGATGAATTTTCACGCCAGGTCGCGGAAGAATGGGCGCATATCAAGGATGGCCCGAACACGCTGACGGCTGAAGAAGTGGCGCGTGTTGCCAAGCAGTTTTCTGCGCCGTCTTATGACCAATTCACAGCGGCTGATTTAGCCAGCATCGCCGCGCAAAAAAACGAACAGGCCAGCGATAAAGCCTTTGCCCGCTGGCTTGAACGCAACGTGCATGCGCACAAAGTGCCGGGTTATGCGGCTGTCACGCTATCGCTCAAAACTCCAGGTGTCGCGCCGGGGGATGCCACCGTTGCACAAATGCAAACCGCCGCCGACCTGGCGGATGAATACAGCTTTGGCGAGCTGCGCGTGGCGCATGAGCAAAATCTTGTGCTCTCGGACGTGCCGCAAAAAGATTTATATGCCGTGTGGCAAAAAGCCAAGGCAGCCGGATTAGCCAGCGCCAACATTGGCCTCTTGGCGGACATGATCGTCTGCCCCGGCGGCGACTTTTGCTCGTTGGCGAACGCCAAATCGCTGCCTATCGCGGCAGCTATCCACGAGCGCTTTAGCGATCTGGATTATCTGTTTGACATTGGCGAGCTGGCGCTCAATATTTCGGGCTGCATGAATTCCTGCGGCCACCATCACCTCGGCGCGATTGGCATTCTGGGCGTCGATAAGCATGGCGAAGAGTGGTATCAAATTACGCTGGGCGGCGCGCAAGGCAATGCGGCGCGCATTGGCGAGGTAATTGGCCGTTCATTCGCTGCGACAGAAATTCCGGATGTCATCGAACGCATGATTACCACCTATCTTGCGCTGCGCCAGGAAGACGAATCCTTTGGCGAAGCTGTCGCCCGCTTGGGCCTGCCACCTTTCCGCGAAGCGGCCTATCGCAAAAATGAAACTGCCGGAGAACCTGCCCATGTCTAAGCAACTCATCAAAGACGGCCAGCTGATTGCTGACGACAACTGGCAAACGGTGCTCATTGGCGACGATGCTACAGCGGACGATGCGGCTGCTCTCGTCATTCCTGCTGGCCGTGTTGTGATTCCCGCTGCTGTATGGCTGGCTCAGCGCAATAATTTGCTGACTCGCACCGAGCATTTGCACGATATCGCCGTCTCGCTAGCGCCGACTTTTCGCGTTGAAGACATCGCGCATGATGTGCATCGCTTCGCCTTGATTGCGGTTGAATTCCCCAAATTCATTGATGGCCGCGGCTATTCCACTGCCCGCCTGTTGCGCGAGCGTTATGCTTATCAAGGCGAGCTGCGCGCTGTGGGCAATATCGGCCGCGACCAGCTGTTCTATTTGCGCCGCGTCGGGTTTAATGCGTTTTTATTGCCGCCGGAGCAAAATGCGGAAGCAGCTTTGCAATCACTGAATGACTTTCCTGAGGTGTACCAAGGCGCGGTCGATCAACCCTTGCCTTTGTTCCGTCGTCGCACAGCCTGAGCTGCTTTGAACATCATGCCGAATAATCCTGTGAATCCTGATTTGCTCGCTACCGTCACCGCCAAAGCGGCGGTTGTTGTTGCCCTGCTGCGCTCAGCCGTCAATGAGCATGCGCCGGTGGTGTTTGCCAATAGCCTGGGCGCTGAAGATATGCTGCTCAGCGATTTGATCTGGCGCGAGCAATTGCCCATCGACATTTTCTCGCTCGACACCGGCCGTTTGCCTGCGGAAACCTATGCCTTGATTGCCACGGCGGAAAAGCATTACGGCCAGCGCATTCAGCTTATTTTTCCGCGCCCCGAAGATGTGGAAGCCTGTGTGATCCGCTACGGTATCAATGGCTTTTACGACAGCATTGAAGCGCGCAAGGCTTGCTGCCATGCCCGTAAAGTCGAACCCTTGCAGCGCGTGCTGGCTGGCAAAGGCGCCTGGGTGACAGGCCTGCGCGCTGCGCAATCGGCGACGCGCACAAGCGTTGCGCCCATCGCGCCAGACGAAGCCAACGGCTTGGTTAAAGTGAGCCCATTAGCTGACTGGCGTGAAGAAGAAGTGTGGGCGTATATCCACACCCACAACGTGCCCTACAATGCCCTGCACGACCAAGGCTACCCCAGCATCGGCTGCGCGCCCTGTACGCGGGCAATTGAACCCGGCGAAGACATCCGCGCCGGCCGCTGGTGGTGGGAAAACCCGCAAACCAAAGAGTGCGGCCTGCATATGGTGGATGGCCGCCTGCAACGCATTGTTAAAGAAGGAACATCGTCATGAGCAACCTGGCTCAATTATCCAAACACACGCTCTCGCATCTCGACTGGCTCGAGTCCGAATCCATTTACATCCTGCGCGAAGTGGCCGGCCAATGCGCCAACCCCGCGCTGCTGTTTTCCGGCGGCAAGGATTCCATCGTCTTGCTGCGCCTGGCAGAAAAAGCCTTTCGCCCGGGCCGCTTTCCTTTTCCCTTGCTGAACATCGACACCGGGCACAACTACCCCGAAGTGCTGGCGTTTCGCGACTACCGCGCGGCGCAGTTGGGTGAGCGCTTGATTGTGCGCTCGGTTGAAGACTCCATAAAACGCGGCACGGTGGTGTTGAAATCACCCGATGAATTACGCAACAAGCATCAATCGGTGACGCTGCTGGAAGCGATTGAAGAATTCGGTTTTGATTGCTGCATCGGCGGCGCACGGCGCGACGAAGAAAAAGCGCGCGCCAAGGAGCGGATTTTTTCCTTCCGCGACGAGTTCGGCCAGTGGGATCCAAAAAACCAGCGCCCTGAACTATGGGATTTGTTCAATGCCCGCGTGCACAAAGGCGAGAACATCCGCGCCTTTCCCATCAGCAACTGGACGGAGCTGGATGTGTGGCAATACATCGGCCGCGAGCAACTTGAAATCCCGTCCATTTATTTCTCGCACGAACGTCCGATTGTGCGCCGTAACGGCCTGCTGCAACCGATTACCGAACTCACCCCAGCCGCTCCCGGAGAAGTCATTGAAACCATGCAAGTGCGCTTTCGCACCCTGGGCGATGTGACCTGCACGGCGCCTGTCGCGTCGGATGCGGATACGCTGGAAAAAATCATCCTGGAAACGGCCAGCACGACGATTACCGAACGCGGTGCGACCCGGCTGGACGATCAAACTTCGGATGCTTCGATGGAACAACGCAAGAAAGAAGGTTATTTCTAATGAGCGCAATACACGATTTGCCAGAAGCTTCATTGCCCAAAGACAACGCCGGGCTGCTACGTTTTTTGACTTGCGGCAGCGTGGATGATGGCAAGAGCACGCTCATCGGGCGGCTGCTGTTTGACACCAAAACCATTCTGGCTGACACACTGTCTGCCATCGAGCGCACCTCGCACCGGCGCGGGCTGGATGAGGTTGATCTCTCCTTGCTCACCGATGGCCTGCAAGCCGAGCGCGAACAAGGCATCACGATTGATGTGGCTTACCGTTACTTCAGCACCGGCACGCGCAAGTACATCATTGCTGACGCGCCGGGGCATGAGCAATACACGCGCAACATGGTTACGGCCGCTTCCACGGCGAACTTGGCGATCATCTTGATCGATGCGCGCAAGGGCATTCTTACGCAAACACGTCGCCACTCTTATCTTGCACATCTGATGGGCATTCCGCATATCGTCGTCGCCGTTAACAAAATGGACCTGGTGAATTACGATCAAGCGGTATTTGAACGCATTCGCAAAGACTATCTCACTTTTGCCGAGCAACTAGGCATTAAGGACATTCACTTTATTCCAATGTCGGCGCTAAAAGGCGACATGGTCGTCGATCGTGGTGAGAACATGCCTTGGTATCCTGGCAGCACTTTGCTGGATGTGCTGGAAAACGCCCCCACAGCCCATAGCGAAGCGGACGAACCTTTCCGCTTTCCGGTGCAATTTGTCTGCCGTCCGCATAAATCGGATGACCCAGAGCTGCATGATTTTCGCGGCTTTATGGGACGTGTCGAATCTGGCAGCATCAGCATTAGCGACGCAGTGACAGTACTGCCTTCCGGAAAAGAAACACGCGTTAAAGACATTCGAGTGCTGAATCAATCTTTTGCCACCGCTTACCCCGAGCAATCCATCACGCTGTTGCTTGAAGACGAAATCGATATCTCACGTGGCGATATGATCGTACAAACCGAAAAGTCGGCGCTGGTGACACGGCAACTTAATGCCATGGTGTGCTGGTTGGCAGAAACACCATTGGATCGGCAACGTAAATATCTGGTTCGCCAGACCACTCGCGAATCAAAAGCCGTGGTTTCTGCGATTGAGTATCGCATAGACGTGAATTCACTTGAGCGAATACCCGTTGAATCTCTGCAAATGAATGACATTGCCCATGTCGTCATACGTCTGGCGCAGCCTTTAAGCGTGGATAGCTATGTGACAAATCGGGCTACCGGCGCTTTTATCATCATTGATGAATCGACGAATAATACGGTTGCTGCAGGGATGGTTTTATAACCCAGTGTCAAAAGTTCAGCTGATCGGCATAGGGGGCAGCCATTATAGGCTGCGCCCCTGCCACACCACCCGGCATGCGGGTCCGCACCGGGCGGTTCGAGAAGTTGAGGTCATGAGAGTCGAAGCACCCTGAGTCGATCAAAGTAGGCGATGGTCAGGACCGTTTTCAGTAGCTGGTCGGCGTTTCGCCAATAGCTACGGGCGTTTCCAGCCACCCGACGCGCCACGGTTTCTGACGCGCCCAGCG
>Ga0116141_10006036_pt1 | contig 10081 bp, 9 predicted proteins | sample AD_UKC097_MetaG_FD_89744 | JGI IMG/M metagenome (GOLD analysis project Ga0116141, IMG submission 89744) | Active sludge microbial communities of municipal wastewater-treating anaerobic digesters from USA - AD_UKC097_MetaG | ecosystem: Engineered > Bioreactor > Anaerobic > Digestate | place: USA... | reverse complement strand
GATCTGGAACAGGCTGTCCATTTTCTCGAGGAACGTAACGGCAGGCGGGATTGGATCAATGAAAAAACGCAAATGTCTCAAGACAATAACCAGAATACTATAATGAAACGCAAGCCCTGCCGCCCAGAGATACTTGTCCGATCCGTAAACCAGGCGGGGGCCATCCCGCAACTCCGTCTTCGTATTCCGAAAGAGAGACCGAAATAGAAGAATCTCCAGGGCCATCCTCCCGAGCACACAGAGAAGAGTGTGGGGGCATTCCAGAGGATTATTCCTGATCCAGGATAGCGATTGTTGCTGCCCGCAAGTGGTAGGGATGCGGAATGGAACAGGCGCCTTGGCCCATTGCACGATTCGATAAATCACCCCACCGATAAACAAGATTAATGCCGCATACGGAAACACAATGCCAAAAAGGAACGACAGATGGACCCATCCCGTTCCCACATACGCAATGGCCGCAAAAATAGTTACCATGGCAAGCGAGACAAAAAGCATCATGGGATTATTCCTCCCTCCGGGTTGGGCTTACCCGGCACGGGAACATCGCAGGATGGTGCAAGCAAGGAAGCGGGAATCGGCTGATTCACCCTTTCCAGAAGCATGAAGGTCTGTCTTTTAATCTCTCTTGCCTTCAGATCGTAGACTTTCTCCCGACATTCCATGAAGAGATTGAAAGCAAGCAATACCAATGTGTCAATGCGGTGTTCCAACGCGAAAAGAAGGTCCTCCAAATCCTGTTGCCGAAGCTCTCGCCCGCTTTCTTCACGAATCGCGGTTTTGAGTAAGAAGAGAAATCCGACGGCTTGGGCCGGAGTGAATTCCTGTACCGCACGAATACGGATCAGGTCCACCATGGTAGAAGGAATCCGATCCGGCTGGTCGTCGGTAAGGAGTGCATCAAATAGTTCTTCGATACCCGCAGAGATAAGGAAGCCGACGGGATTAGCGAACTGATCTCGTTCGCCGGAGAGAAAGCAGGCGGTTTCGGCGGCATAGGTATCCTGGATCATGCGGGACCACCGTGTCAGGATCGCCGCCTTGTTCTGCTTCAAAAGGATCTTCAGTTCCATTTCGAGCAACGTTGTTTCTTTCGCCGCTATGCAATCAGTATCTGACAATTGGCCTTTTCTCAGACGCAGCCGGTGGGTTTGGGAAGCCCCGCAATCTTGCAGGCCCCCTTTGCCGGTCCGGACGGAAACAACTCATAAATCCGTTTCAGATTCATGTCCGTTTTCTTGCAGAGCATGCGGATCATCGGGGCCGTCCCGAATTCCAGGTAGTATTCCCGGATGTAGTTGACGATCTTCCAATGGTCGTCCGTCATCGCGTCGATACTCTCTGTTTTCGCAATCCCTTCCGCGAGATCTCTGTCCCAGACATTCGGGTCCTGAATAAAACCGTCCTCATCTATATCCACTTGTCTTCCGGCGATTTCGATCACTGACATTTGTATCATTAACCTCTCTTTCCGTGTTGAGTGTCACCTGTAAAGAGTCATCTTTTCATAGATCCGTCCCAGGCATCCATAGAGGTCCGTTGATGTTCCCCACAAATCTCAGTCCAGCATACGTGACCGCCTGTCTGACTAATCCTTCAGCCCATCCCTTCACGCCTCGCGCATGGAAATGACAGAAGGAGGCGAGGACATTCCTGTAGCACAAACCGTCCCGCTCTCCGTCAAAGCCCACGCCTTTCTTCATAGCCAGGGCAAAATGGAACGATTCGGATTTCACCGAATGCACTCGTGAATACCGGAACTCATGACCGCGTAACCTGTGACCTTGCCCGAAGAAAGGATTCGACGCATCGACAACGACCTCAACATACCCGTGTCCGACAGGACGTTCGGCAATATCGAGGGAGACGGGAAATACACCAACCATCGGATAGGTGCTCCCATCAACCAGCAGGCTTTCGCAGAGATACACCAGTCCGCCACATTCTGCGAGAACCGGAAGTCCATCATCGATCAAGCAGAGCAGATCCTGCCGGAAATCCGTATTCGCGGCCAGCCTGGCTGCATGTGTTTCCGGGAATCCACCACCGATATACAACCCATCTATATCCGGTAGACAGCGGTCCGCGAGTGCGCTGATCTCGACTATCTCCGCCCCGCAGTCTCGAAGAGATTGAAGATTATCGGGGTAGTAGAAATTGAAAGCGCTATCCCGAATCACTCCGATTCGGACCGGCACGTCGGCCGAGTAGGCCGATTGATTAGAAAACTCAGAAATCGTTAATGGAAGCGCGGAACGCGCAATCCGCAACATGGCATCAAGGTCTACATTCTCCTGAATCAGCCGAGTAGCCTGATCAAGGGCCTCGTCTGCATCTGGATGTTCGGAGGGGGGCAGGAGTCCGAGATGTCTTTCCGAAAAAGGAGAATCGGAAACGCTGCGCAGCGCACCCAGCACAGGAAGCCCGGTCTCTTGCTCGATTGCCTTTCGGATAACGGATTCATGACGCGATCCGGCCACGCGGTTTACTATCACCCCGGCTATAAAGACCTCGCGATCCAGGGTCTGGCAGCCGAGTAGCATCGCGGCGAGAGTCCGAGTGGTCTTTGTGCAATCCACTATTAAGACAACGGGAGATTTGAGCAGCTTTGCGAGTTCCGCCGTGCTATGGCTACCCTCCGCATCCACCCCATCATACAGCCCCCGGTTTCCTTCAATCACAGCGGTTGTGGCATCCATGGTCTGTTCCGCAAAGGAGGCCAGAATTTCGGTCGGTTCACAGAAAAAGGAATCCAGGTTGTGGCAGGAACGGTGTGCCGCACGACCCAGCCACGCCGGGTCGATATAATCCGGCCCCTTCTTGAACGGGGCAACGGCAAATCCGCTTTCTCTCCAGGCACTAATGAGGCCGAGGGAGACTAGCGTCTTGCCGGAGCCTCCGCGAAGACCGGAGAGAACTAACCTCGGACTCCTGCATACGGTCATACTCAGCCTTCCTCCGGGGCGGCGCCTTCTTTGTGAGGAACTTCAAGATAACTGCCGCCGAAATAGGTGTAAATCAGTCGCTGTGATTCCACCAGTTCACGGATCGCCTGTTTGCAGAATTGTTTATCGCAGCGATCTTCGCCATACTTCTCAATCATGGATTTAATTAAATCGCCGGGTTTGTATTTCTTCTGTCCCGCCGCATCGGCTACCATTGTGAACATGGCTTCACAGACTTCCTCGATACGGACCGAATCTGCCATGGAGGTGTTTCCCTTTCAATATCGGAGATGGGCTGACCGCTTGAAGGTCAGTCCGGCGTGTCTGAAATCGTCGATGTGCTGCTTGGTGAATTCAATGCCGGTCAACTCAAAGAATTTCGGCCAACCGATTCGCTCGATCCATTCGCCCATCCTCTCGTATTTGCGCGCATTCGCCGCCCACGTCTCCACCAGATTCTTGACCGCATCGACTACTTCGGGCCAGCGCGGCGGATTATTGGGAAGGAACGGAATGGCTAACTTCGAAAACATCGGTTCATGGCGCGCATTGGAGACCTTGCCGCCCACCCAGATCGAAACCCCATCATTCAGCGGGTCGTTGAGAGGCAGGGCCGGGCAAACCGTGTAGCAATTCGCGCAAAACATGCAGAGATCTTCGTCCACTTCCACGCTTTTCTTACCGCCCACCGTTACAGGCCGAATGGCCGCCGTCGGGCAGGAGGCCACCACCGTGGGGATTTCGCAGATTCGAGGCAGGTTGGTGTGATCGATTTTTGGCGGACGTCGGTGAATACCGAGAATCGCAATATCGGAGCAGTGGACTGCCCCGCACATGTTCAGACAGCACGCAAGCGCAATGCGTAGTTTTCCGGGCAGTTTCCTCTGTTTGAAATGATCCACCAATTCATCCATCACAGACTTGACTATGCCGGATGCATCCGTTGCCGCCGAGTGGCAATGCACCCAGCCCTGGGTGTGGACGATATTGGAAAGGCTATTGCCGATCCCTCCAACAGGATGCCCCATCGCCTCCAAGTCTTCGATAAGCGGCTCGATCTTGCTCTGATCCGTAAGAAGAAACTCGACGTTATTTCGGCTGGTAAACCGCAGGTACCCGTCGCAGTATTTGTCTGCCAGATCGGCATACTGCCGGATTGTTACCGTGGAGGTCAGGCGGGGCGCGGCCGCGCGCACTGTGTATAATTCATCCCCGGAGTGGGCCACATGGACCATCACACCGGGTTTCAAAATCTCGTGATATCTCCACTGGCCGTAGTTGTTCTTGATGACCGGTGGAAGAAACTTCTCATAGTGGGGTGGACCGATATCGGTCTGTCGTTTTGCGGGAGCATCAGGCATTGTGAATCTCCTGGTAATTATGTCTCCATGTCATGCGCCGGATTCGGCGCGGAATAGTGAATTGTTAGTCTTCATCGCCCTCTTCAAAATACTCCTCGTAGAAAACGTAGGGATTCTCCCTGGGATGGGCGACCATGTACGGACTCGGTTCCACTTCGATCGCTTCAAGGAAATTGCCCATCCCGACACGCTGGATAAACTCGCCGATACGTTCGCGGCTCTTTCCATCCTCGCACCAGACATCCCAGATCTTCTCAACCAGATCCTTCAGATCCTTGTAGGGCGGTTCGATTTTCATAAACGGAACAATGACCGAGGACAGCAATGCGCCCTCTACAATGGGGGCCTTTGATCCGAGAAGTATGCACGCGCCACGGTCTTTTCCGGGAGCAAGCGCTTTCGGCAGGACATTAATGCAGTGCATGCAGTGGACGCACGCGGAGTTGTCGATATCCAATTCTCTACCGTCCCACCTGATACATTTTCCAGGGCAGAGATTGACAACATCCGACTGGATATCCACGCCTTTCCTCGCGTATTCCGCCAGAGCATCCTTATCGATTTGGATTTCATCCCGCCACGTACCGATAATCGAGAGATCCGCGCGAGCGATGGACGCCACGCAGTCATTCGGACATCCGGCGCACTTGATCTTGAACTTATAGGGAAACGCGGGGCGGTGAATTTCGTCCTGGAAAGTCATTGTCAGGTCATAGCAGAGGGCCAGGGTGTCATAGCAGGCCCATTCGCAGCGGGCCGGACCGACACAGGCGCTTGGCGTTCGGGTGTCGGAGCCAGAACCACCCAAATCAAATCCCAGTTCGGTTAGCTCGGAGAAGACCGGCTCCAATTCGGGGGTCGTTGTCCCAAGTAAAATAATATCGCCGGTGGACCCGTGCATATTGGTCAATCCGGAACCGTGCCGGTCCCAGATATCGCAGAGCTTCCGCAGCACATCGCTTGTATAGAACCAGCCGGTGGGCATGTTCACGCGCAGGGTATGGAAATGGGCGACATCCGGGAATTTCTCAGGAATATCGGAATACCGACCAATCACCCCGCCGCCATATCCCAGAACGCCCACAATCCCCCCATGCTTCCAGTGCCCGATCTTTTCTTCATACGAGGTTTCCAGCTGGCCCAGCAACCCCTGCGCACGGCGGCTCGTTTTAGCCGCCGCTTTGATCTCCTTGACAAAGCTCGGCCATTCGCCTTTTTCCAACTCATCCAGTAGAGGAGTCGGGTACTCCTTGGTTGCATCTCCCATGTGCGATCTATCCTCCCTTGAATACGTTCTCGTTCTCCGGATCTCCTTCGCGCCGTTCAGACGACTATTCCATTTCGATAAAGCCGCATGGACACTCCTCCGCACACTTCTTGCATCCCTGACAGAATTCCATTTTGAAAGAATACGGTTGCCCCTTCTCCTGGGGCTTGATAATGGCGTTATCCTGGCAAAAACTCCAGCAGGTTCCACAATCGAAACACATCCCACAGCTCATGCAGCGTTTCGCTTCTTCCATGGCCGATTCCCAGGACAAGGTCTGCGTAATTTCCAGGTCCATGGGGGCGAACCGTGCCGATACCGGTAGAGTCTGCACGTCCACACGGTGCTTCTCTTCATAGAACTCAAGTTTCATTTTGTCGTGGGTAATCAGGGGCAGTTGCTCGTCACGCTCCACGGGAATGTGGCGAAAATGCGCATGAATCGCGGCGGAGGCTCGTCTTCCGTGGTAATTCGCGATGGTGACCAGGCCCAATTCCAGGGCATCGCCGCCGGCATAGGTTCCGTCGGCTCCGGTTCTTCCATCTTCATCCACCTTGATCCAATCGCGTCCGTCACGGAATGGCTCGAATCCGGTGAAGTCCGGTTCCTGGCTGATCGCGGCGATAATCGCCGTGGCTTCCACCTCAAACTCGGAGCCTGTAATCGGGACCGGACGAGGGCGACCGGACTCATCCGGTTCACCCGGTTTCATCCGAATGCAACGCATCCCGATGGCTTTCGCGCCATTGGAGGCATCCCGCAAAATGGCTACCGGCGCGGCAAGGAACTCAAACCGGATCCCTTCCGCTTCGGCTTCGTGGATCTCGTCCGCAATCGCAGGCATCTCCTTGATTGTGCGACGATACAGGATCGTGGCTTCCGCCCCAAGACGCTTGGATACGCGGGCCGCATCAATCGCGCTGTCTCCCCCGCCGATCACAACAATCCTGTCGCCTACATCTATCTCTTCACCGCTGTTCACGCGATTGAGAAACTCGGCCCCGGTAAACACATTGGACGCATCTTCGCCCTCAACATGGAGATTGACTCCTTTGTGCGCACCGATTCCGATGAAAACGGCACGGTAATCCCTCTTGAGATCGTCCAGGCTGACGTCCCTGCCGACCACGGTACTGCACTTGAGTTCCACACCCAGGTTCAATATGCGGTTGATTTCGGCGTCCAGGATGTCACGAGGCAGCCGATACGCAGGAATGCCGTATCGCAGCATCCCCCCCGGTTTGACGAATGCCTCGAATATCGTGACCGGGTATCCCCGGCGCGCCAGATGGTAAGCGCACGACAGACCGGCAGGACCGGAACCGATCACCGCGATTCTCTCACGATATGTCTCAGCGGGCTTTTCGAACTCCAAGCCCTGTTGAATTCCGTAGTCCCCGATGAAGCGTTCCAGATCATTGATCGCGACCGCACCTTCCAGATGACTGCGATTGCATTCGGTCTCGCACGGATGCGGGCAAATCCGTCCACAGATCGCAGGCAGCGGATTAACATGGGTGATGATCTTCCAGGCTTCTCTCAGTGAGTCTTCATGCGTCCTGCCGAAGGCTTCGGACAGCGAAATGGTCATCAGGGCTTCTCGAACGGGAACCGAGTTCGGGCAGGCACCCATGCAGGGAGGGATTTTGGGAATAAGTCTGGGTCTCAGATTGGAGGTTTCGCGAACACTCAGGCCGACAGAAATCCGCCCGGCTCCGAGCTTCTTTTTCGCTTTTTTGACAACCTTCGGCATAATTCCCTCTTGTCCCAATATGCAACATACCCAGTATACACCCGATCCGATTTTCTTTCCTGACTGGGATTGGCAACTTCTCGAAAATGCTCTTCTACCGAGTGGGGCTGGAAGAGTTCATATCAAACCGAGAGAAAGGCTGGAGGGGATCAAGGGCTACTCTTGCTCCGTCGCATTCCTCCGACCGGTCTGGATTTCCCTCGCAAAGCCCAGGACCTCGTCCACTTCGGTATAGAACATCCCGCGTACATAAATCCCGCTGCGGCGATTATTTTCCAGCATCGGTCCTAGAAGGGGCACTTTCTTCCCCAACGGCGCAACTCCGAAAATAAGCAGAAATAGAAGGCAGAACGATCCGACAAACGCAAGCCATCGCCTTTTCATCGAATCCTCCGGAAATGTGGCCATCTGGAGTTCTGCAGCAGAATGGCTCTCATAGAGTCTTCTTGCTTCTCATGTCAAAACCAACAGCAACTTGGCAGTCGTTCGATCCGCTGAGATTTCTCACATTCGTGCGTGCTGACATCAGGCCTGTCATTTTGACCGAAGGGAGAAATCTCATCAAAGAATACGACACTCCTCAAAACGCAAAATGACGAAACATCAGCCAGGCAACAAATAAGGTCAGGATCAAATTGAACGACTGTCCAACCACATACAAAACCATTGCCTTTCCGCCCGCCATTTGCGCCCACAATTCCTTGAAATTCGATTCCAGGCCGATGCTCACAAACGCCAGGCAAAAGAACCATCCGCGAAATGTTTTGGTCAACTTCAAAACTCCCTCATCAATCGCCAATTTCGCCGTATCCGCGCTCATGGACTGATCCAATATGGAAAAGACGATCGAAGCGGCAACGAATCCCAGAATGAATTTGGGGAATCGATACCAGATCTCCATGGCGGAAGGTTTCGGCCCCCCCGGCTGACGATCCACTTTGGTTACCCAATAGACCGCCACACAAAACGCGACCAGACCGATGAGGACATTCTGAATCATTTTCACCACGGCGGCGACTTTTTCGGCATCCGGTCCCAGAACCGCACCGGCAGCGACCACCGCACCGGTCGAGTCGATGGTTCCTCCCATCCAGGCCGCACCGACCATCAGATTCATCCCCACCCAGCTGATGAAAAGCGGCATAAACACCATCATCAACACAGTAAAAACAAGACTCATCCCGATGGCCAGAGTGAGCTCTTCTTTTTTCGCGCGACAGGCTCCGGCGGTGGCAATCGCAGCGGAAACACCACAGACCGAAGTCGCCGAAGAGATCACAATGCTCAACCTCGGATTCAGTCGCAGGTATTTCGTTCCTAACAGGAACATGAAAATAATGACAATCGGAGTAACCACCCAAGCCACAACCAGCCCGGGAGGTCCCAATAACAGGATCTTTCCAAATAGAATCTCCGCACCCAGCAAAACCAATCCGGTCTTGATATACAGCTCGGTTTTGACTGCGGGTCTCATCCAGTTCGGTGTAAGAACGGTGTTGCTGATAATCAACCCGACCAGCAGCGCCCAGATGACATATTCCAGCCCGTAACTGCCGATGGTCTCCTGCCCGGCGATCCAATACCCGGCAATCGCAATCAGGAAAACGACCGGAAAAGCCACGAGAAATTTCGGGAGATTCTCGCCCATAGCCAATCCGGCGATACTCATCAACATGCTCAGGAAAATCCAGACAAAGAGGAGTCCCGGAATCACGTTGTAGGGTTTCTGCGATGTCGAAGGAGGCGTTCCGGGGGATTCCGCCTGCTTGGCCACCGCATCGATTTCGGCCTGGGTCTTGGCAAAGGCATGAACCGGATTGCCCGCCCAATCCTTAGGCTTGGTGATCCACTTTGATGCCGGAATGGACATTTTCTGGGATGGGTCATCCGGAACGTGCGGAAAGACCAGCGCCATGGAGATGACAATCAGAATGAATGCAATCCAGATCGCCCACCAGTCCTCCTGTTTCCACAGGTCTGAGAGATGGGTTCTCGCGTCCGATTCAACAATCTGTTCGCCGGTTGGTTCGTCAATCATGAGAATGCACCCCGATGCGGTGATTTTTGGAAAGAACGGGGCGGATCTCCCGATATCTTGCCCGTATCACCTTTCCGGGATACTGTTCCGGTGATATCTCCGTGTCAAGAGAATTATCAGAAAAGCACGACTCCGGGCGTGTCTCAAGAACCACAATGAACTCCCATCATTCTCCCTCAAGATTGGAGGAGATATAGAAAGGATTGAAATTGCTGAACTTATCAACACCACCTTACTGTTGAGGAGTCCAGGAAGACAATACAATCCGAAATCCCACATTGAGGTCCGAGAGCGTCGGGTAGTTCCAGTTGCGATGCGCCGATCGGCAGTATCCGGGATAATAAAACCAGCTGCCGCCACGGTTCATGCGGTTCTCCCCAAAATCGGGACCAACGGGATCAATTGCCGAGCCTGACGGGTACGGTCCATACCAATCGTTGCACCACTCCCAGACGTTTCCGATCATATCATATAATCCGAACGCATTCGGTTGAAATTGGCCCACCAGGGCTGTCGCACCGTATCCGTCACTGCAATTGAAGACAGATGTCCAATCCCACTTGTCTTTCCCCGTCAGGTCCCGCACATTGGCATATCCATAAGCCTGATCCTCGTTCAAATCATCTCCCCAATACCGACGTGTCTCCGTTCCCGCTCGGCACGCATATTCCCACTCGGATTCCGTCGGCAACCGAAATCTCATCCCCGGATAGGCAT
>Ga0116141_10006029_pt1 | contig 10085 bp, 6 predicted proteins | sample AD_UKC097_MetaG_FD_89744 | JGI IMG/M metagenome (GOLD analysis project Ga0116141, IMG submission 89744) | Active sludge microbial communities of municipal wastewater-treating anaerobic digesters from USA - AD_UKC097_MetaG | ecosystem: Engineered > Bioreactor > Anaerobic > Digestate | place: USA... | reverse complement strand
GCACGCGATCTTCGGGGCGTTCATCTTCGGCGTGGCCTTGGGAGACTCCAGTCATTTACGGGCGCACGTGCGCTCGATCATGGATCAATTCATCTCCTTTATTTTTGCGCCGATTTTCTTTGCGAGTATCGGTTTACAGGTCGATTTCGCCGCGAATTTCGATCCGGTCCTGGTCCTGGTTATATTGACAGTCGGCTCGGCGGCAAAGGTCGGCGGGTGCGCTCTGGGAGCACGGCTCTCCGGAATCGAACAGCGTGAATCATTGGCCATCGGAATTGCGATGAACGCGCGCGGGGCGATGGAGATCATTTTAGGATTGCTGGCGATGAAAGCCGGATTGATCAACCAGCGGCTGTTTGTGGCCCTTGTTGTGATGGCGCTTTTCACATCCATGACATCAGGCAGCATGATGCACGCCATTCTGAAACGTCGGCGACCGATTCGATTCATGGATTTCCTTACCGGTCGGCGCTTCTCGCCCGTCCTGAGCGCCCTGGATTGCCAACAGGCCATCCGGGAATTGACCCAACTGGCGTGTGCGGGCACCGACATTCCCCCGGAGGCTGCTTTCGAGGCGGTCTGGCAGCGAGAGCAGATCATGTCGACCAGTCTCGACCACGGCATCGCCGTACCTCATGCCCGGATGGAGAATCTGAAAACTCCGATTGTGGCTTTGGGACTGTCAGGGAAAGGCGTGGATTTCGACTCCATGGATGGGCAGCCGACCCACTTGATCTTTTTGCTTCTGACTCCGCATGACGATCACCGTGTGCAATTGGAGTTGCTCGCGGATATCGGAAGGGCATTTCAGGACCCGGCTTTGATTCAACGCTGTGTCAACGTGCCCAATTACACCGAGTTCCTGGCCCTGTTTAAAAGCTACCATGTACAACGTGCACACAATGGGGAGTGACCCACCCCCGCAAGGTACAGGTTTGAAGGCTGTACCGGGCATCTTGCGGATAGAGCACTTGTCAGAAATTGACTTCATAAGTGATAAACGGTTCCTGCCCCAGGCAATTGGTGTGCATTTCTTCCCTTCCTCCCGGATACAAATGACGCAACTCCTCGAGATAACGGCGATTGCTGTGTACCAGCAGAAACGACACCGGCCCACGCCGGGAAATCTTTCGACTCAGGAACTCCTCCGGTTTGAGGACATTCTCCCCCCTGGCCTCGGGGGCCAGGAATCGCATCGTTCCATATTCGAAATAGACATACGGCGGACCGAAAAAGTACGTGTATTGAGTGGGTCCGGCATCTTTCAGGTAATGCGCAATCCGGGTCCAATGATCGACCATCTGTGGCTGCGCCATGATCTCATGGAAATATCGCTGGCCCCCGGTAATCAATAGAAATGCCAGAAAACCACAGAGCAGGGCGGCATGGATTCTTGGACTCCAGGTGCAGCATCGTTTCAAATGACGCACAATCGCCCACGGAATCGGCGCGGCGACCAGGATCAGAAGCGGGATCAATCCGACTAATCGCTGATACGAGGGCGCGTTATTGGTCAGCACGCTTCCGGTAACTAATGTCACTGGAATCCAGAAAAGGAAAATCAATGTTACCGGATTTGTTAATTTGAAGAACAGTATTAAAAGTCCTGAAATCAGAAAAATGGCCGGAAGGGGGTCCAACATACCGCCGGAGACACGGTTGATCAGGTACGGGCTGCCATCCGGGTACGAAATCGGGCCGAGCAGACTGCGTTCGATCTGACCACGAAGCATATCGGTGTCTGTGATATCCGGCGGATAACTCTGGTGAATCATCCGTCGGCCTTCCTGGGAAAAGATGGAAACCCCATTTGCCCGCGAGAAAACCGCATCGGGACTCACCAGGAAACTGCCGACCAGGGGGGCCACGGTAACCCAGAATGCCACAAGGAAGGTAACGGTATAGATCAATGTATTCTTGAACGGGATTCGCCCTGTAATGAAGAAGAGGCACAGTGTAGCCACAGTCAGTGGGAGTAACAGGTGTGATGCCTGGTACGAGAGCAGGCCAAGACCCGCGAGCCACCCGGCCCAGCAGAAGGGCTTGGCGTCGTTTTCCTGAAGGCCACGGATTAGACAATACAATAAAGCGATAGTCAGGAGCGTGGTCTGGTTATAGCCGATCCCCATCCGCGCGTAATGGACAACATACATTGAGGTCGCGAACAAGAAAGTCGCGAGTACCGAGGCCGACTGTGAAAACAGACGGCAGGCGGTGATATAAAAAAGCGGAATCGCTGCCAGTGCAATCAGAACGTCTGCCATCCGCATCCCGAACAGGTTGTCGCCGAACAGCCACATCACCCACGCGGGGATCAGGAAGAAAAGATTCGGGATCTGGTACCAGCCGGGATCGAAAATGGTCCATCGTCCCGAATCGCGGACCTGAATTCCGTGCAGCGCAACTTCCGCGGAGTCTCCATGAACATCCGTCGGGAAATCGGTCAGGCGGACGATATAGAGACACGCCGCCAAAAGAACAATCAACAGAATAAACGTATTCGCGCGGGAGGATTCGGTGTCGGTCTTTTCTTGAACGGAGAAGGGAAGGGCAAACGGTACGCTTCCGATCTGCAGGATTGTTTTGGTCGATGCGCCGTTCTTGCGAGCAGAAAAACAGGGACCAAGCAATATCCAAAGCCCGACCAGCCAAATCACTACCGCAAGATACCAGGGATATCCGCGACCGCTCAAGTAAAAATACTGACACAAAAGACCGGCGACGGACAGAATAGCCAGAATGAAGAATCGTTTGCTGGAGAACGGAAAGCTGGGATTCCCGCTCCTGGAGAACCAGGATTCTTTGGGTAGATAGATGTTGCGGGCATCTCTCCAGCAGAACGCCGCCAGAAGCAAGGCTCCGATCCAGAACGGATAACCAGGGCGGTATGGGGGAGCCGAAACGGCTGCCATTAAGTTCAAATACGAAACAGAAAGAACAAGAGCATAAGCCAACGGCGTCAGAACCGAGGTTGCGATGCTCCGTCCTGCCAGGAAAAAGAACACAAGTGCCAATACGAGTACCGAGTAGTCATTCAGCACATAATGTCTTACGGATTCAGCGAACGTCTTTTGCGTTCCATGGGTAGCCATTTCTGCTGCAGGAATAGCAGGTCTCTCGATTTGCCGTGGGAGTTGCGAGGGGATTCTCTGTTGTGGGGATCGGCTGATCGTCGCGCAGAGGTACAGGTTCTGATCCGGCAGAAACGTTGCGGCCTGTATACAATTGAGATCTTCCCGCACCACATCCAGCGTACCGTCGGGTTTCCGCCTCATCAACCGCTGGTGATCCGCATCGGCAACCAGGACATCCCCGGAGGCAAGAAGGCTCATTTTGATCGGATGATCGAATCCGCTTTGTTCGGAAACGATTTCCCCATTCGGAGAGATTTCCAGGACACGATGATGGTCGAAGTCGCTGATCAGGGTGTTTCCATTTGCCAACCGCAGCGCATCCATGGGCTGCAAAAGGTCTTGATTGTATGACCAGACCGGAGTGCCATCTTCGGCAATCTCCAGAACGGTTCCCGCTTTTGCATCGCACACGAGAAGATTCCCGCCGGGAAGGAGGTCGGCATCCGTCGGGCCTTCGAACGGAAAGGAAAAGTCATTTCTCTTCTTCTCCTGTAAATCATAGAAAAAGACCTTTCCCGCTCCACGCGATGTCAGCAGAAAACGATTCGGTTCTTCGAGGACATCTACATCATTGAGTTCTTTTTCCAGTACCAGGGAAAGCGTTTTCTCTTTCCCGGAGAGGATCAGGAGTTCTCCTGCTTCCGTAACAACCGCGAATTCATTCCCGGAAGGAAGGGCTTCAACATCTGTGGGAGCGGCGGTAAGAGGCACGAAACTCAGAACCTGCCCATCGTTGTTGAATGCCAGGATACCGGAAGATGCGGGGTAGTTGTTCGTGATTTCTGTCGTTTGTGCGGACGTAATGGGGGATGAGGCAGCAAGAAGAACCCCAAGAAGGGAGAGGAGGATGGGATGAATCAGGGAGTCAGCTTTCATTGAACAAGAATCCTGCAGCAGATTGATGGATTGCTGTCATGTGAAAATCACCGGCAAGATGCCGGTGCCACCCGGATGCCAGTGTCACCCAGATGCCGGTGCCACCCGGAGACCTTCACCCCGACCCTCTCCCGGAGGGAGAGGGGGCGATTCCGAACGTCTACGGCCTGGTGTTGCTTCATCGCCTGGGATTCGGATCATAATGTCTATCCAGGGCGAACACAAGAACGGGCGGAACCGAGGGTTCCGCCCGTTGGGAAAACGAAAACGGCAACGCGATCCGTCTCAGCCGAGGATGGCTCTTAGATCCGCCTCCGGCGTGGAGATCGGTTGGATGTTGAACTTGTCGACAAGAACCTGAAGGACCGGCGGTGTGACAAATGCCGGCAGACTCGGTCCGAGCCGCATGTTCTTGATTCCAAGGTGCAGCAAAGTCAGCAGAATGCAGACCGCTTTCTGCTCATACCAGGACAGAATCAGCGACAACGGCAGGCTGTTCACATCTGTGTTGAATGCTCCGGCAAGCGCCACAGCGATTTGAATCGCCGAATAGGCATCATTGCACTGCCCGACATCCAACAGACGAGGAATGCCGCCGATTGTGCCGAAGTCCAGCTTGTTGAACCGATACTTGCCGCAGGCGAGAGTCAGAATCACACAATCATCGGGGACTTTTTGCGCGAAATCGGTGTAGTAATTGCGGCCGCTCTTGGCCCCATCGCATCCACCGATCAGGAAGAAATGCCGGATGGCCCCGCTCTTTACGGCTTCGATCACTTTATCGGCTACGCTCATCACGGCACTGTGTCCGAATCCGACCAGGATTTCCTTGTCTTCGCCGTCCTTCGGGAATCCCTCTGCTGCCAGCGCAGCTTCGATCACCGGTGTGAAATCGCGATCACCGATATGCACAACATCCGGCCAGGCTACCAGGCCGCTTGTGAAAATCCGCGCTTTGTAGCTGTCTTTCGGCTTCTGAATGCAGTTTGTTGTCATGAGAATCGCGCCGGGAAACTCATCGAATTCCTTGCGCTGGTCCTGCCAGGCTCCGCCGTAATTGCCGACCAGGTGACTGTACTTCTTGAGTTTTGGGTATCCGTGCGCGGGAAGCATCTCGCCGTGGGTGTAGATATTGATGCCTTTCCCCTCGGTCTGCTTCAGGAGTTCCTCCAGGTCTTTCAGGTCATGGCCGGATATCAGGATCGCCTTCCCCTTTTTTGGAGTGATCCGTACCGGGGTCGGCACCGGGTCTCCATACGTGCCGGTGTTTCCCTTGTCCAGCAGCTCCATGGTTCGCAGGTTGACCTCACCGCATTTCATGTTCATGCCGACCAGGTCGTTGATATCGGGTTTCTCCTGGGTGAGGAAGTCGAGCGCCTCGTGGGTGAATGCGTAAACCTTCTCGTCTTCCTGTCCCAGAATCTGCGCATGATCGGCATAGGCAGCCATGCCTTTCAATCCGTATGTGAGCAGCTCTTTCAATCCGGCAATGTCGGCTCCGGCGATTTGTGTCTCTTTCTCGATCCCGACCGGTTCCGCTTGTTGAATCAGCGACGGCAAGTCCTTGGCCGGGGTCCAGGTCGCCGGGCCGGTCAAAGGCTCCGGTGTTTGTCCCGCCTTTCGGCAAGCTTCTTCGTACAGTTTTTTCGCCTTCTCGCGGATCTCGACCGCGCGTTGGATCAACTGTTGAATTCGTGTCGGATCGAAATTGACATTGGTGACTGTCGTGAAAAGCGCCTCGATGGTGAGTACGTTGATTTCCCGATCCGTTGCGCCCAGTTTCCTGGCGCGGTGGGCGTACATCGAAATCCCCTTGGCAACATGGACCAGCAGGTCCTGCAACGCCGCCGTCGTTGCGTCTTTTCCGCACACTCCCATGGTGGTGCATCCGGTTCCCTTGTTTGTCTGTTCACACTGGTAACAAAACATAGCCTGATCTCCTTTTCCTATCCTGTTGGATGATTATTGTCTATTTTTCCTTCGACTTCAACTACCTGATTCCCCATTTTCCCCTGGATTCCGGCTTTCGCCGGAATGACGGCATGGCCTCCCTCTCCTTTCGGGATGTTTGGGCCGGAGACATAGGGAGAGGTTCGGGGTGAAGGGGTATCGTACTACACCGCCGTTGCCGCCTCCCGCACCCTCTCCATTCCTCCCTGAATCCCGATTTCGGTTAAGGCAACGGGGATACCTTTCCCGGATTGCTCCACGGCTTTCTCCACCACACGCACGAGACCCATGCAGCAGGGGACTTCCATATAGGCGACCTCAATGGACTGAATATCGTTGGCCCTGAAGATCTCGGTCAGTTTCTCCAGGTAGAATTGTGTGTTGTCCAATTTGGGGCATCCGATCAAAAGGACTTTTCCCGCGAGAAGCCGGGAGTGGAAATCGGCAAACGCGAACGGCGCACAATCTGCTGCGATTAGCAAATGGGCATCCTGAAAATGCGGTGCGTGAACCGGCACCAGGTTCAGTTGCACCGGCCAGTTCGCCAGCTGGGACGGCTGAGCGGTTTGGCCTGTCGGTGCGGCCTGTGGTCGGGAAAACTGTCGCGCCATCGAGCCGGGGCATTGAAATACAGGCTTTGCAGCCGGTTGCGGGGCTGCCGGGGCCTTCTGAGTTGCCAAGTGCCGTTCCACTGCTTCCTGATCGAATGCCTCCGCGACACGCTCCTCGATGGTGATCGCGCCCTGCGGACACTCGCCAAGACACGCGCCGAGGCCGTCGCAATAGGATTCGCTGACCAACCGCGCTTTTCCGTCGATCAGTTGAATCGCACCTTCATGGCAGGCATTCACACATAGCCCACACCCGTCGCATTTCTCTTCGTCGATCTTGATGATTTGTCTTCGGATCGCCATTCTCTTTCTCCGCGACTTTATTCTATATTCTGGTACTACTTTACCTATATAGAATCAAAAATCAAGAGCACCCGGTGTATTTTCACCCACCTGCGGTGCTCTTGAGGTTCTTTTTCCGATCAGGCTTTCCAAAGCCCGTGAAGGTTGCAGTACTCACGAGCGATGATCTCGGCGGCATCGATCATGAACACCGCTTCGGGGGCCTCGCCCGGTTTCAGGAACTGTTTGTAAGACTTTCCGTCTGCGATAATCTCGATCCATTCGATGTAGTGTTTTTCCTCCATCGGATGAGTCACACTGCCGACTTTCACCTTGAATCCACCGTCGATCTTTTCAACGACCGGCACGTGCTTCTCTTTGGCTGCATCGACCGTGTTTTCCTCAAACAGTTTCATGGGCTGTCCGCAGCACACCAGTTGTCCCGCGCCTTCGTGGAGCACTTCCACGATGTTGCCGCAGACTCCGCATTTGTAGATCTGCAATCGTTTGGTCATGGTTCTTTCTCCTGTCCTGATTTTCATTCAACTTTGTGCGACGTGATATCCTGGATCACCAGTTCTCGCCAAGAAGTTCAAAATGAGCCTGGGGATGCGCGCAGGCCGGGCAGACTTTGGGAGATTCCAGGCCCTCATGCAGATACCCGCAATTCCGGCATCGCCATACGACGACTTGCGGACGTTTGAACACGCGGCCATTTTCGATATTCGCGGCGAGTTCCAGGTATCTTTTCTCGTGCTGCTTTTCAGCGATAGCGATGGCCTTGAAAATCGCCGCGATCTGGGGGAAACCTTCTTCTTCGGCGACTTTCGCGAATTCCGGATACATATCCGTCCATTCATAATGCTCCCCGGCTGCCCCGGCTTTCAGGTTCTCTGTTGTGGTCCCGATAACACCGGCGGGGAAAGCCGCCTGGATTTCGACCTCGCCTCCCTCCAGCAACTTGAACAGCCGTTTGGCATGTTCTTTTTCCTGGTTGGCGGTTTCCTCAAAAATGTCCGCGATTTGGACATACCCCTCGTTCCGTGCTACTCCTACAAAATAGGTGTAGCGATTCCGTGCCTGGGACTCCCCCGCGAATGCAGTCAAGATGTTTTTCTCCGTCCTGGTTCCTTTGAGAGCCATCATTCCTACTCCTTTCTTTCTGAGAATTTACCTTATGCGATCATCACCTTCATGGGTGTTGTATCCGAGTGCTTCAATCGCATTGCGCAAGGTCAGTATATCAAGATTGTCTCCATGAATTGTCGCTGTGCCGTTGTGCAAGTCCACCTCTGCGGAAGCCACGCCCACACATTCCAGGAGCGCCCGCCGGACCGCCTGGGCGCAATGCTCGCAGGTCATGCCTTTGACCGGAAGGACGAAGGCCGGTTCATCCGCGCCAGGTTCCGCCATTGACTGTCTCCTGCCCGACTTGGGCCACAGGGCAACGGCCAGAACCACCAGCAGGATAATTGACCAGATTGCCTCCATACTCGATGGTGTCATTCCGTGAAGATGAGGAATTCCCATCCCGCTACCGGCAGGATAAACGAGGTTCAGAAAAGTCCCCGATGCAAATGCCACCACGATAACGGTTCCCAGGTAAATCGCCACCACCCGTTTCCCCAGAAACTGCCACACGGCGGCGATGGTGGCGGCGTTAGTGGCCGGACCGGTCATGAGAAACACCAGGGCTGCACCCGCCGAGACTCCCTTCGCTATCAGGGCTGCCGCGATGGGCACGGAAGCCGTCGCGCACACGTACAGCGGAATCCCCACAAGCATCATCACGAACATCCCCAGGAATCCGGTTCCCAGGACGCCGGAGAAATAGTCATCTGGGACCAGCGCCGAAATCAATCCCGCAATCACCAATCCTATAACCAACGGTTTTCCGATATCTCGCGGCAGGGTCAGGAATCCGTATCGAAGGGCGCGGAGCCATGCGGATTCGTGGACGGCCGGATTACAGCAGGCATCTTCACAATTCGGTTGCTTTGAAGTTCCACTTCCTTTGTCATTCTCGGAGATATCGACCAGGAAACCGCCGAGAATTCCCGTTATGCCGGCCACAACGGGGCGGAACACTGTAAACACCGGACCCAGAAGGCTGAATGTAACTACAATGCTGTCCACGCCGGTTTGGGGTGTGGATAAAAGAAAAGCGGTCGTTGCGCCGGAACTGGCCCCGTGTTTTCTTAATGACGCTCCCACTGGGATTACTCCGCAGGAACAGAGCGGCAGCGGGATTCCAAATAAGGTGGCTTTTACCACCGGCCACAATCCATGACCGCCCAGATGACGTTCCACCGTTTCGGGTCGGATCAGCACGGAGAGAACTCCGGCCACCAGGAATCCGAACAACAGGTATGGGGCCATCTCTCCCAGGGTGTTCCACATTTCCATCGGGATTGCCCGAATTGTCTCAATCATCTCAATACATTCCTTACGCCGCGCATTGCTCTAAGAATCCTTTCAGGTCCCCATCGCTCCGAATGCCCAAACGGGTTAAGGCGAAATCGTATCGGACCGGATCTGCGGGAGCGATGGCCCGGAATGCGCCGGTAATCTCAATCGCGGTCCGGATATCCGGTTGTGCTCTCTCAGTCAGTCTAAGCATTCGGGAGATCCGGTGCATGTGGGTATCCAACGGAACGATCAATTTCGATATCGGGACGTTGTCCCAACCGCCGGGGTCGACCGCGTCTTTTCGGGCCATCCATCGAAGAAACAGGTGCAGCCGCTTGCAGGCACTGCCCTTTTGCGGAGACGGCAACAGGCTGTTGCAGCGACTCTCACAGGCCAAGGACAATTCATCCACAAAAGAGGACAACGCGGGCAGAATCGTCTCGTCGTCTTTACGCCGGTAATGCTCGAAGCAATTCCGTAATGATTCATGCCGCCGAAGAGTGGATTGCATGCCCAGCAGCAAATTCACCAGATCCTCACCCGTTGTGAATCGATGGCGGAAATCCGCAAACGTGCGCATCAGGGAATCCCGCGATGCGGTTCGGATGTCCCTTGATGGATTCGGCAGTCGCTCCAGAACCCAGGATACACTGTTCAGGATCTGCCGGACTCTTCCGTAAGCCAGGCACGACGCGATCAGGCCCACAATCTCCCGGTCCGGCGGGTCCGGGTAAGCATAGAGAAACACCAGCGGATCGGGGTGTACAAATCTCCGCCGGTTGTATTTCGCATACAGATATTCCAGCGCCTGCCCGTTTAATGT
>Ga0116141_10006026_pt1 | contig 10090 bp, 11 predicted proteins | sample AD_UKC097_MetaG_FD_89744 | JGI IMG/M metagenome (GOLD analysis project Ga0116141, IMG submission 89744) | Active sludge microbial communities of municipal wastewater-treating anaerobic digesters from USA - AD_UKC097_MetaG | ecosystem: Engineered > Bioreactor > Anaerobic > Digestate | place: USA... | reverse complement strand
GCTACTAAAGTAACTACACCAACCATTTTTATATCTCCACCAAGAGTGAATTTTTGAGCGAAAATTATCATCAATATATACTTCAACAACTCTTCCAAGGTTCATTGAAGTGTGTATTATTGAATCATTTCCAATATATATCGCAGCGTGCATTGGAAGATTTCTTTTCCAAGCTATCGCACATATATCACCAGGTTGGAATTCATCGTTTTCTATTTTATTTAGAAAAAATTCCATTCCAGATATGAAAAATTTTGGACTTGGCTTTTGGCTATAATTTTTATACTTACTATCAAGAAGTTCGCATATTCCCAAATTATGTCCAACGCCAACAACAAGATTAACACAATCAACGCCATGTCCCTTTAGACATTGATTGTGATGGAATGGAGTTCCAACCCACTCTCTTGCTTCTTTGATTATTCTATTATGCATCTGGAGTCCTTGCTATTGCGTCATTTCCAGGAATATCAGGTAATCCACCAAATGAATCAGGAGGCAATGCAAATTTTGTTTGGTGTGTATTCATTAATTTATCACAACCTGGCGTCATTGTGTAATCATCGCCAATCTGTATCTCATTTGGCATAGCATTCCATAGAGTTATTAAACCAGATGATTGATCATATGATTTTATTTCCGTGGATATTCCAGAGTTATCTCCAGAAGTCCAAGTCAAAATTCCAAGATCATAATAACCATCAGGTTGGGATGTTCCAATATCATAGAATTGTCTGTATGATGATTTATTAATTCCATCGCGACTAACAGTCTCAGTTACTCCGCCAGAATATACATATGAAGACAAATTTACAGGACAAGGAGAAACACCAAGATCAAATCTACAAGAAGGAGTATAAACATCAATCAATGGTCTCTGTGATAATTTAATACCAACAGTTATTACATCCATTGAATATTTTGTTCCAGATTGTTTTGAGCCACCTATTATTCCCTTTAATATTCTTTTTGAATTTGTTCTTGTATCAGAATCCCAAGAAACAACATAACCTTCAACCGTGGCGTTGTCGAATAGTCCTGTAACAATATCATGTTCTGATATTCCATCATCACCTAGAATTCCGGTTATTTCAACATCACCAGTTCCACGGCTATTCATTAATCCAGATTCAAAAGCGCTCGCATTTAATGATTTGCAAACTTGATATGTTGTTCCAAGAAATGTTATTGATTTGTTATGTGTTGTATAAGCAAAAGTTATTCCATCTTGGCGAGTTATTTTCCAACATTGGCATAATTTAGTTACACAATCAGATGGAGAAGATAGAACCAACATTACACTTTTTGTGCAATATAGCGGTTGTGATACAGTTGATAAAATAAGAACAGAACTTTTTGATACACGAGCTTGGACATTTGGATCAGAAGACAAAGTCAATATATTTGATTTTGTTACGTTAGCCATGTCTCATCACCGCTTCATAGATATCAATTGGTAAAAAATTATAAATTGGCGGACGTATAAATTCAGATTTTATATTAGCCAGAATTTTATAGGCATAAACAAAAAAATCATTCGGAATCCAAATTGCCAATTTTAAATCAGACATTCGATCAATTATTTCATTCTTTGAAATCGCACTATCTTCAGCACACAAAATTGCAATATATAACGCTGAAGTTATTCTTTTATTTGGAAACTCAATTTCAGAAACATAGTCTTTTAATCTATTATATATAGTATCGTAAACTTTACGAATTAGGCTATTATTTCTAGTTTTCACACCAACATAATCAAGAATAAATTCACTACAATTCCATATTATTTCATTAGTTCCATCTTTGCATTCTTGTCCGTGGTGTTCGATTATGAAACTAGGTACTCCAATTGCTATTGTTTCTGTTATTTCAACTCCAGAATCAATAATAGCCAAAAGCCTATGAAGACCATTCATAAGCTGGCCATTTTCATTGAAGCTAATCGGCGAATCATCATCCATACTTAGCCAAATATTATTTTTCATCAAATGTGAAAAAAGTTTAACCTTTTCAACATCAGGCTCTTGCCCATCATATAAAAATGGATATTTGTTTTTGACTTTCTCTTTTGCATATTCTGGATTTATTTTTTGAGAAATAAACTTTATCATGTTGTTCTTCTCAATCTAAGTCTGGCGCTATTCAAAGCAGAAGCAGTCCATGGCATTCCAGTTGCAGGATTCGTCTGATGCATCATGTTGAAATAAGCATAGTTATCTCCAACAGAGTGACTTCCATTATCAGTTGCACTTCCACCAGATACCAAACTTGGTTGAACTATAACAGTTCCAGCTTCAACTTTGCGCATAACGTTTACAGTTTGAACACCAGCGATCAACCCAATTGTTCCATCTGCGTTTGCAAATTCAAATTCAGAAGTTACAGGAACTGAGCTTCCAGCATAAATATATGACGTATCACCATCCTGTGTTCCATTTATACATTGCACAGGGGATGCCGCTCCAGTGTATCCCCATTCAGAAACAGCAGTATTATCAGTCAAATTCAATGTTGTTACTTTTCTGTCCCCTAGAAAATTATTATTCTGGCTTCCTGATGTATCCCAAATAAATAAATCATCAAGGTAAGCATATCCATCACCTGTGCTTGATCCAGGTAATGCAATTCTAACAGCAGGACATAATTCAAGTCCAGTAAATAAACTATCAACGTTTGTTGTGTTCAAAACTTCAACGCCATTTACCCTTATTTGGCAAGCGCCAATGGTATTAGAAATAACAACGCGAGCTTCAATATGATTCCAAGCATTTTGCGTTATTACGCCAGGAGCAGATTGTCCAAGTAAAGGACCAGCATAACTCTGTCTAGAAAATCTAATACGTCCAGTTGAATCATAACTAATAGTGCAATTTGGAGTAGAAAGCGATCCATCAGACTGAATAAATTCAAAAATCTCACGAGTTCCCATACTTCCAAACCAAAAAGCTCCCGCTATTCCTATTGTTTGTAAACTTGATGGAAGCGGTCTTATTATTTCACCATTACTTATAGCACCACCTCTCAAACAATAACTTCCAGTTCTTGCCCTGTTTGTTACTAAAGAAACGTTTGATGCGTTTGTGTATCCAGCTAAAGCTAAATTACCAACAACCCCATCATAATGATCAAAACCATCCATCCACAATAAAGACATAAATCACCTCAGCAAATAGGAACTTGAACAAGAGTCAAATCTGAATATCCAGCAATTCCATAATTTCTTGAAATTGCATCAAATGTATCATCACTTTCAAATCTGACGTTTTCATCATATAAATAACCACAAGTTACAACAGTACCAGAGGTTGGAGGAGCAGAAAAAGTTATTATTCCAGTTGTTCTATTTACCGTAAATCCGCTAAATTGCTCAACGCCATTTAAAGCAACTCTTACCGTGTTAACAACTGGTAAATATATTTCCCTATAGTGAACAAAAGATCCTCTCTGATACGCTTTTGTTATTTGGTAATTTATTTTATTACCATCACCAGTTCCAATAACTTGATCAGTTGGAGTTATATTTGGAGTCTGATTTGGAATATTCAAACTTCTACTTGCAAAATCCATTGGATTTTTAAAAGGAAAAGTATAAGCAGGTCCACCAACGACCATCCAGTGAGCCATTATTGTTTCATACACTTCCATACTTCTTATTGCTTCTGGAATTGTAAAAACATAAAACGGCTGTGACCAATTCTGATTTGCAGATTCCGCTCCAGAATTAAGAGTGATCAAATCAGTATTCCACCGTGGTGAGGCCACGATTGGATATGATGGTATTCTACGATCCAAATAAATGTCTTTAAAACGAGCCATTATTGTAAACTCCTTCTTGCATTCTTGAGTATCTGGCGCTCTGATGATCTGAATGAATCAGCATTTTGAGTTGTTATATTGAATACTTGGTTTATACTTTGTCCACCCATTCCTTTTTGAGCGCCATCAAGCATCTTATCCAATTTCTTGCTAGTTTGTTCTGTTGTTACGCGCTCGCCTTTTTTAAGCAACCAAGTTCCATCTTGTGGTATAGACATAATACCTTCGTGTGCCATACCAACAACAGCGAGAGAACTAACAGCAGTCGCCATTGGTTGCAAAATTGCTTCAGCAGCAGCCATTGCTCCAGGCGCCATAAATGGTCCAACAATTGGAATAGCGGCCGTGGACGCGAATGCGTTAATACCACCCATCAACGCCATCGCATAAGCATTTGAAGTCATTTGTGTTGCAGCAGCAGCTTGTGTAGATTTTCCTGAAACAAGTTGAATCGCTTGATACGCAACCCACTGTGCAATCATTTGACCAATTGCGTTAGTTATTGATCTAAGCATATTCTCAGCAAGACTTGCCATTGCGTCTTCAAGACTTTTTGAGTCAAAAATCATTTCTTCAAATGCATCCCCAAATCCAGAGGTGAAGTTGTTGATAACTTCTTCAGATAATTTTTCAAAATTCATCAAATTATCTTCAGCAGATTTTAACCACTTTGCCCAATAATCATCAGATTCATCAAGAAGTGCTTCATTTTTCTCCTTTTCAAGCTCAACAAGCAATTCAGTCTCTTCTTCTTTTGTTATTTTTTGGCTGTCAAGAATTATTTTACGCTCTTCCTCATATTTGCGTTGAATTCCTTTTGCTGGCTTTAATCTGTCAGCGATTTCTTGAGCCTCTTCATCTATTTTGTTTTGTTCTTTTTTCTTCTCATTTAACTCTTCAATTTTATCAACTGCTTCAGCATAGTTCAGCAATTGTTTTTTTTGAGCGGCATCAAGATTGGCCAAATTAGTATTTGTCAAATCATAATTGAGTTTTTCAACTTGAGTTGATTTATTTGTTAAGTTGATTCGCTCTTTGTAATTATTAAGAACTGATTTATATTGATTGATCAATTCTTCTTGCTTGCGTTTTTCATCTTGAAGTGCTTTTTCTCTTTTGTTTGCAGAATCAGTAATTTCTTTTTGTGTCTTTTTAATTGCTTCTTCTTTTGCCTCTTCTGATTTTTTCAAAGCGTCATTGGCTTCAGCTTGCTGAAGTATCTTTTTGCCAATTTCACTTTCTTTGTCAATTTTTATTTGACGCAGATAATCCAAAGCCTTTTCTTTTTCTGTTAGGTCTTGAATTTGCTTATTCTGTTTAACCAAAGTATCAAGAAATTTCTGGGCTTCACCAACTCCAGAAAATCTAGTTTCACTTTGAGCTTTTTGTAATTTGCCAAGTGATGAAGTCAAAGCCTTAACTTTGATATCAATTTCTTCAAGACTTTCAATAGTTACCTTATTTCCACCAATTTGTGGAACATCACTATTGAATATTGCTTGCATTCTTTCTTGTTCTTTTTCTGCCTCTTCTAATTTCTTGGTAATTTCATCAATCGCATTTCCAATCTGATCAAAAGAAGCAGTATCAATATTGAGTTTCAAATCATTTGCAATTATTGATCGTGAAATTGATTTTACTTTCTCATCTGCTTTTGTTGCAGCAGCAGTTGCAGCATCAAAAGCGCTTTCTGCACTTTCTCCAAAATCAATAAATGATGCAGCAGTCAATCCAAGAGTTACAATTAGACCAACTGGACCACCAAGTATTCCAAGCAATCCACGGCCAGCAGCAGCAACCCTAGTCAAAGCCAAAGCACCCAGCGAACTTGCAGAAGTCATAGCAATCATCGCTGTGCTTCTTGCAGCAGTAGCAGCAGCAACCGAACTTTCAGCAGCTGCCAAATTTATTGTTGCTGCGCGTCTTGCCTCCAATGCTGCGATCATTCTCGCAGAATTAGCAGCAGATGAAGCAGCCAATGAAGTCTCTGCCATTTGCAATTGTTTTATTATTGCAACTTCAGAAAGCCTCAATTCTGCCATCCTAGCAATGGATTGTTGACGACCAACATCTGTTATTTGAGCCTTGTGCCGTGTTTGTTCAAGTGCAAGCTCAGCCGCTATTGCTTGCTGTGAAGATCGAAGTCTGTTTATTTCTGCTATTTGAATGGATTTTGAGGCAGCAACTTCAGAATTCGCAGCAGCCACAGCAGCTATCGCACGTTGTTGTTCTGCTTTTACAACAGCAAGGCTAGAAAGAGCAGCCTTTTCATCAGCAAGCGCTTTTTGTGCAGATGCAGCAGCGGCTGTTCTTGATGCAACAGCAGACGCTTGCATTGATTTTACAAAATTCAGCAAGGTACTTGCAGCTTTTCCACCCACTATTGCAAGAGCAACACCAAGCGTTTTTTCAATCAAATCTGAATTCTTTGAAAGAGTATCCATTGCTCCAGAAACAGATATTAGAGCATTGGCAACACCAGAGCTAATGCCCATGGTTTTATCCATTGTACCAATCAGCTGCATAAAAGAATTATTTGCAACTGTTAGAGCACTGCTCATTGTCGGAGCCATTTTCTCAAAACTATCAGAGATGGCTTCTTCTTGCTTTTTCAAAGCGGCAATTACAACATCTGTTGTCAACTTGCCATCCATTGCAAGAGCGCGCAATTTGCCAATTCCAACACCGACACCATCTGCTATTGCTCTTGCCAATGCAGGAGTTTGTTCCATTACAGAGTTGAATTCTTCACCGCGCAATACACCAGATGCAAATGCTTGTCCAAGTTGAGTAAGAGCAGCTTGTGAGCTTGCAGCATTTGCGCCGCTTATTGCAAGCGTTTTACTAATTGTGGTAACAATTCCAACAACTTCTTCTGAGCTGAGTTTTAACTCTTCTGCGCTTGTTGCAATCCGTTGGTATAGTTCCGCTGTTTCAGAAAGTGGTGCGCTCGCTTCTTGTGCAATTCTAAAAACATCACTTTGAGCTTTTGCAAGACTCTCTGAAGAATCTGTTACCAACTTCAAGCGGTTTGTTAAATTCGTCCACTCATCTGCGGCTTGACCAATTTCTTGAATGCTAAGAAAAGCAGCAATAGAGCCAATTACACCACCAAAAGAGCCTCCAAATCCACTGAATATCCTATTTGAATTTGAAAATTCTTCGTTTAATTTTTCTGTAATTCTTATTGCATTGCCAGCAGATTTGTTGTATTGATCAATGCTATTTTTAGTTCCACCTACAGATTTTCCAATCATTCCCATTGATTGAGAAACACTTGGTGCATTTTTCCCAATGTTGGAAATATTCTGAGATGCTCTATTGCTGGTTTTTGCAATGCTGTCAAAATCACCAGATGCGTATTTGGCAGCGGAGGATACTGATTTGATGGGCGCAGCAGCTTTTCTTGTTTCTGCTGTAATTCTTTTGGTTTGCTCTTCAAGATTTTTACCAACAGCAGTTAGTCTGTCCAGTGAAGATACTGCATTTTCAGCTTGGGAACTATCAACAATTAGGCTTAATCTTGCAACTTTTTCTTCAGCTGGCATAACTACCTCTTCTTTATTTCATCTAATGCTATTATTTCCATAACTCCTATATCGTCAATGATTTGTAATCTTTTTTCCAGCGGTACAGAAAATACATCAAACATCATTGGCAATAAATTGTAGTCTAACGCAAACAATCCATTAATGCCAGAGCGCCACTGGTTGAAAATCCTAGAAAAAATCGCTACAACCAATTCATTTTCAGGGAAGATTTCACAAATAGAATCATTTGCAAAATCTTCTTCTGTTAAACCTAATGCTGCCAACATTTCAGGATCGCGCTCCCTTTTCCTGAAAAAGAATCTGGCAACATTTTCTAGTTTTTTATTCTTGCCTTGGCGTATTCTTCACCATAAACCTTGAAAACTTCCAAGCAAATTCCGTGGTGATGCTTGATGAGAAGTTCTGCGTTCTCCTTGTTGAATGGAGCGTCAATTCCTTCCCAGTCTTCAATAAGCTCAAGCAGGATTTCAAAATCTGTTTTACCATCCAAATCTTCGATGAATTTTTTATATTCATCTACTGTGCGATGGCGATACTTGACTTTTATAACTACTGGTTTCTTTTCACCTGGGATGCTGACTTTTACTTCTGCCCAGAAGGTTGGATTGAGTGCCAATTTTAACATTTTGAGTGCCCTGTTATTTTGAATTAGAAAAAGCGGCCTTATTAGGGGCCGCTTTATTTATTCTAGGGGAAAGGTAGGGGATTAGGAAGCGTAACGAGTAGGATCAGCAACAAAAGAAAGAGTTGCTTGAAGGCGCATGATCTCATTACGAGTCAAGGTTGGAGTTTTGTTGATGGTAACATATGCGTTGTAATACAGGATTGCTCCAGAAGGCAAACGCACACGAATTGCACGAGGCAGACGGTCTTCATCAGCAGCAACCATCAAGGCATACCACGGCAGAGTTTGGTCATCACCAATAGCAAGTTGGAGAGATTCAGCGGTTTTTACCGTGGGCAACTGGCGCTCTTTGGAATCCTCAAGGAAACCATAGCTTGCAAATTGCTGCTCACCACCTTGTGAAGTTGATTCAAGAATCTGTGTGATTTGCGTCCATGCAGTGACTTCACGCACAGTACCAACACCACCACCAGCAGGATAACGCGCAGTATCACTTGCGTTAAAACCTTCAAGGTCAAATGCGTTTGTGATTGAATTGTCCACTCGCATAATACGTTGGTCAAGCTGAGACCAACCAGAGCGAACTTCCAAAACATCACCATCAGTCAAACCATGTGAAGTTGCAGTTGCAACAGCAGGGTTTGCGTTGGTCAATGCGCTGACTGTGATTTGATCTCCATAGGTTGATGCGATAGAAATAATCGAACCGTTGGGAAGCGAAACGCTCATGGGATTTCTCCTTGTTGAATAATATCAGAACGATAAGTTATCAAAATTGGAACGCAGTAATTGCGATCGGTTGTTACAGCGGCCAAAATTGAAGGTGGCTCAATAATGTTTATCACTATATCACCAACAACAATTTGTAAGTCGCATGGAAATAAAGCAGCAACGCTTTCAGCAATCGCTCCAGCATTACCATATCCAAATCCTTTTCTCCAGATTACTATAATTTGGAAAATACCACTATAGCAATTGTGCGCTCCATCCAATGCTTCTGTTACATTTTTACTTGGAATCAAATAACATTCCAAATAATTGTTAATTGGCTCTTGAATTACATTTTCATGAGCGACTTGAATCACAGGGTTTTGAGCATTTGCCCAAGTTTGCAAAACTGTTTCCAATCCTTGTCTGATGATTAAATTACTCATTTTTTACCTTTAATAGCAGCGTCAATGAAATCATCAAAAAGTCTAGCAGTTTCTTTTACAATTCCCTGTTCAGCAGGTCTTTGCGCTGACCAACCTGTTTCCAATCTATACGCATATGGAAGATTGTTGGACATGTATAGAACATCGCCCATTTTTGAAACTCTGACTTTAGCTCGTAATCTGCCGAGAGCCAAAGTTCCAGTTTTATCCATATTTGTAGAAGTTGAATTATTATCAGCGCCTATTTCAAAATTCCAGTTTGCTCTAAATCTACCTGTGTCAACTGGGCTAAGCATTATCAAAGAATTTCCAGCGCTTAAAGCAATAGACCTATAAAAAGAGTCTAAATCTTTTTTAATCTCTTTGCTAATTTTTTTTAAATCGCTGGAAAAACTCATGCTCGAACCTGCGCAAAATAAACAATTGCATTGCCATCTGGAGCAAGTGGATTTGGATCAACAACTATATATTCAACGTTATTGATTATTGCAATCATTCCATTTTTTAATACAGAATCACTTTGAAAAATGATTTTTTTATCAGTCTCAAGAATTGACGAATTCCTTTTTTCATTTATAGTATAATCTGAAATTACACCAACACCAGAACATACAACATCAGCAATTCCTGCATTCAAAGATGTTCCAGTATTGTAAACACCACGCTTTAAAGATGGCATAGTAAAAACAATTTCCATAACATATTTTGCGATTAACTTTTTAGCAAGTTGTTTCAGCTTGGTGTAATCTTTTTTCATATTAGCCACGCATTAAAAAACTTACAGTTGTGCTTTTAATCAAGCCTGCTTTCTTTATCTTTTCATCAGCAGCAGGATAATTAGGCATCATAAATGCACCAGAGCTATCATCATAAGTAACAGACTCGCTAAATGGATTCATTCCTTCTGATTTACTCTTGATCAAACGTCCACCACTGAGATTTTC
>Ga0116141_10006019_pt1 | contig 10093 bp, 8 predicted proteins | sample AD_UKC097_MetaG_FD_89744 | JGI IMG/M metagenome (GOLD analysis project Ga0116141, IMG submission 89744) | Active sludge microbial communities of municipal wastewater-treating anaerobic digesters from USA - AD_UKC097_MetaG | ecosystem: Engineered > Bioreactor > Anaerobic > Digestate | place: USA... | reverse complement strand
GGTCACATTGATATCGTGCTAAGGGCAAAAGAAATCTTCGACAAGGTATTTGTGAGCATTGGCATCAATCCCTCGAAGACGCCTCTCTTCACTGTTGAAGAGAGAACGGAGCTGTTGCTTCAAAGCCTTGAAGGTGTGGATGGGGTGGAAGTCAGCAGTTATTCCGGTTTGCTGGTTGAGCACGCGCGCTCTAAAGGCGCGGTCGCCGTGATCCGGGGATTGAGGGCGCTTTCCGATTTCGAATACGAGTTTCAACTTGCTTTAATGAACAGAAAGTTGGCGGAAGAGATATCGACGGTATTTCTTATGCCACATGAAAAGTATACATATGTAAATTCATCACTTATTAGAAATCTTGCTCAACTCGGGCAGGATGTCTCTGATTTTGTTCCTGCATCAGTGCAGGATGCACTGAAGAGGAAATTTTTTAAGTAGATACGGGAGCCTGTCTTGTCAGAAATGTCTAAATTGATATCATCGGTCGAGGGGAGTGCAACACTCGCTATCACCGCCCTCGTTAAGAAACTAAAAGCAGAAGGGAAGGATGTGCTGAGCTTCAGCGCGGGAGAACCCGACTTTCCAACGCCATCGTTCGTAAAGGAAGCAGCAATAGAGGCGATAAACAATAATTTCACCTACTATACCGCCAATACCGGCACGCCTGAATTGCTGAAAGCGATAACGGGAAAACTTGAAAAGGAGAATGGACTGAGTTACTCTCCGCAGGAGATACTGGTCTCAAATGGTGCCAAGCACTCACTTTATAATGTTCTGATGTCCGTTTGCAATCCAGGCGATGAGGTGATCTTCCAGGCACCCTATTGGGTGAGTTATCCTGAAATGGTGAAGCTTTGCCAGGCCAAATCGGTGATTATAAGCGCGGGTCCGGAGAGTGATTTCAAGATCACGCCGGCTGAACTCGAAGCAGCGATCACTCCGAAAACAAAGGTTTTTCTTTTTAACTCACCATCAAATCCTACCGGTGCCACCTACACACCTGAAGAAGTGCAGGCACTGGCGAGGGTGCTCGTTGACAAAGACATCATCACAGTATCAGATGAGATCTACGAGAAGATCACATTTGACGGTGTAAAGCACTATTCGATCGCTCAGTATCCCGGAATGAAAGAGAAAACGGTGGTTGTTAACGGCCTTTCGAAAGCATATTCGATGACCGGATGGAGGGTGGGTTACGCTGCCGGACCGAAATCAATTATTGATCTTGCCGCCAACCTTCAGAGCCACAGCACATCCAATGCCTGCTCGGTATCGCAAAAGGCTGCAACAGCAGCACTTTCAGGTCCGCAGGAAGAGATCGAGATGATGGCAAGGAAGTTTGAAGAAAGACGAAACCTCGTTATGCGTGAGATCGCCTCTGTTAAAGATGTGGTCTGCCCCGTGCCCGGTGGCGCATTCTACATCTTTTTCGATGTCTCAAAATTTTATGGAAGAGCCTTTAACGGAACCACGATAGGATCTTCGGCCGATATGTGCACATACTTGTTGGCTGAGGAGAATATAGGATTAGTGCCCGGAGACGCGTTCGGAAACGATAATTGTGTAAGAATGTCGTTCGCATGCTCTGATGGAAACATTATTGAAGGTGTAAAGAGATTGAAGAGAGGGCTGGAAAAGCTCGCTTACAGAAGTTAGAACTGTGGAAGAAGTTTCTTAACTTCTTCCACGGGCATTTCCATACCCGTCCAGATCTTGAACGACTCTGCCGCCTGGTAGAGTAGCATGTAAAGCCCATTCGATGTAATACACCCCGCCCTTTCACCTTCTTCCAGCAGTTTGGTTTTAACGGGATTATATATCATGTCGAAGACCAGCGAATCGCGATTCAACGCCTCATAAGGAAGATCGACGATCTCATGAACATTCGGGTGCATCCCTATCGAGGTGGTGTTTACAATAAGCCCGGACTCATTGAGCGCGGTTGCAGTATAAGGTTCATCAATGGGAAGGATAACGAACTCAACATCCTTAAAGTGTTCAAGGAAGTTCATCACAAGTAAAGCCGAGTTCTGCAGTGTCCTGTTTATTATGAATATCTTTCTGATCCTGTATTCCACGATCAGCGAGTAGATCGCCGCGGATGCAGCCCCACCAGCGCCAAGAACCAAAGCCGGCCTTTCCCTGAAAAATTCGCCATAAATTTCAATCGCCTTGGTAAAGCCTTTGATGTCGGTATTATACCCGGTCAACTTGCCCTCGTGGTTTGCTATTGTGTTCGCGGCACCTGTGTACTTCACCTCAAGGCTGTGATGATCGAGGAAGGGGAGTACTTTTTTCTTGTGAGGGAGCGAAAGATTAAAACCCTTTATTCCCAATGCCCTCATGCCTGTGAGTGCATCTTCGAGAGAATCGGGTCTTACATTAAATGCCAGATAAACCATATTCAGACCCAATACACGCGCGGCTGAATTATGGATGGAAGGGGAAAATGAATGCCCCACGGGGTTTGAGAGCAGTCCGGTTACTATCGTTCCGGGAAGAAAGTTAAGGTCACTCATTTATCTTCCGTCAGATCGCCAAAGAGACTCTGGAAAATCCGGGAGTAGTAAACAAGTGGATTTTTCTTCTTAAATGTCTCGATCAATGAACCATCGGCTCTAAATGCCGCACGCAGATAGGCAAGCCCCTGTTTATTATTGCCGAGCCTGTATGCCAGTCGTGAGAGGAGGAAGTAAGTCTTCCCGTTCAGAGGTTTTAACGCCAACGCGTTTTTCAGGGCGATCAAAGCATGATGGGGATTCTTATAGTCGAGTTTAATCTCTGCCAATTGAAGCCAGGTAACCTGGTTTTCAGGATGGATCCCAAGAATTTCTTCGAAGTGTGAGATATATTCGCGATCGTCGTCACCGAGTTTGAAACCCCACTTACCGAATGGCCCCCACAAGCCTTTCCCGTCACGGGTTGAGTGTATGAGTCCGTCGTGGAGATCGCTCAGTGCGAGCTGGTACTCACCAATCTTCAGATTGCAGTAGGCCCGTTCGATGTAAGCGCCGGCAAATTTCTTATCGGAAGCGATCGCTTTCGAAAAATATTCCGCAGCCGAAAAGAAATCCTGCTTCAGCATCCAGATCTCACCTATCTTGAAATAGATCGCGAAATTTCCGGGGTGTATATTTAAGGCAGAATTCAGACTATCAAGTGCTGTTTTATATTTTCGGAGACTGATATTCAGCTCAACGAATGAAAAGAGCGCTGAAAGGTTTAGCGGATCGAGCGCGATTGATGTACCGAATGCGTTAAGCGCGCGCTCAACCCGGTTCAATCTCTCGAGTATCTGACCCTTAAACATCCAACCATCTGAACACTTTGGCTCAAGTTCCAGATATCTTTCGATGGTATCCATTGCGAATCCGTGGTTGTTAATGTCGCGGTAGCAGTGGGCGAGGAGATACAATACTTCCGAATCTTCATGATCAAGTTTAGCAGCCCTTCTCAGGAACTTGATCGCCTTGTAGTATTTCTTGATTCTTTTGTAGATTATGCCGTACGCGAAGTAGGTGCGGGGATCTTCCCGGTCTATGTCGTAAGCGGCGCGTAGGTAGCCGGAGGCTTCCTTCAATCTGTTCAAGTGGATGCACACCATCGCTTTTTCGATCAGGATCGAAGTGTTGTTTGGGTTGAGCGATTGTGCTTTGCTCAGGCTACGATATGCCAGAGCGGGTTCGTTCATTCGGAAGAGACAGAAACCCGCTCTGTAGTAGTTTTCATAATTGAAAGGATGAGCTGAGATTAGATCTTTAACTATTTCGAGTACTTCCTCGTAACGATAATTGTCTAAAAGGATCTCAATGGAATTGTCGATGTATTTTATCGATTCATCCAGAAGTTCACCCGAGAGGATCAGTTTACATCTCTCGACAATCTCATTAAGGTAATTCTCACTGAAATCATCTTCGCTAAAACTAAAGTTATTCCTCTCAAATTCAGACATTTCGTTCCTTCAATAGTAAAAAAAATCTATATCCGCATGCTCAGTTATTCTGAGCGAGCACCCTTGTGATCTTATCAGCCGCGTCAGCGAGTGTTGAAGCCGGAATAAGGCTAAGGCCTGATTCGTTCAACATTTTTCTTGCCTCTTCAGCGTTAGTGCCTTCAAGTCTTACGACGATAGGCAAATTTATATTGATCTCACGGGCGGCACTTATCACACCCTCTGCCACTCTGTCGCATCTTACGATACCGCCAAAGATATTGATCAGGATCGCTTTAACATTCGGGTCTGAGAGGATGATCTTGAATCCGTTCGAAACAGTTTCCTTGTTGGCGCCGCCACCTACATCGAGGAAGTTAGCGGGTTCGCCACCGGCGAGTTTGATAATATCCATAGTCGCCATAGCGAGACCGGCACCGTTAACCATGCAGCCGACATTTCCATCAAGCTTTACATAGTTAAGATTGTAGCGCGAGGCTTCCACTTCGAGGGGATCTTCTTCGTCGATATCACGGTACTCATTGATATCTTTATGACGGAAGAGGGCGTTATCATCAAAGTTCATTTTGGCATCGAGAGCCATTACATCGCCTTCCTTTGTAACCACAAGGGGATTGATCTCGGCGAGTGAGGCATCTGTAGACGCGTAAGCCTTATAGAGTGCCATTAGGAACGAAACAGCGTTTTTATGCTGAACACCGCTGAGACCGAGCGCGAAGGCAATTTTCCTGGCCTGATGAGGGCGAAGCCCAAGTCCCGGTTCGATTGTTTCCTTGATAATTTTTTCAGGTGTCTCTTCAGCCACTTTTTCGATCTCCATACCACCTTCGGTTGATGCCATAAGCACATTTTTCGAAATGGCGCGATCCAGTGTAATACCGATGTAAAGCTCTTTCTCGATATTGATGCCCTGTTCGATCAGAAGGCGTTTGACGATGCGGCCTTCGGGACCCGTCTGATGTGTCACAAGGTTCATACCAAGAATATTTTTGGAGAACTCATAAACTTCATGGAGCGACTTGGCCACTTTCACACCACCGCCTTTGCCTCTGCCACCGGCATGTATCTGGGCTTTTACCACCCAAACGGAACCGCCGAGTTCTTCTTTTGCAACCCTTACTGCATCTTCGGGGGTGAAAACAGGAAAACCTTTAGGAACAGGCACATTATATTTTCTCAGGATCTCTTTCGCCTGGTACTCATGAATCTTCATCTAAAAACCTGTGATAAATTGATTTAAAAAAAGGGGAGCGGGAGCTCCCCGCCATTAATTATATTTTCTCGCTCATTGTCTTGGCCTGGAGGAAAAGGAGCAAGTAGTCCCTTCCGCCGGCTTTAGAGTCAGTTCCTGACATATTGAAGCCACCAAACGGGTGACCACCAACCATGGCGCCGGTACATTTTCTGTTCAGGTAGAGGTTTCCGATAAGGAGTTCTCTCTTGGCTTTCTCGAGGTGCTCACGGTTATTTGAGTAAACTGCTCCTGTGAGGCCGTAGATAGTATTGTTACATATCTTCAGGGATTCCTCGAAATTCGGTGATTTGATGATCGCCAGAACAGGTCCAAAAATCTCTTCCTGCGAAATTCGAGCCATAGGATCGATATCTGCAAAAACTGTCGGTTTTATGTAGTAACCGTTACCTTCGGCTTTTTCGCCACCATTGATAAGGCGACCTTCGGTTTTGCCGATCTCGATGTACTTAAGGATGCTCTTTTCAGCGGAGGCGCTAACGACAGGCCCCATTCTGAAATTATCTTCAGCCGGCCCGATCTTTATCGCGTCAACTCTTTCCTTGATCTTCTGAACCATTGTGTCGTAAACTTTTTCATCGATAATGGCTCTTGAGCAGGCACTGCATTTCTGACCCTGGAAGCCAAATGCAGCTGCAACGATACCGTCAGCGGCTGAATCGAGATCAGCATCTGAGTCAACGACGATACTGTCTTTTCCGCCCATTTCGGCAACAACCCTCTTCAGCCAGATCTGACCGGGCTGTACTTTCGCTGCCAGTTCGTTAATGTGGATGCCCACTTCCATCGAACCTGTGAAGGAGATGAATCTCACCTTTGGATGAGCCACGAGGGTATCACCGACTTCAGCACCCGAACCGGGAAGGAAGTTAAGAACGCCATCGGGCACACCGGCCTCTTTCATAATTTCATAGTAGAGGCGTCCCATCATAGGGGTTTCAGATGATGGTTTCAGAACGATACAGTTGCCTGAGACGATCGCGGCTGATGACATACCCGCGAGAATCGCGAACGGGAAGTTCCATGGTGGAGCGATAACTCCAACGCCAAGGGGTATATATACAAGCTCATTCGCTTCGCCGGGGAGGGGAACGATAGGCTGCTTTTCGGCGTAACGGAGCATTTCGCGGCCGTAGAACTCGAGAAAATCTATTGCTTCTGCTGTATCAGCGTCGGCTTCACCGTAATTTTTTCCTGCTTCAAGCACCATCCAGGCGTTGATTTCGAGTTTTCTTCTTCTCATGATCTCGGCACCTCTAAAAAGAAGTGCCGCTCTTTCTGCAGGGGCTACATATCGCCATGACTCGAAAGCTTTAAGTGCTTCATCAACTGCCTTGTTGGCTAGTTCTACATCACCTTTTGAGAAAACAGCGAGAAGTTCGTCTTTATTCGATGGGTTGTAAGAATTAAGTTTTCTCTCGGTAACCACTTCTTTTCCACCAATAATAAGGGGATACTCGGTACCGAGTTTTTTCCGGGCTTCATTTATCGCGGCTTTTTGTGTTTCAAAGTTTTCCGGCTTTGAGAAGTCGATATATGGTTCATTTACGAAAGGTTGAATATTCATTTGATCTCCTGTGAAAAAAATATTTTCCATTTTTAAATTTAACCTTTAAAAGTCAAGCATCAAAAGGAAAACGGAGAGGCCATGTAATTGCCAGAAAGCAGGGAAATAGCTATATTGGTGTCTTAATTTTTTTGATTTTTGGCTCTGCTAACAGGAAAGTGCCCAACCCCGTCAGGTCCGGAAGGAAGCAGCGGTAAGCATGCCTCCCGTGTAGTCAGAGCCATTTTAATTTAATCGAAGATATCCGGTGGCAGGAAGAAGTGGAGTTTGCCGGCTTCTGAACGGGGTTTCCCGGGGAAGGCCACTTTCGCAATCGTACCGGGTTTAAAGTAAACTTCGAACGGACCGTTTCCGCATGCATCCGCCAGGAGCAGGGAAGTCTCCGGTTCGTGCATAACCAGCATCACATTTTCCTCTTTAATTGTTCCCAGCAATTCATATATATCCGTTACAGGGGTTCCACCCAGGAGTTCCGTAGCGGTCTTGCTCTCGCCTTCGAAACGAAGTGTCTTGATGATCACTTCCATCGTTTGTCTCGTTCTAAGAGCAGGTGAAGAGAGGATCAGCCCGGGTGAAGTGATGAATTTAAGCCAGTTCGAAGCTGAAGTCTCAATTAGACGGCGACCTTCACCCGTCAATTGTCGATCTCCTCCCGGCCCACTACCGATATATTCCGCCTCCGAATGTCTTACTATGAATATGTTCATTTTGTCGTGTCTGTTATTGAAAACAATTTAAATTTATCGAATTGATCATGTAACTGATCAGTGGAAAATTATTTTTATAAAATGGTTCTTTGCATCTGAGAGCAACAAGATACTCCTCGTTTTCGCATCTCGCGAGTATGAAACGGGTGACTGACTCCTCATCTTTTACCGGAGCGGAGGCGTAGAGCGAGTAGTTGAACTCGTCACTCAGAAGATCAAACTGGATATTTTTTATGTATACCCGTATGGGGCTGTTCCTCTCTAGATCGAAAATAAAGACTGAAATATCTTTATTCTTTCGGGACGCGACCGTGCCGGTTACCTTATTTTCAAAAAGTGATTTGATCTCTACCCCGTTCTTCACTTCCCATTTTTCGGGAAGGTACATTCGCAGCAGATCGAATTTGGTGTTGTAATATTTAGGCAATTGTTCAGTTATCGGGATTATTTCCTCTTTGGTATTGAACTTTTGCATATGAGCGGCGAGAAGTTCTTTCCATTTATTCAGATTGCTCGAGAGCTTGCCATCGTCGGAATACTCTATCTTCAAAGATTTGAATGAAGTGGTGTTCCCGTAGAGGTTGAATGAAACTGAAAGCGGTTCTGCTTTCTTCGAAACTATCTTTAGAGAACCATAAAGAGTTGGCGATGATACTTCGGTGAAGTTGTCGAAAAGAAGAGAGCCTCTGCCATCACGGATGTCGTAGATCTTCAACTTTTCAGCATTTATTATCGTTTTAACCGAATACTTCTGGACGATCGAGAAGAATTCCTTCTCGCCGATGAAAATCTTCTTCAGCAGGAGCGAGCCTGCCATGTTCCTGTCTTGCAAAAGTAGCCCGAGAGTGTCGTTGTAGATCAGGAATTTACTGTGTGCCGGATCCTTGTGCTGCAGCAAAAGTGCATAGTACTTCGATCCGTCAAGGGATATGCTGTCTATTTCCGCTTTCCGGTAATACTTGGCATCGAGGATATTCAACTCGAACGGATCGCGCAGGCGTGACTCCGCCTTCTCGTCACCGTTGATATAAGCATCGAAAAGTGATATGATCTCACTTCCGCTGGTTTTATCTACTTTATATACGGGGTCCGGCTTGGAGCACCCGGTAGTGAACAAGAGAATTATGACTGCGCCGTATTTGAGGGCATATTTTAAATGGGTCATTGTTTTAGTCAGGGGATTTTTCCCCGTTTGATTTTGTTGCTGAATCGGCATCACTACCGGCGATATCACTGAGCGCAGGAAGATTTATCTTCATATCCCTGGCGAGGTGATCATTATCTATTTTTGAACGGTACAGGAGCAACTTTGCGTCAGGAAGTTTGGTGACATCGCCGATTGAAGTGCCGCCCATACCCAGGTTGGTGTTGTCGATCACAATTTTCTGCGAAAACAGTTGTTCGAGTTCACCCTGATAGAGTTGGGTCAGTCTTTTCTTGAAGAGCGCGGGAGCTTCTGCCGAAGTGGGCCTGTAGATATAGGGGTCATCAGAATCCACAAAAGAGACCGTGATGGCGTTGTTTCCACCGGTGTGCACAAGTACAGGGGAGCCGAATTCAACGAGTGAATAGGCTATTTTGATATCCTCGTTGGCCGTTCTAACGCAACCGTGAGAGCTGGGCTGTTTACCAAGGAATACATAATAGCTGTTTCCATCAAGCCCATGAAGGCCAATACCATAATTGAATTGCATCCAGTAGTAAAGGTTACAGTGGAATTCTTTCGAGACCGCCACCTCGGCTTTTGAAAAGATCGCGAAGACCCCTTCATTAGTCTTTACTGCCTGAGGAATCGCGGGGTTGCCTGTTGAGACAGGAAAATTGAAGCGCTCTCCAGTCCGCATTATCACGACAGCTTGTTGCGTTTTCAGATCGATTTCTATATACGATTTTTTCGTCGTATAAAGGGTGTCCTTGATCTTCTTGTCGAGATATTTAAGGAAGTTGATATCTATCTTCCTGTGCGGAGTTTCCTTCATCACAACAGGTTTTGGAATCTCAGCCATCGAGAGGGCGATCAGAATCGAGAAAAACGACAAAAATATCAGAAGTTTGGTAACCTTGCTCATACTGTACCGTGAAAATGATTAAAAACCAGAGAAGCTTTCTTCTCTCCGACCAATGAAGAAAGGGTCTCAATAGAAGCCTTCTCCACTTCCTTTACACTACCGAGTTCAGTTAAAAGTTTCACGGCGATCTTTTCGCCGATCCCTTTTATCTCAAGCAATTCCGTAGTAAAAGTTCTTTTGCTCCTCTTCAATCTATGAAAAGTTATCGCAAATCTGTGTGCTTCATCTCTCACCTGTTGCAGCAACTTTAGTGCGGAGGAAGTTTTAGGGATTATGACAGGCTCGGGATCTTTCGGAAGAAAGACCTCTTCAAGCCTCTTCGCCAGGCCGATAATCTCAAAGTTCTTAAGTCCCAATAACCGGAGCGCGTAAACTGCTGTTGAGAGTTGGCCTTTGCCACCGTCAACCATGATCAGGTCGGGGAGTGTCTGTTTTTCCTCGATCAGCCTTTTGTAACGGCGGGTGATGACCTCTTCCATACTGGCGAAATCATCAGGGCCGCTTACCGTTTTGATCGTGAACTTACGATAGAGCGATTTTTTCGGTTTG
>Ga0116141_10006017_pt1 | contig 10095 bp, 8 predicted proteins | sample AD_UKC097_MetaG_FD_89744 | JGI IMG/M metagenome (GOLD analysis project Ga0116141, IMG submission 89744) | Active sludge microbial communities of municipal wastewater-treating anaerobic digesters from USA - AD_UKC097_MetaG | ecosystem: Engineered > Bioreactor > Anaerobic > Digestate | place: USA... | reverse complement strand
TTTCAGCGCAAAGGCAATCTGATCCTCCGTGAATTTCTTCTTCATGGCATAATCCTCCTTGGTGATTTTGATTATGCCAGAAAACTAACTTATACGCCGGACCAGTTTTTCGGGTGAAGGTCATTGATGACTTGCCTCCTGAAATAGATCCGAGTATAGAGTTAGGCGCTGACTTAATCTTCACAAAGATGATCTGAATTTGTGATAATTTTTTTGAGTTAGATTCAGGATCCTCCACCATGAGAAAAGTCAAACAAACGAAGTCATCGGAAACCCTCGGCGGCACGAATGGACGAACCATTGCGCTTGTTCCCGGAGACATTGCAACAGAGCAGGACTTGATGAAGTTGATGCTCTTGATGTTTCATGAACCTGAAATCGCTGTGGAATATTTCTCGCTGTATTCAGAACCGTTCGTTCCACCGTTGAAGGCTGCCATTGACCGGGGAGACATGTTTTTGCTCAAATCGGAAAATCACTACTACAAAGATCACCGGGAAAATCGCACCTATGTCTTTGTTTCACCATTAATGCCCGAAACCAAAACCTTTCCGAAATGGAAGCGGGAACTGGTTGAAAAATCGCCCACCTTCGTCAAAAGCACCCTTTCCCTTTCAGACAGGAAAAAGAAAGAATTTGCGGTATGGCTTGAAATAGAAACGGCAGACCTGACCCGCAAGGCACAGCAAGTGGCAGAATTCACATACGATATCTTCTTAAGCTACAGCAATAAGGACCGGGCCGTAGCTTCTGTAATCAGCGATAAGCTCCAAGAGGTGAAAGCACGCGTTTTTATGGCGCCTCAGTCCGGAACAGCAGGCGCTGCTTTTACTGAAGCGTTAAAGCGGTCTCTCCTTGGATCTCACGAAATGTGGATCATCTTATCTCCCAACAGCCTAAAAAGTGAATGGGTCCCAGCACTGTTGGGTGCCGCCTGGGTTCTCGGCAAGAAATTGGTTTTCATTTTGCATTGTTGCGATGCACCACAGATCCCGACGAAGCTTCGTGATTTACGCTGTGTTGACGTCTCAAGGGTGGAAGAATTGATCAAAGAACGCGTGAATCCGATCGAAGCCCGATAACGACTCAACCCCTGATATCCTCAGGTTGGATCGGTTTGAACAATGAGCCGCGATGTCGATTCTTGGGCACTGGAAATAGAGCGTGAGTATTCGATGTGAATCGGGTTATTTCAGGCATATCCGAACGCCGAAAACATAACCGGTAAGGAGCGGCAAAACCGTCCCAAATGCGGCCGCCCAGACAATTTCACCAGCCGGCACACCGAATAAAAACCAGCCCCATGATCCGGACCAGTTCCACGTCAAAAGGAAATCCGGCAACAGGCAAAATATGATCACACAAACCGCAAACCACGTTATAGAGAAGGAAATCGATCCTGTCAGTGCAAGGGGCCAGTTTCCCGGCTTAAGATAAACAAGAAAAGCTGCGAGGATTATGCAGATCACAATCAAGGCGGTCATGGGATTGATAAGGTGCTTTGTATTTTAGTTAAATTTCATCTTGATTTTATCAAATCCCTGGGGCACAATGAGGCCATCAAAGCGGTTCCGTCAAGTTCAAGTTATGGATTTCGGCCCGGTCATTTATCGGTCTTTCGAGGAATAAAGATATTTTTTGCTCTCTTCGGCTTAATGAGTGTTGGCTTGATTTCGGGCTTAAAATCCGTTGCAGTAAAATAAGCGGCGGTGGCGCAAAGCCCGCCGCAACGCGCAAGCAAATATTCGTAATTTGAATCAAGGTGTTGATTTTTATAAACCCCACTACCATTCAGCGAAGGAGGATTCTATGGACAGCATCATCTTGGACGCGGCAACGGTTCTGAAGAGGAAGGGCGGAAAACTCTACAAGGTGCAGTTGGGAGAAATTCTCAAGGACTGTGTCAGCCTGATGAACAGAAAAAAGATCGGCATCCTCGTCGTCCTTGATGACAGCGGCAAGCTGGCAGGAGTGATTTCCGAACGCGATATTATGCGTCTGGTGGAGAACCAGGACAGCGACCTCTGGAACAAGCCTGTGAAGGACGTCATGACGCCCCGCGATAAACTCTATACCGTCCAGACGGACACGCATCTGGACGACGTCATGGGCCTTATGACGGAAAAACGCATCCGCCATCTCCCCGTCATGGACAAAGAAAACTTGTTGGGGATTGTTTCCATCGGCGACGTGGTCAAGAACCTTTTCGATGAAGCGGCCTTTACCACGGAACAGTTAAAAAACTACATTCAGGGCTATTGATTTCCTGCTGTCGTTCCTGTCTGGCGGCCGGCGTTTTGCCGGCCGTTTTTTTGAGCAACTCTCTCGGGGAGAGCACCCTTCCTTCCTGTCAGCCGCCCCACTCCGCAAACGCCGCCTGCGCGTTGAGGACAAACGTACGAACGAGACCATAATCTTTCCTCCCGTCACGACCCTCGACGCCGGTATGACAATCGACCCCCCAGGGGCGTACCGCATGAATTGCGGAAGCGACATTATCCGGGTTCAAGCCGCCGGCCAAGATGACGGGGTTCCGCGCATGGGCAACCAGAGCCCGGCTGATTTCCCAATCATGGGTTTTACCGGTGGCCCCGGATGCACCCGTCAGCGGATCGTAGGTATCGGTTATAAAGGCATCGACCCAAGGCGTCCAGCTTTCAACAGCGGCAAATAACGCCTCCCGATTTTCCGGTTTAACAATAAGGCTCTTGATGACGGTCAAATCCGGGCTTGTTTCTCTTAATTGAGACAATTCGCGGATGGGAATGTCCCCGTGGATCTGGATAATCGACGCCCCCACCCGTCGCCACAGGTCGGCAAGATCCGCAGCGCGGTCAAGGTAGGTAATGACGGTTTTTTCAATGTGCCGGGGCAAAGACGCGCAAATTTCCCGGGCCTCATCTGCCGTACAGTCTTCCTCGTGCACATCAAGGCCCAGGGGAAAGCCCAATTGCCGCACCCCGGCCCGCAGGCAGCAATTTGCCTCATTCAGATCATGAATTCCCGCAATCTGGATTCTTTCCATCACTTCACCACAGCCAACGCGTCAGGAATAAAAAGGGCCTGCTTGCCCCTTCCGGTCTATTAAGGCTGCAGAAGCTTAAAACCCGTCGCCTCGTCCAGTTGCCGACTTGCACACGTATCGGTCAGTTCGATGAGAATCACTTCGAGGACATGCCACACCTTAACGCCGGTCCGGACACAGCCTGTCACGGTCTGCGTCTTCCGGCCAAAAGCGCCGTGCATATGGAGAACCGGTTTTCCTGTATCATCAGAAAACAGGGTTCCCACACCGGCCACCTCGTACACATTATCCAGGATGTGCTCCAGGGGAACAATCGGTTTCGTTCGGCCTTCGGCCGGACCGACGACGAGCGTGCTGCCCGTGTCGGCACCGCCCACGGCCAAGAGTGCCGCAGCCCGGATACCATTTTCTGCGGCCAATTTTTCAATTTCTTCGTGTAAAATATCACCGTCCTCAAGACGGATAACAAAAACACGACCTTGTTTTGCCTGGGAGTACTTCACCGTCCACACCTCTTCTGTTGATAATGATTTTTCCGGCCTGTGTAACACCTTGTTTCTGATTATTCCAGCAGAAGATACTTATCCCGGCATGATTGTTTAAGTTCCGCATGTATTTTGCCGATAAGGTATAATCGTTGCAAAGGATAATTAGGTTACTCAAGTTCAGAATACCAGACAGGGGGAAGTCATTTTCAATTAACTAACCGGAGGTAAGTTGAATGAAGAAGAGGACGTTGAGATTTAAGCTCATCGCAGGCGGCTGTTTGATCGTTCTGGTGCCCCTGGTGATCTTGGGAATGCTGATCGGATTAAAAGCATCAAATGCCCTGGAGGAAGAAGCGGGTAAACAGATGCTTAACCTGGCGCAAGCGAATGCGCAAATGGTCGAAATGACTCTCTCTTCAGAGACACAGGCGGCGGCACAGATCGCCGCCGGCCCCGACATTGCGACCACCGTATCCGCAGCCGTCCAAAACGGCCTCGCCGATGGGGATGTTGCCGCCCTGGGAGCGCTCCTGAGCACCATCCGGGAAAGGCGGGGCGCCGATTACGACGCCCTGGTAATTACCGATAAGGATGGTCAGGTGATCGCCGACAGTCAAAACGGCGCCTATAAGGGAACCGCTTTGGGAAACAGCTACAGTTTTCATGACGCCGCCGCGGGAAAGTCGGTGATCGGAGAGGCCGTCCATGCGAAGGGATCGGGGAATCCTGTCCTGTCGATCATGGCGCCGGTCAAGACCTCCGTTGGAGAAACGCTGGGCGTCCTTACCGTTTACCTGTCATTGGACCGTCTTAATCGGGCCATGACCAGCAAGCTCGGCGAAACGGGTTATGGCTTCGCCCTGGACCGCTCAGGCGTCACGGTCCTGCACCCGGACCCGAAAAAGATCCTGGCGGTGAACTTCTACCAATTGCCGGGAATGGAAGGGATTGCCGAAGGAATGAAAGCAAAGCGCACCGGCGTCGAAAAATATATTTTCTCCGGAGCCAAGAAAATGGCCGGTTACGCCCCCGTCGCTTCGAGCGGTTGGTCTATCGGTATCACCCAGAACCTGGATGAACTTTCGGCCTCCGCCCGCGCCATCCGGGCTTTTATTTTCGTTGCGGCTTTCATTTTTTCCCTCATCGGCGTCGGCTGCATTTTTCTTCTCAGCCGTCCCCTGATTCTACCCATTAAATATGCGGCCGATCAGGTCACGGCAGCGGCGGATATTGTTTCTTCCTCCTCCGGCCAACTGTCTTCCGCAAGCCAGGGCCTGGCGGAAGGGGTTTCGGAACAGGCAGCCTCCCTGGAAGAAACCTCATCCTCCCTGGAGGAAATTTCCTCGATCGCCAAACAGACAGCGGACAATTCCGTCCGGGCGGGAGACCTCATGCGACAGGCTCAAGGCGCCGCCCAGAAAGTGATTCAGTGCCTGGGGGGATTAACGGCTTCCATGCAGGATGTTTCCGCATCGAGTGAACAGACTTCAAAAATCGTTAAGAATATCGACGAGATTGCCTTCCAGACCAATCTGCTGGCCCTGAATGCCGCCGTCGAAGCCGCCCGGGCCGGAGAAGCCGGAGCAGGGTTTGCCGTAGTGGCTGAAGAAGTCCGCAACCTTGCCCTGCGGGCTGCGGAATCGGCCCAGAGTACTGCCGGACTGATTGAAGACACGGTTCAAAAAATCAAACAGGGCGTGGAACTGGTCCAGAAAACCAATGAAGCCTTTGCTGAACTGGGGAAATACCGCGTCGGTGTGACCGATTTGATCGATCAGATCACGGTGGCCGCCAGGGAACAGGCGGAAGGGGTCGAACAGGTCAACCGGGCGGTTGCGGAAATGGACAAGGTTACCCAGCAGACGGCCGCCACGGCAGAGGAATCCGCATCGACGGCATCGGAATTGAATGCCCAAGCGGAGGAACTGACCCGAGCCTCCGAAAGCCTGCTGGCCATCGTCGAAGGCGGCGACGTTGACACCGTCGGAAACGGCCCTCTGGTTCGCCCAGGCGGGCATGATCGCCCGGCCCTGCCGCCTGTGAGGAAAGGTTCCCCCGGACATCACAAAAAACCTCTCCATAGAGCCATCCAAGCAAGAACCAGCGCAAAGCTGATCGGCATGAAGGGGGCCTTTTAACCTCTTTTCAAGAGCTATCCGGTCTCTGAGATCCCGGCAATCCGGGATTCTCAGGGACCATGCCCTGCCGCAAAGACCCATCCGGGAAACGGCCCGTGGAAATGATGACGCACCCTTCCGTACTTACCGAGGTCAGCAAAATCTACAGATTGGCCACCCGGTTGCGCCCTGAAGTCTTGGCCCGCCGGCGCTTTGCGTTCAGATCGATACCCAGGACGGCCATGACCTGACCGGTTTTCAAGTCCCACAGAGGAGCGAGTCCCGTCACCCACCCCCCCCAGCGGCCACGGAAAGGTCCTTCTATAAACGGTTTACCATGGGAAAAGATCCGGTGTAATTTCGGGGAAGCTTCCCGGTACACTTCACCGGGCGGCGAATAATCTTTAGATTCGAGCGGCTCAGCATCGGCCAGAAAAATGACCCGGCCGGTCTTTTCACCCATCAGATACACGAAACGGGTATCCGGATTGGACCAATGAATTTTCTGCAATTGCCCGCGCACCTGGCTGAATACCTTTGTCCCGACATCCGACGGATTCCCCTGAAGTTTTCGGACAATATCCGTGTCGAAGGACGCGGCGGCAATACCCGCCAGATGCTGCAATGTCTCCCTCTCGTGGCTTTCGGCATAATGAGAAACATAATTGGTCACCATGACACCACCCACCACGATCAGGACAAAAAGGGTCAGGCACACCCAGAAGAGGGGTTGTTTGCGGAAGGCTTCAGGAAAGGTCATCTCATCACGCCGTCACAGAAAGAGTTGATGAAACGCATCAAGTAAAGCTCTGAAAATCCGGAACGGTCATCAAATAAAAGGGGGGACGATCATCATGATCTCCCCCCAAGTATTCCTCTGCAATTTAAAAAATGCGCCCGAAACAATACGGATTAGTTGGCCTGCGACATGATTTTGCCCAACGTCCCGTCTTTCTTCATATCTCCCAGGGCCTTGGAAAAAGCTTCTGCAGCGCCCTTGCCATCCGGGCTGTTTTTGAAGGCAAAGTAAACCGCCTGCCGGGAAAGGGGCTTGCCGGCATCATACGTTACGGAAGTCTCGCCGCTTTTCTTCAACGCCTCAAGGCCGCTCTTTTCCTCGACAACAAATGCATCAATTCTGCCGGCCGCCAGCTTTTTCATATTCGTTACGTCGTCATCGGCGGGGTCAAAAATGATCTTTTTGTTCGACATCAATTCGCCTGCATAGGGATAACCACGGGTAATGCCGACTTTCTTACCCTCAAGATCCTTGATGGTCTTTAAATTGGTCGCGCCTTTTTTGAAGAACGCGAAATCCACTTTGGTGTAAATAGGAGACGATTTGGCCGCTGCACCGGAAATCAGAACATCCAGCGCCGGGAAGAAGCCGTCGATTTTACCCTGGCTAAAACTTTCCACCGTTCGGGGGGGAGGCGCAATTTCAAGATTGAGGGTGTAACCGGCACGTTTTGCCACTTCCTTCACCAGATCAACAAAGACACCCTTATCCTTGCTCTCCACCATTTTGGGGATCGGATAACTTCCCATTTTAAGCGATGCCGCCATTAACGGGGACGCACTAACCATGAATGCAATTGCCACCAATACCACTACCAGTTTCTTCATGCTTGACCTCCTTTTTGCTCATTTTTTGGTTGACTCGTAAAACACCCCCTGCCGAACGCTACCCCCGTTGGGACAAGGCATCGTCAATTTCCATCTTGAAACGCGATTCCTTATCGCGGCGCTCGAATTTTAACCGGTCTTGACACGCACTTCAAGCGAAAGATCATTGAATCTTGTCGCATGGATAAGTCATGACCATGTTGCTTATCATTTTTTCCCGAACGACCGGGACGGTCCCGGCAGAGAAAGGGCAGCGCCGCTGTAAGAAACCGGACCGTATTCCTCTTCCTCTTCATCAGCCCCTTGATAGGACATGGCGTTTGCCAGGGACTCCGACGACTCCTTACTCCCCTGAATGACACCTTCCAGGGCTTCCACATAGACCTTCATTTGTTCCGCCTGACTGGAAAGCTCCTGCGAGGACGAGGCAAATTCCTCCGCATTGGCCGCGTTCTGCTGGACGACCTTGTCCATCTCGGCCACGGCGATGTTCACATGCTCCACCCCCTGGGCCTGTTCCCGGGAGCTGGCAGAAATCTCACTGACCAGTTTACCGACTTCGGAGGCTCTGTCCGCTACCATGGCAAAGGCTTTATCGGTCGATTCAACCAAGCCGCCACCCTCCTTAACCTTGACCACGATCCCTTCGATCAGGTGCGAGGTGTTTCTCGCCGCATCGGCAGCCCGCATGGCCAGATTCCGGACCTCGTCGGCCACGACGGAGAATCCGGCGCCCGCCTCCCCCGCCCGGGCGGCCTCCACCGCCGCATTCAGAGCCAGCAGATTGGTCTGAAATGCAATTTCATCAATGGTTTTGATAATCTTGGATGTTTCCTGGCTGGCATTTGATATTTCCTGCATGGCTACGGTAAGGCGCGACATCGATTCATTCGCCTTGGCCACGATCTGATTGGCGTCTTTCATGAGGCTGTCGGCATGAGAGGCGTTGTCCGCGTTCTGCTTGGTGATGGACGACATCTCTTCCAGGGAGGAAGAGGTTTCTTCAATGGACGCGGCCTGCTCCGAAGCGCCTTCCGCCAGGGACTGGCCGGAAGAGGTAATATGATCAGCGGCCACGGAAACCTGCATCGCCGCTGCATCCAGGCCGACGATGACCCTGTTGATGGGACGGATGAGAAGCATCCGGAGGCTGAAGAAGAGAACAACGATCAGGGAAATATTGATCACGGCGGCCACGATGATCGTATAAATCACCGAGCGCATAAGCTCCGCCCGCATGAACTCGTCCGTCACATAGAGTTCGACGACGCCGAGCTTACTTGCGTCTTTAGAGACTTCCTTCTTCCGGATGATGTACTCCCCCTTGATGTCGGCCTTGGAATCGACGACGTTCCAGTTGCTGTCCCGCTTCACCCCCAGGCTGATGGCTTTCCCCTCCGCATCACGGACCAGCAAGCCATAGGCGCTCTTTGTGGACATTTCGGACATCACCACTTCCTTGGCCTGGATATTGTCCATATTCCAGAGCGGCCCCGCAATGTTCTTGGCCACACGCTCGATGATGATATCGGCTTCCTTATTCAGGTCTCCTTCAAGACTGCTTTTGACGGAGAAATAATTGAAAATCATGTAGCCCAGCAGGACGATCGAGATCAGACAGACCAGGGGCAAACTTAATTTCACCTCAATTCCCTTAAAAAATCCTGACGAGTTAAATCTTCGCACGACAAGCACTCCTTTCATTTTTGGTTTGAGAGACCGTTGGAAAGAAAAAGTGATCGTTGTTGATATCTCTCATGAACGCAATGACATCTGTTTTCACGTTTATCGGCATTTCTTTCAATCGACTTTAATTATTTTTATTTTGAGAAACATGCCTTTTTTGATAAAAATTGCCCTTTTAGCAATCGATATATCGGTTACGATGTTTTGTCCCTGCCTGCGACAAAACAAAGCAAGAAAATATTGTGAACCGGCAAGATATTGTTGCCCATTCTTAAGCATTTATTGTACCATCCAGCCTGCCGTAAAAAAGGTGTCCCCTCCTTCCCGTTTTCAGGCGCCCTGCCCGGACGGAGCACGGCCGATGCATGGTTAATATATTACATTCACGAGATAAATAATGATCTGCCTGTTTTATAATAACCATGAGGGACGAAAAGATCGGTGGATGGGACATGCGGCCTTTTGATTCTTTCCGGGAGATCAAACACGGAGCCGACTTGTTTTCTTGAAAAACAAGATTTGTCTTGCCAGACAAGACCGTATAAAATGGACCACGAAGAAAGAGGAGATCATATGGGACTGATCAAACTGCTCATCAACGACCCAATAACTTTTGTCCTGCTGGCGATTCCGTTGCTATATTCCGTAATCGTTCACGAACTGGCCCACGGCTGGGTGGCGCTCATCATGGGGGACAACACCGCCAAACGCCTGGGCCGCCTGACCCTGAACCCCCTGAAACATCTCGACCCGCTGGGAACCCTGATGCTTTTCATCGTCGGATTCGGTTGGGCGAAACCCGTTCCGGTCAACCTCCAAAACATCCAGAACCGCCGGACGGGATTTGTCCTGGTTTCCGCCGCCGGCATCGTGGCCAACACGATTTTTGCCTTTGTGGCCATTTTAGCGATGCAGCTTCTGGCGCCGCAGCCGCAGGGACCGACAGCGACTTTCCTGTACTACCTGGCCCAGATCAACATTATTCTGGCGGCCTTCAACCTGATTCCAATCCCGCCGCTGGACGGATCAAAAATTGTCATGGGGTTTCTGCCCGACAACATCCGCTACCTGTTCCATCGTCTGGAACCTTACGGCTTCTTCGTCATCATTATTCTGCTGTTTCTGGGGGTCTTAAATCCGGTTATCGCCTTTT
>Ga0116141_10006016_pt1 | contig 10095 bp, 6 predicted proteins | sample AD_UKC097_MetaG_FD_89744 | JGI IMG/M metagenome (GOLD analysis project Ga0116141, IMG submission 89744) | Active sludge microbial communities of municipal wastewater-treating anaerobic digesters from USA - AD_UKC097_MetaG | ecosystem: Engineered > Bioreactor > Anaerobic > Digestate | place: USA... | reverse complement strand
TGCACGCTGGAGCAGGCGATCGAGAACATCGACATCGGCGGTCCGGCGATGCTGCGCTCGGCGGCGAAGAACTGGAACGACGTGGCCGTGCTGACCTCGCCCGCGCAGTACGACGCGGCGCTGGAGGAGATCGAGGCGCAAGGCGGCCTGACTCGCGCGACGCGCTTCAAGCTGGCGGTGGCCGCGTTCAACGATGTCGCCGTCTACGACGCCTGCATCAGCAGCTACCTGTCCTCGCTGGGCGAGGACGGTGCGCCGATGCAGTTCCCGGCGCAGGCCAACGGCAACTTCGTCAAGGTGATGGACCTGCGCTACGGCGAGAACCCGCACCAGCAGGCCGCGTTCTACCGCGATCTGTGGCCGGCACCCGGCTCGTTGGCCACCTTCACCCAGCTGCAGGGCAAGGAGCTCAGCTACAACAACATCGCCGACAGCGACGCGGCGTGGGAATGCGTGCGCCAGTTCGATGCGCCGGCCTGCGTGATCGTCAAGCACGCCAACCCCTGCGGCGTGGCCGTTGGCAGTGGTTGCTTTGAGGCGTACGAAGCGGCCTATGCCACCGATCCGACTTCCGCCTTCGGCGGCATCCTCGCCTTCAACACGAAGCTCGATGGCGCGACCTGCCGCACGATCCTCGACCGCCAGTTCGTCGAGGTGCTGATCGCCCCGGACTACGACGAAGAGGCGCTGTCTTACGCGAAGAAAAAGGCCAACGTGCGCGTGCTGCGCATTCCGCTGGCCGCGCCGTCGAAGCACTTCATCGACACCAAGCGGGTCAACTCCGGCCTGCTGATGCAGACCGCCGACGACCGCGTGGTCACCCGCGACGAGCTGAAGGTGGTGTCGCGGCTGGCGCCGACCGAGGCGCAGTTCGCCGACCTGCTGTTCGCCTGGAAGGTGGCGAAGTTCGTCAAGTCCAATGCCATCGTCTATGCGAAGGACAGCCGCACGATCGGCGTCGGTGCCGGCCAGATGAGCCGCGTGTATTCCGCCCGCATCGCCGGCATCAAGGCGACCGACGCCGGACTGGTCGTGCCCGGCTCGGTGATGGCGTCGGATGCCTTCTTCCCGTTCCGCGACGGCATCGACGCCGCCGCCGAAGCCGGCATCAAGGCGGTGATCCAGCCGGGCGGTTCGATGCGCGATGCCGAAGTGATCGCGGCGGCGGACGAGCACGGCATCGCGATGGTGTTCACCGGGGTGCGCCACTTCAGGCATTGATGCCGGCTGCGCCGGCATCAATCCCAAAGTTTGCTGCGCAAACCTTGGGCCCCGCCCGCGCTGCCACACCCCCATTCGCGCGTGCGGCGCGAATCGCCCCCTGACCCAGGGGGCTGGACTTCTCCAGACAATTCGGCAGGTGGATGCAGCATGAAAATCCTCGTCATCGGTTCCGGAGGTCGTGAGCACGCGCTGGCGTGGAAGCTGGCGCAGTCCGTGCGCGTCACCGAGGTCATCGTCGCGCCCGGCAATGCCGGCACCGCGCGCGAGGCGAAGTGCCGCAACGTCGCGGTCAAGGTGGCCGACCTCGACGGCCTGCTGAAGCTGGCGCAGGACGAAGCCGCCGCGCTGACCGTGGTCGGCCCGGAAGTGCCGCTGGTGGCGGGCGTGGTGGATCGCTTCCGCGCTGCCGGCCTGCGGATCTTCGGACCCACCGCCGCCGCCGCGCAGCTGGAGGGCAGCAAGGCCTTCGCCAAGGACTTCCTCGCCCGCCACGGCATCCCGACCGCGTTCTACGCCGTGCATTCCGACGTCGATGCCGCCCTGGCCTACGTGCGCGAGAAGGGCGCACCCATCGTGATCAAGGCCGACGGACTGGCCGCCGGCAAGGGCGTGATCGTCGCGATGACCCTGGCCGAAGCCGAGGCCGCGGTGCGCGACATGCTTTCCGGCAACGCCTTCGGCGAGGCCGGCGCGCGGGTCGTCATCGAGGAATTCCTCGAAGGCGAGGAAGCCAGCTTCATCTCGATGGTGGACGGCAGGACCGCGCTGCCGATGGCGACCTCGCAGGACCACAAGCGCGTGGGCGACGGCGATACCGGCCCCAACACCGGCGGCATGGGCGCCTATTCGCCGGCGCCGGTGGTCACGCCGGAAATCCACGACCGCATCCTGCGCGAGATCGTCGAGCCTACCGTTGCCGGCATGGCGGCCGACGGCGTGCCCTTCACCGGCTTCCTCTACGCCGGGCTGATGATCGACGCCAACGGTGCTCCCAAGGTGATCGAGTTCAACGCGCGCTTCGGCGATCCGGAAACCCAGCCGATCCTGATGCGGCTGGATTCGGATTTCGTCGACCTGCTGGAGGCGGGCATCGACGCGCGTCTGGATCGCGTGCAGGCGCGCTGGGATCCGCGCGCCGCGGTCGGCGTGGTGATGGCTTCGCGGCCCTACCCCGAGGCGCCCGTCACCGGCGAGGTGATTTCCGGCCTCGACGCCGTGCCGACGCAGGCCAAGGCCTTCCACGCCGGCACCGCGCTCGATGGGCAGGGCCGGGTCGTCAGCAGCGGCGGACGCGTGCTGTGCGTGACCGCGCTGGGCGAATCAGTGGCGCAGGCGCAGCGGCACGCCTACGCGGGCGTGGATGCGATCGGCTGGGAGCACGAGTTCCACCGCCGCGACATCGGCTGGCGCGCGCTGCAGCGCGAACAGGAACGCTGAACCCCGCGCGGGCGCGTTTCGGCGCGCTTTCCTGCGGCACGCGCGACCGGCTTTCGCAGGTTTCCGGCAACGCCCATCGGCGGTCGAGACCGGCAGCGACACGCACTGTGCCAATTGCCACGCATCGACAGGATGATCCCGCAAGATCGGACGTGTAGCGGGTGGCACGCTGCCGTCGTCGTCCGTGCGGGGAGATCAGGGGCCCCGCGGAACGGATCGACGCGTCCTTTCCACATCGCCCTTCGGGGCAGGGGTTCCCAGTGAAATTCCGAGTCTGGCTCCATGCAGCCACCATCAGCCTTGCCGCGTGTCTGCTCGCCCAGACGGCATCCGCCGCCGCACGCGACGACATGCCACCACCGCAGCCATCCTCCCGCGTGGACAACACGCACGCGCATCGGCACCTCCAGCGCCAACCGCTCACCGCCGTCCAGCTTCCGCCGCTGTCCTCGAACCGCGAACACCTGCGGCAGGACTTCAGCCGGCCCTCGCTGGCCAAGGCCGGCCTGGCGTGCGATTCCTCGACCTTCGCCAGCGCCAGCGGCGCCGCGCTGGTGGCCGCCATCAAGGCCGCCACGCCCGAGTGCGTCAACGAGCTGTTTTCCGTCAGCGGCGCGCAGGGCGCGCTGATCTTCCCCGAAGCCAAGATGGTCACCGTCGCCAACGCGATGAGCGCCGATGCGGGAAGCTATGCCGGCAACAACTCGGGCAAGATGCTCCAGCTCGTCCTGTTCCTGCGCGCCGGCTATTTCATCCAGTGGTACAACCCGGAAGTGGGCGACTACGGCGCACCGCTCACCAACGCCATCCGTCCGGCGCTCAATGCCTTCGCCACCAACCCGCGCTTCCAGGACGTCAACGACACCCACGGCGATATCCTCGCCGAATTCGTGACCCTGATCGACAGCGCCGGCGAGAACGCGAACCAGATCGGAACGATCAAGGGCATCCTCGACCGCTACGGCGCTTCCTACCATCCGTACTGGAACATGAAGGCCGCGGTGAACAACGTCTTCACCGTGCTGTTCCGCGGACACTACCTCGATGAATTCCGCGCCGCGGTGCAGGTTGCGCCCGGCTCGGCCCTGATCGATTCGCTGGTCGCCTTCATCGGCAACAACCAGACCGCCGACGTCGGCAGCGACCGCGAGTACATGCTGCAGAACGCCTCCGGCGAGCTGGCGCGCTTCCTCAACCCCGGCCCCTGGTACGGCTATCCGACCACCTTCCACAACGTCGTGCATCCCAAGGTCAAGGGCGTGCTCGACCAGTTCACCATGGGCGGCTACGGCAGCGGCATCTTCGTGCGAATGGCCGGCGTGATCGACGACTACGACCACGACCACTGCAGCTACTTCGGCCTGTGCAGCTTCGCCAGCGACCTGGAGGAGCTGATCCTGCCGCCGGCCAACGCGCGCACCTGCAGCCCGACCCTGCGCGTGCGCAGCCAGGCGCTTACCTCGGCGCAGATGGACTGGGTATGCAGCACCATCGCCCAGGAGGAAGTCTTCTTCCACGACAAGATCGGCACCAACTCCGCCAATCCGGTCGCAGACGACCACAACGAGCAGCTGGAGATGGTGATCTTCCATTCCAGCGACGACTATGCGACCTACGCCGGCACGCTGTTCGGCATCGACACCAACAACGGCGGCATGTACCTGGAGGGCGACCCCTCGGTCGCGGGCAACCAGCCCCGCTTCGTCGCCTACGAGGCAGAGTGGCTGCGGCCAACCTTCGACGTGTGGAACCTGACGCACGAGTACGTGCACTACCTCGACGGGCGCTTCATCTGGTACGGCAGGTTCTCGGACTACCCGATGGATGCGCCGTATTCGGGCGTGTGGTTCTTCGAGGGCTTCGGCGAGTACATGTCCTACACCTTCCGCAACCTGACCTACGCCGCAGCCGTGTCGGAAGCGGCCAACCCGGACAAGTTCACGCTCTCGCAGCTGTTCGACACGGTCTACAGCACCGACTACGCACGCACCTACCAGTGGGGCTACATGGCGGTGCGCTTCATGTTCGAGCGGCACCTGCCGGACGTCGACGCGATGATCGCGCTCACCCGCCAGGGCCAGTACGACCCGGGCTACCGCAACTGGCTGGACGGCATCCGCAACAGCTACAACGCCGAGTTCCGCGCATGGGTCGTGTGCTTCCGCGCCAACAACGGCAACACCGCGAGCTGCGGCGGCACCCAGCCGCCGCAGGCCGATCCGATCTTCAAGGACGGCTTCGAGGGCGACGGCGGCGGCACGACGCCGCCCGGCGACCTGCCCGAATGTCCGGATGCGGCCAACGGCCGGCTAGGAAACGATTGCAGGATCACCGCCCTGTCCGCGCCGCGTGCGGTGGACCGGGAGTGGCTGACAGTCAACATTCCGGCCGGTACCGCCTCGCTCACCCTCACCCTGCGCGGCGGCACCGGGGATGCCGATCTTTTCCACAAGGCCGGAGGGTGGCCGGGAGATTCGGACTTCGACCACTCCGCGACCGCCACCGGCAACGAGGAAACCATCACGGTGAACCATCCCGCCGCCGGCTGGCACTACCTGATGCTCAAGCCCAAGAGCAGTTCGTTCGAGAACGTGGAGGCCTCGTCGCACTGGCAGTGAGCGATCTTCTCGCCAGACAGGCAAAAGGCCCGGCACTGCCGGGCCTTTTTTTCTGGCGAAGCAAGCGCGGCTTCAGCCCGCCGGCACCACCCGCAGGGTCATGGCGTCGGCCGAAACCACGCGCACGCTCGCGCCCTCGGGCAGATCCGGCCCTTCCACCACCCAGTAGGCGTCGTCGGCATAGGCCTGGCCGCGGCCGTTGACGATGGCACCGGTCAGCGGCAGCACCCGACCCACCAGCTGCGCAGCACGCTGGTTGAGCAGCGGCGCCTCGTTGCGCGGCGCGCGCCGCCCGCGCAGCTTCCAGCCGATGCCGACCGAGACCATCGCCAGAATGGCGAACACGATTCCCTGCGCGGTGACGCTCGCCCCCGGAAAGAGCAGGGCCACCGGCACCATGGCGGCGGCGGCGAAGCCCAGCCACAGCAGGAACGCGCCGGGCGCCAGCGCCTCGGCGGCCAGCAGCGCCAGCGCAAGGCCGGCCCAGAACCACGGGGAAGTCAGCCAGTCCATGGCGCGTCAGCCTGCCGCCGGCGGCTGCGGCTTTTGCGGCGGCTGCGACGGCGGGGGTTTCGGTGCAGGCGGCGGATCGGCAGTGAACACGGCGCGCTGCGCCGGCTTGGGCGCGGCAGGCGGGCGCGGCGCATCGCCCGCCGCGCGGGTCAGCTCCACGATGCCGGCGAGCGACCCCAGCACGCCGGTGGTTTCCATCGGCAGCAGCAGGGTCTTCTGGTTGGGCGAATGGGCGAAATCCTTGAGCGCCTCCACGTACTTCTGCGCCACGAAGTAGTTGATCGCCTGCAGGTCGCCCTTGGCGATGGCCTCGGACACCATCGTGGTGGCGCGCGCCTCGGCTTCGGCCAGGCGCTCGCGCGCCTCGGCGTCGCGCAGCGCCGACTCGCGCCGGCCCTCGGCCTCCAGCACCGCGGCCTGCTTCTCGCCTTCGGCCTTGAGGATGGCGGCGGCCCGGAAACCCTCCGCTTCGAGGATGTTGGCGCGCTTCTCGCGCTCGGCCTTCATCTGCCGCGCCATCGAATCGATCAGGTCGCGCGGCGGCTGGATGTCCTTGATCTCGATGCGGTTCACCTTCACGCCCCAGGGATGGGTGGCGCGATCGACCACGGCCAGGAGGCGCGAATTGATGTCGTCGCGCTTGGACAGCGATTCGTCCAGATCCATCGAACCCAGCACGGTGCGGATATTGGTCATGACCAGATTCAGCACCGCAACCTCCAGCTCGGCCACCTCGTAGGCCGCCTTGGCCGCATCGAGCACCTGGAAGAACACCACGCCGTCCACCTTCACCACGGCATTGTCCTTGGTGATGACGTCCTGGCTGGGCACGTCGAGCACCTGCTCCATCATGTTCATCTTGCGGCCGATGGCATCGACCCACGGGATGATGAAACCCAGCCCCGGAGCCAGCGTATGGGTGTAGCGGCCGAAGCGCTGCACCGTGTACTCGTAGCCCTGCGGCACCGACTTGACGCCGCGGAAGATCGTGATGACGACGAAGGCCATCAGCACCCAGACGAAGAACATGCGCGTATCTCCAGAAAACGGTTCGGCCATCATAGACGAGCGCCAAGGCGCGCTGTGACCTCGCCGGCGCGGTTCACTCGCCGGTCTGCAACCGCCACAGCGCGGCGTAGGTGCCGCCGCGGGCCAGCAGCGCCTCGTGCGTGCCCGATTCGACGATGCGCCCGGCCTCCATCACGTGGATGGCGTGGGCGTGGCGAACGGTCGAGAGCCGATGCGCGACGATCAGGGTGGTGCGGTCGCGGGTGAGGGTGCGCAGCGCGCTCTGGATCGCGGCTTCCGTTTCGTTGTCCACCGCCGAGGTGGCCTCGTCGAGCACGAGGATCGCCGGATCGCGGTACAGCGCGCGGGCGAGGGCCACGCGCTGGCGCTGCCCGCCCGACAGCCGGCTGCCGCGCTCGCCCACCGGGCTGTCGAACCCGCCGGGCAGGGCGCGGATGAAATCGGCGGCCTGGGCCAGTTCCGCCGCGCGCTCGACGCGCGCGCGATCGGGCGCGGGGTCGCCGTAGGCGATGTTGTCTGCAAGGCTCGCATCGGTGAGGAAGGGGTCCTGCGCGACGTAGCCGATGTGCCGGCGCAGGCGGGACGGATCCAGACCCGCGATGTCCACGCCATCCACGCACACCCGCCCCGACTCGGGCGCGATGAAGCCCAGCAGCAGGCGCAGGAGGCTGCTCTTGCCCCCGCCCGTGGGGCCGACCAGGGCCACCGTGTGGCCGGCGGGAACCGCAAGCTCCACGCCGTGCAGCACCCGCCGCCCGTCATAGGAAAGCCGCACCCCGGAAAACCGCACCTCGCCGCGCACCGGCGCCGGCAGTTCGCCCCTGGGCGCGGGCGGCAGCGGCGCATCGATCAGGTCCATCACCCGGTTCACCGAGGCCATCGCGCGCTGGTAGAGGTCGGTCATGTCGGCCAGCCGCGTCAGCGGCCACAGCAGGCGCTGGGTGAGGTACACCAGGGCCGAATAGCTGCCCACGCCCAGTTCGCCCGAAAGCGCCTTCCAGCCGCCGTACAGCAGGGTGGCCACGAAGCCCGCCAGCACCGCCATGCGGATCACCGGCGTGATCGCCGCGGCAAAGCGGATCGCCTCGGCGTTGCGCGCGCGGTAGCCGTCCGACACCGCGCGCACGCGCTCCAGCTCCTGCGCCTCGGCGGTGTAGGCCTTGATCGTGGCGATGCCGGCGAGGTTGTTGTTGAGCCGGTCCGACACCGTCGCCGCGGCCTCGCGCGCGGCGGCGTAGCGCGGCGCGAGCTTCTTCTGGAACCAGAACGCGCCGACCAGGATCAGCGGAATCGGCAGGAAGGCGAGCGCGGCAAGATCGGCGGTGAGCAGGAAGAACACCGCACCGATCAGGCTGGCGGACACCGCCACCTGGATCAGGTCGTTGGCGCCGGTGTTGAGGAAACGCTCGATCTGGTGCACGTCCTCGTTGAGCACCGCCATCAGCCGCCCGCTGCGCGCATCCGTCACGAAATCCGGCGGCAGCGCCTGCAGGTGGGCATAGGCCGCAAGACGCAGCTCGTGCTGCACGTCCTGCGCCAGCCTGCGCCACTTGAGCGCGTAGAGGTATTCGAAGGCGGACTCGCACACCCAGACCAGCACCGTGATGCCGGTCAGAAGCACGAGCTGGTGCAAGGGCTCGACCACGCCCATGCGCGCGAGGAAGGAGTCGCGCTGGTTCACCACGATGTCCACCGCCACGCCGATCAGCGCCTCGGGCAGCACGTCGAACACCTTGTTGAGCACCGAATACAGCGAAGCCAGCCCGGCGTCGCGGCGGTACGGACGGGCATAGCGGAACAGGCGGCGCAGCGGATGGCCGGCCGCGGAGGCGGATGTGGGCAGGGAGTTCATCCGGGCATTTTCCCACGGCGGCGGGCTTGCCATTCCCGAAGCCGCACCGGCGCTTGGCCACGCGCTGCGCTCAATCCCCGCGAAGCGCCACGCCGCAGCGCCACTCCCTGCCCGATCCGGCTATCGTGTCGCCCTGCCTGCCGCACCCGCTCCCATGCTGATCGCCTTCAACAAACCCTACGGCGTGCTGTGCCAGTTCACCGACCGCAGCCTGCCGCCGCGCCCCACGCTCGCCGGCTTCGGCCTGCCGCCCGGCGTCTACCCGGCCGGACGGCTGGATTTTGACTCCGAGGGACTCCTGCTGCTCACCGACGATGGCCGCCTCGCGAACCGCCTCACCGATCCGCGCCACCACGAGGAAAAGACCTATCTGGTGCAGGTGGAAGGCGAACCCGGCGAGGCGGCGCTCGAAGCCCTGCGCCACGGCATCCCCCTCAACGACCGACCCACCCGCCCCGCCCGCGCGCGCCGCGTGGACGCGCCCGCATGGCTGTGGCCGCGCGACCCGCCGGTGCGCTATCGCAAGAGCGTGCCCGATGCCTTCCTTAACTCGCCATCCGCGAAGGCCGCAACCGCCAGGTGCGCCGCATGACCGCCGCCGTCGGCCACCCCACCCTGCGCCTGGTGCGCCTGCGCATCGGCCACCACGCCCTGGACGGACTCGCGCCGGGCGCGTGGCGGGTGGTGGATCGCTGACATGCAAGGCGGTCCGGTCGAACCGCGCAGAACCAACGCTCCCGACTTGACGAGAGCGACCCATCGACAAAGAGGCAACAGGGCAAGACGACGCCCTTGTACATTGCCCCGGCGCTACTTCACCACGTCCATCAGCTTCGCGTAGCTGTCGACCACGTCGTAGCGCACGTTCTCTGCGGCGAAGCGCTTGCTCATCTCGGCGAAGAACCTGCGGGCGCACTCGATTTTCCTGTTCTCGATCGGGCGCAGATCCATGCTGGACATGCTGCCCTTGGTCTCGGCGACGAAATAGACGTGCTTGACCGTGCCCGCCTTGAAGCTGATCGCCCAGTCGGGGTTGTAGTCGCCCACCGGTGTGGGGATCAGGAAGCCGCGCGGCAGCTTGGCGTAGACCACGACATCGCGGCTCACATCCAGCTCTTTCACGAACCGGCGTTCGACGCTGGAGTCGGTTACGACATAGTCGTAGATGTGGTGTCGCAGCTTGTCGCCGGCCTTGCTGAAGTCCTGCTTGGCTTGTCCATCCGTGAAAATGTCCATGCCGTAGCTGTCGTCGATCGGGTTGTAGGTCAGGTGCTCGATGATGACCGTGGCCTTCTGTTCATTGATGAAGCGGATGGCTTCGGCAATGAAGCTTTCCGGGTTGGTCCTGAACTGGGCGAACACCGCAGCGTTGATGGCTTTCAGGATGGCAGTCACCGTGCGGCGGGTGAGCTGGGTGCCTTC
>Ga0116141_10006013_pt1 | contig 10097 bp, 13 predicted proteins | sample AD_UKC097_MetaG_FD_89744 | JGI IMG/M metagenome (GOLD analysis project Ga0116141, IMG submission 89744) | Active sludge microbial communities of municipal wastewater-treating anaerobic digesters from USA - AD_UKC097_MetaG | ecosystem: Engineered > Bioreactor > Anaerobic > Digestate | place: USA... | reverse complement strand
TACGGCACTAGAAGCACTGGAAGGCTTTCTAGATCGCGCCCCAACCTCGGAGCAAGTCACAGACTTCGTTATTTACTATGCCGAGAACGACGCCTATCCCGAATGGTCTCTTTCAATCTAGTCGCTCGTGGTCCAAGGCGTCGGGCCGTGCGCGCGGGTGCCACCGTGACGCCTAACCCTTCCATCGAGGGGATGCCTAAAAGGCTGCGCCTTTTAGTCACCCCTCATGTCAAACGTTGGGCGTCAGGATATTGAGACTATGGGAATCTTCGATCTTTTCTCCAAACGTCAGCGCAGACTTCGAGGCGAATTCCCCGATGTCTATCGCTATGACGATCTACCAAATGCACTTCGAGTGCAGGTCGTTCACATCATTCGGGATGCGCTTGGTGTTGACTCTTACGGCAGCGAACACGCTTCAAAAACGTATGAATTTATTAACAACACGCTATGCCGTGAGTATGGGTTGTTTGAGTTAACCAAACGCCCTCGTTCCCTGGATGAGTCAATTTTCAATTTCTTCTTAGCGGAAGAGTCGGTTGAAAGAGCCCTCGACGTAATAGAGCTTTCATTCAAACTTATTGACACCTTTGTCAGGGATCACTATCCGCACAATAGCGGGGCAAAGATTGAGCCAGATGATGCCATTGCCGAGTTAAACGGTAGATTCAAAGAGCACGGAATAGGTTTCCAGTTCGAGTCGTCTGAGTTAATACGAGTTGACTCTGACTTCATCCATTCGGAAGCGGTAAAACCAACTCTGGCAATCCTCCGTGATAGCAAGTTCGAGGGGGCGAGCGAGGAGTTTCTTAAGGCTCATGAGCATTATCGTCACGGTCGCCACAAAGAGTGCCTCGTCGATGCGCTGAAATCATTTGAAAGCACGCTGAAGGCAATCTGTGCGAAGCGAGGATGGAAAACACAGCCTACAGACACAGCAAAGGCACTGATTAACACTTGTCTGTCTGAAGGGCTTCTCCCGTCATTTCTGGAAAGCCAAATAGGCACTGTTCGGTCGTTACTGGAAAGTGGGGTGCCAACGGTGCGAAATAAGTTAGGAGGGCATGGTCAGGGCACTGAGAGCATTGCTGTCCCAGAATATTTTTCTCGCTATGCGCTAAATCTTACCGCCAGCAGCATTCTTCTAATGGCGGAAGCAGATGCGGCAAAGAAGTAGACGCCCAACCCATCATTCCACCGGACCTGCGCGAAAAGCCGCGCAGTCCGATGAATTCAAACGTTGGGCGTCTCAGTAATGGAAGCGCAATTGAGCAATCAGCAGCGCACTATCTTCGATGCGGTACACCATGCGGTGCTCGTCCGTTATGCGGCGTGACCAGTACCCTGAGAGCGCGTGTTTCAACGCTTCGGGTTTTCCTACGCCGGTGAAAGGCTCACGCTGGGTTTCTCGTATCAGCGTATTGATTCGCTCCACCATGCGCTTGTCCTGCTTTTGCCAATACAGGTAGTCTTCCCATGCCTCGTCCGCGAAAATCAGCTTCACTTTGCGAGCTTCCGCTCAACGCCTTTGCCGGTGTTCAGTTGTGCTGCGGCCGAGAGAAGGCGCTTGGCGTTGGCGGGGGTGCGCAACAGGTACGCCGTTTCCTCAAGGGCATTGAAGTCTTCGAGCGAAAGCATCACCACGGCCTGTTCGCCGTTGCGGGTAATAATCAAGGCTTCGTGGTCGTTGCAAACCCGATCCATAGTGCTGGCGAGGTTGGCGCGAACGGTGGTGTAGGTCATTGCATCCATGTCAGGGCTCCGAATATGTACGCAATAATGTACAGCACCGCTCTCCAGTTGTCCAGCAATCGGCGGCGACGCCCAGCCCTGCGGTCAACCGGACGCTGCGCGATAAAGCCGCACAGCGCCGGTTACCTGCAACGCTGGGCATCTGATACCGCTCGCACCGCTACTTGACATACGTACGTAATGGCGTACCATTTAGACTTCTTTGAAGGAACCCGAAATGAACACACTTACCGCCAGCGAAGCTCGCGCAAATCTGTACCGGCTCATTGATCAAACAGTTGAGTCTCATGAGCCAATCATCATTTCCGGAAAACGCAGCAGTGCCGTGCTGCTCTCGGCAGAAGATTGGAACGCGATTCAAGAAACCTTGTACCTACTGGCCGTGCCTGGCATGCGCGAGTCCATCAAAGCCGGTATGGCCGAGCCCCTCGCAAAAAGCTCGAAGGCGCTTAAGTGGTGAGTTGGGAAGTTGTTTATGCCAAGCAAGCAATGAAGGACGCAAAGAAGCTTACTGCACGCGGCCTTAAAGCAAATGCACAAGAACTGCTCGCGGTTCTTGCCGAAGACCCATTTCAAAATCCGCCACCCTTTGAAAAGTTGGTCGGTGATCTTGTCGGCGCATACTCTCGCCGCATAAATATTCAGCACCGCATTGTGTACGAGGTCTTTACCAAAGAGAGAACGGTTCGTGTCCTGCGTATGTGGACTCACTATGAGTGAGCAGACGCCCAACCCATCATTCCACCGAACGCTGCGCGCTGAAGCCGCGCAGCGTTCCGCTGAACTCAAACGTTGGGTGCGTTCGTTTCCCTTCGCTTATCATCTGCGCATGCGCAACCTGCTTCCCACTTTTAACCCGGCTCACGCTTCGGCCATGCGCCGTGGGTTTTTGCGGTTGCGCGGCTTTTGCGCGCCGTCGCCTGTCGCCCAGGCCGCTGTGTTTCGTCCTGCCGCCGTATCACCAGCGCCGACTTTTTCGCGGTGCGGCGTTTCGTGCGTTTTATTCAACCCGCGCCCAACACGGCGCTCAAGCGGAGCTGCGCTAAAAGCCGCGCAGGTCCGGTGACTTCTACATTAGACGCATTTTATCTATGCTGCCATGAGGGGGCTATCTATGGATTCGTGGAAATTTGAAAGTAATTTCGGCAAACAGACTGCGCTCTCACTGGCTTGCATTGCGGTTGGCACAATCTTGGTAATTGGTTTCCGTCACTTCGATAGCTCGAGCATGACAAACAATATGGCGGGATTTCTGTGCGGTCTACTCCTGCTGCTCATCGGCATCTCCGCATTTCTGGTGAGTGGAAAACAAACCATTGTCGTCGCCCCCCAGAGGCGTCGCATTGTTGTGGAAGATAAAAACAGGTTTGGGATAAAGAAAAGATCGATCCGCTTCAGTGAAATTACCGACACCAGCATCGGTTATATTGGAAAAAGATCCAACTTTGTCAACTTCTATTACATAATTCTCGAACTCAAAAGTGGAGAGAAATATCCGCTGTTTTCACCGGGACGTTTCCATGATGGTGGATCGGATAGGTCAGTTATGGAAAGTCGGAGACAGCGTCTTGAAAATTGTATTAAACAGGCTGTTGGCGAGTAAATGCCTGTCTAGCCCGACAGTCAATCGGGGCTGCGCAAAAGCGCGCAGTCCCTTATTTTTACGTTGGGCGTCTCAATACTGAGGGTCACACAAATGCACTGGATATTTCTGACCGTAGCAATTGTTAGCGAGGTCATCGGCACATCGGCTTTGAAGGCATCGGAAGGCTTTTCGCGTCTATGGCCTTCGACTATCGTCATCGTTGGCTACGCGGCGGCTTTCTATTTTCTCTCACTCACGCTCAAAACACTTCCGATTGGGGTGGCCTATGCAATCTGGTCCGGCGTTGGCATCGTTCTAATTGCGTTGATTGCTTGGGTTCTCTATGGGCAAGCTCTCGATCTTCCGGCAATCATAGGCATGTCGCTCATTGTGGCAGGCGTTGTTGTTCTCAATCTATTTTCCAAGGCCCTCTCTCACTCATGAGCCACTCACCATGAAATGGATAGCGCCGACTGCCTTTAGCCTAATGGCCGTTGCTGCGTGTATTACCCTCTTTTTTGTGAGCGTACTTAAGCCGACCAGTACTGGTGCGTTTGTGTTTTTCGCAGTATGGCTAATCCTCCCTTATGTAATTATTTGCGCAGCACTATTAATCTTGCGGCATAAGGGAGCGGCATCTTTTCATTGGTATGTTGTCGCAGTCATAGTGTCCATAGGCGGCATTGTATTTTTGGCGGATGTCATGTTCTGGAACCAAGATGCTCAGGGAGCTATCGCAGTGTTAATGACTCCAGTACTCCAAGGCGGCGCGTTGGCTCTTTTACTACCTATTGCTTGGCGGTTGTCGCGAAATACGCTCACCTAACACGACGTTCGAGAGGGGCGCGCCAAAAGCGGCGCGTCCCTGAACTTCACGTTGGGTCACTACTCAAGTCACCCTATGAACGCATTTATAAAGAAAATTCTGTGCTTCACGGTTTTCGTAACCCTTGCTTCGTGCAGCTCAATGCAGCCATCCCAACCCATAGAGCCATCCCCGTTTGTCAACGATCAGGCCGATTTGCTAATGGCGGAGACTTTAGTGTCGAAATTATTTACACCATAGCGCTCTGGACTTGAATTGAACAAGGCGTGGATTTATTTAACTAACTGATATTAAATAATTTATTTATTTACTTTATTTTTTTGGTACAAGATTTGCATGAATCGGTTCGGACGCTCCAATTATGGAATGTGTGATCTGGGGCGATCCGAACAATTTTTAATGGGAATTTTTTAATGGGAGATAATGCAATGAAACTTAAAAAGCTTTTTTCTGCTGCGATTGCGAGTACTTTTTTTATTTTTAGTTCTTCTGCAAATTCAGCGATCCTGGCTGACGTGATGTGGGTTATTGATACATCAGGCTCGATGGGCGATGATATTGCCCAAGTCAAGCAGCGCATTCTGGAATTCAATACAGCAATGACAACCAACGGGATCGATGCCAATTACGGTGTGGTTCGGTTTGGCGGAGCTGCTTCTCTGATTCAGGACTTTACGACGTTCGATACGTTCAGTGCGGCAGGCAGCCCCTTTATGGTGCTGACTGACAACGGAGGCGGCACTGAAGACGGTTCGGCCGCAATCCAAACCGCGCTGACGGCCACATACCGTACGAACGCTGTTCGCAACATCATTCTCGTTACCGATGAAAATGATGACAACTCCGGCAATCGTCAGGCATTGGCAGATGCATTGACAGCAACTGCGGCAAACGAGCTGATCAACATCATTGGTAATCCCGCTGACGATGACAACAATTATTATCGCGATCTCGCGCCTGCCCATGGCGGATTATTTTTTGATATCGACGATTTCCGGGCTAACCCTGCCGCCTTCTTCACAAACTTCATCAATACCAAGGTGGGTGAAATTATCGGCGACTTCTGCACTCAGAATCCGAATGACCCGCAATGCCAAAATCGCGTACCGGAGCCGACTTCGCTGGCCCTGACTGGCTTGGCACTGGCAGGTCTTGTCGGGATAAGGCGTCGCAAACAAAGCAAGTGATCAACTGCGGAACGGGACTTGCGCCCGTTGTCGCCAACCTAAGCAAAGCCCGGTAATACCGGGCTTTGCTTTACAGGCATTACCTCAAGCCGCCAAAATCTCACACATTTTCGCGACATAGAACAAGAGGGGCAGACCCTGTAGTTTCCCCTCATATCTTGACTCCTTGAGCGGCTCTCATTGCCGGCTGGTGGATCACCGGCAAAGCATCGGTAATTGGCAGTCGTCGGAACCAGTGACATCCCGCATCGATGACTCGACAAGCCAAGGCCATGGCAGAGATTTCCTTATGTTTGAACCGGGGCACGCTCTGGAGGTGCAGTTGCATTTGACACAGCTCAGCGCACGCCCCCGATCAGGCGTAGCAACCAGGACGCCAGGTGACCAATCATGAGCAGTATTTCAAGATGCTTGCCGCGACGTGAGCGGGGAGCGCTCAATCAAGAACAGGTTCCAAGAAAAGGTTCCAGGTTCGAATTATTTCGTGCAATTTCGTAAAAAGTCGGCGCTGCTGAGACGGCGACAAGCCTGACTAAGCCCTCCTCGCCGTTACATGGTTCGCGCCTGCGCTACCAGCTGATCGCGCTTTGCTTCGTCGTCATTAAAGTCCATCGCGGCGTGAAGAGCGAATGGCAAATGCCCAGCGGGAAACCTCAGAGTCTGCCCCTAATTTCTGTTCGGCTTAACGAAGAGTCCATCGCATACTTCAAGACAATCTCTGAGGACGTTGGCATTCCGTCCCAAAGCCTCACCAATCTATAGTTGCGAGACTGCGAGACTGCTCATCGCAAACTCAATCTCGATTGGAAGCAGGTGCTGCGGTTATTTGCAAGGCTCAACCTGGCAGCTCATATAGACGCTGCCCAACAGGTTGGCTAGCTAAAAAACTTATTTCCCGGTCGCTGCAAGCCCAGATTTTCGCGCAGCGTTTTGCCCTCATATTCGGTGCGAAATAATCCGCGTCGCTGCAGTTCGGGTACAACCTTATCAACAAAGTCATCCAAGCCTTCGGGCAGGTACGGAAACATGATGTTAAAGCCGTCGCAGGCTTTGGACTTGAACCAGTCTTCCATTTGATCAACCACCATTTCGGGTGTGCCTATCATTTCCAGCGTGCCAAATGCACCGCCGATATATTGCGCCAGCTCGCGTACGGTGTAGCCTTCATCCCAACTCATTGCAACCAGCTTTTCTCGTGCGGTATGACTACCGTTAGTCGGCGGTAAATCAGCAGGCAAAGGCTTATCAAGATCAAAGCCTGAAATATCACAACCTAACTGACCGGCCAGTGAAGCCAACCCGCTTTCGGGGTAGACCAGGCTATCCAAATGACGTTTCTTGGCGCGCGCCTCAGCAAGTGTTTCGCCCACCAGCACAAAAGCGCCAGGCAGAATTTTCATTTGTGACGGGTCACGCCCATACGCGACCATGCGCGCTTTAACGTCCGTGTAATACTGCTGCGCGACATCTTTTTTATTCAAGCCGGAAAACACAACCTCCGCCGTTTCTGCCGCTAGCTGGCGACCCGCTTCTGACTGGCCTGCCTGCACAATGACCGCATGCCCCTGCAACGGACGGGCGACATTCAGCGGGCCACGCACAGAAAAATACTTGCCTTTGTGATCCAGCACGCGAAGTTTTTCAGGGTCGAAATAAATACCGCTTTGCTGGTCACGAATAAAGGCATCATCTGCCCAGCTATCCCATAAGCCAGCGACAACATCGTAAAACTCACGCGCACGTACATAACGCTCATCGTGCTCCATATGCTCTTCAATACTAAAGTTCAATGCCTCTTTGGGGTTTGTAGAAGTCACAACATTCCAGCCCGCACGGCCATTGCTGATATGGTCGAGCGAAGCAAACTTGCGGGCGATGTGAAAAGGTTCGTTATAGGTTGTCGATGCCGTCGCGACCAGGCCAATATGTTCGGTCACCATTGCAAGTGCGGGCAATAGGGTCAATGGGTCAAACGATGTCACCGTGGCACTGCGCCTTAATGCTTCTATCGGCATATTGAGCACGGCCAGGTGATCTGCCATGAAAAACATGTCGAATTTCCCACGTTCCAGCGTCTGAATAAAACGCTTGAGATGCGTGAGGTTAAAGTTTGCATCCGCAAAAGCGCCCGGATATCGCCAGGCAGCAGTGTGAATAGTGACTGGCCGCATAAACGCGCCCAAACGAAGTTTGCCGTCTTCTGCCATTATTTTCTCCTCATGATGAGTTTTAAAAAATTTTAGTTATTCCAGATTTTGCACTTGTTCCCGCATTTGCTCAATCAGCAGCTTTAATTCCAGGGCGATGGCCGTCACTTGAGCTGAAACCGATTTAGACGCTAGTGTGTTTGCCTCACGATTCAGCTCCTGCGTTATAAAGTCCAGACGCTTACCCACCGCCCCGCCTTTTTTGAGCACGCGCTCAACTTCATCCAGGTGCGTAACCAAGCGTGCGATTTCTTCGGCGACGTCAATTTTTGCAGCAAACACGCCGACTTCCTGGCGAATTCTGTCTTCATCCAGATTGGCCACCGCCTCGCGCAATTTAGCGGCCAACCGATCACGATACGCATCAATCGCCACGGGCAGCAAAGGCTCAGCCGCAGCGACTTGCGCACGCATGCGGCCAGCACGTTCATTAAGCACGGCAGCAAGTTTGGCGCCTTCGCGCTCACGGCTAGCGACAAACTCATCCAGCAGCGTAGCAAACAAAGCCAACGCCACACGATTTAATTCTTCTGCAGGCACCGTTTCATCTGCCAACACGCCAGGCCAGCGCAAAGCTTCTGTCACCGTAAGCGGCTGTACATTCGGCAAAGCTTCCTGCACCGCTGCAGCCAGACGCGCTAACTCTGCCAGTCGTGCTGCATTCGGCAGCCGTTCGCGCGACGCATTCAGATGGCCGCCAGAATGCTCATTTCCACCCGCCCCACTTTGTACGGGTTGGTTGAGCAAATAGGCCCGACATTCAATTTTGCCTCGGCTAATGCGTTCGCTAATTTTTTCTCGTAGCGGCATTTCCAGAAACCTCAGTTCTTCGCCCAAACGAAAACCGATATCAAGGTAACGGGAATTCACGCTTTTTATTTCAATACTCAAAACTGCATTGCCAAGATCCTGGTTTGCAGCGGCATAGCCGGTCATGCTGTGTATCATGGAGATCAATACTTTCTGGTTAAACCCAAAACTACTTGGTGGATTGAAAACTCTAGTTTCGCCCATCGGCTGTGGTATATAAACGACCTGCACCCGCGAAATTCATTACAGTATAGCTATCTACCCATGCCTTCCCTCGTCAACCAAGCCCTGCCTGGCGGCACAATGCTGGAAAATTATCGCATTGCGCGACAAATTTCATATGGGGGATTTTCTATTGTCTACTTGGCTTATGACGAACATGCACAGCCATTTGCCATTAAAGAATACATGCCGCAATTCATGACCTTGCGAGTTGCGGACGAGAAAAATATCGCCATCCCGCCAATCCACCTTGCCGCATTCGAGCGTGGCTTGGCGTATTTTTTTGAAGAAGCACGCGTGCTCAGTGGTTTGCATCACCCCAATGTCATGCAAGTCCTTAATTTTTTCCGTGCGAATGGCACGGCTTATATGGTGATGCCGCTAGAGCGAGGTCGGTCTCTGCAAGCGCATATTCACGCACACCGAGGCACTTTGCATGAAGATTTTATCCGCCAGGTGTTTTTCAAATTACTCCATGGTTTAGCTGAAGTGCACCGCAGCGGCTTGTTGCATCTGGATCTTAAACCCGCCAATATTTGGCTGCGCGCTGACAATACGCCAGTCATTCTTGACTTCGGTGCCGCACGCTTTGCGGTAGATATCGGCACCCCCTTGCCTCGTGCAATGTACACACCAGGCTTTGCCGCACCAGAGCAGTACCACGGCAACTACACACTCGGGCCATGGACGGATATTTATGCCATCGGTGCGTGTATTTATGCAGCCCTTGCCAAAGCCGCACCGCCTGCTGCTGATGAACGCTTGAAAGACGATCGCCTGCAGCCTGCGCGGCAACGATTTAGCCATTTGTATTCACCCGCCTTGCTGATTGCAATTGACCAATGCCTTAACCTTCCTCCGGCAATGCGTCCTCAAAACGCCCAAGCACTTCAGGTAACCCTCGCCAACGCAACCGGCACTGACAAGACAGCGTGGTTGCGAAAATTACGCCACTTATTTCAACATTAACCTTTACCTATGACCACTATGAATCCAGCGACTCTCACACGTACCAACCGCACATCAGAGCAACTCCGCCCATTAAAAATCACCCGCAATTACACCTGCCACGCCGAAGGCAGCGTGCTGGTTGAATTTGGCAACACCAAGGTGCTATGCACCGCCAGCGTGGAAGAATCCGTGCCACCCTTTATGCGCGGCAAGGGGACGGGATGGGTCACCGCCGAATATGGCATGCTGCCTCGCTCCACGCACACGCGCAGCGCGCGCGAAGCAGCCAAGGGCAAGCAGTCCGGCCGCACCCAGGAGATTCAGCGCCTGATTGGCCGCAGTCTGCGCGCCGTGGTTGATTTAGCCGCCTTGGGCGAGCGCCAGATCACGCTCGATTGCGATGTTCTGCAGGCCGATGGTGGCACACGCTGCGCCTCTATCACCGGCGCTTCTGTGGCGCTCCATGATGCGCTCAACACGCTGGTCGCCAGTGGCAAACTAACAGCCAATCCGCTGCGCGAGCTGGTCGCCGCCGTCTCGGTGGGCATCGTCAACGG
>Ga0116141_10006005_pt1 | contig 10103 bp, 7 predicted proteins | sample AD_UKC097_MetaG_FD_89744 | JGI IMG/M metagenome (GOLD analysis project Ga0116141, IMG submission 89744) | Active sludge microbial communities of municipal wastewater-treating anaerobic digesters from USA - AD_UKC097_MetaG | ecosystem: Engineered > Bioreactor > Anaerobic > Digestate | place: USA... | reverse complement strand
GTATTGGTTGTGAATCCTTCTAAAGATTTTATGCAGACGATTCAGAAGCGTAATTATATAGGTCTCAAATTTGTTTCAGAAGTATTAGAGGGAGAAACTCATATTTCGGTTTATGCAACAGCACTTACTCATGGATTAAAAACCATATTTAAGCGTTAAAGGATACTTTATGACATAATTGTTGAAGGAGAAAGATTTCCAACTCCTTTTTTCGGTCAAAAGCAACCATTTTCATTCAAATCCTGGCACCAAACTGGCACCAAAAAAAAAGTTACAATTTTTGAGGTTGTAACTTCTTGATTTTGAGTGGGCCCAGTTGGGATCGAACCAACGACCCCCTGATTATGAGTCAGGTGCTCTAACCGTCTGAGCTATGGGCCCGGTTTGGTTGCTTGTTGCTGGATGCTAGTTGCTAGTTGCTTGTTACCAGTTGCAAGCATAATAATTTGCCTCATTTAACAAGTAACCAGTAGCCAGCAACCAGAAAAACCGGACTGCAATATTAATAATTTACTGGCAATTTTCAAATACAGTAAAAAATCCATAAAACCTTACATCCCATAAATCATGATATCATGAACAAATATGTGGTAGCTGTCATACATTCTGTGCTTTAACATGAACATAATTTGACCGGTACCATTTTCTTCATCATGTGTCAGATTATTTTCACTGGCTCCCGGTTCTGCATCAACTATTTTCTTTTATAAATGAAACTGCTGGCTGAAGCAATGCCGTCCAAATAATTTTCTTAGTAATTTTGGTACCGCAGAAGGATAATCACTGTATTTATCCGTAGAAAACTGACAAGACCACCATGATGAGAACCGATATCCATATTGGTATTCCAGATGTATTTATTTTTCTTGGAGTTTTCCAGGCGCTTTTTCTATCATGGTTTTTTATTAAGAACGGCGATACCTCAAGAAGAGCAAATCTTTTTCAGGGATTATTGCTTCTTTCTCTGTCACTGGCAATATCCGAAGAATGGCTTAATAATACCGGATATATCGTTAAAGTGCTGTGGCTGACAAATTTCAGCGAATCACTTAACTTTGTTTTTGGACCACTCCTTTACCTCTATGTCATATCCAGCCTGAATCCTGAGGAAAAAAGAAGAGCAATCTTCCATTTTATCCCATTCTTTTTCTGGTTCCTCTATATGTTTCTTGCATTCATCCAGCCTGATGAATATAAATACAATTCCTATGTAGAAACAAAACACCCCGACTGGGAATTTCTTGAAGTCAGGTTACTGGTACCTGACGATCCTCTTGGAATAAGGCAGTATGTCAATCAGTTAATGGTACTACAGATGCTGACATATTTTACAGTCACGATAATCATCCTTCATAGAAAATTCAGGCTTCTTAAACAGTCTTTGTTCAGAACAGATAATGAATTACTTATAATTTTACGGAATACTTTGATACACTTCCTGATAATCATGGCCATCCTCATAATAACCAAACTGTACTTCGGAATGACAAGTGATGTGGGAAACAATATCGTAGCTTCCTATATATCCTTTATGATCTATGCAACAAGTTATCAGATACTAAACAGGTCAGATTTCTTTGAAAGACCCGGTTCTGTATTTTCATTTCCCCAGATGAAATATCAGAAATCCTCTCTTTCCGAAGAAAGCAAGGAAATGATCCTGGTAAAGATCCTTAGGGAAATGGAAGACAAACGGTATTTTACAAATAACCTCGCATCCCTGTCGGGGCTTTCAAGACAGATAAACGAATCCTCCCATCATGTCTCCCAGGTAATTAATGAGAAACTGAACAGAAATTTCTTTGAACTGCTGGCTTTCTACAGGGTGGAACATGCAAAGAAACTCATAACAGAGGATAAATATGCAAAAATTACTGTTGAAGAACTTGCAGAGCTGGTTGGTTATAATTCCAAATCGTCATTTAATATAGCTTTTAAAAAATATACAGGTAAAACTCCATCCGGGTTCAGAAAATCCCTGACAGATCATTAACATCCTTTTTATCTGATATATAGCAGCATACTCGCTGAAAAAATTTGTCTTATCCGATAGGCTCATCCATCGTTCCGATAAGCTGATTCGTCCTGCCATCATTCCGGCTTTTATGTTTGCAGGAAAAAGCCATTATGGATCTTACTGACACAAAAACATTTCAGAAACCGGAACGACAGTATTACATTGACTGGTTAAGGATCATTCTAATAATCAGTGTATACTTCTATCATATCGGGATGATTTTCGTTATCTGGCCCTGGCATATAAAAAATGACCAGCTGTACGAAGGAGGCCTCAGACAGACAATGTCCTTCCTCCACCTGTGGAGAATGCCCCTGCTCTTCATGCTGGCCGGGGCAGGTACATATTATGCTCTGGGGAAAAGAACCCCTGGTCAATACCTGTCCGAACGGTTCAGAAGACTGGTAATTCCACTTGTGGCAGGAATTTTCATACTGGTGCCTGTTCAGGTTTATATCGAAAAAATTAACCAGTATGACTCCCTGTTGAGCTATTATCCTCATATGTTTGATGGAATTTATCCTGCCGGAAATTTCAGCTGGCACCACCTCTGGTTCATTACTTACCTCTTCGTTGTATCTCTTTTCATTTCACCCTTTCTGAACCTCCTCCGCGGTAAAAGATTCCGGAAATTTTTATCACAGCTCGAAAGAATAGTAACAAAACCTCTGGCCCTGAATATATTTCTTATCCCTTTGATTCTATCCCAGATCCTTCTTCGTCCATTTTTCGAGGTCGACACTCATGATCTTGTAAATGACTGGGCATCTATAACTTACTATGTTATTTTCTTTCTTTCCGGTTATATTTTGCTCTCATCCGATAGAATTTCCGGTGCAATACGCAAATACAGGTTCCTGTACCTTGCAGAGACCATTGCAGCCTATATTTCAATGATATTAGTGACCAGAATTATCCAGCCAGACAACCTTGCCGATTCCCTCAGGGAGGCCTTCTCCATTATCGTTGCCTGGTCCTGCGCCCTGACAGCCCTGGGATTTGCAAAACAGCACCTGAATAAGAACAATCACTTCAGAAAAATTGCCAATGAAGCAATTTATCCTTTCTACCTGCTTCATCAGCCGTCTATTGTTGTTACCGGTTATTTTGCCGTTCAGCTCGAGACAGAGGTGGTCTGGAAAGTGATTATTGTTCTTCTTTCTTCTTTTAGCCTAGCAATAATAATATACTGGTTCATTGTAAGACCTTATAACTTTTTCCGTGTCCTGTTTGGAATGAAAAAACTCGAAAAGAGCGATGCTGCAACGGTCTCCCGCCGTATCGGAGATAATGTGAATGTTCACGATAAATTACAACTTCCGGCCTGACCAAAGATTCAGTCCGAAACATGCCTTGTTGTTCCCCTGGTTAACATTTCTTCCCTGCCAGATATTTGAAAGACTTGCATCCAGAATCAGCAATTCTTTTCTTAACTTTATTGGCAACACCGCCACACTCCGGTATATCCAATATCTTCAGAATATGATTTCTGTACCATCCTGAAAATACGCTCCGATGTTAAAACTGATGCTCCGCCTTTCGCTTGGACTGATGCTGGTTCAATCATGCACGGACAAAACAGCCGACATGTCTGTCTTCCGTATAGCCTCATCAAACGGCAGCCTTGTAAACGAGGGATACAACCGGTGCATACGCTATGTAAATGACTGGATGAATTACGCCGACACGATAACGGGCCTGATACCGAGAAACATAAACGAAAGCCGCAACTACTGGAACGCCTGGGATGCCGCAGCAGACAACTATCCTTTCATGGTGCTTACCTCATCGCTGACAATGCCTGAATTTTTCAGAACACATGCCGCTGAGATGCTACATACTGAGGAAAGACTTACTTCAAGGATCGGGAAACTGCCGGATACTTATTCATTCTCTGAAAAGGGCTTCAGAAATGACATCGCTGATACCAGCCAGATAATCTTCGGTTCCGCCGAGTATATGAAAGACGGCCTCATCCCTTTAACCGAATGGCTCGGAGAAAGCCCCTGGAGCAAGAGAATGCTCGGTATCCTCGATGATCTTACATCCCTGACCAGGGTGGTTAAGGAATTACCGGGATCATTTTATGGAGGAAGCGCAGTGGCTGAAGTTAACGGGGATCTCCTTCAGGTCCTGTCGCGCATGTACTGGTTCACGGGAAAGAGGGAATACCTTGAATGGGCCGCTGAAATAGCGGACCATTATCTCAATGAGACCAATCTTCCGACAAACCTCAACGGGAAACTAAGGATACGCGATCATGGCTGTGAGATCATTTCCGGATTATGCGAAGCCTACCTTGCCGCTTCGTATTCATGGCCCGAGAAAAGAGAAGAATGGAAGCCTTACATTCATTCGATGCTCGACAGAATTCTAGAGAAGGGACGAAATTCAGACGGACTCTTTTACAATGAGATAAATCCTGCGACGGGTGAAATTATTTCAGATGGTGTTGCTGATACTTTCGGATATACGCTGAATGCTTATTACTTTGTATATCAACTCGATTCCGTCGCTGCTTACAGGGAAGCCGTGCTGAAAGGTCTAGGAGCCCTGAATAAAAACTATGTCAGTTACGACTAGGAAAGAGGAAGCGCCGACGGTTATGCCGATGCGATTGAGGGAGCCCTCAACCTCTATAACCGCGAACAAATGACTTCAGTAAAAGATTGGATCGACTCCCAGATTAAGGTCATGTGGGATATGCAAAAACCTTCTGGAATTATTGAAGGCTGGCATGGTGACGGGAACTTCGCCCGTACAACAATTATGTACTGCCTGTGGAAATCGCAGGGACTTACAGCGGAGAACTGGCATCAGGACCTGAAAATCGGGGCTGAATGCAAAGACGGAGTGCTTTATGCTTCGATAAGCTGTGAGCCGGGCTGGTCGGGGAAAATCAAATTCGACATACCCCGCTGGCGTGATAAAATGCATATGCCGGCAGATTATCCGCGGATAAACCAATTTCAGCAGTGGTTCACGGTTGAAGCCGGGAAAAACTACGATGTCACATTCTACCCATCAGGGAAGAGAAAGAACTATTCGGGCCAGCAGCTAATTGATGGGCTTACGTTAAAGATAAAACAACAAGATGAAGTTTTTCTTACTGTAAAAGAGCAGTGACCATGCCCCCATAAACCCTTTTAACATAACAATTTAATTTGCAAGAATATTCAGGGACAGATACTCAACATATCCTGGTCCTGCACCCCTGACCTTATTCCATATAAGGATATTTGAAATCCGTCGCCGGAATAAGCGTCTCCTTTATCGTCCTCGGACTCACCCACCTCAGAAGATTCAGATGACTTCCGGCCTTGTCGTTGGTCCCCGAAGCCCTTGAGCCTCCGAAAGGCTGCTGCCCGACCATAGCCCCTGTTGGTTTGTCGTTGTAGTAAAAATTGCCTGCAGCATACCTCAATAGCCTGCAAGCCCTGACCATTGCATACCTGTCGCGGCTGAAGATAGCACCGGTAAGACCATAGGGCGATGTCTCGTCGCACAGCTTTAGAGTCTCCTCAAACTGGTCATCCTCATAAACATACACCGTCATAACCGGACCAAAGATCTCCTCCTCCATCGTGATGAAGTGCGGATCCTTTGCGACTATAACCGTGGGTTCAATGAAATATCCCTGCGACTTGTCTCCCTTTCCGCCTGCTATGATCTCAGCTTTGTCCGACTCCTCCGCCTTTTTTATATAAGACATTATCCTGTCAAAGGAGGGTTCATCGATCACTGCATTCACGAAATTGTTCAGATCGGTGACATTGCCAACCCTTATCTGTGAGATCATCCTGAGTACATGATCCTTTGTTGCTTCCCACACCGATTCTGGGATATAAGCCCGTGAAGCAGCTGAACACTTCTGTCCCTGGTACTCGAAGGCGCCTCTTACAATTGCCGTAGCAAGTGCAAGCGGATCGGCTGAGTTATGAGCAAAGATGAAATCCTTTCCTCCCGTCTCTCCTACGATTTTCGGGTAGCTTTTGTAAACCGAAAGGTTATCCGAAACCTGCTTCCACAGGGTATTGAAGGTGGCATTCGAACCGGTAAAATGGACTCCGGCCAGATCGCGGTGTTGAAGCACCACGCTGCTGATGAGAGAGCCTGAACCCGGCACAAAATTTATTACTCCTGCCGGCAGACCTGCTTCTTCATAGATCTTCATTAAGTAATAGTTTGACAGAACCGCGGTGCTTGCAGGCTTCCAGACCGTTGTGTTTCCCATCAGCGTCACGCTTGCATTAAGGTTGGTGGCGATAGCAGTGAAATTAAAGGGTGTTATAGCATATATGAAACCCTCAAGAGGGCGGTATTCGAGGCGGTTGATGCTCCCGTTGCCGGACAGGGGCTGATCCATATAGATCATTGAGGCGAAGTAGTTGTTGAACCTCAGATAGTCGACCACCTCACATACAGCATCTATCTCCGACTGAAAAAGGTTTTTTCCCTGTCCCAGCATTGTAGCAGCATTGATTCTGTTCCTGTATTTAGAAGAAATAAGATCTGCAGCCTTAGCCATTATTGCAGCCCTTTCCATCCATGCAAGGTTCGTCCAGCATTCCTTCGCTGCAAGTGCTGCATCGATGGCCATCCTGACCTCCTTCTCTGTTGCCATGTGATAGGTTGCCAGCACATGATTATGGTCAGCGGGATTTACAACCTTTCCCATCTTTCCTGTCCTGATCTCCTTCCCTCCTATTATCAGCGGGATCTCGACAACCTTGCTGCCCTGCTCCCTGAGCTCCCTTTCAATAAGTTCCCTCTCCCTGCTTCCCGGCAGATATTCAAACACCGGCTCATTGACCGGTTCTGCAAAATTGAAAATAGCGTTGTTCATATTGTTAATAATGTTTACCGTTTGTCGTTGCTGGTTCCTGGTTACTGGTTGCTCGTTCCTGACCAGGCTCGGTCAGGCTTCACGTTTCCAGTTGTCTTTAAAAATTACGCAGGAAATCCCATCAGACCTAACAATCAGATCTGCCATATTGTTCCCTATGATCAAAGTGATCACGGAAACTCCTGCAACATACGATCAGAAAAGAAGAAGTAAAATGATAAAAATCCTGTTAATTCAGGCTTTTCAGGTTTGAAAGTGCGTCGGGTACGGCCTGAAGGATCCCGGCCACAATGGAACAGGATTCAAGCTCCGGACAGTCGGCGCAGGTGTTAAAACCTTTTGCAATAACACAGTTTCTGATTTCACACATATGGCAGTGACTGAATTTGGGACCCTCCTCCCTGCATCCGGTACAGTTTATCATCTCAGCCGTTATGCCGGGAGCATTGAATTCATCCCTCCATTTTGCAGCAGTTGCCACCCTGAGTTCATCATTATTGCTGATTGTGGCTTTCCTGGCGTCGCATCCGGCGCAGTTGATTCCGCAACATCCGATAATCTTTTCCATATTCTTTTGTTTTGGCCGAACCGGCGTTAAGGATCCGGTTGACGGGTTTTTAATCAATTACTGCTAATCAATTTACGAAAAATTTATTCCCGTGAACAAAAAAATAAAATTCTTTCATACATGAAAAAAACTGTCAAGCTGTTTACCCTTTTTCATCCTGTAGTGAAAGAAGGCGAAGATCATTGCAACAGGGAAAATCGAGGTTGCTGCAATAAGCGACCATCTGAGATCAGCAGCCCCGTCTATGTACCTGTCGAGTGCAATCTCCATAAGCATGCACAGTCCGGCAACTATAACAAGTGCGGCAGCTATAATATTGAAACCCCTGTAACGGGAGATTTTGCACAGAAAAGCTACAAGGCCGGCAGCAGCAAATATCCCTGCTGTCATGGGAAGTCCCACGGGGAAGAACCATTCAAGACCTGATTCAACGAGGTCATAGGCCAGCAGGGCTGCCAGTATTGTCAGTATGATCCCTGTCAGCATGATTGGAACATTCCTTCGCGATATCATTATCACGGTGGCTATTATCCATGTTTCGAGTATCGAAATGGCTGCATAAAGCGACCATTTCATGCCTCTGCTTATCAGAAGGTCAACCACAATACATATAGCAATTGCCGAAAAAGCTATTATTCCGCTTAGCTCCCACAGATATTTTCTGCTCTCCTCTTTCTGAAGCCTTATTATGCCTGAGGGGTAATTATCCGAAATAATCCCCTTTTCATCCTTCTTCTCCTGATCCATCCCGCACAGAGGACAAGCCACAAGTCCATCCTCAAGTTCCACTCCGCAATTGACACAAATCATCTCTTCCTGTTGTTTAAATTGTTGTTCAGAATTCTTACATGTACGCCATCGCTTGCCAGGCGTTTTAAAACAAGTCTTTCAAGCTCTCGTGTACGGGTTATGTTTGAGAAGCATATCATCAGTCTGTCGCCGAAGGAGATCATCCCGGCGCTCACTTTTACCCACCTGTTGGGAGGAGGAGGAACCAGGCTGAAATGATCAATATGCTCATGCATCCAACCCGGGATATTGACCGCTCCGGGATTTGTAAAGATACCCGTCATCCTTTTTGAAGCCAGCCCCCTGTATATTGCAGTTATTGCCATCTTCTTGATGAACAGGGGCAGGACCCTTATAAGCATCAGCTTTTCATAACTGACGTTTGATGACAGGAACCTTGAGAGCTGCTTTACATCGGTGCTTAGCTGAAGCTGGTAATGTACCGACCTCAGGATCTCTTCAAAGCTGTATGAACCGAGGCGGATGTCTGTTTCGGGCATGACAAAAAGCGAAAAGTTGCGAAGTGTCCTGCAGGGAAATTTTGTCCTCATGTTAACCGGCACCTGCACCCTCAGCACCCTTGATACAGGCCTTTTCCTGTTTTTGTTTTCTGTGTGGAAGATCTCCTGAAGAGAATAAAGGTAAACCGACACGAAATATTCAGTAAGTGATGCTTTGTATCTCCTCGAGACTTCAAGGACTTCCCTGACGCTGACCTCGGCTTCGACAGTGCTCAGGCGGGGTTTTTCACTGAGACGGAAAGGAAGATGCCAGGCCTTTACGATCTTTGCGGGGGGAGGGACCTTCCGGAAGTATTTGTTGTATCCGTCTTCATATTCTTCTTCGGATGGAGGTGTTTCCGGAAGTATTATATCCCCCGGATCCCCGACCGGTTTTCCTGCAAGCTGAAGATATGTGTAAAGAAGGGATTTCAGATATTCAAGGGCTCCGCTTCCGTCTGTGAGGATATGCATAAACTCAACGGAGATCCTCCGTCCCCGGGCCAAGATCCGGTATAGGGTCTCGCTTTTCCTGCTTACGGCAAAGGCTGTACAGGGAATCTCTTCTTCAGCCTGAATCCTCGGAAGTTTTTCATTCATTTCCAGGTAGTTCCAGAAAAGACCGCTTCCAAGCGATACGCTGAAATAAGGGAATCTTCGTGAGGTTAGCTCAACGGCTTTGCTGAGTACCGAATATTTTACGGGTTCCTTAAGTGTAACCGTAAGTCTGAAAACAAGGGTCAGGTCCTCCGACATTATTGCCGGGAACAGCTTTGCCGCATTATCGAGTTTCAGCCAGCCTTTTTCCCTGACGGGACTACCGGAGGTACCTTCCCCGCTCTTTTTTCCTGATAACTGCAATTAATCTTTCTGTGTTACATAAAATCAATATCCGGATAAGCCGGACATCATTGTCACACCACCTTCATTGCGACCGGATCCCAGCTTATTATCTTCTTCTGGAAATAGCTGTCGTTGCATGCCAGGGTCGGTGCTGCTGCCCTGAATCCGAATTCCGGACCCTCAACGAGCTGCCTGGTTCCCCTCATACCGTCGAAGAAGTTCCTGAAATGTTCGAGATGCTCATCGAACCCTTCGGGAGCAATATAGTTTAATTCGGGTTTGACCGGCCGCTTTTTCTCTTCTGCGGTGTATTTCTGGTTATACTGTCTCATCAGTTCCTCCTGCATTGCTTTTGGATAGGTGTCGAAAGAATCCCAGCCTCCTATCCCGGGAGCCTTCGCCATTATGCTGTGAGTGAGTTTGAAGCCGTTGTCGAGCATTTCCATTACACCTTCGCTGCCTATGAAGCGTGTTATTCCCTTGTCGCCCTGTCCGCTCACGAAGTTTACCCTTAGCATCACCTGGAACTCGGGATGCCGG
>Ga0116141_10006001_pt1 | contig 10109 bp, 7 predicted proteins | sample AD_UKC097_MetaG_FD_89744 | JGI IMG/M metagenome (GOLD analysis project Ga0116141, IMG submission 89744) | Active sludge microbial communities of municipal wastewater-treating anaerobic digesters from USA - AD_UKC097_MetaG | ecosystem: Engineered > Bioreactor > Anaerobic > Digestate | place: USA... | reverse complement strand
TGGAGGTCCGATATGAAGCATGGCGTGGAGTGGTCGGTTGCGGTGTTCCTGGTTCTGGTTGCGCTGGCGGCGGGGGTACTTGCCGATGATGGCTCGCTCGCCCCGGAGGCGATCCAGAGGATTCGTACCGAATTCAAGATGGATGCCCATGCCCGGGCGATCCGTAATGCCCTGACCAGCACGGGCGTCAGGGACATCGCCGAGAATCGAGAGATCCTGGCGGATCACGACAGCAAGTTCAGCCACAAGATCAAGACGAAGGGGATCAGCAACCAGAAGGGCAGCGGCCGCTGCTGGATGTTCGCCGGGTTCAACATGATCAAGCCAGTTCTGATGAACGACCTGGAGCTGGATGATTTCGAGTTCTCTCAGATCTACTTGCAGTTCTGGGACAAGATGGAGAAGGCGAACAAGTTCCTCGAGTGCATGATCGAGTTCCGCGACCGCGATCTGATGGACCGCGACATTGTGTTCCTGTTGCAGGACCCCTGTCCGGACGGGGGATATTTCGAGAATTTTGCGGATCTCGTGGGCAAGTACGGCGTGGTGCCCAAGGAGGTCATGGCCGAGACGGCCAGTTCCGAGGGCACGGGCATGATGAACCGGCTGCTGGGCCGGCTTCTGCGAAAACATGCCTCAGAGCTTCGGGAGATCTACAAGGATACGGGATCGGTCAAACAGATGCGGCTGGCCAAGGAACGGATGATGGCCGAGATCTACCGCATGCTCGTCCTGAATCTCGGAGAGCCGCCGGCCGAATTCTCCTGGCGACACAAGGGCAAAGGCGCGGAGGTGAAAAAGGAGGATAAGGAAGCGGACAAGGACGCAGACGAGGAAGATGAAGACGAGGATGAGGATGAGGAAGAAGACGATGACGACGAGGACAAGCCGAAGGATGGCTATGACGTGCAGCAGAAGTGGAGCGAGACCCGGCTCTATACGCCGAAGTCGTTCTATGCGGAGTTGGTCGGACTCGATCTCCGCGAGTTCGTGAATATCGGTGACGACCCGATGCGACCCAAGGGCAGACACTATGAGATTGACCTGACGAAGAACCTCTACGACGGGCGGAACATGAATTACGCGAACGTCGATATCCGGACCCTCAAGGAACTTGTCGTCAAGGTATTGCTGGACAATAAGGCTGTTTGCTTCGACGCGGATGTATCGCCGGACCAGGACAGCGGCAAGGGAATCATGGCCCGCAACCTGTACGACTACGAATCGGTCTACGATCTCGATCTGGGTCTGGACAGGACCGAACGCCTTCTGTTCCGCGACGGCACGATCAATCACGGCATGGCCCTCATTGGCGTGGACCTCCAGGACGGCAGACCGGTCAAGTGGCTGGTGGAGAACAGTTGGGGCTCGGATCGCGGCAAGGGCGGTCTGTGGACCATGTACGACGACTGGTTCGAGGACAACGTCTACAAGATCATCGTACACCGCGACTACGTGCCGGAGGAGATTCTGGAGATTCTGGAGCAGCCGGCCGAGAAGCTCCCCGTCTGGGACCCGATGTGGTAGGCTATCGGGTGCGGTAGGGGCCAGGCGACGTTCTTGGGGTGCCTCCAACGATGCCCGGGAGGCCACCGGCGCGGTTCCTGCCGTAGGCTGTGCCGGGCGTGTATGAAGAGCCCATACCGTAGCCCATTCCGAGGCCGCCGCCGTAACTGCCGGCCGGACCCATCATTTGCCCGCCGTACATGCCGCCGAAGCCCATCGGCGGGAAGGGGCTCGATGGCGGCGACACCAGATCGGTGATGTCATACACACGGGTGATCGGCTTGGTCGCAGGCAGAGCCGATGTGCTGGCAATTGTGATGACCCCGTGATGGACCGTGTAGCCGATGTCAGCCGTTGCCCCCGCCGACAGCGAGAGCACGAGCAGGTCGAGGTACTGGCTGAGCCGGAGTCCGGGAATCCCGTCGATGCCGATAGCGGTCTCGCGGTAGATGCCGGCGCCGTCGAGGTCCCGCCAGAGCACAACGATAGGCAGCGGGGGGTTCGTGCAGTTCTTCAGAATGTCAATTGCCTCGCTGAGGGGCATTTCCTGGGTGAAAGAGGCGGGCGTTCGAACGCCGGCGCGCAGCACCGGTTTGGCGGGCGACGGGGCCGTCTTGGGGGCGGTGTTTGTCTTCTCAGGGATGGCTGAACTGGGGGTGGGTGGCTTTGCCGGCTGCCGGGCAGCATCCGCCTTCGCGGCGATGGTCGTCTCGTTGGGGGCGGGCGGCGTACTCGACGCGGCAGCGTGCACCACTACCGGCAGCATGGCCACGAGCGCCACCCAGGCCCATGTGTTTCGGACGGTCGCGTGTGGAATTCCCCGGCTCATCCGCAAACCTCCCATTTCGCTTCGGAGCAGGAACTCAACCACGAACGGCAAGGACAATCCCTGCCTCAACGACCGATATTACACCGCGCGTGTATCCGTGACATCAAACAAAAAAAGGCCAAATGTCCGGGTTACTTGGTGACTGGCGTGATAGGCAGCATTTCCTCGGATTTCTCGAAGGCCTGGGCGCTCGCTGTGACGGCATACGGGGCCTGCCGCAGGGTGTCGAGCGTTCGGCTTGCCGCCGTGACCACCTTCTCATTCGATCCCTGTGCGACGATCCGTTCCAGCAGAGCGCACGTCTCTTCACAGGGGTAGTTGGCCAAGGCCTGGATGGCGGCGGTCTGGCCGTATTCCGCAGATACCTCTTTGTTGCCGGCCGCTGCGTAGAGAAGCTGCGTGTAGGCATTCTGGCTGTTGATTTGCGTGATGGCGTTGTAGATGCTCGCACCTTCCCCGGGCGTCGTTGCTTCCAACCTCCTGAGCAGGTAGCTGACGCATTGGGCATCCCCGACCTTGGCGAGCGCGTCGATGGCGGCCAGTTGCAGACTGTCCTGTGCTGTGGCGGAAACATCTCCCGCCAGTGCCAGCAGGGCATCCGTAGCCTTCGGTGATTGAATGTTGCCGACCAACTGCGTCAAACACTCGATCTCGGCCTCGGTTGTGGCGGTCTCGTAGCGGGCGAGGATCTCGTCCAGCACCGGTGTATCCGCCATCCGGGCCAATGACTCGACAGCAGCCCGGGCGACCGTGGCATCGCCCGTATCGAGAAGGGTGTCGAGCAGAAGAGGCCAGCTATCATGGTTCGTGATGCCGGAAATGCGCCTGCCGAGGTCCTCCTTGAACTGTCCTTCTTCGGTCTGTCCCAGGGTGTCGAGCAATGCGGCGGCGGCCGCTGGCGTGCCGATCCTGGCAAGGGTCTCTGCCGCCCACAGCCCGGCTCGTCCCCGCATGTTCACCAGTTCGTTGAGGGGACCGACCGCCTCGTCACCGAGGGTGATGAGTTCATCGAGGCATTGCTTGATCAGCGCGTGGTTCTTCTGATGGACAGCCATGCGAAGCGTGGCCACGATTCTGGCGGGGCCCTCCAAGCCATCGAGATCGACGGTCTCCGGCTCCTCGTCAGATGCGTCCTGTGCAACGCCACCTTGGCCGTCGCCCTGTGCCGGCACCGGGCTGGCCGGGTCGGGCGATTGCGGCATGGCGGCCAGTTGTTCGCTCGCGGCGGCGGCGGCGTCCTCTCGGGTGGTCGTCGTCGCTCCGGACTGTTCCAGGTGATCGGACGTGACGGGAGTTCGCTGGGCCGCCTCCCGGTGGAGGGGCATGGGCAGTTCTCGCTCGATAGAGCGGTTCACCACGTGGAGAACCGCCAGGGCGGCCAGGATGGAGACCGGATACAGCAGAAGCGGCCAATCCAACCTCAGACCGCGTTTCTTCGGAGCCGCAGATGGCGTCGTATCCGTCTGTGGCTTGTTCTTCTCTGAATGCATGCCTCTCATACGGATCTCGCAAACTGGATCCCGGCCGACCTGGCATGAACCAGGTCGGCCGGGCATATCACGAACTTCTCCACGGGTCACGTCTGCTGCTTGCGGCCTCAGCCCGGCCTCGCGGCAGTCCCGTTATCCGACTCCGAACTCACGGCTTGCCGTAGGTCCCCGCGCGGATCTTCGCGATCTCCGGCTCGGTGAGGATGTCGTTGAACACGACCATCTCATCAAGCAGGCCGTCGAAGCACCGGCGGTCTACCGAATCGCTCCTGGCGCCGACGGTGACATCCGCCTCCGTCACGTTGACCGGCCACCACGTGGTGCCCGTTACATTGGACACGAGGGTGGATGTCTCGCCGTTCCAGACATTGATGCGATAGCTCTGATCACTGTTGCGATACGTCACGACGACGTGGCACCACTGACCGACGGTAGCCGTCTCGGTCAGGCCCGTCCAGACGGCCTGGTAGTGCGTCCCTCCGCCATACCCGACCATCAGCCCAACCTGACCGACGTAGTTGACCATGTGACCAATCGATATCTTGGCGTGCGTCGAGTCTATCTTGGAGAATGGATCGGCGGTGCTGCCGGCCAGGGGCAGCGATTCGAGCTTCATCCAATAGGCGACGGACATGAGCTTCGGTGCGGTGTCGCTGCTGTACGGGAAGTCCGGCGTCAGATTCGCGTCGGGGATCCAGAGGTAGTCCGTCTCACTGGCTTCGAGATCCACCGAGCTGTCGCCTTCCTTCTTGTCCGTCGTGAGAGCCACGGCGCCATGGTTTGCCAGAACGTTCGTGGCGATGGTGTCGGCCCCCAGCTTGGTCGTCTCGAACCGCCACCAGACGACGGCATTGGGATCCGTGGTGAAGTCGTTGCCCACGAAGGTGGAGCCGTACGTTGCCTTGAGCGTCACACCGGTGTAGGCGCTGTACCCACGCAGCATGATGAACCACGTGGCGGCGGCGGGATTGCTGACTTCCACGGTCTCGTTGTTGCCGATCAGATAGGGTCGATAGTCCCAACTTGTGAGCGTTGGCTTGGACCCTTTGCGGACATACAGGTCGGCATCGCCGGTGCCGCCGGACATCTCGATCTTCAGAGAGTCCTGGCCGGCGGGGACGACGATCTTGTAGAACTTCTCACTGCCGGATGTGCCGGCGATTCCGGTGACGGCCACGCCGTTCTGCAGTTCCGTCACCTCATCGGCCACCGGCGTATAGGTAGCCTTCAGCGTCACGCCTGTGTAGGCGGAATAGCCCCTGAGCATGATGTAGTACGTTCCGGCCGCCGGGGTGGTGATCGTGACCGTTTCCTCGTTGCCGATCAGGTAGGGCCGGTAGTCCCACGTACTGGTCGTGGGCTTGGCGCCCAGGCGGACGTACAGATCCACATCGCCAGTGCCTCCCGTCGTTGTGATCACGAGACTCGCCTGGCTGGCAGGGACGACGATCTTGTAGAACTTCTCACTGCTCGCTGCGCCGGCGATCCCGGCGACGGGGACACCGTTTTGTAGCTCGGTGACCGTGTCGGGAATGGTGCCGCCATAGGTGGCGAGCAGTGTCACGCCGGAGAAGGCGGCTCGCCCACGGATCATGACATACCACGTGCCCGCGGCCGGATTGTTCACTGTGACCGATTCGTTGTTACCCGTAAGGTATGGCCGATAGTCAAACTCCGTCGGCGTCGGCAAGTACCCGAGCCGCACGTACAGATCGGCGTCGCCGGTGCCGCCGGACATCTGGATTTCCAGCTTCGACTGGCCACTCGGCACGTCGATCTTGAAGAACTTCTCGACGTTCTGGTTGCCGGAGATCCCGCTTACGGCAACGCCGTTGGACAGCGTCACGATGGGCTGGAGGGCGATATAGTCCGCCAGCAGGGTCACGCCATTGTAGGCCTGCGTCCCCTTGATCATGACGTACCAGGTACCCGCCAGGGCCGTGCTGCCGATGCTGACGCTCTCGGTATTGGTCGATGTGATGGGTCGGTAGTCCCAACTGGACGTCGTCGGCTTGCTTCCCTGTTTGATGTACATGTCGGCGTTGCCGGTGCCGCCGTACATGCTGAACAGGATATTGTCCATGCCGCTGGGCACGTCGATCCGGTAGTAGGTCACACTATTCAACGCGCCGGAAAGGCCCGTCAAGGGCACCCCGTCCTGGAGCATGATCACGGCGCCATAGGTGGCCGTGAGTGTGACGCCGGCATAGGCGTTGTAGCCCCGAATCATGATGTACCACGTCCCGCCCGTCGGCGAAGTCACCGTGACCGTCTCCTCGTTGCCGGCCAGGAAGGGCCGGTAGTCGTAGCTCGTCGTCGTGGGGCTCGCTCCGAGCTTGACGTACAGGTCCGCGTCACCCGTGCCGCCCGTCATGGCGATGGTCAGACTCGTCTGGCCGGCAGGCACTTCGATGCGGAACAGGGTCTCACTGGCCTGGGCGCCCGAGAGATCTGTCACGGGGACGCCATTTGTCAGAAGGGTGCCGACGCCACCCCCGCCGTAACTGGCCAGCAGGGTGACCCCGGAAAAGGCGTTGAATCCGCGAATCATGATGTACCAGGTTGCGGCGGCGGGATCGTTGATGCTCACGGATTCATTATTGCCGGCCAGGTATGGCCGGTAGTCGTAGCTGCTCGTCGTGGGTAACGCGTCCCTCTTGACGTACAGATCGGCGTCGCCCGTGCCGCCGGCGATGCTGATCTCCAGCTTCGTCTGTCCCGCAGGAACGACGATGCTGAAGTACAGCTCGGCACTGGCCGCCCCGCTCAGACCGGTGACGGGCACGCTGTTGGTCAATGGCGTAATGGCCACGGCAGCCGAATACTGGGCCAGAAGAGTGACGCCCGCATAGGCATTGTATCCTCTGAGCATGATGTACCACGTGCCGGCGACCGGGTTCGAGACGGTGACGGTCTCCTCGTTGCCGGTCTTGTAGGGTCGGTAGTCATAACTCGTGGTAGTAGGCAACGACCCGCGTCGCACGTACAGGTCGACGTCACCGGTGCCCCCGGAAGTGCTGATCACCAGTTCGTCCTGACCGGAAGGGACCTCGATCCTGTAGAACTTCTCGCTGCCGGCCGTGCCGGAAATCCCGGTGACCGCCACGCCGTTGGTAAGGCTGGTCTGCCCGTGAACCACCGAAGCGAGCGTACCCAGCACTGCGATGAGAACTGCGAGGCTCCTTGCGCTTCTTGTGTTCAGACTGTTCATTGTGTACTCCTCTCTACAAAGGTTCGTACAGATTTCATGGTTGCTGTACACTATGTCGGACCGATACATCTCTTCCATAAGTGCCATATGCGCGGGGATTCATAACGCTAATTCCATATTCTTTCTCCTTTCCGACAGACTGACGGCCTGGGCGGACTCCTTACCGGCGCAGTCACGGCAAAGGATGGAAAGGCCAGTCCGAGAATAGGTGCAAACAGGCGCCTCCGATGGCCGGGGCGTTGAGGAGCCGGATGCTTCTCCAGAACAATGCGGCGTAGAATTCGCACACGGCCTACGCGAAGGGCCCGAACCGCAATACAGAACCCCATCGCCCGACGTACCCCACGAGAATTCGGGCCTGGCGATTTGCTGCCAATGAGGATTATCGGACGGTATGTGGGGCATGTCAACCATCCGATGGCCGCAAAATCTCATTTTCTCGGAACATGGCTCGGACCGAATGGTGTCTGACAACTCCGGGATTGGCCGTCTTGCATATGCCCAATCTTGCCGGCGTGGTCTGTCAATTTGGCACGGCTGGGCCGTGCTCCCACGCCCAAACGACAGGTGTGTGAACCGCCAGCCGTTAGCCACATGATCGTAAGCCGTTTCCAGATATGATATTACGGGCAACGATCCAGTTTGGCACGCTGTTTGCACAATACCGGTCGGGATTTGGAGCCAAGAAGATGAGTATCTGAAACGATCCCAAAGGAGGTATTGAGCTATGTTCATGGAGCAGTGGTTTCCGTTCTTCGATGTAGGCAAGACCCTGGAAGAAATGGACCGAGTCCTGGGACGCATGGGCAGACCGCTCGGTTTGCGTAGCGTCCCGAGGGGCACGTTCCCCGCGGTCAATATCTATCAGCAGGACGATGCCGTCGTGCTGACGGCCGAGGTGCCGGGGCTTCAGCCGGCGGATCTGGATCTGACGGTCCTGAACGACTCGGTGACGCTTGCGGGCCGGCGTCCGGAGACGGACTCCCCGGAGGGCAGCCGCCTGTATCGCAGGGAGCGCCCGGTGGGGGCCTTCACGCGCACCGTGGCCCTTCCGGATACGATCGATCCGAATTCCGTGAAGGCCGAGTGTCGCGACGGCGTCTTGACCGTCCGGATGGCCAAGGCCGAGTCGGCCAAGGTGCGAAAGATCGCGATTCAATCCTGAGACAAAGACATGGAGAATGTAACGACAGAAGGAGGTCTTCGATATGGCTGCGGAACAGAGATTGGCAGAAGCGGAGCAGTCCGAGGTGACTCGTCGGGAAGGGCAGAGCCGGTGTTTTCAGCCTGCCGCCGATATTATCGAGACGGCCGACGCCGTCATCTTGCGGCTCGATATGCCGGGTGTGGCGAAAGAGAACGTAGACCTGACGGTCGACAAGGAGATGTTGACGATTGTCGGGAAGGCCGAGCCTGAGCAGGCAGGCGAGCCGGTCTATCGCGAGACGTACGTGGGCGACTATCGGCGGCAGTTCAGTCTCACGACGGACCTCGATCCGGGCAATATCACCGCGATGATGAATCAGGGCGTGTTGACCGTGCAGATCGGCAAGGCGGAGCGGGCTAGCAGCCCGTTGAAAAAGTCGTCCCGGCAGGCGTTTTTTATCTGGACAGAATGTATCTGACTTGCTATCGTGGGGACATGGATGTCATGGAGGATACCCCATGTCGATGAGCAGACGCCGAGCGGAACGTCAAGAGCACCTATGGATCAATGCGGCCGAGATCGTCAGGTCGCCGGGCCATCCCTTTTACGAGCGGCTGAATCAGTTGCTGGAGGAGCATGGGTTCGACCGATTTGTCGAGGCGAGATGCGTATCGTTCTACGCGGACACTCGGGGTCGTCCGAGCATTCCGCCAGGGGTGTACTTTCGCATGCTGCTGATCGGTTACTTCGAAGGGATCGACTCCGAGCGAGGGATTGCCTGGCGGTGTGCGGACTCGCTGGCATTGCGGGGGTTCCTGGGTTATGAACTGAACGAGCGGACGCCGGAGCATTCGAGCCTGTCGGTGATTCGGGGCCGGATCGATGTCGAAACCCATCGGGAGGTGTTTCAATGGGTTTTGAAAGTTCTGGCCAAGAGCGATCTGCTCAAGGGCAAGACGATCGGGATTGATGCGACCACCCTGGAAGCGAATGCGGCCCTGCGGAGCATCGTGCGTCGGGATACGGATCAGCCGTATGAAGAGTTTCTGCAGGACCTGGCGAAGGCGTCGGGGATTGAGAGTCCCACACGGGAGGACCTGGCCAAGATCGACCGGAAGCGGCTGAAGAAGGGCTCGAACCAGGACTGGTACAATCCGAACGATCCGGACGCCAAGATCACGAAGATGAAGGATGGGCGAACGCATCTGGCGCATAAGGCGGAGCACGCGGTGGACCTGGAGACAGGGGCCATCGTTGCCGTGACGCTCCAAGGGGCCGATCAGGGGGACACGACGACGATTCAGGCGACGTTGTCCGAGACCGAGAAGAATCTGGCCCAAGTGCAGGAAGATCCGCAGGCGAATGAAGGTTTGCATCCGCAGACGATGAAAGAGGTGGTGGCCGACAAAGGATATCACAGCAACGAGACGGTGCGGACGTTGGAGGAGAGCGAGATTCGCAGCTACGTGTCCGAGCCCAAATACCGGGGCCGGCGTCACTGGAAGGACCGCCCAGCGGAACGCGAGGCGGTGTACGCCAACCGTCGTCGGATTCGCGGTGTGCGCGGCAAGCGGCTGCTGCGAAAACGGGGCGAACTGTTGGAGCGCCCGTTCGCGCACTGCTATGAGACCGGCGGGATGCGCCGGACGCATCTTCAAACGCACGCTCGGATCCTCAAGCGTCTGCTGATCCATGTGGCCGGCTGCAATCTGGGTCTGGTGATGCGGACGCGGTTCGGACTGGGAACCCCGCGAGGCCTGCAGGGCCTTGTTTCAGGTTTCTTTCACAGGTGGGTTCACCTCGTCTGCGAGCTGTGGCGCGACGTTGGGCCAGCGAGATCCTCACGACGGGCTTTCCATCTCCCATCGGTCATTGGGTATATCCTGCGACCCGAGCCCTCGGCTCCGTGAATTCTTCAACGGACTG
>Ga0116141_10005998_pt1 | contig 10114 bp, 6 predicted proteins | sample AD_UKC097_MetaG_FD_89744 | JGI IMG/M metagenome (GOLD analysis project Ga0116141, IMG submission 89744) | Active sludge microbial communities of municipal wastewater-treating anaerobic digesters from USA - AD_UKC097_MetaG | ecosystem: Engineered > Bioreactor > Anaerobic > Digestate | place: USA... | reverse complement strand
GGGGGTCTCCCGGGTCGGGGGCGGTCGTTGCAGTGTACGGTGTACGCGGGCGGCGCGCGTGCCCGGCGCGTCGCACCGTGCCCCGGCGCGTCGCACCGTGCCCTGGGGCGTCGAACGAGCCCCAGCGCGGTCCGCGCGCCGACCAAGCCGTTCATGACCATGACCATGGTCATGGTCGTTTCGAGCGCACACCGGCAGTCACTACCGCCCGGTATCTTAGAATACCCGATCGCCGCTCAGCGTTCGTTCCGAGCGTGCGCACGACAGGAGAACGAGGGATGACGACGTCGACGGAATTCGACGCGGCGCGGCTCGAGCGCGCGCTGGCGCAGGCCGATCTGCGGGTGCTGCTGATGGTGGTGTTCCATCTGACCGGCGACGAGCGGTGGCTGAACCCGCCGTACCGCCCCGTGCGCGACACCACACTGATCGCCGACCCGAACGCCGGTCTCGACGCGGCGGTGGGCGCGGAGATCCGTGCGGCCGCGCAGGCGGCGCTGCTCGCCGGGCGCCCGCCCGCGGTGCGCGATCCCGGCGACGCGCTGATGAACCGCATGATGCGCGTGTGCCTGAACGAGCGCGTGCCCGAGGAGTACTCGGGGATGATGCGCGAGGAGGTCGGGTTCTGCCCCCGGTTCACCACCTGGACGGATCCCGAGGCGGCACGCGCGAAGATCGCGCAGCGCCCCTTCCGCGTGGGGGTGGTCGGGGCCGGCGCGGCCGGCATCATCCTTGCCACCCATCTGCGCCGGCTCGGCATCGACTTCGTCGTCTTCGAGCAAGGCGCCGACGTCGGCGGCACCTGGCGCGCGCACCGCTACCCGGGCTGCAGCGTCGACACACCCAACCACGCCTACTCGTTCTCGTTCGGCACCCGCTACCCGTGGTCGCGCTACTTCGCGCCGCGCGCGCAGATCCAGGACTACATGGAGCGCATCGCCGACGAGACCGGCATCCGGCCGCACATCCGCTTCTCGACGACCGTCGAGCGCGCGACCTGGGACGACGCGGCCCGGCGCTGGCAGGTGCAGGTGCGCGATGCGGCCGGCGTGCGCGTCGAGTCGGTGAACGTGTTCATCAGCGCGATCGGGCAGCTCAGCGACCCGTACCGGATGCCGATCGCGGGCGAGGACACCTTCCCCGGGCCGCTGTTCCATCCGATGCACTGGCCGGCCGATCTGGACGTCGCCGGCAAGCGCGTCGCGCTGATCGGCACCGGCGCCACCGCGATGCAGATCGTGCCCGAGATCGCGCCCGCGGTCGCGCAGCTGACGATCTACCAGCGCACCCCGCAGTGGGCGCGCCCGATCCCGCGCTATCACGATCCCATCGACGAGGATCAGCAGTGGCTGCTGAGCAGCGTGCCCTTCTATGCGGAGTGGTTCCGGCTGACCATGCTGTGGCGCTACGGTGACGGGCTGCTGCCCACGCTGCGCAAGGACCCGGCCTGGCCGCACCCCACGCGGTCGGTGAACGCGACCAACGAGCGTCACCGCCAGGAGATGCTCCGCTACATCGAGTCCGAGCTCGAAGGCCGTCCGGACCTGCTGGCCAAGGCGATTCCCGACTACCCGCCCTACGGCAAGCGCATCCTGCTGGACGCCGGCTGGTACCAGGCGCTGCGGCGCCCGAACGTCGAGCTCGTCAGCGAGCGCGTCGACCGCATCGAGGGCGACACCCTGGTGGCGTCGGACGGCCGCCGCCGCGGGGCGGAGGTCGTGATCGTGGCGACCGGCTACGACGTGAACTCGATGACCGCGCGCCTGAACGTCACCGGGCGCACGGGCCGCACGCTGGCCGAGGTCTGGGGCCGGGACGACCCGTTCGCCTACCTGAGTGCCGCGGTGCCCGAGTTCCCGAACCTGTTCATCGTCTACGGCCCCAACACCGGTCTGGCGCACGGCGGCAGCGCGATCTTCATGGACGAGTGCGTGGCGCGCTACGTGGTCGACTTCGTCGTGCGCATGGTCGAGGACGGGCTGGAGACGGTCGAGGCCGATCCCGAGGCCACGCGCACGTATACCGCGCGCGTGGACGCCGAGCACGAGGCGCTGGTGTGGAGCGCGCCCGGGCTGGCCAGCTACTACCGCAACACGAAGGGGCGCGTGACCTCTGCCAACCCGTGGCGCATGGTCGACATCTGGTCGATGACGCGGCGGGCCGACCCCGAGCACTACCGCGTCACGCGGGTGGCTGACGGCGGCACCCCGCGCGGGCACGCCGCCACGGGCACGCGCACATGACCGGCATCACGCTGCACGTGGCGCATCACGTCGCCACGATCACGCTCGATCGCCCGCCGGTCAATGCGCTGTCGCACGCGATGATGCAGGCGCTGATCGATGCCCTGCGCCGCGCGGACGCCGACGACGACGTGCGCGCGGTGGTGCTCACCGGCGCGGGACGCTGCTTCTGCGCGGGCATCGATCTCAAGGAGCAGCTCGCCGCGCTCGAGGCTGGCCGGCCCGGTCCGGCCAGCCTGGGCCCGGCGCTGTACGACGCGCTGCTGAACGGGCGCAAGCCGACGATCGCCGCCATCAACGGCCCGGCGCTGGGGGCGGGCGTGGGCATCTCGGCCTCGTGCTGCATCCTGGTCGCCAGCGAGACCGCACGGTTCGGCCTGCCCGAGATCGACGTCGGCATGCTGGGCGGCGCGCGCCATGCGATGCGGGTGCTGGGGCACTCCGCGGTCAACCGCATGCTGCTCACCGGCCGCGCGCTCGACGCCGCCGAGCTCTACCGGCGTGGCGCCGTCGAGGCCTGCCTGCCGCCGGCCGAGCTGCTGCCCTACGCCCACGTGATCGCCGGCGAGATCGCCGCGAAAGACCCGCACGCCGTGCTGCTGGCCCGCCGCAGCCTGGCGCGCGTCGAGGACCTGGGCGTGCTCGACGGGTACGCCATCGAGGCGCAGATGGCCGAATCTCTGGCCGGATCGACCGCCGGTCGCGCGGCGATGCAGGCGTTCGCCGCACGATCGCGCGGCGTGTAAGGCCCCCCGGGCGGTGCCGACTGCGCACAGGATCGTGCGCCGTGCTCCGTTGAACATAGGCCTCCGCCCGTCGGGGTGTTGATTGACAGCGGTTTGACGCAACGCACAAAATCCGCAGGCGGGTTCCGCGAGGAACCCACCGCACCTCGAGGGGAGTAGCGACGGCGTCGCAGCACCGGATGCCGATGGTGTGCCCGTCAATTCGGAAAGTGCGCTTTCCCGGGCCACCACGCAGTCTGCCGCCGTTTCGCTGACGGAGCGCAGTCGCGCGCAAGACCTTGATGACGTCGTCCTGCCTGGGTGGCCTCACTCCCGGCCGGGCCGGCATCGGGTCTCGCCGTGCAGGAGATCGATGCCGTTCGTATCGAACCTGCACGACGTGGACCGCACCGATGATTCCTACCTTCCCGCCGTTCCTGCACACCGTCCGCGCGGCGCTGTGCGCCGGTCTGCTGTGGGCCGGCACGCCGGTGCACGCCGCGGACTACACGATCGGCCGCCTGCTGAGCATCGCCGAGCAGTCCAGCCCCGTGCTGGCCGCCGCCCGGGCCGAGGCGCGCGCCGTGCGCGCGGGCATCCTCACCGCCCAGACGCTGCCCAACCCCACCTTGCAGGTCGGCCCGTCGTGGCTGCGCGCGCGCACCACGGGCGCAAGCGGCGGTTCCGGGCTGTCGATGGCGGTCACCCAGCGCATCGAGCGCCCCGACCTGCGCCAGGCGCGCATCCAGACCGCGGCGCTGGCGGCGCAGTCCGGCGACCTGAACGTGGTGATCACCGAGAACAGCCTCTTCGCCGAGATCAAGACGCGCTTCTACAACGTGCTGCGCCAGCAGGAGGCGGTGCAGGCCGCGAGCGAAGATCTCGCGCTCACCGAGCAGATCCGCGAGCGCACCGCCGTGCGCGTGCGCACCGGCGAAGGCGCACGCTTCGACCTGATCCGCGCCGAGGCCGAGGCGGCCAACGCCGCCAAGGCGCTGGAGCGCGCCCGCGCCAGGCTCGAGCAGGCCCGCGCACTGCTGCGCGAGGTGGTGGGCGAGAGCCTGCCGCCCGACTTCACGCTGAGCCAGGACTTCTACCGCAGCCTGCCGACGGCCGACTACGGCGAGCTGCTCACCTCGCTGTCGGTCGACAACCCCGTGCTGCAGCGCGCGGTCACCGAGGTCGAGCGCGCCCGTCGCCAGGTCGACGTCGAGCAGCGGCAGGTGATGCCCGGCGTCGAGGTCTACGTGGGACGGGACCGCGACCCCGAACTGTCCACCACCCGGATGGGCCTGTCGCTGACGATTCCGCTGACCGATCGCCGCGCCGGCCCGATCGAGGAGGCCCGCCGGCTGGTCGAGCGCAACGAGGCGCTGCTCGAGCAGCAGCGCCTGGCGCTGCGCCAGCAGTTCGAGGCGGTGTGGCGCGAATACGGCTCGGCGCGTGCGGCGGTGCTGGCGCTCGAGAACGGCATCATCGACAAGGCCCGCTCCGCGCTGACGATCGCCGAGTCCGCCTACCGCTTCGGCGAGCGCGGCATCCTCGAATTCCTCGACGCCCAGCGGCAGTTCCGCCTGGTGCGCAACGAACTGATCGAAGCCCGCTTCGAGACCTACGCAGCGAAGGCAGAGCTCGAGCGCCTGTCCGCACGCGAAATCCGTGGAGAATGAGATGACCCTGGCCCTGCCCCGAATGCACCGCCGCGTCGGCTCCGCGCGTATCACCGCGCGCGCCGCCGACGCCGCACGCGCACCGTCCGCCACTCGCGCACGGTCGGCCGCACGTCCGCTGCACGCGGCAGCAACGCGTTTTGCGCTGCCGCTGCTGGCCGCCGCCACGCTGCTGGGCCTCGCCGGCTGCCAGGACCGGGCGAGCGCGCCCGCGGCACCGGCCGCTTCGACCGGTGAAGCCACCCAGAAGGCCGGCGCCTCGGCCAGGAAGCAGGCGCCCGCCAACCCCGACGAGGTGCAGGCCACTGCGGCCCTGGCCCAATACGTCAAGACGGGCGTCCCGGTCCGCGCCGTGGTGCGGCGCACGCTCCAGATCCCCGGCCGCCTCGAGATGAACGAGAACCAGACGGCACGGGTCGGTGCACCGTTCACCGGACGCATCATGTCGCTCAACGCCGTGGTCGGGCAGGTGGTCAGGCGCGGTGACGTGCTCGCCGAGGTGAGCAGCCCGGAGCTGTCCACCGCGCAGCTCGGGTTCCTCAAGGCGCATTCGGCCAACGAGCTCGCCGAGCGCGCCGTCGAACGCGCGAAGCTGCTGCTGGCCGCCGACGTGATCGGCACCGCCGAACTGCAGCGCCGCGAGAACGAGCTGACCGTGGCCCGGGCCGAGAAGCGTGCCTCCACCGATCAGTTGCGTGTGCTCGGACTGCCGATGGCGGTCATCCAGCGGCTCGAGAGCACCGGCCAGCTCGTGGCCAGCACGCCGGTGACCGCGACCAAGACCGGCACGATCATCGAGCGCAAGGCAGCCATCGGGCAGGTCGTCGACCCGACGGACGAACTGTTCACGATCTCGAACCTCGACTCGATCTGGGCGGTGGCCGACGTGCCCGAGCAGGAAGCCCGCGAGCTGCGCCGCGGTCAGCGTGTGCACCTGGACATCCCGGCGCTGCGCAACGGGAAGCGGCTCGGCACCATCGAGTTCGTCTCCGACCTGGTCAACCCGGAAACCCGGACGATCCAGGTGCGCATGGCGCTGGCCAATCCGCAGCGCGAATACAAGCCTGCGATGCTGGCGTCGATGGTTCTCGAAGGTCCGGAGGAGTCGCACCTGGTGGTGCCGCCGTCCGCGATCGTGCGGGAGGAGAACCGCGATCACGTGTTCGTCGCGCTGGGCAACGACCGCTACGTGCTGCGCCCGATCACCGTGGGCATGGAGCACAACGGCCAGCGCGTGGTGCTCAGCGGCCTGCAGGAGCATGACCAGATCGTCACGAACGGGGCCTTCCATCTGAACAACGAGCGCAAGCTGCGCGCCTCCGGGGGCTGAGCGGTCATGATCGAATCCCTCGTCCGGACGGCGCTGCATCAGCGCCTGATCGTGCTCGTCGTCGCGCTCATCCTGCTCGCGTTCGGCGCCGACGCCACCCGCAAGCTGTCGGTCGACGCGTTCCCCGACGTCACCACCGTGCAGGTGCAGATCGCCACCGAGGCGCCGGGCCGCTCGCCGGAGGAAGTCGAGCGCTTCGTCACCGTGCCGCTCGAGATCGCGATGACCGGCCTGCCCGGCCTGACCGAGATGCGCTCGCTGAACAAGCCCGCGCTGTCGCTGATCACGCTGGTCTTCACCGACCAGACCAACGTCTACTTCGCGCGCCAGCTGGTGATGGAGCGGTTGCAGGAGGTCACGTCGCGCATGCCGCCGGGCGTGACCCCGGTGCTGGGCCCGGTGTCGAGCGCGCTCGGCGAGGTCTACCAGTACACGCTGGAGCGCGCCGACGACGGCGACCGCGCACTCACGCGCGCCGAGCTCACCGAGCGGCGCGTGGTGCAGGACTGGGTGGTGCGTCCGCTGCTGCGTTCGATCCCGGGTGTTGCCGAGATCAACTCCACGGGCGGCTACGTGCGTCAGTACCAGGTGCTGGCCGACCCGGCCAAGCTGCGCTACTACAAGGTGTCACTGAACGACGTGCATCGCGCACTGGCCGAGAACAACGCCAACTCGGGCGGCGGCATCCTGCCGCAGGGCGCCGAGCAGTTCCTGGTGCGCGGCGTGGGCCTGATCCGCAGCCTCGACGACATCGGCACCATCGTGCTGAAGGAGGTCAGCGGCACGCCGGTCTTCCTGCGCGACGTCGCATCGATCACCCTCGGCGACGAGGTGCGCTACGGCGCGATGATCAAGAACGGTGTCACCGAATCGGTCGGGGGCATCGTCATGATGATCCGGGCGGGCAACGCCAAGGAAGTCGTCAGCCGCGTGAAGAAGCGCGTCGACGAGATCAACGCGAAGGGCATGCTGCCCGACGGCCTGAAGATCGTGCCGTACTACGACCGCTCCGAGCTGGTCGACGCGGCGCTCTGGACGGTGACCAAGGTGCTGCTCGAGGGCGCGGTCTTCGTGATGATCGTGCTGTTCCTGTTCCTGGGCGACCTGCGCTCGAGCCTGGTGGTGATCGCCACGCTGGTGCTCACACCGGTGATCACGTTCATCGTGATGAACCGCATCGGACTGTCGGCCAACCTGATGTCGCTGGGCGGCCTGGCGATCGCCATCGGACTGATGATCGACGGCTCGGTGGTGGTCGTGGAGAACGCGTTCGCGCAGCTCGGCCACCGCAAGGGCGTCGACCGTCTGCGTGTGGTGTTCGAGGCCGTGCGCGACGTGGCCACGCCGGTGGTGTTCGGCATCGGCATCATCATCCTGGTGTTCCTGCCGCTGATGACGCTCACCGGCATGGAAGGCAAGATGTTCGCGCCGCTGGCGTACACGATCGCGATCGCGCTCACGATCTCGCTGGTCATCTCGCTGACCCTGACGCCGGCCCTGTCGATGTACGTGCTCAAGGGCGGCGACGAGCACGACACCTGGCTGATCGCACGCCTGAAGCGGCCCTACCTGAAGCTGCTGCACCTGGCGCTGCGCAATCCGGTGCGCACCGTCGGCATTGCGGGCGCCGCCTTCGTCGGTGCGCTTGCGCTGGTGCCGATGCTGGGCACGTCCTTCATCCCCGAGATGAAGGAAGGGTCGGTGTCGCCCAACATGGACCGCGTCGCCAACATCTCGCTGAACGAATCCATCGCGATGGAGATGGAAGCGATGAAGCTCGTGCGCGAGGTGCCGGGGGTCAAGGTCGTAGTCTCCCGGCTCGGCCGCGGCGACAGCCCGGCCGACCCGGCCGGGCCGAACGAGACCGACGTGATCGCCACGCTGCTGCCGCGCGACCAGTGGCCCGAGGGCTGGACGCAGGACACGATCGCTAACGCGATGCGCGAGAAGCTCTCGCGCTTCCCCGGTGTGCAGATCGTGATGGCCCAGCCGATCTCCGACCGTGTCGACGAGATGGTGACGGGCGTGCGCTCCGACGTGGCCGTGAAGATCTTCGGCGACGACATGGAGATGCTGCGCGACAAGGCCGGCGAGGTGGCGGCCGTCGCCGCGCAGATCCAGGGTCTGCGCGACCAGCGCATCGAGCGGGTGGGCGGCCAGCAGTACCTGACGCTCACGATCGACCGGCAGGCGATCGCTCGTGCCGGGCTCAACGCGGCCGACGTGCACGACGTGATCGAGACGGCGATCGGCGGCAAGGTCGCCACCGACATCTTCGAGGGCGAGCGCCGCTTCCAGGCGGTGGTGCGCCTGCCCGAATCGATGCGCGACTCGGTCGACGAGATCCGCAAGATCACGGTGACGGCGCCCGGTGGCGCGCTGGTGCCGCTGGACAACCTGGCGCGCATCGAAGTCAACGAAGGTCCGGCGCAGATCAGTCGCGAGACCGGCAAGCGCCGCATCGTGGTGGCGATCAACGTGCAGGACCGCGACCTCGGCGGCTTCGTCGCCGAGCTGCGCAGCAAGGTCGAATCGCAGGTGAAGCTGCCCGAGGGCTACTACTACGAGTGGGGCGGCACCTTCCAGAACATGGAGCGCGCGCTGAGCCACCTGACGATCATCGTGCCGGCCACGGTCGCGGCGATCTTCTTCCTGCTGTTCCTGCTGTTCTCGTCGGTGCGGTTCGCGGCGCTGATCATCACCGTGCTGCCCTTCGCGTCGATCGGCGGCATCGTCGGCCTGTTCGTCAGCCGAGAGTACCTGTCGGTGCCCGCGTCGGTGGGCTTCATCGCGCTGTGGGGCATCGCCGTGCTCAACGGCGTGGTGCTGGTGTCCTACATCCGCAAGCTGCGGCGCGAAGGGCACGACACGCTCGGCGCGATCGTCGAGGGCGCCACGCAGCGCTTCCGCCCGGTGCTGATGACGGCGACGGTGGCGATGCTGGGCCTGATCCCGTTCCTGTTCGCGACCGGGCCGGGCTCCGAGGTGCAGCGTCCGCTGGCGATCGTCGTGATCGCCGGGCTGATCACCTGCACGCTGCTGACGCTGATCGTGGTGCCGGTGCTGTACCGCTGGTTCGAGAACCCGGCGGCCGAGGACGCGCTCGCCGCGGTCGAGAAGCAGGTGCAGGCACGCCGTGCGGCGCGGGCCGCGGCGCTCGAGGCGGCGGGCGACGCGCGCCCGCATTGAGGGCTCGGGCCGGCGCGCCGCCGACGGATTGGCGCGCCCGGTGCGCCGCCGACGCGGCGCGCCGCCCCCCCGCTCAGGCGCCCGCGTCGTCGACGACCGCGACCGCCTCGATCTCCAGCATCATGTCCTCGTGCACCAGCGCCGGCGTCGCCACCAGCGTGCTGGCCGGCAGATGCCCTTCGAAGCGGCGCGTGCGGATCTCCCGCAGCAGCGCCACCTTCGCCGACGTGAGATCGCGCACGTAGGTGTTCAGCTTCACCACGTGGCGGAACTCGGCGCCGCCGGCGGCCAGCGCCACCTTCAGGTTGTCGAACACGCGCTCGGCCTGCTCGGCGAAGGTGCTGCCCACCACCTTGCCGGTCTCGTCGACCGACACCTGTCCCGACACGTAGACGGTGCGCCCGCCGGTGACGACGGCGGTGTGCGAATAGCTGCCCTTGGACAGGCCGGGGGGATTGAGGAAACGGGTCGCCATGTTGCGCTCCTGAACGGGGTGCGACGATCATAGACGACGCGACGGCTCAGGTGATGCCCGCGCGCACCGGAGCCCCTGATGACCCCTGTCGGCAACGAGCGACCGCTTCCGGCACCGCCGACGGACGGGACGCCGCGCCCCGTCGGGGCCACGATGCGCGTGCTCGCGCTCGTACTCGCCTGCGTGGCGTCGGCCTGTTCGCATCGCAGCGACGAACGTCCGCTCGAGACGGCGTCGATCGCGCACGGCCCGTTCGAGATCGTCGCCAAGGGGCGACGCATCTCCACCGGCACCTTCCCCAACACGGGCGGGAACCCGTTCGCCACGATGGAGGTCACCGGCTTCACGGTGCGCCACCAGGGCCAGCCGGTGTCGATCACGCACGGCAGCCGCACGCTGCAAGGGTTCTGGCGCGTGGTCCGGCTGACGGACGCCCCGGTGCCCGCGCTGCTCGTCTCGACCACCGACTTCCATCTGATCAG
>Ga0116141_10005996_pt1 | contig 10115 bp, 5 predicted proteins | sample AD_UKC097_MetaG_FD_89744 | JGI IMG/M metagenome (GOLD analysis project Ga0116141, IMG submission 89744) | Active sludge microbial communities of municipal wastewater-treating anaerobic digesters from USA - AD_UKC097_MetaG | ecosystem: Engineered > Bioreactor > Anaerobic > Digestate | place: USA... | reverse complement strand
GTTTATACCGATGCTTAATACGGAATCCTTTCTAAAAAACTGAAGAGCTTTAACAACATGACGCATGGTGGTATATTCTATGGCCCTTCTGAAGTCAAAAGAGGATTGGGTATACTTTGCGATAAGCTGGAAAAATCCTCCGCAGCCGTAAAAATAAATATACTTTCCTGTGGATTCAACGGTTATCATATCACCTTCCATGAAAGCGGCGGAAGCGAAATCACAAGAATATATGAATTTTTTTATGGAAGATTGCGAGATTACGTCGAACTTGGTGTCGATCGCCGGAGGATAACTACTTTCCTGCACAGGTGCCTTAAGACTCATCTCTTCAAAGTTGAAGCTTATAAAACCATCCTCTATGAGAATGTTTACAAGTTTATCCTCTTTCAGGCTACAGCCACGCAGAAGCCCTTTTAAGTATTGTATTGGAAGAATAAAAACTCCGTCAAAGGGAAGAAAGTCCCTTGAAAAATTAAGCAGGAGCTTTGAACAACCGTCGCTTACAAAGGCTTTCATTCCTCTGTCAAAGTAAAAATAAACCTTTCTGTGAGAAGGTTCAATTGTTCCGCAAAGATTATCCATTATGTTTATTATAGTATACAACTGTGAAGAAGTTATCCATCCCTGCATCTTACACCTCAGCCAAAAAGACCCATTTGATTGGAGTCCGGCATTCCTTTAAGAACACCCATTTCCTTAAGTGTTTCCACATTAGTTTTGTTTATGGAGGTTCGTTGGACAAGATCTTCTATCGATCTGAACTCACCATCTTTCCGTGCCGTGACTATTTTCTCAACAGCTTTTTGTCCCAGATTAGGTATTGCTATAAATGGAACACGCAAACTTTGGCCTTCTAAAGTGAAACTGAAAGAATCTGATTTGTAGAGATCGACATTTAAAAAACTGAAGCCTCTTAATACCATTTCTATAGCTGATTCCAGCACAACAGCTTCATTTTTTTTCTTTGGATCTTGTTCCTGCGAACGTATAAAAGTGATTCTTGAGCGCATGGCTTCTTTTCCCTTCAGTATGACTGCAAGGTTAAACTCATCGCCTTTAACCGAAAAGAATGTTGCATAGAATGCCAACGGATGGTGAACTTTAAAGTATGCTATCCTGAAAGCCATGCTGACATATGCTGCCGCGTGAGCCTTTGGGAAAAGATACTTTATACTTTTACACGAGGAAAGGAACCACTGGGGCATATTGACTTTCTTTAGTATGCTTTCATCATTTTCATCAATACCCTTTCCCTTTCTCACTTTTTCCATTATTTTAAAAGCCGTCTTATTATCGACACCCTTTTGTATAAGAGATATCATGATGTCATCTCTACAGGCAATAACGTCAGAAAGTGTTGCCTGTTTTGTTTTAATATATACCTGGGCATTTCCCGCCCATACGTCTGTTCCGTGAGAAAGTCCGGATATTCTTATAAGATCTGAAAAAGATGATGGCTTGGTATCTTCCAACATTCTTCTTACAAAAGTTGTGCCGAACTCCGGTATTCCCAGTGCACCAATAGAGGTATCAAGTTCTTTTTTCAGGTCTATCTTTAAAGGCCGGCAGGAAGAAAAAATTTCCATGGTTTGCTTATCGTCCATGGGAACTGTTTGCGGATCAATGCCAGTTATTTCATAAAGCTTCCGTATAAAAGTAGGGTCGTCGTGTCCAAGGGCATCTAGCTTTATAAGATCGTCATGAATTACGGGATAATCAAAATGTGTAGTTTTCTGATTTGCTGAAGAATCGTTAGCAGGATACTGTATAGGAGTAAATTCAAAAATATCCCTGTCTCTGGGAACAATCATCAGTCCGCCGGGATGTTGACCGGTTGTTCTTTTTACACCGGTAATTGCCGAAGCTATCCGTTGTATTTCAGCATTGTTTACTGTTATCTGTGATTCCGCAAAATCTTTAGCATAAAGGTAGGCTGTCCTTTCGGCTACTGTGGATATAGTACCGGCCCTGAAGACATAATCTTCACCGAAAAGCTCTTCTATATACTTGTGCGCCCTGTTCTGGTACTCTCCGGAAAAGTTAAGGTCAATATCCGGTACCTTATCTCCCTCAAAACCCATGAATGTTTCAAAAGGTATCTCCTGTCCATTTTTCAGAAGTTTTTCACCACATTTAGGGCAGTTTTTATCAGGAAGATCGTATCCCGAACCATATTCACCGTTTGTAAAGAATTCGGAATACTTGCATTTGGGACAATGGTAATGAGGACTAAGAGGATTGACCTCTGTTATTCCCATCAACGTTGCAACTATAGAACTACCGACAGATCCTCTTGATCCAACTACATAGCCGTCATCGTTTGATTTTTTTACGATTTTCTGAGCAATGAGGTAGAGCACGGCATAACCATGCTTTATTATAGAGTCAAGTTCTCTATCAACACGTTTTTTTACAATCTCCGGCAATGGATCACCGTAAAGCTCTATGGCCTTTTTAAGTGACATTTCCTTTACAGTTTCCTCTGCACCTTCAATTTTCGGAGGATTGAGTTTCTTGGTAAGAGGTTTGATATCTTCTATCATATCGGCGATTTTGTTTGAATTTTCAATAACTACTTCTTTTACTACAGAATCGCTGTTAAATATTTTTTTAGCCTGTTCAAGCATTTCTCCAGTAGTTCTGAAATATCTCAAGGCTTGTGTGGGCTGCCTTTTATCGTTGAATCTGAGGGCATCATGAAATTTCTTATGGCCTTTTTCCGCATAATGGACATTTCCAGTCATTACAGCCGGAATTCCAAGCTCTTTGGAGATATCGTACATAAGACGGTAAAATTCAGCAACTTTTGGGGCTGATATCTGATCTCCAGATTCAAAAGCTTCAATAGGCATAAGTTCTATGTAGTCGTAAAATTTTGCCCTTTCAACCAGTTCTGCTCTGTCGGCAGCCCTTATAAAAGACTCTGCCATCTCTGAAAAGCCGCATCCACTTCCTATAAGCAGACCTTCCCTGAACTGTACGAGTTCACTTTTCAATATACGCGGAACTCTGTAAAAATGTTCTATATGGGAATTTGAGATTAACTTATAAAGATTTTTAAGACCGATTTTATTTTTGACAAGTATTGTCATATGGAACGGGCGTAGGCTTTTGTAATCAATAAATTTTTTAAGATTTTCAAAATCCTTAAGAGTTGTAAGATTTCGTGCTTTTGCCATCTCGATAAGCTTTATAAAAGCTAGTGCGGTAACGTGGGCATCCTCATCTGCCCTGTGATGGTTGAAATCTCCCAGTCCTAATGCTTGGACTACCTTGTCCAGAGAGTATCCAGATAGGTTGAGAAGCGATTTGGATAAAGAAAGCGTATCTATGTAGGTCTGTTCAAAATCAACATTCAAAATTTTTTTTATCCAAACTCTAAGAAACCTGTAATCGAAATCAGCATTATGGGCGACAAGAACGCTGTTCTCTATAAAACTCAGAAATTCTGGAAGAACTTGTTCTATACTTCTTTCGCTTTCAACCATTTCATTGGTTATCCCTGTTATCTGTACTATATTAGGCGGAACCGGGGATATAGGCTTAACGAGACTGTGAAATCTGTCTATAACTACATTATTTTTTACTTTTACAGCACCTATTTCTATTATTTCGTTTTCCCATGGGATAAGCCCTGTAGTTTCAAAATCGAACACTACATACTTGCAACTATCTACTTCCCTGTCCGGACCAAATAATTTTATTATATTTATAAAATCATCCACAACGTAGGATTCTGTTCCAAATATTGGCTTAATACAATTTGATACTGCGGTATCATAAAATTCAGGAATGCTCTGAACCACACCGTGATCGGTTATGGCTACTGCTTTATGTCCGAACTCTTTAACAATTGATACAATATTCTGAATGTCCATTGTTCCATCCATTGAACTAAGTTTTGAATGTACATGCAGTTCGACTCTCTTTTCTGTACTAACATCCTGACGTTTGGGCAGTTCGTCCATCTTTATATTAAAAGGTCTGATGACATAATCATTTATATAGTTGTCTCTGTTTACCACTCCATCAATAAGGATTACGTCATTTACTTTAATTTTGGAGTTAAGAGTTTCTGCATTGTCGTTCATGACTTTTACTATAAAGGAGGCTGATTCATCGGTTATGTAGAAAGTAAGAATCCTTACCTTATCGTTATACTCTTTGCTGAAGATCCTGCCTTTTGTTACAATGTAAGAACCCTCTGACATAGGAATTGATTCGATAGGCATAGGCAGTTTTTTAAAGTCTTTACCGATGAGAAGTATATTTTTTTCGGACTGTTTTGCAGAAGTCGGTTCAAACTCTTTTTTTGCTTCTATGGGTTTCATAGACTCATCAATCTCAAAGGAATAAGTGAAGTTTCCTGATATACAGTTATGAAGAAAAACATCAAAACCTTCTTTCATTCGTTTTATTCTTTCAACTGCAAAAGATGAGCTGGTTTTAAAAACAATGCTTTTTTCAGATACCTGTGGATATAAAAGTTTTAAATATTCCTGAAGATTATTGCCGGATATTATGTTCTGCCAGTCATCTGCAAACTCATCAAGGCTCATCTTTTTAAAACAAGAGATACTTACTTGGGTTTTGAGCATGCGGCTTATAAGAAGTCGTATGTTTTTTTCTGTCTGTTCATTAATTTTGGTTTCAGATATATGGAGGTTTCATCTTTTTTAATCTCAATACTTCCGTCCATCATAAAGGGGGCAAATCCCAGACGTTCTTCCCAAAAATCTTTCAATGCCTGCATTATATGTTCCTCCTGAAATTTCCATGGCAGAAAGCTACAGCCAGAGCATCTGCAGCATCATCTGGTGTTGGGGTCTTGCTTAGGTTCAGTATTATTTTCAGAGTTCTCTGGATCTGACCTTTTTCAGCTCGACCATAACCTGTAACGGCCTGTTTTATCTGAAACGGAGTATATTCAAAAACAGGTATGCCTGCTTTTTCTATAGATAGAAGGATTACACCCCTTGCTTCTCCTACTGCAATTGCAGTAGTTACGTTACGAAAAAAATAAAGTTCTTCTACAGCTGCTTCATCAGGCTTATAGCTTTGAATAACCTCAGCAACTTTAATGTCTATGTCTAAAAGTCTTTTTGACAATGATTTATCTTTATCGGTAATAATTACTCCATAATCAACGAGCGAAAAGGAATTACCTGTTTTATCAAGGATACCTACACCTATTTTCCCATATCCCGGATCTATTCCTAGTATACGCAAAAGAACCTCCCAAAATTGAAATATAACTTTTAAGCAAAGAAAAGTATACCTAATATAAGAACTTCTAAAGACTATTTTATCATCTTTTTGTTATTATAAGACTGATCAAAAGTAATTGTATGTAAAAATATACTTGCTGAGTATCAGAGCGCTTAAATAATAGAGAACTAAACGGACAAAGATAAAAAAGATAAGCATAATTGAGATTCAAAAAAAAAATTCCCGATTTATAAGCTTTTTTCTTCGGGCAAACAGAAATAAAAAGGATTAATTACCAGTAATTAGGTTTGTATACCAAGAATTGATTCTTTATAATATGATGATACAATATATTGTATAACAATCTTAGTCAGAGAATGAAGCCTAGGAATACTTTTGATATTATTATAAAATCTTTTTGGAGGGTGGTCATGAAATCGATAATCAGCAGGTACAGCAGTAATAAGCTTTCACAGAATGCCTACAAGATTCTTAGAGACAGGTATTTTTTAAAAGACGGTGACTCCAATTATCTTGAAAAAGACTGGAGCCAGATAGCTCTAAGGGTTGCACGTCATGTAGCAAGTGCGGAAATACTATATACTCAGGATATTTTGAAAATAAGAGAAGCAGAAGCAACTTTTTATGATCTTATACAGGCAAGAATATTTCTTCCTAATAGTCCCACACTTTTCAACTGTGGTAAAACAATGAAAAGGGAGCTTTTTGAAAAACCTTTATCAGAGATGACTATAGATGATTATAAAGAGATATTTTCATCACGAACTCATCATAATATGCTTTCAGCATGCTTTGTAGTTCCAATGGATGACTCAATGAACGGTATATTTGATGCTGTAAAAAATGCTGCACTTATTATGAAGTATGGTGGAGGAGTGGGATATGACTTCAGTGCACTTAGACCCAGAGGCAGTTCCATTGCAGGTACCGGGGGAAAATCTTCAGGTCCTATAAGCTTTATGCACGTTTTTAATACCTCTGCATCAACCATAGAACAAGGAGGTGCAAGAAGAGCTGCTCAGATGGCTGTTCTTAATTATAGGCATCCGGATGTGCTTGATTTTATAAACGCCAAAAAAGACAATGACGGAAAGTCTGTTCTTAACTACTTTAATATTTCTGTAAACATAGATAATAAAAAGGAATTTCTTCAGTCGCTAGAGAACGATAGTGAGATAGAACTTTTTCACAAGGATTCCAACATAAGAAAGACAGTAAAAGCAGCAGAGCTTCTTGAAAAAATAACTTCAAATGCTTGGAAGTCAGGAGATCCTGGAATTCTTTTTCTTGGGGAACATAATAAGTTTTATGCCATGGCAGACCATACGCCTGTTTGTTCAACCAATCCATGCGGTGAAGAACCATTACCTCCTTATGGTTCATGCAACCTAGGTTCAATAGATATTGCAAAACTGATTAACGACATAGATTTCAACAGCACTTCTTCTGAAAGTATTGAAACTTTCAGAGAGATAGTTTATTGGTGTGTTCGTTTTCTAGATAATGTAATTGATGTAAATGTATATCCGCTTGAACAGATCGATAAGGTATCAAAGGAGCAGAGATTTATCGGACTTGGCTTAATGGGTATGGCTGATGCTCTATATATGAAGGATGTAGCGTACAATTCCGAAGAAGGCAGAAAGCTTATGGCAAGAATAACCGCCGCACTGGCTTATTATTCTCATCTTTCAAGTTCTGAGCTTGCAAAGGAAAGAGGAAATTTCCCTGAGTTTAACAGATCAAGATACAAAAATGGTTTTATTCCATTTCCTATGCTTGACGATGATTACGATGACGTATTGAAATTTTGGAACAATAAGATACGCGAACATTTTTCCAACGAAGCACGTTTCCATAAAAGGAATGTTCAGACCAACACAGTAGCTCCTACAGGTTCAATTTCCAATATTGCTGACACTTCAAGCGGCATAGAACCCAATTTCATGCTTGCATACGTAAGGTATATGACTGATAAGGAAGGAAACAGAGTTCCGTTACCTTATATCAATTCTGTGCTTGTACAGAAGCTTAACTCACACTTTGACGAGACTCTTCAGGCAGAAATAATAGAAAAAGGAAGTATAAAAGATATAAATGAAATTTCTCAAGAAATTAAAGATGTATTTGTTACCTCAATGGATATTTCTCCTATAGACCATCTGCTTGCCCAGCATGTGGTTCAGAGTTATCTTGATGCATCATGTTCAAAAACAATAAATATGCCTAAGAGCACTTCTGTACAGGAAGTGTACTCAATATACAGAAAAGCGCTTGAGCTCAATATAAAAGGCATAACCATATACAGAGACGGAAGTCTTGAAACACAGGTACTTACTTCTCAAGCTGTAAAAGACGGAGAACAGCAGGATAAAAAGATAGCGTTTTTTGTTATTGATGAGAAACATAAATTAAGAGCTAAACCAAGGAAAGAGACACTAAAAAGTGTAACAAGAAGATACAAAACCCAGACCGGTACTGTATACATAACAGTTTCATTTGATGATAACGGCGAAGCTGTAGAAATATTCCTTTCTGATGGTACCGAAACAGCTGAAGTAATTGGAAGATTATCTTCAATAGCTCTTAGATCAGGTGTTTCAGCTGAAGAAGTAATCGAACAGCTTACAAAGGTAAAAGGAAGTTACTGTTCAGGTCTTGGAAAGGAAATAAAAAGTGCTATAGATGATTTTTCTGCTCTTTGGAAGACCAATATAAGTTCTTATGAAATTCTTCAGGTAGGAACACCCAAAACCCGTGATGAAATTGAAAAATTTGTAAAAAACAATTCATTGAAGTTTGAGAAAGGCTATTATACTGACAGCGAAGGGAATATATACTGTCCAAGTTGTCTTTCAAAAAATTCACTTGCGATGACCGAAGGATGTACGAGCTGTAAAACATGCGGATGGTCGAAGTGTTCATAGAGTATAGACATACGATAACGGGTTGTAAAACTTATATTATACCTTAAAGTTACCATGAAATTATGGTATAATTAGATGTAATTATTATTCGGAGGTGTAAGATGAACTGTAAAGCATATCATGAAGCTTTTTTGCAGAAAGCCACGGAAGAGGGCTTTATACATGAAGACCATATTCATCCTGTTATAATATTCTGGATGGAGTTTACCCAAGATACTAAGAAAGGGTTTGTTGACTTTTTAAATGGAATAGATCCGGAATTTGCCAAGGATACTAGCGAGTACCTTGACAGGATTGACATAACCAAGATGGTTGCTCCCATATACTTCCCATTTGAGTTTGAAAGCGATGAACAGTTCGATGATTTTATGGCTTTTCTTGATCAGGTAAAAACTGTTGCAACCGTTCACGGATATTCAGTTCTTTCTGAAATATTCATAAAAGACGATGACGAATGTGATTGTGAAGAAGAATCAGAGTGCGGATGTGGCTGCGGTCATCATCATGATGATGAAGATAACGAAGAGTGTGAGTGCGGCGAAGATGAAGAATGCGATTGTGGCTGCGGTTGTCATGATGAAAATGAAACAGCTTATCCATCACTCTTTACAGAAGGAAAAGACGGTAAATGTTATATGACTACATTTAACTATGATACTAAAGAAGTTTTAGATGATTTTTCAGGCGAGTTTGAGAAAGACGATGATTTTGTAGCTGGACTAAGACTTCCCATAACACTTTGATAATAATAAAAGACACTGCACGAACTGCAGTGTCTTTTATTTATTTAAATGTATGTAAATCAACGGAAATACTATACTTCTGTTTCTTTAGATAAAGTATTTATCTCGTTCTGAATTTTGATCATTTCTGCCTGATCCATCTGCAATATCTTTCCTTCCCACATGGCAACCTTTCCGCCTACTATAGTTCCGTATATATCTACGTCACATCCGACTTTAAGTGCAATCTCCGTAAAAGGAGTATTAGTCTTGAAAAGATACTTTCCTGTTTTATAGTTCAGTACAGTAAGATCAGCATCGGCGCCGGCAGCAACTTTTCCCAGTTGAGTTCCAAACTCTTCGCCTATAAACTGATAGTTATTCATAAATATTGTACGTTCGATTTCATTGTAAATTATGGACTGTTTGGCTTTTCCGTTCAGTTTTTCGCTTATAAGCAATGCTTTAGCTTCCTCGAACAAAGAATAATCTATAAGACCTGTTCCTATTGCTATTTTCATACCGCGTCCTAGAAGGTCAAGAATATTCTTTGAAAATCCTATCTCTGTTACTTCTGTCCGTATGCTTTTTATAAGCCTTATGCCTTTGGTGGCGAACAGATCCATCAGATCCTGCCCAATATTTACTGAGAAGATAATATCTATCTTTTTTGATAGGATATTCTGATTTTTAAGTATTTCAAGAAGTCCTTTTCCATGCTTTAACATAGAATACCGGTCTTCCTGATTAAAATCAACCATAAGTATTTTGATTCTTTTACCCTTATCCATAAAGGTTCTCAAAAAGTCGTAATCTTCGTTTTCAAGTCCCCATATACCCAGCAACGTTATTGAGGATATATCGTCGTTTGCCAACAGTTCATCTTTCAACGCTTTATTTATACCGTTTTCAGAAAGTATTACAGGGGAGTACTTTATCTTTATTCCAAGATCAAGACTTGAACTATTCATGTCCGGAAGATTCTTTGAAACAGGAATAGCTATTACAGTTGAAGTAAGCCCATTGTATATTGATTTATAAGCAGCCATTCTTACGAGCTTTTCAAAAAAATCATGATTTGAAAAAATCTTTTCTGAGTAACCATAAATTTTTGAAAATTTTTCATATGAGGGGAGGTCTGAATTAAGCAGTCTGTTTAGCAGACCCAGCTCGCTTATATAAAAGCTTGAATATGGGTTGGATAAGCCGGGCATTACTATTTTTCCCTGCATAT
>Ga0116141_10005995_pt1 | contig 10117 bp, 4 predicted proteins | sample AD_UKC097_MetaG_FD_89744 | JGI IMG/M metagenome (GOLD analysis project Ga0116141, IMG submission 89744) | Active sludge microbial communities of municipal wastewater-treating anaerobic digesters from USA - AD_UKC097_MetaG | ecosystem: Engineered > Bioreactor > Anaerobic > Digestate | place: USA... | reverse complement strand
TGCGGGCGCCGGTGACGATGACGGAGTCGACGGTGGTGGGGCCGTCAGCCTCGGCGGCGACGGCGGGAAGGGCGGCCAGGGCGAACAGGGCCGTGGTGGCGAACAGACGGAACTTCATGCGGATATCCCCCAGACCCCGGCGGCCGCCTCGGCGGATCGCGCGCAGGATCGATGTTTTTCTGAAGCGCAGGTGCGCGCGGTCGATGTCCCGGGTCAGGCGCGGGCCTTGAGCCGCCGCGGGGCGGGGCTCAGATCGACAGGGTCGGGGGACCGGTGGCCGGCGGCGGCGGGGCGGCCAGGCCCTGGCCGGGGCGCAAGGTCGCCGGCAGGGACGCCGTCTCGATCGCCTGGGCGAAGATGACGGGGGTGGGAACCGCCAGGGGCTGCGGCGGCGCGGTGGCCACGCCGACGCCGGCGAAGGCGCAGGGGGCGTGGCTCTGGGGGGCGTCGTGGTCCGGGTGCGCCGGATCGGCGGCCAGATCCAGGGCGCCTTCGCCGGTACAGATCACCAGGGCGAAGGGCTGATCCGGCGTCGTCATGTAGCCGGACGGCGCCAGGATGCGCAGGCAGACGGCCAGCATGGCCAGGATGAGCCAAAGCCCCCCCGCCCGCTCGGTCCTGTCGCGTCCGCTCAGCATGGGCGAGGCCGATATACCCAGCCGGAGGGTTTGTCGCGAGGAAAACGCGTGCGGGGTGTCGGTGAGGGACCGGCGCGGAAGATCCCCTGTCGTCATGGCCGGGCATGTCCCGGCCACCCATGATCTCCGCGTTGGAGGGGTGGGCGCGGGCAGGATCGTCGTGAGTCTTGCTTGAACATCAGGCGCGTATGGGTGGCCGGGACGAGCCCGGCCATGACGTTCATTTCTTGCCTTTGGGCGCCTCGACCGCCAGTTCGCGCAAGGCGGCGTTGGCGATGGTCAGCTTGGCGAAGGTCCAGCCGCCGCCCGCCGCCTCGATCTCCTCCACGGCCCGCTTGGCGGCTTCGACCGTCTCGCGGCGCAGGGCGGCCCAGGAGGTCACGGCCTTGGCGGCGGTCTCGGCGGACGCGCCGGCCTGGGCCGCGCCGGCGAAGGCCATGATGCCCCGGGTGACGGCGGCCTGTTCGGCGAGCAGGTCCTCCAGCAGGCGACGCACCGCCAGGCGTTCGAAGGGATCGCCCGCGGTGAAGCCGCCGGCGGCGGCGCGCAGGCGGTCAAAGGCGAAGCGCGCGCCGGTCTCGTAATAGAGCCGGGCCACCTGGGGCAGGCCCCAGCTGGAGGCCTCGGCCAGGTCCACCAGGTCGGCGGCGATGGTCAAGGGCTGCAGGGCGGCGACCTGACGGGCCGAGGCTTGGGGCGCGCCGGCGGCGACCAGGCGCTCGACCTGGGCTTCCAGCTGGTCGTTCTCCACCGGGGACAGGATCTCGGCGCCCAGCTTCTTCAGGGCCGCGGCGCCAGGCCCGTAGCGGGCGATCAGGGCCTCGACCTTCAGGCCTTCGCGGAAGGCGCGCCTGGCCAGCCAGAAGGTCTGGCCGCGCAGGGTGTAGGCCAGGCGTCGGAACAGGGCCATCTGGCCCGCCGCCGGGATCTGGTTGTCCAGGGCCGCGACCTGGTCCCATAGGCGGGGCAGGTCCAGAACCACCTTGGCCGCCTCATAGCCGGCCACGAAGGCGCGCACGTCGCAGGAGGCCGCCGCCATCAGTCGGGTGGGGAAGGACGGGCCGCAGCGGTTGATCACGTCATTGGCCACCACGGTGGCGACGATCTCCCGGCGCAGGCGGTGGCGGCCCAGGGTGTCGGCGTACTTGCGCAGGCCCTTGGGGAAATAGCCCTCCAGGGTCTGTTCGAACCAGGGATCGTCCGGCGCCGTGGAGGCGACCATGTCGTGGCTGAGCTCCAGCTTGCCATAGGCCAGCAGGACCGCTTCCTCGGGCCGGGTCAGGCCCTTGCCCGCAGCGGCCCGCTCGGCGATCACGGCGGCGTCTGGCAGGCCTTCGACCGCCCGGTCCAGCCGACCCTCGGCTTCCAGCTTGGCCATGAACTGGGCGTGGGGCTCCAGCTCGCCGGCCGCGTCCAGGTCCATGAGCGACAGGGCCAGGGTCTGGTCATAGTTGTGCGCCAGGACGTGGGCCGCGACATCGTCGGTCATCGACTTCAAGAGCTTGTCGCGCTTGGGCCGCGTCAGCACTCCGGTGCGCTCGAGCATGCCGGTGGCGATCTTGATGTTCACCTCGTGGTCGGAGGAGTCGACCCCGGCCGAGTTGTCGATGGCGTCGGTGTTGATCCGCCCGCCGCGCCCCCCTGCGCCAAGGGCTGCGAACTCGATGCGGCCGGCCTGGGTGAGGCCGAGATTGGCCCCCTCGCCGACGACCTGAACCTTCAGATCGCCGCCATTGACCCGGATGGCGTCATTGGCCTTGTCGCCGACCTCGGCGTTCCCCTCCCCGCGCGCCTTCACATAGGTGCCGATGCCGCCGAGATAGAGCAGTTCCGCCGGCGCCTTCAGGATGGCGGTCATCAGCTCGGCCGGGGTGGCCGTGTCGGCGGCCAGGCCCAAGAGGCCGCGGACTTCCGGGCTGAGTGGAATGGCCTTCTGGCTGCGGGGGAAGACGCCGCCGCCCTTGGAGATCTTCTTGCGATCGTAGTCATCCCAGGACGAGCGCGGCAGGGCGAACATGCGCTCGCGCTCGGCGTAGGCGACGGCTGCGTCCGGATCGGGATCCAGGAAGATGTGCCGGTGGTCGAAGGCGGCCAGCAGGCGGGTGTGACGCGACAGGAGCATGCCGTTGCCGAACACGTCGCCGCTCATGTCGCCGACGCCGACCACGGTGAAGGGCTCGTTCTGGATATCCTTGCCCAGCTCGCGGAAGTGCCGCTTCACGGCCTCCCAGGCGCCGCGGGCGGTGATGCCCATGACCTTGTGGTCATAGCCTGCCGAGCCGCCGGAGGCGAAGGCGTCGCCCAGCCAGAAGCCGTAGGACTCGGCGATGCCGTTGGCGATGTCGGAGAAGGTGGCTGTGCCCTTGTCGGCGGCGACCACCAGATAGGGGTCGTCCCCGTCATGGACCACGACGCCCTCGGGATGCACCACCTTGCCCTCGGGCGTGAGGTTGTCGGTGATGTCCAGGAGGCCCTGCAGGAAGGTCGTGTAGGCGCGGATCCCCTCGGCCCGAATCGCCTCCGGCGAGCCGCCCTTGGGCAGGGCCTTGGGATAGAAGCCGCCCTTGGAGCCCACAGGCACGATGACGGCGTTCTTGACCTGTTGGGCCTTTACCAGGCCCAGCACCTCGGTGCGGAAATCGTCGCGCCGGTCGCTCCAGCGCAGGCCGCCCCGGGCGACGGGGCCGAAGCGCAGGTGGATGCCCTCCACATGGGTCGCCAGGACGAAGATTTCCCGGAACGGCTTGGGCGCGGGCAGGTCGGCCAGCTGGCCCGAGGCCACCTTGAAGCTGATATAGGGCTTGGGCCTGCCGTCGGCGCCGGGCTGGTAGTAGTTGGTCCGCAGGAGCGCGCCGACCAGCAGGGCGATGCGACGTAGGACCCGGTCCTCGTCCAGGCTCTCAACCAGCTGCAGGGCTTCGATGATCTCGGCCATCACCGCTTCGGCCTGGCGCCCGCGGGTCTCCAGGTCGGCGCGGACCGCCGGATGGAACTTGGTGCGGAAGAGGTCGAGGATCAGGCGCACCACGCCCGGATTGTTGGCGAGCGCCGCCTCCTGCACCCTCTGGGTGGGGTCGAGGCCCGACTGGGCGCGGTAGCGGGCCAGGGCCCGGATCAGCGCCACCTCGCGCCAGGAGATCGACAGCTCCAGCACCAGCCGGTTGAAGCCGTCGTTCTCGGTGCGGCCGGTCCAGACGGCGATGAAGGCCTCCTCGAAGGCCTGCTTCACATCGTCGAACACCAGGTGGCCGCCGTTCTCGTCCAGCAGGTCGAAGTCGTGGACCCAGACCGGCGGCCCGCCCTGTGGCGTGACCGGGAAGCCGGTCTCGACCATGGCTTTCAGGCCCATGTTCTCCAGGATCGGCAGGACGTCGGCCAGCGGCGCAGGCCCGCCCGGCCGGTAGAGCTTGAAGCGGAACTGGGTCTTGTCGTCCTCAGGCCCGCGATAGGCGCGCACCTGGACCGCGTCGCCGTCGCCGGCCTCGATCACCGCCAGGTCGGCCAGGGCCTCCGCAGCGTCATAGGTCTCGCGATAGCCGGCGGAAAAGGCCTGGCCATAGCGGGCCAGGACCGCGGCGACCTCATCCGGCGTGCGGCCCGAGGCGCGCACCGTGTCGCTGAACCGGTCCTCCCAGGTCCGCGCCGCCTGGGCGATCTCGGCTTCAAGGCTCCGGAAGTTGGGCGCGTGGTGCTCGCCCGGCGTGAAGGCGATGATGAAATAGACCCGTGCCAGGGGCGTGTCGGAGAAATAGGGATAGTAGGCCGCGACCCGGCCGCCATAGGCCTGCGCCAGCATCTCACCGGCCCGGGCGCGCAGACGGGAATCGTAGCGTTCCCGCGGCACGTACATCAGCACCGCGGCGAAGCGGTCATAGGCGTCCCGGCGCTCGAACAGCCGCACGCGGGGCCGGTCGTAGAGATGCAGCACGCCGAGCGCGAGGTCCTTGAGCTCGTCTTCGGTGGTCTGGAACAGCTCGTCCCGGGGGTGGTTCTCCAGGATGTTCTTGAGCCGCTTTTCGTTGTGGCTCTGAGGCAGGGCGTCGATGCGGGCCATGACCCGGGCGACCTTGGCCCGGATCAGGGGCACATCACCCACCGGCTGGTCATAGGCCTCGGAGGTGAACAGACCCACGAAGCGGACCTCGCCGCAGGGCTGGCCGTCAGCGCCGTACCGCTTGACCGCCACATAGTCCATGAAGCCCCGGCGGTGGACGCGGGAGCGGACATCGGACTTGGCCACCATGACCATGGGATCGGCCAACCGGCGGGTCAGCCGGGCCGACAGGACGGCGGGCTCGGAGCTGCGGCGCAGAACGGTGCGCTCGGGGTCGCGCAGCACGCCCAGGCCGTCCTCGGGCCGATAGCTCGGCTCCTCGGGCGCGTAGGACCCGTCCTTGAGGCGCGGATATTCGTAGGTGCGCGCGCCTAGATAGACGAAGTGCTCGTTCTTCAGCCAGGCCAGGAAGTCGACGTCCTCGTCTCGCTGGTCCGCGGCCTTGCCGGAGAGCGGCAGGGCTTCAAGCTCGGCGATGGTCGCGCCCATCAGCGTCAACATGGACGAGAAGTCGTCGACGGCGGCGCGAACGTCGGCCAGCACGGCCCGCACGCCCTCGATCAGGGCCGCCTCGCGGTCGGCGCCCACCCGGTCCAGCACCACCTGGATCATGGATTCCCGGCGGCTCGCGCCCTGCGCCAGCCGGGCGCCGGCCTTGTCGCGGGCCACCTCGACCACCGGGTGGAACATGGCGCGCACCGACAGGCTCTGCTCGGCGATCTCGCCCATGACGCTGTCGACCAGGAAGGGCGCGTCGTCCTGAAGAATCTCAAGCCGGTCAAGGCCTTGGGCCAGGCTGACCAGGCGGATGGCCGGGCGGCCGGGCTTGCGCTTGGCGGCGAAGGCCCAGAAGTCGGCGAAGCCGGCGGCGAGGTCCTCCGGCGACAGTTCGGGCAGGTCATCGGGGACCAGGTCGCGGACCAGCTGGGCGGCGAAGTCGGCGCCGGCCTCGCCGGTCTCGGCCAGGGCGGCCTTCACGGCCTTGCGGGCGGCTTGCAGGCTGGCGCTCATCGGGCCGCTCCCTCACGCACCGGAGCGGACATGAGAACGCCGCCGGAGGAGAGTGTCCGGCGGCGCGTGGCTCCGCCCTTGGGGCGAGGCGAAGCCCATCTCAGGAGCAACGCCCGGGGGCTGAGGCGGGCGCTGCGGGCTCGGGGGGCGCCCGAGTAAGCTTGAGATAGGAAGTGAGCGGCCAAGTTGAAGTCCCCTCGCGGTTCTAGTCTTCACGCTTGCGTGACGCCGAACCTCCGGCGTCGTCGGAAACGCTCCTGCGCTCCCGCAATTTGTCCGGCGCGCCGTCCGCCGACAGCAGCACCGCCACCCAGCGCGAGCCCTCGAACTGGGCGCAGACCACCATGGCGATGACCGTAAGCGGCGTGGACAGGAACATGCCCGGCACCCCCCAGATCGCCCCCCAGAAGGCCAGGGCCAGGAGGACGGCGACCGGGTCAATGTTCAGGCTGTCGCCCTGCATGCGCGGCAGGATCACATTGCCGACCACGAACTGGATCGACTGCAGCACGCCCAGCAGGACGGCGGCCTGCCAGAGGGTCTCGAACTGGACCAGGGCGAACAGGGGCGGCGCCAGGATGCCGATCGCCCCGCCGATGATCGGGATGTAGGAGGCGATGAAGATCAGGAAGGCCCAGAAGACGGCGTTGTCCAGGCCGACCACCACCATCACCGCCCAGGAGGCGACGGCGATCATCAGGCCGGTGACGGTCTGGACCCAGAGGTACTGCTCCACCCCGTCGCGGATGCGCAGGAAGGCCTCCATGGCCTCGTGCCGGCGGGCGCGGCCGCCGAACAGGCTGACCAGCTTGCGCTCGAAGCTCCGGCGCGAGGCCAGGATGAAGCCCAGATAGATCAGGATGAAGACGGCGTTGGAGGCGAAGTTCTGGAAGCCCTTGGCCACGTCGCCCAGGTACTTCGACGGGTTCAGCCGGTTGATCAGCTCGTCCAGGGTCGGCGCCACGTCCAGGTGGGCCAGGACCGAGACCTTGGCGATCAGGGCGTTCAGCTTCGGCAGGTAGGTGATCAGCTGGGTGGCGAAGGTGGTGGCGTTGTCAGCCACCACGAAGACCGCCGCGCCGAACAGCAGGATCGACAGGACGATGGCGATGGGCAGGGCCGTGCGCTTGGAGATCCAGGTCACCCGGCGCTCCAGCACGCGGGCGAAGCCTTCAATGACGATGGCCAGGAACAGGGCCATGGCCGGCGGGGTGACGATGTCGGCCAGGGCGTAGAGCGCCGCGCCGCAGGCGATGACGGCCAGGAGCAGCAGGGCGGGCGAGGTGTCGTTCCGGGCGGGCATGGCGTCTGGCGCGCTCTCCGAAGCAGGCGGATGAGCGACGGTAACGCGAGTCCGAGGGCAAAGTGACGGCGTTCTTGTCGCGCCCAAACCCCATTCTTGGAAAACTTGGCCCCATTCTTGGGAAACGGGGCCGCCAGATCCGGTGTTTTCCGAAAAATCAAGGTCTCACCCCGGCCTGGGCGGGGCGCCGGTGGCGAAGCGGGGCGGGCGCGGTTAGCCTGCGCGCCGCGACAGTTCACGAGGCTTCCATGGCAGACGACGGCGTCCTGATCGGCTATTCCGACCATCCCCAGATGCTGCGGCTGGACCGCGCCAATCGCCACGGCCTGGTGGCCGGCGCTACGGGCACGGGCAAGACCGTCACCCTGCAGGCCCTGGCCCAGGGGCTGTCCGACGCCGGGGTCCCGGTGTTCGCCGCCGACGTGAAAGGCGACCTGTGCGGGATCGCTGCGCCCGGAACGCCCAACGAGAAGATGCTGGCGCGAGCCAAGGCCATGAACCTGGAGCTGCGCCCGGACGGCGCGCCGGTGGTGTTCTGGGACCTGTTCGGCCAGGCCGGCCATCCGATCCGCGCCACGATCTCGGAAATGGGTCCGCTGCTGATCTCGCGGATGCTGGAGCTGAATGACGTTCAGGAGGGCGTGCTGACCGTGGTGTTCCGCGCCGCCGACGACGAGGGCCTGCTGCTGCTGGACCTGAAGGACCTGCAGGCGGCCCTGAGCTTCGCCGCCGAGCACGCTTCGGAGCTGGGCGCCAAGTACGGCAATGTCTCGCCGGCCACGGTCGCCACCATCCAGCGCAAGCTGCTGGTGCTCGAGGACCAGGGCGGCGCCCAGCTGTTCGGCGAGCCGGCGCTCGAGCTGTCGGACCTGATGCGCAAGGACGGCGCGGGCCGCGGCTTCGTCAACGTCCTGGCCGCCGACAAGCTGATCGCCAGCCCCAGGCTCTATGCGACCTTCCTGTTGTGGCTCTTGTCAGAGCTGTTCGAGGAGCTGCCGGAGGTGGGCGATCCCGACAAGCCCAAGCTCGCCTTCTTCTTCGACGAGGCCCACCTCCTGTTCCGCGACGCCCCCAAGGCCTTGCTGGAAAAGGTCGAGCAGGTGGTGCGCCTGATCCGCTCCAAGGGGGTCGGCGTCTATTTCGTGACCCAGAACCCGGCGGATATCCCCGAGACGGTGCTGGGCCAGCTGGGCAACCGCATCCAGCATGCGCTGCGCGCCTATACGCCCGTGGAGCAGCGGGGCCTGAAGGCCGCCGCCGACAGTTTCCGGCCCAACCCGGCCTTGGACACCGCGCAGACCATCCAGGCCCTGGGCGTGGGCGAGGCCCTGGTCTCGGTGCTGGACGAGAAGGGCGCCCCCACCATGGTGGAGAAGACCCTGATCCGGCCGCCGGCCTCGCGCCTGGGGCCGCTGACCCCGCAGGAGCGGGCCGAGGTCATGGCTCGCTCGCCGGTGCGCGGGCTCTATGACGAGGCCGAGGATCGTGAATCGGCCTTCGAAACCCTGCAGGCCCGCGCGGCCCAGGCTGAGGCGGAGCCGCCGGAACCCGCGCCCCGCAAGGGCGGCGCCGTTCCCCGCACCCGTGACGATGCGCCCGAGCGTGAGGCCCCTCGGCCCCGCGCCTCCAACCGCCAGACGGCCATGGAAGCCTTCGCCATCTCGATGGTTCGCACCATCGGAACCCAGGTCGGGCGCGAGCTGATCCGCGGCGTGCTTGGGGGCTTAAGCGGCGGCAGCCGTCCGACCCGGCGCCGGCGCTACTGATCGGCCATCGCCAGGGTGTCGCGCAGCAGGGCGGACAGCTCCTCGCTGCGGAACGGCTTGCGCAGGACGGGCCAGGTCACTGGGCCGCGGCCGTCGTCGAAGCGCTCGCCAGCATAGCCGGTGGTGAGCAGGATCGGCAGGTCGGGCCGGCGGACCTGGACGGCGCGGGCCAGCTCGACCCCGTTCATGCCGCCCGGCATGACAATGTCCGACAGCATCAGGTCAAAGGTCTCGCCCGCGTCCAGCCGGGTGAGGGCGGCGGCGGCGTCCGAGGCCGTAGTCACCTGGCATCCCAGGTCCGCCAGCAGGGTCTCGGTGACCGCCCGAACTTCGGGATCGTCCTCGACCAGCAGCACATGGGCGGCCAGCCCGGCCTCATCGAACGGGTCCTCCTCGGGGTCCGCCGACCCGACGGCCTCGCCTGAGGCGGCGGGCAGGAACAGGGTGACGGCGCAGCCCTGGCCTGGGGCGCTGTCAATGACCACCGCGCCGCCGCATTGGCGCACGAAGCCATAGACCTGGGCGAGGCCGAGGCCCGTGCCCTTGCCCACCTCCTTGGTGGTGAAGAAGGGTTCGAAGGCGCGGGACGCCACCTCGGCGTCCATGCCCGGCCCGTCGTCCGCCACGCAGATCGCCAGATAGGTCCCCGCCGAGGCGCCCTGGACCTCGCCGGCCCCCAAGTCGCGCCGTCGGGCCTCAACGGTGATGCGCCCAGCCTGGCCCACCGCGTCCGAGGCGTTGACCACCAGGTTCAGCAGGGCGGCCTCAAACTGCGCCGAGTCCAGTCGCGCCACGCCCAGGTCCGGGTCGGCGTCGACGCTCAAGGTCACGCCGGCGCCCACCGCCCGACGCACCAGGGGCTCCACCTGCGAGATCAGGGCGGCGAGGTCCAGCACCTCGGGTTTCAGTTCCTGGCGCCGGGCGAAGGCCAGCAGCTGGCGGGTCAGGCGCTCGCCCCGCCGGCCCGCCGCCAAGGCCGCCTCGGCGAGGCGGGTCACCCTTTCGATGTCGTCGGGACGGCGCTGGATCATGTCCAGCCCGCCGATGATCACGGTCAGCAGGTTGTTGAAGTCGTGGGCCACGCCGCCGGTCAGGCGTCCGATGGTCTCCAGGCGCTGGGCCTGGGCCAGGGCGGCCTCGGCCCTGGCGCGCTCCTCAAGACTCGCTTCGAGCTCACGCGTGCGGGCGGCGACGGCGGCCTCCAGGTGGCTGCGGGCCTCGACGATCTCGGTGATGTCCGAGGACGACCCGAACCAGCGGCGGATGGAGCCATCGTCCTCCAGGACGGCCGCCGCCCGGCCGTGGAACCAGCGCCAGACGCCGTCATGGCGGCGGATCCGGTACT
>Ga0116141_10005994_pt1 | contig 10119 bp, 8 predicted proteins | sample AD_UKC097_MetaG_FD_89744 | JGI IMG/M metagenome (GOLD analysis project Ga0116141, IMG submission 89744) | Active sludge microbial communities of municipal wastewater-treating anaerobic digesters from USA - AD_UKC097_MetaG | ecosystem: Engineered > Bioreactor > Anaerobic > Digestate | place: USA... | reverse complement strand
CCTGGGGATTTTTCTCGATACCGTGAGCCGGGCCGGTCTTGATTTGTCGAACGCCTCCAACCTGGAAGAAATAGCAGATGTTGTCAGCCGCACTTTCCATCTCAGTGGGGGGGAAAAGGCACTGTTCGACGATATGGGATCTGGGTGAGATTCGCCAGTCAAATAAGGGCCGGGGGATGGTCTCCCGGCCCTCTGTTTTGCTGACCAGTAGTAGCTAATCAGTAGCTCCGGCTCTTTTTGATTTTCGTAAGTCTATGGAGCTGAGGGGGATCGAACCCCTGACTTCTTGAATGCCATTCAAGCGCTCTCCCTAGCTGAGCTACAGCCCCGAAATGGCGTGATCTTATCTTATACCCGATCTTCACTCCCCAATCAACCCAAATCGGCAATCCGCAATCCGCAATCCACAATCGGGAGTCATGGGCATAGAGAGGCGTTCCCATGGTTGTCGCGGTAGATCCATCCCGGACTCAGGAGGCCGTTCGACAGGTCATACCAGATTTCATGCACGGGCCGGATTTCTCCGTGGGCATCTGCAAAGAAGGCGCGAAAGGCGTGCTCCGATGTGTCGGACGCGGACAGAATCGGCCCGCCCGGTCCCACACAAAGCACTGCCGCGAGAACTGTAGCCGGATCAATCACCCCCGCTGCGATCCAATAACAGGCAGACTGATCGTCGGATCGTCGGAATACAGGCTCCGGGGCCAGGGGCATATACGCCACAGGAGAGGTCAGGAAGGAAAGGCCGAGCGGAACTGCAAGACCGATTTTCTCCGATTCACCCCCGGGCAAAGTAGGCCAGAAGATATGGATCGGAGAATCCGCACGATCCGCTTGGTAGGCTGCCAAGGCCTCCAGGATGAGGGTGCATGTGCGGTGCGTCTCATCCACCCCGCGCCGGATTCTCTTCTCCAGCCACCATGGGACCCCCGCGCAGACCAGGAGAATCGCGATAGCCAGAATCACGCCCGTTTCGGATGTGATCCGTGGCCGTGTATCGGTGGGGGCATTTCGTGGCACGATGGTTTTGGGGCGACCGGGACGGGCCGATCACGATGAACCGGATTTTCCCAGAATCGCCCGCACTTCCTCCACTTTCTCCCAGGCTTTTCCGGACAGAAGGCTTTCCTCCGCCTGGCGAACGCCGCTCCTGAGATCCGACGCGACTTCCGCTGTCCAGAGAACCGCTCCGGCATTCAACAGCACCGCATCCCGTTTGGGTCCGGTGTCGTGATTCTGCAGAATGGACTTGGCAATAGCAGCGTTGACCTCTCGGTCGCCTCCCAGAAGTTCCGTGCGAGAGCAGCGAGAGAAACCGCCGTCTTCCGGGCTGACGGTCAGGTCTTTCAGTTCGGAGCCATCCCACAGAACCGCCTGGGAATCCGCCGATAAGGTCAGTTCATCCAGCCCATCCAGCCCATGGGCCACAAGACATCGTTTTGTTCCTAATTCGGCAAACACCTGCGCATAGAGACTCAGGTATTTCTTGTCGCTGATTCCGACCAGCTGATGGGTTGCGCCCGCCGGATTGGTCAACGGTCCGAGAAAATTGAAAATCGTGCGGATTCCGAGCGCGGTTCTCACCGGAGCGACGTGTCTCATAGCGGGGTGCATGGACCGTGCGAACAGCACCGTAAAGCCAGTTTCTTCCAGGCATTGAGTCACCTGTTCCGGCGTGGCTTCCAGGTTCAGCCCCAGCCCCTCGAACAGGTCGGCGCTGCCGCAGCGGCTGCTGGCGGAACGATTGCAGTGCTTGGCAACCGTCACACCGCAGGCCGCCACTACAAACGCGCTCACCGTCGAAATGTTGAATGTGCCGCTGTGGTCTCCGCCCGTGCCGCAGGTGTCCACAATGCGTTCGTGCCGACTGCGGATTTGCACCGCTTTCTCGCGCATGGCCCGTGCCGCACCGGCAATCTCCTCCGCCGTCTCACCCTTGCAGCGCAGCCCCATCAATATCGCCGCTGTCTGCATGGTGTCCAACTGGCCCGACATCATGGTCGACATCAACTCGGAGGTCTCCGCGGCCGACAAATCCGCTTTCTGTGCGAGTTTGTTGAGTATCGAGGGGATATCCATCGTCTTTCCTTCCCGCGTCATGTTTTTCAATGTGGAACCTATCACCCTTCCGCCGCCTCCGTCAATGCAATGACCAATCGGTCACAGCCGCTCCGGTTGTGATGATGACATCATCGAATAATGCGGGCATGTTGGGAACTCCCGTCGCGCCTTCCGGTATCGTCACGACGGCAAAGCACCCGACCCGGCCACGGTCATTTGCGTCGATTACATGCCCTTCGGAATCGTAGTTTCGGATATCGGAATAGAAGGCGATTTCGCTTCTGCCGGGTGGACCGGCCTCGTACTCGCCATCGCCGTCCACATCCGCGCCCACTGTGAGCGTATTCCCGACTGCGTGCGCGAACATCCTGATCCAGCGGTTTTCGGTCAACACGGTCCGATTGAACAGATCATTGATCCGTGTTTCACCGTGCCCGGATGACAGCACGAGAGCATATCCGGATGAACCCGGCACGGTGGAGATATTTCCTCTTTCGTCCTGTACAGCTGTGTTGAATCCCGATGTTCCGAATCCCGGCCCGGAATACACCGAGGAATCGTAATGCACCTGTGGCGGGAAAGCCTCCTCGCCGTTGCCGAGCGAGTCGGGGAACTGGTCCGAAGTATCGCGAACATAAAGGCCCACCCGCGCGCGGATGTTCGGAGAGGCCAGGCAATAAACCCAGGCCTCAACGCGCACATCGGTCAATCCCTCAAATTCCCCCTGCTCACTGCTCGATAGCGTGGCCTCGGCAAGCCCCCAGTATGTTCCGTCTGAGTTCCCGACCCGCATCACACAGCCATCCCCCGACGGATTATTCCGAACCGGATCATCCGCATATCCCCATTGAGGATCATCGGATGTGATGAAAGCAATGGCATCCGGCGCCCACTGTGGTTGCCGTGCATGAAATCCGAGATGGCTTCTCCCGTCGGTAAAAGGATCGGTCCAGGTCTCCGCGAAAAGGAAGGACTGACCTATTCCGAGAAGGATAATCAGAAGAAACGCATATTTTCTCTGGTTTCTGCAAAGCATATATGTCTGTGCTTCCCGTCACGATGGCGTGATACTTCGCGCTGTCTCGACCAGGGCTTTGAAATTCGCCAGGGGCACACGGTTACCGAGTTCCGTGGTCGAGCCGATCCACAGACCGCTGCCTCGCCCGCAGGTCCGAATCACTTTCTCCACCTCTTGCCGGATCTCCTCCTCGGAAGCGAACACGAGCAGATTGCTGACATCCACTCCGCCCGCGAGGAAAATTCGTTTGCCGTATTTCTTACTGACCTTATAGATATCGTAATTCACGCATAACTCAAGCGGATTCACACCGTCAATCCCGGCGTCGATCAGGTCTTCCAGAATCTCGCTCAGATCGCCATCCGAATGGAAGAGGCATCGAATCCCATGGCTTTTCCAGGCTTTCTGAATCCGTGCCAGGCGAGGAACAAATTCACGACGAAGCAGTTCCGGGCTGAACATGAGACCCGATTTGCAGGCAATATCGGAAAAAGTCAGCACAACCGGGGAAAGATCCGGGTCTGCAATGGCATGAATGCGGCGCAGTTCTTTCTCGCAGAGTGCCTCCAGCCAGGTCGAAATCAAATCTGGCTTCTCGTAAACCAGAACAGAAAAATGCTCCCAGCCGACATTATGATAAGCCGGATCGAATCCGGGGCTGCTGGGGTCATGCAACACCACCAGTCCGGGCGCGAGCCGCTCATAGCGATGATACCGGGCACGGTATCCATTGATGTATGTTCTTGAAGGCTGCCAGCGTTCGCAATAGCGGGTATATCGTTTCACCCACTCCGAGGCATCCGGCAGCTGCCGAATCGGATGATGCTCCACCCACCAGGTCCAGCGCTCGTGACGCATCACCATGCCTTTCCAGATTCCGCCTTTTACCTCGGAACGACCGTTTGCCGTCGGTCCTTCCAGATTCCGCGTCGCATCCAGGCAGGCGGCAGAGGCTTCGCAGGCAATCCGAAACCCATCCTTCACCGTCAATCGTTCGCCCGCATAGAAACTGATCACGGCATCGTTGCGAAGAAGATCGTAAACCGGTATATGATCGACCGGCTGGAAATTCATCGCGGCAACAATCCGTTCGCGGGAAGTCATTTCGGGTGGACGGATAGTTGATCTCTTCCGGGAAACGCGCTTGGTTCGATCCATGAAAACATCTCTGGGTGTTCCTGATGATGGGCCGCATTGTATCTCACATCCGTCCATTCGGGAATGAATCAATGGCTTCAGTCCGGCTTTTATTGGTGCTAGGCTTTTCGGAGTCTGGGGTAACCAACTCAAGGAGATGAATAACATGGTCAGGAAACAGCGCCAAGACGCAGCAGCAAAAGGACAATATCGTTTTTCATTCGGGCCGTGGAATATCCATGAGGGCGCGGATCCGTTCGGACCGGTGGTTCGACAGCCGTTTTCATTCGCCCAAAAAGTGAAGATGTATCGTCCGCTCGGATTCAAGGGCGTTCAGTTCCACGATGATGACGTGGTTCCGGCGGATTGGGCCGCCTCGGAGACCGAAAAAGGCGTCAAGAAGGTCAAACGCATGTTGGATGGCGAGGGTCTGGTGGCGGAATTTGTCGCACCCCGTCTGTGGGAAGATCCCCGCACGATCGACGGCGCTGTGACCTCCAATAGTGCCGCCGACCGACGATACGCCCTGGAGCGCACCAAGCGAAATATCGACATTGCGAATATGCTCGGCACACACAAAATCGTTCTCTGGCCTGCGCGGGAGGGAACCTATATCCGCGAATCGAAAGACCCCATCGCTTCGGTGGGCCGCATGGTGGAATACATGAACGCCCTGCTCGAATACGATCCGAACGTCTTGATACTGGGCGAGATGAAGCCGAACGAGCCGATGGACCAGGCGTATTTCCCCACCGTGGGGCATTTCATCGGTCTGGCCTATAAGACCTGCGATCCGGACCGGGTCGGCGCATTGATCGAAACGGCGCACTGCATTCTCGCCGGTCTCGATCCATCGGATGAAATGGGCTACGCGTTATATCACGGCAAACTCTGGAGCGTGCATCTGAACGACCAGAATGGCCTGAAATTCGACGAAGATAAAACATTCGGCGCGGTAAATCTCCGACGAGCATTCAACCAGGTCGATCTACTGGATCGAAACGGCTATGGGAAAAACGGCGAGTTTGTCGGCCTGGATGTCAAAGCCATGCGGACACAGAAACGCAGTGTCTCCATGCAGCATCTCGCAAACAGTCGGGAGATTTTCCTGAAGCTGGTTGAGGTGTCCCGCCGGGTTGATCGAAACCTGATCGCACAATTCACCAGGGAACGCAATTACGAAGGTTTGGAATTGTATATCGTGAAGACGCTAATGGGGCTTTCGTAGGATTTTCCAGGATATATACGAGGGGGTTGAATCTGTCGGACCTGTCAACCCCCTCACCCCAAATGCGCTCATAGCAAGAGAGGGCCAATCCCCTCCCTCTCCCGCCGGGAGAGGATTGGGGTGAGGGATTTAACATCCACATCCCATCAACGATCGCAAGCCCCGCCCTTCCAAGTTCTCTGTATTGAATAATCCCCGTTACCGTCTCCCGCGTTTGTCGCCTCCGATCAGTTCGACCGCCCATCCGCGAGCGCGGAGACCGGATCGGATGATTTTCACAGCCGCGTCCAGGGAATGTGTGGCGAGATTGATCACCAGATCGTAGCCGGTCGCATCGTTGATATCTCTCTGGAAATACCGTTTCACATATTGCGCACGGGCCTGGTCCTCCTTCTTGATCTCTTCCCGAGCCTGTTTCTCCGACATCCCTTCCGCATCCATCATATTCCGAACACGAAGTTCGAGAGGTGCCACGGTGCGTACCCGATACGCGGAGGTCTCCGACAGGATGTAGTTCGCCCCCCGGCCCAGAATCACCACGCCGCCCTGAAGGGCCGTGGTTTTCACGACCTCGATCAATCCCCGAATGTAGTCGTCATGATCCGTAATCTGTCTGGCCAGCATACCCTCAATCCACAATTCCAGATCCGAACGGTTCTGCTCATCGAGAGACTCAATAACATTTCGCCGCAAGGTGGGCTGCTCACTGAGGTAGTTGATAATCTGGCGATCAAACAGCCCATACTGCAATTCCCGCGACAACAGCTTCGCCAGCTGTTTCCCGCGACATCCCCGCTCCCTGGAAATCGTAACCACCGGTTTCAGATCGGCGGGACGTTCTGCCCGGAGGGTCGTTTCCTCCTGGCGGCGTTTGTCGAAAGCCACACGTTCCGCGTTCCACAGGTTGATTTGACGGTTCACGAGCTGGTTGATGTTTGGCATGGACGTTCCCTTTCCGATTCGACATTCAAACCCAATCGCAAATCAATCTCCTGTTCTTATTATACCGACTGATTCGAGACAGGAAAGAAAAAACACGGTCTGAAGATCCGTGAAAACCGGCAGCATTGTGTTTATGATGTCCTATTCAAAGAAAAGGCGGCTGGTTGGAGATGAGGAACCTCTGGGTGGAAACGTGGCGAACTGAATTGCAGAGGCTGGAGGAACAGGATCTGCTTCGCACATTGCGCCTGTCGCATCCGTGCGGTCATGGGAGAAGGAGAATCGGCGAGAACGAGTACATTGATCTTTCGTCCAATGACTACCTGGGCCTGGCCAACGATCCCCGCATTGTGGCGGCTCTGCACGAAGGAGCGGAACGCTGGGGAGTAGGGGCAACCGCATCCCGCATGTTGGCCGGGCATACGGAAGCGCATCGAGCTCTGGAGGAACGATTGGCGTCTCTCAAAGGAACTGAGGCTGCGCTGGTCTACCCTTCGGGATTTCAGGCCAATATCGGGCTGTTTTCGGGCTTGGCCGGTCGGCACGATTTGGTGATTGCAGACCGCTTGTGTCATGCCTCCATCCTGGACGGGATTCGTCTTTCCGGCGCGAAACTGGAGCGATTCCGTCATAACGATGTAGCACATTTGGAGGCGATGCTGCAATCGGCAGGCCGAGAATCAATCGTCGCAACGGAATCGGTATTCTCCATGGAAGGGGATACTGCTCCGCTGCCGGAGATCCTGGAGATTGTCACCCGATATGATGCCCTTCTTATTGTGGATGAAGCCCACGCAACCGGCATTTTCGGCAAACAGGGCGCGGGGATGTGGGAAGAATGTCATTTACCCACCGGGCCGGATGTGCCGGTCATCCTGATGGGAACGATCAGCAAGGCGCTCGGATGCCAGGGAGGATTCGTCTGTGGGCCTCGTACTCTGATCGACTATCTCCTGAATCGCTCGCGATCCTTCATTTTCTCGACGGGAATGTCACCGGCACTGGCCTGGGCAGCGGTACGGGCGTTGGAAATCGCGGTTGTAGAGAAGGAACGAAGACAGAAGGTCCTTCATAATGCGGAACTCCTGTGTTCGCTTGTGGGGCATACGCCTGCAAAAGAACCGCACACTCCCATCATTCCGGTCCTCATCGGGGATGCGGAGAGAACCATGCGGATCTCCGGCAGGCTGCTTGACCGGGGTATCCTGGCGGGCGCGATCCGCCCGCCCACCGTGCCGGATGGGACCTCGCGACTTCGTCTGTCTGTCAGCGCCGCTCATCGACCGGAAGATCTCCGTCATGCCGCCGGCGTTGTGCAGGAAGAAATTCGCACACCCGAACTTTGGGGGAGAGGTTCCTCCCCCAAGCTTGGGGGAGGTTAGGTGGGGGTTGGCCGGACAGCACAAGACTCCTCGGTGTGACGGTTGTGGGCGAGATTTCTTAGGAGCGAAGCGTGGCAATCTCGCCGTTGGATCGAACGTAAGCCTGAGATCGCCACGTCGCGGCCCTTCGCAGACTCAGGGCCGCTTCTCGCGATGATGAGATGGGCACGACCGCGAGGCCATGCTTTCTTTGTCAAATCACCCGCTCTGCCGGAGTCGCGCTCGCAAGAAGGGTAGACTGCCTGAGGACAGTTCTGGTATATCGTATAAAATTGGGAATCTGCCGTTTCGGTTCGTACTGGGTGTGGGAACCGTCAACAGTTATTGAAAGGATTAGGATGACTGCTGAGTCATATAGCGCGTTTTACATTCGGCGATTGCACAGCCTCCTGGGGATCATCCCCATCGGAGTTTTTTTCTGCGAACATGTCCTGACAAACAGCCTGGCGTTCTTTGAGGGGCCGGAGAAGTTCAACCAGGCGGTTCTATTTCTTCAGGGATTGCCGTTCGTCCGGTTCCTGGAGATCTTCCTGATCGGCATACCGATTCTTCTTCATGCAGTCCTTGGTCTGATTATCTGGTGGAATTCACGGTGCAACCCGCAGGAATACGGGTATATGCGGAACTGGCTTCATTTCCTGCAGCGATGGACCGGCATTGCGGCCCTGGTTTTCATCGTCGTTCATGTGTGGGGAATGCGGATCAGCTGGACTTTTCATTCCGAGATCGACCATGTCGATTTCGCCTATGTCTCGCAGGTGTTCAGCCATTCGCTGCTGATTCCGTTTTATGTCATCGGAGTGGCCTGTTCCTCGTTCCATTTCGCGAACGGACTCTGGAATTTCCTGATCACCTGGGGGATTGCCGTGGGCGAACGTTCCCAGAGAAACCTGCTGGCTCTGTGTGGAATTGTGGGGATCGTGGTATTTTGCGGATTCATGTTCTCCCTTGCGGCGTTCGTAGCACCCGGAGCATAAGGAAACAACAAGATGGCAACACATCGGTATCTCATCGTGGGTGGAGGTCTGGCGGGCCTGTCGGCGGCGATGCGTCTGGCGGAACTGGGCGCGGATGTGGACCTGTTCTCGGTGGTTCCGGTAAAGCGATCCCATTCGGTCTGCGCCCAGGGTGGCATTAACGGCGCGGCAAACACAAAGGGCGAAGGCGACAGTCCGGACATCCATTTCTATGACACGGTCAAAGGCGGCGATTTCCTCGCCGACCAGCCGTTCTGCAAAGATATGTGTTACGCCGCGCCGGGAATCATCTACCTGATGGACCGGATGGGAGTCCCGTTCAATCGCACGCCCGAAGGCAATCTCGACTTTCGGCGGTTCGGCGGAACTCTCTACAACTGGACAGCCTTTTCCGGCGCAACAACCGGTCAGCAGCTCCTGTACGCACTCGATGAACAAGTCCGCCGATACGAGGCCGCCGGGAAAGTCAGGAAATACGAGAATTGGGAGTTCCTCTCGGCGATCATCGACTCGAAAGGAATCTGCTGCGGCATGGTGGCGGTCAACCTGGCGACCATGGAAATCCGCGCGTTCGAAGGGGCCGCGGTCATCCTGGCAACGGGAGGTCCCGGCCTGGTGTTCGGACGAACCACCAATTCCATGATCAACACCGGCTCGGCGGCTTCGATGGTGTACCAGCAGGGCGCGAAATACGCCAATGGGGAATTCATTCAGATCCACCCTACGGCCGTTCCGGGCATGGATAAGCTGCGCCTCATCTCGGAATCCGCCCGTGGAGAGGGCGGACGAGTCTGGGTCCCCAAAAAGAAAGACGACCCCCGCGCTCCCGAAACGATCCCCGAAGAGGACCGATGGTATTTCCTCGAAGAGCGTTACCCGCGATATGGAAACCTGGTTCCGCGCGATGTCGCCTCCCGCGAGATCTACGATGTCTGCATCAATCTGGGCCTTGGCATCGACGGGAAAGCCATGGTGTACCTGGATCTGACCCACAAACCCGCGGAGGAATTGGATCGGAAATTGGGCGGGATTATAGAGATTTATGAGAAATTCGTCGGCGATGACCCCCGCAAAGTCCCCATGCGCATCTTTCCGGCGGTGCATTACTCCATGGGCGGCCTGTGGGTCGGCTACGAGAAAACACCGGATGGCCTCCTGGATCGCGGCAGTCCTAAGAACCACATGACCAACATCCCCGGCCTGTATGCGATTGGAGAGGTGGATTGTCAATACCATGGCGCGAATCGCCTGGGGGCCAATTCCCTGCTCTCCTGCATTTTCGCGGGGCTTATTGTCGCACCGGCAGTCATGGAGTACCACAAGAGCACTCAGGGCGATTTCAGTCCCGTCGCGGAAAATGAACGAAAGCGCATG
>Ga0116141_10005990_pt1 | contig 10120 bp, 8 predicted proteins | sample AD_UKC097_MetaG_FD_89744 | JGI IMG/M metagenome (GOLD analysis project Ga0116141, IMG submission 89744) | Active sludge microbial communities of municipal wastewater-treating anaerobic digesters from USA - AD_UKC097_MetaG | ecosystem: Engineered > Bioreactor > Anaerobic > Digestate | place: USA... | reverse complement strand
GGTGCTGGAGGTGGGGCTGGGCGGACGGCTGGACGCGGTGAACCTGGTGGATGCCGACGTTGCGGTCATCACCACGATCGCGCTCGACCACACCGAATACCTGGGTCCGGACCGGGAGACCATCGCGCGCGAGAAGGCCGGCGTGCTGCGCGCCGGAAAGCCGGCGGTGATCCCCGAGCTGGACCCGCCCGACAGCCTGCTGCGCGAAGCCGAGCGCATCGGTGCCCCGGTGCTGCGCGCCGGGCGCAACTACCGGTTCGAGGCGCGCGGTGAAGGCTGGGTTTTCGCGGACGAGCGCGGCGAGCTGGCGCTGCCGCTGCCCGGCCTGCGCGCGCCCGCGCAGCTGGCCAATGCCTCCGCCGCCATCGCCGCGCTGCGCGCCCTGCTGCCGGTGCTCGCGATCTCCGATGCCGCCATCGCCGATGGCGTGCGGTCGGCGCGGCTTGCCGGCCGCATGCAGGTGCTGCCCGGCCCGGTGGAAATCGTGCTGGACGTGGCGCACAACCCGCAGGCGGCGCAGCAGCTTGCCGTCTGGCTCGGAGCGAACCGCCCGCGCGGCGCGAACCTTGCGGTGTTCGCGGCGCTGGCCGACAAGGACGTCGCCAACGAAGTGGCGGCACTGATGGCGCACATCGACCTCTGGTACCTCGCCGGGCTGGCCGACGTGGGCGGACGCGGCCAGCCGGTGGAACAGCTGTGGCAGAAGGTCGGTTCCCTGCTGTCGCGCTCGCTCGCCACCCGCCACGCCACCGTGGTCCAGGCGCTCGCCGCGGCGCGCAAGTCCGCACGGGCGGGCGACCGCATCGTCGTGTTCGGCTCCTTTCACACCGTGGGCGAGGCGCTGGCGGCGCTGGCGCCTGCGGCCTGAACCCCTGCGCAAGCGGAATCGGCACGCGGGCCGAGGCGGCGCGCGCCGGCCGCTATAATCCACTTCTTCATCCGATAGCCTCGCTGGAATGCCGACGTGAAACAACGACTCATCGGTGCCGCAGTGCTGGTCGCCCTGGCCGTGATCTTCCTGCCGATGCTGATCGGTGGCCCGGAGCCTGTGCCTGGCACCACCACGGTGCCGCTTGGCGTGCCCGAACGCGACAGCCGCAGTTTCGAGACCCGTGATCTCACCCTCGCTCCGCCGGCGGCTCCCGCACCTGCGCCCGTGCCGGGAGACGGCGTGGTTGCCGATGGATCCGAGAGCTATCCCATGGTCGATACCACCGGCGCTCCGGCGCGAGTGGATGCGGTGTCGGGAGAGACGGTGGGCAGCACGGCCGCGACACCGGCGCCGGCCGCCATTCCGGCACCAGCACCGGCACCAGCACCAGCACCGACTCCAGCCGCTGCACCTCCGTCCCCGCCTGTGCAGACGCCGCCGCCTGCCGCCGCGACGGGCCGCTGGGCGGTCAATCTGGGCAGCTATGCCAATCTGGAGAACGCGGCGGCGCTCGTCACCCAGCTGCGCCAGCAGCGCCTGCCGGCCTACGGCGAATCGCTCACCCTCGACGGCAAGCCGGCGCAGCGCGTTCGCGTCGGGCCGTATGCCCAGCGATCGGAGGCCGAGTCGGCGCGGCTGACGGTGCTGAAGATCCGCTCCGATGTTCCCGGTGCGATCGTGTCGCTGGACGGCGAGGCCGACGCGCCGCGCGCCGCGCGACCTGCCGTGGCCGAGGGTTTCGCGGTGCAGATCGGCGCGTTCCGGGCCGAGGCCGACGCCAACGCGCTGCGCGATCGCGCGCGCGCGGCGGGTTTTTCCAGCTACGTCGAACGCATCGGCACGGCCAGCGGCACGCTCTGGCGCGTGCGTCTGGGGCCGGAGCTGCAGCGCGACCGCACCGAGAAGCTCAAATCCGATGCCAAGGCCCGGCTGGGCGTCGACGGCAACGTCGTTCCCCACCCCTGACCGCCCTGCGTGCTGACCTGGATCGACATCGCGCTGCTGGTGATCCTCGGCCTGTCGGCCGTAATGGGACTGTGGCGCGGCCTGGTCACCGAGGTGATGTCGCTGGCGGTATGGATCGGTGCCGGCTGGCTCGCCTTTGTCGCCGGCCCGGCGGCCGCGGCGATGTTCGAACCGCACATCGGCTCACCGAGCGCGCGCTGGGCGCTGGGTTACGCCAGCGTGTTCCTCGCTGCACTGATGGTCGGCGCGCTGCTGGTCTGGCTGATCCAGCGGCTGGTCAAGGGCACCGGGCTGTCGGGCACGGACCGGCTGCTCGGCCTGGGATTCGGGCTGGCGCGCGGCGCCTTCATCGGCTGCCTGCTGGTGCTGGTGGCCGGCTTCACGCCGCTGCCGCAGGAGGCGGCGTGGCGCGCATCGCCGCTGCTGCCGGGCTTTTCCCGCGGCGCGGCGTGGATGGGCCAGTGGCTGCCCGAGGCGCTGGCCGAGCACCTTTCCTTCGAGCGCGCCGCCGCGTGGCTGCCCGCACTGCCCGTTCCGGGCGAAAATGACGCTTCCGGCACTGCGCCGGAGCCGGCCGCATCGGCCCCCGCCGATGCCACCCCGCGGCCCGATCCGCCGCGCGATTCCTGACGAGGAACCTGGGACATGTGCGGAATCATCGGCATCGTGGGCACCGAACCGGTGGCCTCGGCCCTGTACGACGGACTGACCGTGCTGCAGCACCGCGGTCAGGACGCGGCCGGCATGGCGGTGATGGACGGCGCCCGCATTCGCGTCCACAAGGGGCGGGGGCTGGTGCGCGACGTGTTCGACGAGGACGATATCCGCCTGCTGGGCGGGCGCATCGGCATCGGCCACTGCCGCTACCCGACCGCCGGTTCGGAAGGCTCCGAAGAGGCGCAGCCCTTCTACGTCAATTCGCCCTACGGCATCGCGCTCGGGCACAACGGCAACCTGGTCAACACCGAGGCCCTGCGCCGCGAGGTGTTCGAGCAGGACCGCCGCCACGTCAACACCCAGTCCGACTCGGAGGTGCTGCTCAACGTGCTGGCGCACGAGCTGGACCGGCACGATTCACTCTCTCCCGACGCCGTGTTCGGTGCGGTTGCCGACGTGCACCGGCGCTGCCGCGGCGGCTATGCCATCGTCAGCGTGGTGCTGGGGTTGGGCCTGCTGGCCTTCCGCGATCCCAACGGCATCCGACCGCTGGTGCTGGGCCGGCGCGAGAGCGCGGCCGGGGTGGAATACGCGGTGGCCTCGGAAAGCGTGGCGCTGGACCTGACCGGCTTCACCCGCCTGCGCGACCTGCAGCCGGGCGAGGCGGTGATCGTCACCCCGCAGGGCGAACTGCACGCGCGCCGCTGTTCGGACAAGGCCGAGCACGCGCCCTGCATCTTCGAATACGTCTACTTCGCCCGCCCCGACTCGATGATCGAGAACGTCTCGGTGCACAAGGCGCGGATGCGCATGGGCGTGAAGCTGGGCGAGAAGATCCTGCGGCTGCGCCCGGGCCACGACATCGACACCGTGATCCCGATTCCCGACTCGGCGCGCGATTCCGCGCTGGAGGTGGCCAACGTGCTGGGGGTGAAATACCGCGAGGGCTTCACCAAGAACCGCTACGTCGGACGCACCTTCATCATGCCCGGCCAGAGCGAGCGGGTGAAATCGGTGCGGCGCAAGCTCAATCCGATCCCGCTGGAGTTCCGCAACCGCGTGGTGCTGCTGGTGGACGACTCCATCGTGCGCGGCACCACCAGCCGGCAGATCGTGCAGATGGCGCGCGACGCGGGAGCGCGCAAGGTGTACCTGGCTTCGGCCGCGCCGGCGATCCGCCATCCCAACGTCTACGGCATCGACATGCCGGCCGCAAGCGAGCTGATCGCGCACGATCGCAGCGAGGTCGAGGTGCAGGAGGCGCTGGGCTGCGACTGGCTGGTCTATCAGGACCTGGCCGACCTGGAATGGGCGGTGGCCGAAGGCAACGATGCGCTGACCGGCTTCGATTCCTCGTGCTTCACCGGCCGCTACGTCACCGAGCTTCCGCCCGGCTACTTCGAACGCCTGAGCGAGCAGCGCAGCGAAGAAGGGCGGAAGAATCGCCGGCCCGCATGATCCCGGACGCGCCGCCCTGGCCGAGCTTGCAGCACGCCGCGGCGCACTGCTGGGCGCTGCGCGACCCGGCCGCCAAGGTGGCCGCCACGCGCGCCGTTTCCGCGGCGTATCGCGAGGGATCGCTGGCGCCGGCCTGCGAACCCCGATGGCCGACGCCTCCCGATGTGCGGGAAGTCGGACGGCCAGAGCGCCCGCCGCGGGTGCCGCCGCGCATGTTGGCCGCGCGCGGGCTGGGCACGCCGGAAGGTCGCGCCGCCTTCCTGCACGCCATCGCCCACATCGAATTCAACGCGATCAACCTGGCCTGGGATGCGGTGCTGCGCTTTCCCGGGATGCCGCAGCGCTACTACGCGGACTGGGTTTCCTGCGCCGACGACGAGGCGCGCCACTTCGCGCTGCTCGCCGAACGGCTGGCTGATTTCGGCTGCGCCTACGGCGACTTCGACGCCCACGACGGGCTGTGGGAAATGGCCGAGAAGACCGCCGGCGACTGCCTCGACCGCATGGCACTGGTGCCGCGCGTGCTGGAAGCGCGCGGGCTGGACGTGACGCCGGCGATGATCGACAGGCTCACCCGGCTCGGCGATCCGGCCACGGTCGCCATCCTCGAAGTCATCCTGCGCGAAGAGATTGCGCACGTCGCCGCAGGTACGCGCTGGTTCCACCATCTTTGCGCGCAGCGCGGGCTGGTGCCGCAGCCGACCTTCCTCGCCCTGCTGGAGCGGCACGCCCGCGACGTGCTGCGCGGACCGTTCAACCGCGAGGCGCGCCGCCAGGCCGGATTCGACGATGCGGAAATGGACGCGCTGCTGCGCCTGGACGGCGGCGCGCCGGCGGCGTAGCGCCGCAGCCTACTCCGGGCAATCCAGCCAGAGGTTGAGCGCGGCAGCGATGTCGCGCCAGTCGAAGGCGGCGATGCCGGAGTCGTCGTTCACGACGTACAGCGCGCCGTAGGGAAAGCGCGGACTTGCGCCCGGGTGCAGGACGATGCCGTCGGTGTTGCTCACCGTCTCGCCCCGGAAGCTGCCGAGGTGCGCCAGGGTGGCTCGGTCGAAGACGTGGAAGCGGTTGTCCTCGCGACTCTGGTCGGCCGCGATCCAGTAGCCGTTGCCGCTCTGGCATTCGTAGAGCGCGATGCCTTCCGGTTCGCCGAGGAACAGACCCTCGCCCAGCCGCTCGCCGGAAAACTTCCCGTCAAGGCGATAGATCAGCGGTCCGTGCCTGCGGTGCTCGGGGTGTTCCTCGGCGATGACCAGACGGTCGTAGACGGCATCGCCGGAGATGGATTCCACCCAGCGCAGGGCGCTTTCGGGCGCGGTCTCGCCTAAGGCATCCAGTTCGAAGCCGCGGACCGGTTCCTCGTCCAGCCGCACGCGGAATCGCTTGATGCGCCGATCCGGGCTGGCCCGAGCGGGCACGGCGGCATCGAGCGGGTAGCTGTCGGTCACGAAGACTTCGACCTCGTCGGGCGCGGTTTCGTGGACCCAGAGGCCGTAAGGCCTCTGCAGCGCGCCTTCCCCGAACTGCCCGAGCGCGTTGAACTGCGGCAGCCCGAAGACGCGGACCCGCGCCGCGTCGCGTTCGACCACGAACAGCCAGTCGCCGAAGGTGGCCAGACCGTTGGGATAGGACAGGCCGCCGCGCTCCCCCGCTTCCTGCAGCAGGTGGCCGTTCTCGCCGTCGAACACCAGCAGCACGCCGCCGTGCTTGCCGCTGGCGATGACGCGGGTCTCTCCCTCGGGGCTGAGCCAGGTGGCGAGCGAGTCCACCTCCACGTCGGGAACCGGCGCGCTGACGAAGGCTTCGCTGATCTGCGTGGTCGCCAGCCCGTCGCCGGCAGGCGCGGGCGGTACGACCGGGCGCGGCGGCGCACCTGTGCAGGCGGCAAGGAGTGCGATGGTGCAGGCAAGAAGGCTGCGATGGAACCGGGCGAAGGCACCAGGCCGGGCTGAAGACACGTCGGGAGTTCCTCCTGTGGAGAGCTGGCGCATGGATCCAAGCACCAACGCCCCGCCAGACCACTATAGCCAGCGGGCGCGGCATGGCAAAGTGTGGCTCGGCAGCGGAACGGAAGGATCGCGATGGTCGGGACGGACGAGGACGACAGGAAGCAGGCGCGGGCCGGGGACGGGACGGTCCAGCCCGTGCCCCACGATCACGATCACGATCACGATCACGCCCCGTCCGTCACTGCGGACAACCGCCGCATCGTGCTGTTCGCGCTGGCGATCACGGCGCTGTTCATGGGCGTGGAGGTCGCCGGCGGCCTGGTTTCCGGTTCGCTCGCGCTGATCGCCGACGCCGGACACATGCTCACCGACGTGGCGGCGCTGGCGCTGGCCTGGGCGGGTTTCCACTTCGGGCGGCGCGGTGCGAATGCGCGCAAGACCTTCGGCTACCTGCGGCTGGAGGTGCTGGCCGGCTTCCTCAATGCGGTGGCGCTGTTCGTGCTGGTGCTGTGGATCGGCGGGGAGGCGATCGGCCGCCTGCGCGATCCGGCGCCGGTGCTGGCCGGGCCGATGCTGGCGGTGGCCTGTGCCGGGTTGGTGGTGAATGTCGCGGTGTTTTTCCTCCTGCGCCGGGCCGACACCGGCCACGTCAACATCCAGGGCGCGATGCTGCACGTGCTGGGCGATCTGCTGGGTTCGGTGGCGGCGATCGTGGCGGCGCTGGCCATCCATTTCACCGGCTGGACCCCGATCGACCCGCTGCTTTCGGTGCTGATCCTCGGGCTGATCCTGCGCAGCGCCTGGCGGCTCCTCGGAGGCACCCTGCACATCCTGTTGGAAGGCGCGCCGCCGGACCTCGACATCGCGCGCCTGTCGCGCGATCTGGTCGCAAGCGTTGACGGGCTGGCCGCCGTCGAGCACGTGCACGTCTGGTCGATCACCTCGGGCCGCAGCTCGGCCACGCTCGAAGCGCGGCTGGTGCCGGGCGGCGATCCGCGCGCGGTGACGGCCGCCATCAAGCGCCGGCTGGCCGAAACCTGGGGCATCGGGCACAGCACGGTGGAGGTGGTCTGGGACGAGGCGAGCGACTGTGCGCTGGAATCGTCGCCGCCGCGGGAGCACTGACGCCGCCGCCTGCGGGCGCTGCATTCCGGGCAGCGCCGGGCTTGCCGGGCGCCGCCTTGTCCTGCGCGCCGACCGGACCCATCATCGGCCGATAGCGGAGAATTCCGTCCGCACCAGCGGGGAGCAGCCATGAAGAAGGTGATCGCGGTCCACGACGCCCCGCCCATGCACTGGGTCGGCGACGGCTTTCCGGTGCGTTCGATGTTCGACTACGGTGGACTGGGGCGCGAGGCGCTGAGCCCGTTCCTCCTGCTCGATCATGCCGGCCCCATGCACTTTCCACCGGCGCCGCGCCCGCGCGGCGTGGGCTGGCACCCGCACCGCGGTTTCGAAACCGTCACCATCGTCTACCAGGGCGAAGTGGAGCACCGCGACTCCACCGGCGCGGGCGGCGTGATCGGGCCGGGCGACGTGCAGTGGATGACCGCGGCCGGCGGCATCCTGCACGAGGAATTCCACTCGCACGCCTTCACCCGCAGCGGCGGCACGGTGGAAATGGCGCAGCTGTGGGTGAACCTGCCGGCGCGCCACAAGCGCGACCCGGCCGGTTACCAGAGCCTTTCCGCGGCGCAGATTCCTGTTGTGGAACTGCCCGGGGGCGCCGGCGCGGTGCGCGTGATCGCGGGCGAGCTGGACGGCCACGCCGGGCCCGCGCGCACCTTCAGCCCGATGGATGTCTGGGACCTGCGCCTCACCGCCGGCGGCAGCGCGCGGCTTGCCACCCCGCCGGGGCACACGCTGGCGCTCGCCGTGCTGCGCGGCACGGTGCAGGTGAGCGATGCCGCCATCGCGCGCGCCTCGCAGCTGGTGGTGCTGTCGCGCGAGGGCGAGGGCGTGCGGATCGAGGCCAACGGCGAGGCCGTGGTGCTGTGGCTGGCGGGGGCGCCGCTGGGCGAGCCGGTCGCAGGCTACGGCCCGTTCGTGATGAACACCCAGGAGGAAATCCGCCAGGCCATCGAGGACTTCCGCGCCGGCCGGTTCGGCCGGATGCCGGACTGAGGCGCGGTGCCGATGCGGGGCAAGAAGGCCTGCTGCGGCGATTGAGCGGAAGCGTCGCCGGCCTTCAGACCATCAGCATCAGCGCCACGCCCGAGAGCGTCAGGCTCACGCCGATCGCACCGGCCCGACCCAGCGGCTCGCGCAGCCACCACCAGGCCAGCAGCACGATGAAGACCGACGAGGTCTCGTTCAGGATCGCGGCGATCGAAGCGGGCGCGTACTTGTAGCCGGCCAGCCACAGCACCATCGACAGGCACTGGCCCACGAACGCGGCGGTGGCCATGAGCTTCCAGTCGATGCGGCGTCCGCGCGGAGAAAGCAGCCGCCACTGTCCGCGCAGCGCGGCGATCACGACCAGCCCCGCGAGCGCGCCCACCAGCCTCAGCAGGGTGACCCAGCCCAGCGGCTGGGTTTCCAGCACCGGCTTGATCATCACGATGGCGACCGCCATCAGGCTGATGGCCGTCACCCCGAGAGCAACCGCCGCCGCGTGCGACTGCAGCCGGGGACTGGTCGGTTCCGGTGCCGGTTCCGGCGGCGGCACGGGTTCACCCACCACCATCGGCGCGGGCGCAGGGCGGTATGCGACCACCGCAACGCCGGCCATGACCAGCAGGAAGCCGAGGATCTGCCACAGCCCCAGGCGCTCGCCGAGGAACAGCACCGACAGCACGATGACCAGCGGGCTGTAGGCGTTGCCGATGACGCCCATGCGCCCGGCGCCCAGCCGCGCCAGAGCGACGAAGTAGATCGTGTCCGCTGCCGCGATGCCGAGGAAACCGCTGCCCAGGGTGATGAGGAGGTCGCGCGTTCCCAGCGTCGGAAGCTGGCTGCCATGAAGCAGGAACGGCAGCGGCAGCAGCATCAGCAGCACCAGCGCGTTCTTGATGAAGTTGAGCGTCAGCGCCGGCAGTCCGTCGACCAGCTTGCGGTAAAGGATCACGCCGACGGCCCAGGCCGCCGCGCTCAACAGGGAGAAGGCTTCGCCCGGACCGATATGCATCCGGCCATTATCGGGCCGACGGGCCGGCAGGTGCGCGACTGCGTGCGCATTGATGGGCATCAATGCGCCACGGCAATTCGAAATGCCCGGAAAATTCACGCAAGGTTGCCTTGCCGTGTCCATACTGCGCGCCCGGCGCGGCCATTGCGCCCGCGCGTGCCCTAGCCCCATGACCCATCATCCCTACGCCGAGCGCGTGCGCTTCGTGGTCGAACTGGCCACGCGCCTGCACATCTACGGAACCACGGCGCAGCGCCTGGAAGGCGCGCTCAGCGGCGTGGCGGCGCGCCTCGGGCTGCGTTGCGCGCCCTGGGCCAATCCCACCGGGCTGATCCTTTCCCTTTCCGATGCCAGCCAGCCCGATACCTTTTCCAATACCACGCAGGTGATCCGGCTGGCGCCTGGTGACGTGGACCTGCGCAAACTCTGCGAAACCGACGCCATCGCCGAACGGGCGCTGCGCGGGGAAATGGACGTGTCCTCGGCGGTGAACGCGCTGCACGCGCTGGACCGCCCCGCCTCGCGCGCCGAGCGCATTGCCTTTCCGGTCAGTTTCGGCGTGGTGTCCGCGGCGGTGGCCACCCTGCTGCGCGCCGGGGTCGCCGATCTGCTGGTGGCCGGCGGCATCGGGCTCCTGATCGGCCTGGCTTTCCAGTTCGGTGCCGCGCGCCCGCGCCTGAGCGAGGCGATGGAGCTGCTGGCCGGGATGTTCGCCACCCTGCTGGCGGCATTCATTGCAACCTTCATCGTGCCGCTTTCGCTCAAGACCGTCATCGTCGCTTCGCTGATCGTGCTGCTGCCGGGCCTGTCTCTCACCAATGCCGTATCCGAACTGACCAGCCAGCAGCTGGTGGCCGGAACCGCGCGCTTCGCCGGAGCAATCACCAGCCTGTTGAAACTCGCGTTCGGCAGCATGGTGGCCTCGCAAGTGGCGCTGCTCATGGGCTGGACGCCCATGCCCTATCACGGCGTGGTTCGCGTGCCCGACTGGGCCGAGTGGCCGGCGCTGCTGGCGGCGGCGTGGGCTTTCGC